>ERZ1370068.4047-contig-3139_pt1 | contig 13380 bp, 18 predicted proteins | sample MGYA00561227_ERZ1370068 | MGnify/ENA primary metagenome ERZ1370068 (study PRJEB38410, sample SAMEA6850437) | metagenome | study: Metagenomic assessment of the ecological functions of the soil: analysis of the soil microbiota associated with the...
CAGCTTGCCCGGCGGCTTGCGCCGCAGGACGTATTGGTCGTTGATCTTGTAGGTGGGGTTCGATTGCCCGCCCTTGAACTGCTCGATTTTCTCGATCTTGAATCCCAGGAAACTTCCCAAGGCGCCCGCATCGATGCGGTGCCTTTCCTCTACGGGCTTGGTGCCGATAAACTGCTCGAACATCGCCGGCATAAGCTTACCCGCAAAGCGTTCCACGTCTCGCATCTGAAGCAGGGCGAGTTCTCGCGCGGCGCGGGCTGCGCAGCTACTTCGAATACCGCGACCTCGGCATCCAGCGCGCGACGCGCGGCAAGGTGGTGGCGCACGTCATCCGCGCGCGCCCGGGCAAGGCGCCGCACGGCGAGTGGCACTGGCACGACGTCGACGTGCAGTTCGTCTACGTGCTGAAGGGCTCGGCGGTGTTCGAGTACGAGGGCATCGGCCGCGTCGCCGATGAAGGCCGGCAGCTGCTTCTACCAGCCGCCGCGCATCCGCCACCGCGAGATCCGCCACTCGCACGACCTGCAGATGATCGAGTTCGTCTCGCCGGCGCAGCTTCAAGACTGTACTCGGCGGAGAAACCTGCAGCCAGAAAGTCACCGGCCCGTCGTTCACGAGGCTGACCTTCATGTCGGCGCCGAAGCGGCCGGTCGCGACGCGGGTCTTGTTCGCGAAGTTCATGAAATGCGAACAGCCGCTCGCCATCCGCGGGCGAGGCGCCTGACGAGAAGCTCGGCCGCGTGCCGGATTTCGTGTCCGCGACGAGCGTGAACTGCGGCACCGCGAGCAGCTCGCCGCCGATGTCCAGCAGCGAGCGATTCATCTTGCCCGGCGTCGTCCGGAAAAATCCGGATAGGCGAGGACTTTGCTCGGCGAGGCGCTCGGCCTCGCCTCGCCGTCGCCGCGCTCGACGCCGACCAGCGCGAGGATGCCGCGGCCGATCGAAGCCGACGATTTCTCCGTCGACGGACGACGCTCGCCTCGCTGACGCGCTGAGCATCAGAGGCGATCACGCGATGATGTCGGGGATGAGGCGGTCGCGCAGGCGCTGGATCTGATCCTTCAGAATAAGCTTGCGCTTCTTGAGGCGCTGCAGCTGCAGGCGGTCCAGCGACGGATCGCGCGCAAGGCTGGTCGATCACGTCATCCGAGATCGTGGTGCTCGATCTCCGAGCGCTTGCAGGCGCTCCCGGATCTGCGCCTTTTCCTCTTCGGTCAGAGGGAGGTCCGGTCACCTGTGCTGGGAGTCGCTCAGCTGGCGGTCATCCGGTATGCCTATCCCCGACCGAGAAGGCCGCTAGTGTCTAGTAGGTCGTCGACGCGCGTGGAAGTAGTCGACGCGGTCGATCGAGCGCACCGGCACGTCTCCTGAGCTGCGCGCCCTGCAGACACGCGGATCGGCACCTCGACGCCCGCGCCGCCGCGTCCCCAGATCTTGCGGTAGAACTCGGCGAGCGTGGTGCACGTCCTCGCCGCCTACGGCGAGCGACGATGTCGCCGGCGCTGCAGCCCGGCGCGCTCCGCCGGGCCTGTCCGGCGAGACGCGCGAGACGAAGAGGTGGCCGCGGACTTCGTCGGCGTTGACGCCGAGCCACGGGCGCGCCGGCCCGCGGCGCGCGTCCGTCGGCGATCAGGTCCTCGAGGATCGGCTTGAGCAGGTCGACCGGCACGAACATGTTGCCCGGCGACTGCGTTGCCGGGCGCGCCGGCGTCGGGCACGATCAGCGAGCCGATGCCGAGCAGCTCGCCCTCGGCGCCGATGAGCGGCGCGCCCGACCAGTCCACCACCGGCGGATAGGTGAAGATCGCCGAGTCGAGCATGGTATTCCCAGCTGCCGCTGAACGGCCGGCGCGACACGACGTGCACCAGCGTCGGCGCTTCGCGCGCACGGCGCGTGGAATCACCAGCGCCGGGCTCGCGCTCCGCCGAGCGCTGCCGAATCGCCGAGCGCGCAGCGGCTTGCCGTTGAGCGGCGCCGACGAGCTGCAGCAGCGCCGAAGCCGGAGGCGTGGTCGTAGGCGGCGACGGTCGCCGGCACCGTGCGGCCGTCGGCGCCGGTCAGCTGGATCGCCTCGGCCTCGATGACCAGGTAGCCGATGGTGAGCACGTAGCCGTCGCGGATCAGCGCGCCGGTGCCGCGCCGCTGCGTGCCGAGCGATTTCGACGCTGCGCGCGTTCGCCTGGATCTTCGCCTGCACGCCGATCACGGCGGCGAGCGTGTCCTCCGGCTTGTCCTGCGCCAGCGCACGGCGGCCGCCGGCAATGCGAGAATGAGCCGACGCATGGCTGCGTCAAGTCCGCTAAGCATCGCGCTATGCGCCTGCTTTGCTGGAACGTGCAGTGGTGCCGCGGCCTCGACGGCGTGGTCGATCCGGCGCGCATCGCCGCCGAGCGTCGCGCATCGCCGACGCCGACGTCATCTGCCTGCAGGAAGTCGCGTCGCAACTTCCCCGACCTGCCGGGCAGCCGCGGCGAGGACCAGCCGCACGCGCTGATGCGCGAGCCTGCCCGGATACGAGGCTGCCTCGTCAGCGGCGTCGACCTGCCGGCACCGAACGGCGCGCGCAGCCGCTTCGGCAACCTGATCCTGTCGCGCCTGCCAGGTGGGACGCGTCCTGCGCCACTCGCTGCCCTGGCCGGCCGCCGACGTGCCGACGCATGCCGCGCAGCGCGGTCGGAGGCGGTCGTGCGAGGCGCCGTTCGGTCCGCTGCGCGTCATGACCACGCACCTCGAGTACTACTCGGGCGCGCATCGCGCGGCGCAGATCGAGCGCTTGCGCGAGGTTTGCGGCGAGGGCAGCGAGCGGGGAGGAGGCGACGGCGCCGTTCGCGCATGCCGTGGTCGCGGCAGCGCCATCGTCTGCGGCGACTTCAACCTGCCGCCGCACGATCCGCTGCACGCGCGACGTCAGCGGATTTCTCGTCGATGCCTGGCAGGCGCTGCATCCGGGCAAGCCGCATCCGCATACCTTCCGCGTCCACGAGCGCGCCGCAGGCGAATCGCCCTACTGCTGCGACTACGTCTTCGTCACGCGCGGACCTGGCGCCGCGGCTGCGCTCGATCCGCGTCGACGGCGAGAACCGCGCCTCGGATCACCAGCCGGTGATGCGTGGAGCTCGCATGATCGAGGTCAAGAAGCTCGGCGCACGCGCTCGGCGCCGAGGTCGGCGGCGTCGATCTCTCCCAGCCGATCGCGCCGCGACGTTCGCGCAGATCCGCGACGCGTGGCTCGAGCACGCGGTGCTGCGCTTCCGCGGCCAGAGGCTCTCCGATCCGCAGCTCATCGCCTTCAGCAAGCACTTCGGCGAGCTCGATCCGCCCGGCCCGAACCCGTACGGCAAGCCCGTTCCTCGCCGAGCATCCCGAGATGAACGTCATCTCCAACATCAAGGTCGACGGCGTGCCGATCGGCGGCCTCGGCGACGGCGAGGCGATCTGGCATGCCGACATGACTTACGTCGAGCACGCCGCCGATGGGCGCGATCCTGTACGCGCTCGAGGTGCCCGCCTGCGGGCGGCGACACCTACTGGGCGAACATGTACGCTGCCTACGAGACGCTGCCGGCGGAGCTGAAGCAGGCGCATCGACGGGCGCAGCGCCGTCCACGACGCGACCTACAACAGCGCCGGCATCGATGCGCAAGGGCTACGAGGACGTCACCGATCCGCGCAAGGCGCCCGGCGCGCGGCACCCGCTGGTGCGCGCGCACCCGAGACCGGCCGCAAGGCGCTGTTCCTCGGCCGGCGGCCGCAACAGCTACGTCGTCGGCCTGGAGCTCGCCGAGAGCGAGGCGCTGCTCGACGCGCTCTGGGCGCACGCGACGCAGCCGCGCTTCACGTTCCGCCAGGAATGGCGCGTCGGCGACGTGATGATGTGGGACAACCGCTGCACGCTGCACCGGCGCGATCGCCTTCGACCCGCCGCGCGCCGCCTGATGCACCGCACGCAGATCAGGGCTGGCGGCCGATGAGGGCGCGCAGCTCCTCGATCCGCTTGCGGTTGACGCCGAAGTCGCTGCGCCCGAGGCGCGAGGCCGAGCGCACGTGCACCAGCCGCGCCTTCTCGTCGAGCAGCAGCTCGACGTCGTCGACGTAGCCCATCAGCGCGCTCTTGTACTCGGCGTAGAGGTAGTTGCCCTCCTCGCGGATCACGCTGGCGCGCGTCATCGACTCCACCGCGCGGCGCAGCTCGTGCATCGGTGCCGTTGAACGCGATCGGCGTGATGTAGTGCTCGCGGTCGGCGGGATCGGCCTGCGAGGAGACGCAGTTCGGCGTCGTCTTGCACGCCGCGAAGCGTCCGTCCTTGACGCCGAGATTGTCGGGACGCGCGCCGGAGAACATGCCGAGGATGCTACCATCGCCGCAACGATGCACCGGGGAACGCCATGCGAGATCATCGTCGCAACAGCTCGGCAGAACTGCTGCTCGGCATCGCTCGCGCGCAGGCCGGGATCATCCAGGGCCTGGAGAACGAGATGGCCGGCGTGCGCAGCGGCCGCATCATCCCGGCGCTGCAGAACGTCGCGCACCTGCGCGACCATCCGAACCCGACGCTGACCGACCTGCCGGTGCGCGTCCTCCTCGGCACGCTCGGCCGCGCGGTCCCGACACCGCCTCGCATCGTGCGCGACCTGGAGCGGCTGTTCGGCGCGGCGAGGCTGCGCCGCCGGCGGCGCGCTGCGCGGCGCCTGCCGCGGCAACGTCGGGCCTCGACTTCAGCAAGCCGGCCTGAGAAGTCCTTCTAGAAGTCCTCGGCTCCGGGGAAACTTCGGCGCGCGCTTCTCCCGGTGCGAGGCGATGCCCTCCTTCACCTCCGGCCCGGTGAAGCCCAGCATCTCGTAGGCGAGCGAGGCGTCGAACGCCGGCCCGGCCATGCGCAGCCAGTTGTTGAGCGAGTACTTGGTCCAGCGCAGCGCGGTCTGCGCGCCGGCGGCGAGCTTGCGCGCCACCTCGAGCGCTTTCGCCTGCAGTTCGATTCTCTTCGCAGGCCAGCGAAACCAGGCCGATGCGCTCGGCCTCCTCGCCGCTCACCTGCTCGCAGAGCAGCAGGTAGTACTTCGCCTTCGCCATGCCGCACAGCAGCGGCCAGACGATCGCCGCGTGGTCGCCGGCGGCGACGCCGAGGCGCGTGTGGCCGTCGATGAGGCGCGCGTTCTTCGCCGCGATCGAGATGTCGGCCAGCAGGCCGGCGACGAGCCCCGCGCCGACCGCCGGGCCGTGCATCGCCGAGACCACCATCTTCGAGCAGTTGATCAGGTTGTAGACCAGGTCGCGCGCCTCGCGCCAGACGCGCGCGCGCACCGCGAAGTCGCGCGTCATCTCCTCGACCATCGCCAGGTCGCCGCCGGCCGAGAAGCCGCGGCCCTCGCCGCGCAGGATGGCGACGCGCGTCTCCGGGTCGCGATCGACGTCGAGCCAGATGCGTCGCCAGCTCGGCATGCATGCGCGCGTTGGTGACCGAGAGCTTCGCCGGCTCGGCGCGCATCACGATCTCGAGGATGCCCGGCTCGAGCCGCGCGATTTTCAGCTCTTTGTATTCGGAATAGTCCATCGGCTCATTCTACAATTCACTCGATGCGCACCCACGACGAGCGCTTCGCCGGACTGCCCGGGTTCGCGTTCGCCCCGCACTACCTCGAGTGGCGCGGCCTGCGCGCGCACTACCTCGACGAGGGCCAGGGCGAGAGGACGTACCTTTGCCTGCACGGCAACCCGACCTGGAGCTACCTCTACCGGCGCATGATCCCGCCGTTCGTCGCGTCCGGCTGCTCGCGTCGTCGCGCCCGATCTCATCGGCTTCGGCCGCTCCGACAAGCCGGGCGACGAGGCGCTCTACACGTTCGATTTCCACCGCAGCTTTCTGCTCGAGTTCATCGAAGCCGGAATCTGAAAAACATCACCCTGGTCGTCCAGGATTGGGGCGGCGCTGCTCGGCCTGACGCTGCCGATGGAGATGCCCGAGCGCTTCGAGCGGCTGCTGCTCATGAACACCGCGCTCGCCACCGGCGACGCCCCCTTTCGACGGGCTTCATCGCCTGGCGCTCGTATTCGCAGAAGAATCCCGACCTCGCGGTCGGCAAGCTGCTCGCGCGCGCCTGCCCGCATCTGACCGACGGCGGAGGCGGCGGCCTACGACGCGCCGTTCCCCGACGCGCGCTACAAGGCGGGCGTGCGGCGCTTCCCGCCGATGGTTCCGGAGCGCTACGACGACCCCGGCGCGGCGATCTCCAGAAAGGCGAGGACTTCCTGCACGGACGCGTGGAGCGGCGAGAGCTTCATGGCCATCGGCGCGACGGACCCGGTGCTCGGGCTGGACGTGATGCGGCAGCTGCGAGACTGGATCCGCGGCTGCCATGAGCCGCTGGTGATCGAGAGCGGCGGGCATTTCCTGCAGGAATGGGGCGACGAGGTGGCGACGATGGTTTCTTTCGCAGACATAGCCGCGGCGCACGAGCGCCTCAAGCGCGCACGCGCGGCGCACGCCGGTGCTGAGCTCGACGACGATCAACGCCATGACCGGCGGCACAGGTGTTCTTCAAGTGCGAGAACCTGCAGCGCATGGGCGCGTTCAAGTTCCGCGGCGCCTACAACGCGCTGTCGCAGCTTTCGGACGACGATCGCAGAAGCGCGGCGTCATCACCTTCTCCTCCGGCAACCACGCGCAGGCGGTGGCGCTCGCCGGCAAGCTGCTCGGCATCAAGGCACGTGATCGTCATGCCGGCGGACGCGCCGCAGGTGAAGCTCGAGGCGACGCGCGGCTACGGCGCGCGAGGTCGTGCTCTACGGCAAGAGCGATGACGCGCGAGGAGGTGGCGGAAAGCGATCGCGGCGGAGCAGCGGCCTGACGCTCATCCCGCCCTTCGACCATCGCGCACGTGATCGCCGGCCAGGGCACGGCGGCGAAGGAGCTGATCGAGGACGCCGGGCCGCTCGACCTGCTGCTCGTGCCCTGCGGCGGCGGCGGGCTGCTCTCGGGCTGCGCCATCGCCGCCAAGCACCTGCCGCCGAAATGCCGCGTGATCGGCGTCGAGCCGGCGGCGGGCAACGACGCGACGCAGTCGTTCGTGCAGAAGCGGCTGGTGACCATCGCCGTACCCGACACCATCGCCGACGGCGCGCGCACGCCGTCGCTCGGCAAGCTCACCTTCCCGATCGTCATGCGCTACGTCGACGACATGCTCACCGTCAACGACGACGAGCTGCTGCGCGGACCATGTTCTGGCTCTGGGAGCGGATGAAGATCGTGGTCGAGCCGACCGGCGCGCTCGCCGCGACCGCCCTGCTGCAGCAGAAGGTCGAAGGCCGAGGGCCTGAAGGTCGGCGTGATCCTGTCAGGCGGGAACGTCGACCTTCGCTGGGCGGCTGCGCAGGTAATAAAAGCCAGGATCACTGAGCCGACCACGGTCGCGGCGATCTGCACGTCGAGGCGCGGCACGATGGTGGCGATCGAGCTCGCCGCCAGCACGAGGCGCAGCGTCCAGTGGATGTCCTTCAGCGCCATCATGCCGTGCAGCGCGAACGACGCGAACACCGTGCACGCGGTGCCGAAGAAGCAGGCAAGCAGGATCACGCCAAGGCTGCCCTGGGCCGTGAGGCCGGGATTGAAGAGGAAGAAGAACGGCACGACGAAGCCGCCGATCGCGAGCTTCACCGCGTGAGGGCCGAGCGCGGTGGGATTGACGCCGGCGATTGCGCCGGCCGCGAAGTTCGCCACCGCCACCGGCGGCGTGATCGCCGAGAGGCAGGCGTAGAACAGCATGAAGAGGTGCACCTGCATCTCGGGCAGGCCGAACTTGCGCAGGATCGGCGCGAGCAGCGCCGCGCCCATGATGTAGACCGCCGGGGTCGGCATGCCCATGCCGAGCAGGATGAGCAATGCGCCCGAGAGGAGCAGCGTCGGGATCAGGTAGCCGCCGGAGACGTAGGTGATCATCAGGCTGAACTTGCCGCTGAGCGCGCTGATCTCGATCGCGCCGGTGACCGCGCCCGCAGCGGCGACCGCGCCGACCAGCGGCACCACCTGCGTGATGGTCTCGGTGCAGCACTCGACGAAGCGGCGCGGTCCGATGGCGCTCGGCCGGTGGAACCAGGAGAGGATGATGACCGCCGCGGTCGATCCGGCGGCGACGTAGACCGGCGTGTAGCCGTCGAGCAGCAGCCACATCATCGCGCCGACCGGCAGCAGGTGCCGCCAGCCGCGCTTCAGCGCCGTCGACCAGCGGCACGATCTGGTCGGCGGGCATCGGCGGCTCGCGGTTCCGCACCGCCTCGTTGTGCACCAGGATGTAGATCGCGACGTAGTAGAGGATCGAAGGCAGCCACGACGCCGCGACGATGTCGGAGTACGGGATGTTGGTGATGTCGGCCATGATGAACGCCACCGCGCCCATCACCGGCGGCAGCATCGCGCCGCCGCTCGACGAGGTCGCCTCGATCGCCGCGGCGCGCGCCGGCGGCACGCCCTGCTTGATCATGATCGGGATCGGTCAGCGGACCGGTGGTGGCGACGTCGGCCGTCGGGCTGCCCGAGACCGAGCCGTACAGGCCGCTCGCGGTGACGCAGGCCTTGGCCGCGCCGCCGCGCATCTTGCCGGTGACCGCGCTCGCGAGATCGAAGAACAGCTGCCCGCCGCCCGCCTTGTTGTAGAAGTTGCCGAACAGCACGAACAGGAACGCGTAGCTCGCCGCCACCTCGAGCGGCGCGCCGAAGATGCCGTCCGGCTGGATGGTCATCATCTCGATGAAGTAGCGGACGCTGAAGTTGTCGTGGCGCAGCGGCCCGGGCATCCAGCTGCCGAAGCATGGTGAAGAGCAGCAGGATCACCAGCAGGCCGGTCAGGCCCCAGGAAGTGCTGCGCCGGGCGAGCTCCACCACCAGGACGACCAGCGTGAAGCCGACGACGATGTCCCAGAAGTCGGGCTGCGAGAAGCCGCGGCTCCAGTGCAGGAACTTGTCGTTGAGGACGACGTAGTAGAGCGCCACCGCCATGGAGAGCGCCGCCAGCGCCACGTCGGTCCAGGCGAGGCGCTTGCGCCACGGACCGGCGGTGGTGGTGAGGAAGGCGATCGGAAAAGTGATCGCGACGAAGATCGCGATGTCGAGATGGAACTGGGAGGTGAAGGCGCGCGCCCAGGAGCCGAAGCGCTCGAATCCGAGATGGAGCGCGAGCGTGCCGCGTGAGCGTGGCCAGCGCCCCGATCCAGAGAACATAGAGCGCCGCGGCGACCGACGCCGGCCTGGATGAAAGATGTTCCAGCCGCCGCCGGGACGGTGGCGCGCCCCTCCCTCAGGAACGCCAGCAAGCTACTTCACCAGCCCTTTTTCCTTGTAGTAGCGCAGCGCGCCGGGATGGTAGGGCAGGTTGGCCGGGTTGACGGCCATCTTCGCGGTGGTGAACGAAGTCTTCAGCGAGCCGCCGATCTCCTGCACGCGCGCCTCGTTCTCCGCCATGGCCTTCACGTACTTGTAGACCACCTCGTCGGGCACGTGGCTGCCGGCGAGCAGCGACACCCACATGCGCACCGTCGGATAGTCCTTGTCGAGGAAGGAGTAGGTGCCCTTCTCCACCATGTCGGCCTTGAAGTTGAAGGTGTCGGCCGCCTTCTGGATGGTGGCGCGGTCGCCGTCGATCCAGAGCAGCGCGCGCTTGCCGGAGATGTCCTTCACCAGCGAGTCGCCGAGGTTGCGCGCGTTCATGAACACGTCGGCCTTGCCGTCGACGACGGCGTCGAGGCCGATCGCGCTGTTGCCGAGCACGAAGCTGCCGCCCCACTTCTCGATGTCGCCGATCGTGAAGCCGTGCGCCTTCATCACCTCGTAGGGCCCGCCGATCGTGGTCTGCGGGTTGTCCGGGCCGGTTGATGGCGAGGCGCATCTTCGGCTTCTTCTTCGCGATGTCGGCCCAGGACTTGATGCCGTTCGCCTCCGCCCACTCCTTGGTCATCAGGAAATGGATGAACTGGTTGTCGTAGAGCTGCATCACGTAGCTGAACTTGCCCTTCAGCGGCTTGCTGTAGGGCGACTGGCCCTCGTTGGCGAGCTTCACCTCGGTGCCGGTGGCGGTGGCGGTGAAGTCGGCGCGCCCCTCGGCGATCTCGAGCACGCCGCCGCCGGGCGAGTTCGGCTTGAACGACACCGCGGAGCCGGGATAGGCGTCGCGCACGACCGCGTTCATGCCCTCGACCATGGTGCGCGGATAGCCGCTCGGCGTCGCGCCGGTGACCGTGGCGTTGATCGGCTTCTTGTCGTTGAAATCGGCAAGCGCCGGCGCCGCGACCAGCAGCGTCGCGGCGAGCAACAGGATCCTCATTTCTTCTTCCTCCTCGTCGGTGTTTTGCGGCGCTTTGCGCCGTTTTCTTCTTTGGCTGCCCGCGGCGCCGGGAAATTCAGCACCGCGTCCTTGAAGATCTGCACCAGGCCGAGCACCGCCGCGGCCTCGGTTCGCGTACAGCGCCTCGGTGCGCGCGATCAGCTCTGCCTGGTTCTCGGGGTTGTAGAGCTCGGCGAGATACTTGCCGCTCGCCTCATCCAGCACGAATTCGACGCGAAACTGGGCCACTGGACCTCCTCCTTGCTCGGCGATAATAGCCGCCTTCCATGCGCGCAGTCGAGATCAGCAAGCCGGGCGGGCCCGAGGTTCTGCAGCCGGTGGACGCGGCCCAAGCCCACGCCGAAAGAGAGCGAAATCCTCATCAAGGTCGCGGCCGCGGGCGTCAACCGGCCCGACGTGCTGCAACGCAGCGGCAACTATGCCGTGCCGCCCGACGCGTCAGACCTGCCGGGCCTGGAGGTCGCCGGTGAAGTCGTTTCTCCGGGAAAAGCCTTCAAGATCGGCGACAAGGTGTGCGCCCTGGTCCATGGCGGCGGCTACGCCGAGTACTGCGTCGCGCCCGAAGTGCAGGCGCTGCCGGTGCCGAAGGGCCTCTCGCTCGTCGAGGCCGCCTCGCTGCCGGAGACCTTCTTCACCGTCTGGGGCAACGTCTACGACCGCGGCAGGCTCGCGCCCGGCGAGACGCTGCTCGTGCAGGGCGGCAGCTCGGGCATCGGCGTCAGCGCGATCCAGATGGCCGCGGCGATCGGCAACCGCGTCTTCGCCACCGCCGGCTCGGACGAAAAGGTCGCCGCCTGCGTGCGCCTCGGCGCCGCAGAAGCGTTCAACTACAAGACCCAGGACTTCGAGCAAGGAAGTCAAGGCCGCCACCGGCGGCAAGGGCGTCGACGTGATCCTCGACATGGTCGGCGGCGACTACGTGCCGAAGGAGCTGAAGTGCCTCGCCGACGACGGGCGCCTGGTGTTCATCGCCTTCCTGCGCGGCACGAAGACCGAGCTCGACATCGACGCTGGTGATGCGCAAGCGCCTGACCATCACCGGCTCGACGCTGCGCCCGCGTCCGGTCGAGTTCAAGGGCGCGATCGCGCAGAAGCCTGCGCGAGAAGATCTGGCCGCTGATCGAGGCGCGGCAAGATCAAGCCCGAGATCTACAAGACCTTCCCGCTCGCGCAGGCGGCCGACGCGCACCGCCTGATGGAGAGCTCGCAGCACATCGGCAAGATCGTGCTTACTCGTTTAGCGGCTTCCGCTCTTCAGCCACTCGACGAACGCGGCCACCTCCGGGCGCTGCCGCCGCGTCCTTGCGACGATCGCGAAGTAGGCCCGCGCCGGATCCGCCATGGCTCTTGAACGGCGCGACCAGCTCGCCCGAGTCGATCAGGTCCTTCACCAGCGGGCTGCGGCCGAGCGCGACGCCGTGGCCGGCGACCGCCGCCGGGATGATCTGCTCGTAGCCGGAGAACGAAAGGCGTGCCGGCGGGCCGCAGGTCGGCGACGCCGGCTCGACCTCCAGCCAGGTCTTCCAGTGCAGCCAGGGATGGCGGCACGTCGGGATCGTCGTACTGCAGCAGCACGTGGTTGCTCAGGTCGTCCGGCTTGCGCAGCGGCGTCTTCGTTCAGCAGCTTCGGGCTGCACACCGGGAACACCCGCTCGCCGAAGAGCCGCACCGCGTTCGGGCCGGCGAGCGAAGCCGGCCCGTGGCGCAGCGCGATGTCGAGCCCGTCGCGCTCGAGGTCCTGCACGCGCGTCTCGGCGGTGATGCGCACGTCGACCCCGGGATGCTCGCGCGTGAAGCCCGCGAGGCGCGGGATCAGCCATAGCGCGGCGAACGAGTTGGTGGTGGTGACCGAGAGCGGCCGGCGCTTGCCGGCCTGCGCGCGCAGCCGCTCGGTCGCGGCGCGCATGGTCGTGATGCACCTGCGCCGCGACGGCGTAGAACTGCTGCCCGGCGTCGGTCAGCGCGAGCGCGCGGTGGCGGCGCTGGAACAGCGCGCACGCCGAGCTGGTCTTCCAGCTCCTTGATCTGGCGGCTGACCGCCGACTGGGTCGAGGTAGAGCTCCTCGCCCGCCTTGGTGAACGACAGGCTGGCGCGCCGCCGCCTCGAAGCCGACCAGCAGGTCCAGCGCCGGCATTGCATTACTTTTTGTCATGCAAGACCTGAGAATTTACCGTTTGAGCCCTCGCGCGCAAGGATGCATCCTGCGCATGTCAAACGCAAGGAGAAGCACCATGAGAATCGAGCTGAAGTCCGGGGCAGTGAGGCTGGGGCCGAACCAGACCCTCAAAGTGGTCGACGGCGAAGGCACGACCGTCTGCGCCGTGGAAGGCTCGGTGTGGATCACCGAGGAAAACCAGCCGCAAGGACATCGTCCTGCAAGCCGGCGCCTGCTACCGCCTGCGCCAGCGCGGCATCGCCATCCTGAATTCGCTCGGCGGCACCGCCGCCGTGTCGTTCGCTTGGAAAGGAGCCATCGTGAAACTCGACTACTACGAAACGATTCCCCAGCTGCGCCGCGGCGCAGATTGTCGTCGCTTCGCCGTCGACCACTTTGAGGTTTTGTTTGGTCCCAGCTTCACTGCCCCCTGACTTTAGCTCGATTCTCATGGTGCTTCTCCTTGCGTTTGATATGCAGGATGCATCCTTGACGCGTGGGCTCAAACGGTATTCTCCCAGGTCTTGCATGACAAAAAGTAATGCAATGCCGGCGCTGGACCTGAGAATTTACCGTTTGAGCCCACGCTTATTCAAATACATCCTGCATAATCCCTGGGCTTCATAGTCGAGCTGAAGTCCGGGGCAGTGAGGGCTGGGGCCGGGCCAAACCTCCAAGTGGTCGGCGAGTTTCGTCTGGCCTGAAAGTCGATCAGTTTCCACAGTGTGGCATTGGCGAATTCAACGGCTGCCACGCAAGCCCAGCATTTTCAGCACTGTCATCGGTGATCCACACCAGTCTGCACAGCGTCCTTGCCAAATCCTTCATTCTGGTCTTCTCCTTGCATTTAAGTTAAGCAATTTCAAACTGTCGGAACTGGCTCTGCACTG
>ERZ1370068.7292-contig-6219_pt1 | contig 13354 bp, 20 predicted proteins | sample MGYA00561227_ERZ1370068 | MGnify/ENA primary metagenome ERZ1370068 (study PRJEB38410, sample SAMEA6850437) | metagenome | study: Metagenomic assessment of the ecological functions of the soil: analysis of the soil microbiota associated with the...
GGTATGCCTTCGTTCAGTTACGTATTATCCGGATCCAGACGCGGCGACGTTACAAGCCACCGCCCCGCGGAACCCTCCCCGGGTTTCTGGGTAAAGCACCGTCCCAATGTGCACAGGCTAAACCTCCAGCGGAGCACTCCACAGAAGTAGGTTTTGCAGGCTGTGCCGACGGCGGAATCCGAAGCGGTCATGCTTTGCTATCGAGTGCACGCTAATGAGAACTAAAAGCTTCAGAACCCAGATGTTCCGCATCAACACCCTTCCCACGGAGAATACGATGAAAACCCTCGCCGAGGCGTTCGAGCACACCCTTCAAGGACGTCTATTACGCGGAAAACGCAATCGTGAAGGCCTTGCCCAAAGTGATCGATGCCGTGAGCAACGCCAATCTCAAAACGGCCCTCAAAGACCATCTGGGCGAGACCAAGGGCCAGAATCCAAAACCTTGCACAGCCGTTTTTCAAATCAGTTGGCAAGAAGGCCTCTGGAGAGAAGTGCGATGCAATTGAAGGCTTGATCAAGGAGACCCAGGGCGTCATCGGAATTCCAACGGCTCCGTCGCGAAACACGCCGCTATCATCAGCTGCTGCCAGGCGGTGGAGCACTACGAATCCGAGGTACGGCACGTTGCGCGAATGGGCCAAGGCACTTGGCGAGACCGAAGCGCACGAACTGCCAACGGAGATCCTGGATCAGGAAAAAGCGGCCAACCACAAACTCACCCATCGCCATCACCGAGATAAACAAAACCACCGGGTGATGCGGTTGATCACTTCGCGCCGGTATGCTGCAGGACAAGCGATGACATTGCGGGGGTGCCGGGAGGCAGAGCGAAGCACGATCTGTCCCCAACTTTGATCGGTTTTCGAGACGCCAGACGCGGGGGTACCTTGCGCTGACGCCACAGCAGTCAATTGTCTTGCTGTCTCATTTCGCTGGGCATGTAGGCGTTCGCACCGTTTGGTTTACGGGGGACGCCCAATTCCTCGGCTGCGAACTCTTCCTCGGCAGTTTGCGCCGGCCAAAACGGTGCGCCGCCCAGGACCAACAACAGTACGAGCGGCCAGTTGCGCCCGAGCGCGCGAGCCACGCTCAGCCCCGTTGCTGCACCGCCCGGCGTTGCAAATAGAGCACCGAGTAAGGCCACGGGCGTTTTGTAATCAGAAGCCTCGGAAGCCGTGGCGTCGCTGATCATCTCCTGCTTATCCGCATTCTCTTTCAGCTCCTCAGCAACACTCCCTCCCTTGTGGCACTCTCGCTGACACCACGATGGCAAGCGATGATGCGCCAATGGCGGCCAGCACGCCCCAGCCATTATCCAGCAGCCGGTTACCGCGCCAAACCGTTCGACCAGCATTGCCTGGCGATTGCAGCGGCGGCAAAGCCGACCGCAATGACGAAAGGCACGGCGACCGATGCGCGGGCAGCGACGTCCGCCAGGACCAAATTTCCGACGGCCGACTTTTTGCGTCGTTGATCAATCCGCGAAACATACCCGATTTCTCTCGCCCGTTTAAGGGCTTATGACTTCCTGGGGCACCAAGCACCGAAAGCCAACGGCCGCGGCAGCTGCCAAAGTTGCCATCGGCTGATCCTTGATGGACTTGTCGAAGCGGCGCCCTTCACATTGCCGGCGACCTCCTGGATTCGTTCCCCTGCTTCGCGGCCCTGTTGGGCGGCATTGCTGGCGAAATCTCTTCGACGTGCTGCGCCACGTTTCTCGCCTGATCGGTCTGGCTTTGTCAGCCAGCCGGCGGCCGATCTGGTCAGTAGTCTTTCGTGACATTCGCGGTGGTCCGACCGCCACCTGGTCGAGGTGTCTGCGTCATGGTCTGTGCTCTGGGGTTCTGATCTTAGGGGCGCTGCGCGCTGGCATCGTACTATTGTTCAAATGCTGACAATGGATTGCGACGCGCGGGCCATTGGATTCTGAACCAGGTCTCTGGATCGCGTTTGTCTCATCGGTGCACACTGAGGATTCTCGGGTGGGCACCTGGGGCGAAGAAGATCCGGCGTGGGGCAGCGGCCCTGTCCAAGCTCGCCGTCTTCGCTTGAGACGGTTTAGCTCGGCATCGGGCGCTACTATGAGCGGCGCACGGCGCACGCACCGGCCCTCAACCCGCATTCAACTGTCGCCCAAACAGGTGTTAGAGCGCTCTCGCCCCCTCACACGAAGCCCTGCACAACACGGCGAAGCCCCTTCAAACTGGATGCTTTTGCGCTCCATTAACCCTTCTGTTGAGGCGGACGGCGCGGGTCACCCGGTGACGCGAGTTCGGTCCGCTGACAGGATGGGGGCCACATGGCCAAGTTGTCGAAGGTTTTGCCGGCAAGTTGGAAGTGCCGGCCGAGTTGCAAAGGACGTGCAGGCGTTTGACGACGAGCTGCCCGGTTTTGGCATCCGCAAGTTCGCCAGCGGCGCGGCCTCGTACTTCGTCAAATACAACGTGGGCACGCAGCAGTGCCGCAAGACGCTCGGCCGGGTCTGAAAGGCAACTTGAAGGCCATGCGCCTCGGGGCCTCGAGATCCTTGCACAGGCGCGGCTCGGCACTGACTTGGTCGCGGAAGCCAAGGCGGCAGGCAAACCCATCGACGCTCGGCCAAAGTCATTCCGCTCTACTTGGCTGCCGAGAAAAAGAGCTGCGCGACAAGACCTACACGGAGATCAGCCGCTACCTTGAGAAGACCTGGAAGCCGCTGCACGACGCGCCATCGACGACATTGGCCGCCGGGATATGGAGCAAGGTTGACATGGACAGGCGGCAGATGGTGCTGGCCGAGGTGCGCACCAAGAACGCGCAGGCCCACGGTCGGTGGAGACGCCGCATGAGCAGCAAGCAAAAAAACGAAATTCCACCCGATCTGCTCGACGAGCGTATGCTGAGCCAGCTGCAATAGCCAAGCTGGATGGAACCTCCGTGAAAACCGTCCGCGAGAAATCAGCGCGGGGGAGACTTACTGTAAGGCCGTAAGGCTTTCAGAAATCGCATTGGTGTCCGACGTCGGTTTGGCGGGCAGCTCGTAAGGGTGCCCTGATGCGCAGGCCGCTGCGCGCGCTTGGCGCGGCCAAGCGATCGGCGCGCCGTGCTGCGTGCCGGCGAGGATCAACCCTTGGGGGAAAAAGGAGATCGTCAAAATAAGGACGCCCGCCCCCAGGTGGGAGCGGCACGCCAGAAACAGGAAAGCAGTGATGCGCGCGTTTAGTAACACCCGGGCGGTAGCCTGAAGCGCGTCACTAACGCCGAGGTCATTGCGCTTGTCGAGGGCAGCTCGCGCAGATGAGCGCGAGATAGCCGTCCACCAGCATCGCGTGGACGTGCTTACTGGTGCCCATTTTTACCTAACGCAAAGTCTTCCAGCAGATCGAACGGCGTGCGCCTGTCACCCGGCAAAGCCGGAGGGCGGCGTGAAATGATTTCGTGGATACCTACCGCGCAAACGCCGGGTCCGCGAGTGTGCGACGGAACTGGCGGCGCGATCGTTTCCGACCGCGTACTTCGCAGCCAAAGACAGCTTATGAGAGAAACCACACAGGCCATCCTTAACGACGACGAGGCTATCGTGCGGCTGGATGAAGCCGTCATGGTCTGCAACAGCGCTTTAGCGGCGGCAAAACTTGTCGAGGATCGGAACCAGTCCCGCTGCTGGGAAATAAAAAACCTGACCGGCCTAACAGCTTTAAGGATGAAGCCGGTGGGAGGAAACCCTGGGCGGACAGCCGCCCCAGGATCCATGGAGCTTCAAGTTCAGAGTGCCCATGATGATGGTGACTGGTCTGCTGGCCGGAAGGGCCCGTAATTTTTCCGCCGACAGCGAAAACACTCGCGGCGCGATCGCCGGACTAGTCCTGGTCGCCTGCGACGAGAAGCAAGGAAAACCGGTGGCCCCACGAGTAAAACTGGAAGTGCTAGTCGCACTAGTTCCGCGCAACGGCTGAAAGCGCGAAAGCTTAGAGCGAACAGCGATTAGTCGCTGTCAGTGGCTCAGAGGCGACTTGAATAAGTATACTTGCCCCCGGCATGAACAGGCTCGCGGGGACGGAGTTGGGAAGCAGGAGCCACCGTTGCGCCTTGATGCCCAGCTGACGCCTATGACACGGAGCCGGTCGCGGCTGATGGTTACGCAAGACGCGGCCAGCCGCTCCATCGAATGATCCGGCGCTTACCTCCCCTCTGCCCGGGTGGCTGCGCGCGCTCTCCGAGCCATGACCGTGATTCGCCGCAGTACGATGGAAGATGTGTGCAGTGAGGCGAAACGGCCCCAACACTTTCTCGGGGCCGTTCGGCACAAACTGAGTAATTCTGATCTACGCGATCTCAAGCCAGACACCCTTGTGCCAATGGCCACGACCACGGCCGAGCTCCGCGCCAGCGATACTTCATCGCTTCTCGTGTTCCTGCCACTTCCAGTCATCCTTCAAAATACGGAGCTTTAGGCCTGGCTCGTACCGCGGCTCGCCGCTAACACGCCAGCAGTCACCTTCCTCATTGCAGACCACGGCCGCCGACGCAGCGCCTGCGGTCAGGGCCAAGGCAGCAGCTGCGCCGAGAATAGCTTTGCTCAATGCATTCATCATCGTCTCCATGGTTGCTGACATAGTGGAACGCCTCAGTGGTCAGAAGGTTGCTCGTCAGATTTTCGAGTGGCCTGAGCAAACACCAGCCAAGGTGGATCGCGCATTTCGAGGTGGAGGCGCTTGGGGAAATTTACCCTGCAAGGGTTTTCACCGCCGCAATTCACGCTTACAACGTCTTGAAGTTTGCCCAGACGGCGCGGAGCGACCCGCTCGCACAACGGCAGTGGGCATCTACTTGCCGGATGATCCTGAAGAATTCTCTGGGGAGTGATAGACGGTTCTCATCCCGAGTTGCTCGCCGAGCAGGCCATAAGGCGATCCCTGCGGCGACGACGAAACGCAGAGGACGATAAAGTAAGTTGTCAGACCTGGTCGGTTTCAATCATTGCCCCCTCCTTTGCTGCCACGCAGTAGGCGCATGGGATCATTCCTCCTGACGGAGTCGGAAAGTACCTACGTCGGTAAGCCGGAGCTCTTGGATTACGCGTCGCGTTGTGGCCGTCGCAGCAGTGACGTTGAATCGGATGAAATCAACCCCACGGTTTGGCTTGGTGCGGACCGTTTCCAGGAGTGCGCATAAATCCCGTAACCTGCGATATGGAGGATACACCCATGATGCGTACGACCGTGAGAGCCGCGCTAGCTGCAGCGGGTTTAGTTGGCCGTCGTCGGGACGGCGATCGCCGCCGACATGACCGGAGACGAGATCAAGGCGACCATTTTCTGGCAAGACCGTCTACTTGGAATGCGGGGCAACATCGACGGGAGGCAGGGGCAAGGCGTAATCTACTACGCTGCCGATGGCAGCCGCCCTTTACAAGTCCGCAGGCCGCGGCATGTTACATGGAACGTGGGCCGTAAAGGCAGCCCGGCGTGCGCACGATTGGAAAGAGGTGCCCAACAATCCGTGCGGCCGGTACGACAAGCAGGGCGACACAATTTCCTGATCAACGTCGCGACCAACCGAGCTCGCTGCAAGATCACCAAGACCGCCTGGAAATGCAGAAAAGCTGGCTCCCTAAGGGTTTCCCCCTAGGCACCGCCCCCTGGGAGGTGCCGTTATGGGGTGAGAGATGCGAGGACTTTGAGAATTCGGCCACCGCGATCCCAAGCACACCGCTCATTACACCCGGGTTGCCGGGCATCGGTTCGAAGGGTTGTGGAAGTAGCCTGAGGCCCAAGCCGGCCCGTCACTCCGCCTCCTGAGCCCGATGCTCAGCCCACATGCGCCAGGCTGGCGGGGTAGGCCCCCGCGCCATGCACTGCCATCCCTCCGTGGCACACAACCAGATTTTGAATGGCGCCAGCGTCATCTCTAGTCCGTTCATCGGGGTCGAGCTGACCAGCTGGAAGGGCACGGACACAGCCCAGTAATACCGCCGTTTTTAACCGGTCATGGCTGCGCGCACTCTTCGCGGCGCAGCAATTGCGAAGGACCCTGAGAGGGTGGCGCCAAGCGGCGAAGCTTCACCACCCCTTTTCGACAGCACGCCGCTCTTCGGTTGACTGCTCGGCGCGTCAGATCCTCGCCTGCTCTGTCCAGCCCGAACACCTTCGGCTATGAGTCCGGCACGACCGCACGTGTGTGCGGGTACCCATTCTGAATTTCTCTCAGTAGAGAATGCAATCGCCACGGGGTTGTCATTCAGGCCATCAGCGCCGTTGGCCAGGCCGGGGCCGATGAACTGGTCAAGACGTCGATTGACGGCGGCATCAACTTCTTTGATACGGCGGACAATTACACGGAGGGTGAGAGCGAAAAGATTCTCGGGCAATCACTGAAAAACCTTAACATCGCGCGGAAGGATGTCGTGATCGCGACGAAGGTCTATAGCCGCGTCGGCCCGGGGCGGAATGACATCGGGGCTTCTCGCGGCCACATCATGGACGGTGTGGAGGCCAGTCTCCGCCGTTTGCAGACCGACCATATCGACCTGTACCAGATCCATGCCAACGATTCCGTGACCCCTGTCGAAGAGACGCTTCGCGCTCTCGACACCCTGGTGCAGCAGGGAAAGGTCCGCTACATCGGCTGCTCCAACTGGCAGGCATGGAAGATCGCCAAAGCCCTCGGCATCTCCGAGTTCAGGAACCTGGCCCGATTCGACACGCTTCAGGCTTATTACTCGATCGCCGGCCGCGATCTCGAACGGGAAATCGTTCCCCTGCTGGAATCCGAAAAGGTCGGCCTGCTCGTGTGGAGTCCGCTTGCCGGCGGCTTGCTTTCCGGCAAGTTCAGCCGGACGAACCAGAAGCCCGCGGATTCGCGCCGCACTGACTACGACTTTCCCATCGTGGACAAAGAGCGGACCTGGAAGATCCTCGACGTGATGGCTCCGATCGCGAAAGCACATGGATGTAGTCCTGCACGTCTCTCGCTCGCATGGCTCTTGGCAAAGCCTGTGGTAACCTCGGTCATCATTGGCGCGAAACGCCTCGACCAGCTTCAGGACAATCTCGCGGCGGTCGAACTCACACTCACCCAAGACGAGCTTAGGCAGTTGGATGAGGTCAGCGCTCTTGCCCCTGAGTATCAGGGTGGGTGCTGCCGTTCCAGGGAGCCGACCGTCTGGAGGCCAGGCTGATCGCTGGGGCGTTTACGTGAGGCGCGCCAGCCGCATTTGACCGTGCAAATCTCCTCCCGGCTTCCAACAGGTCTGCTATCGCCGGCGAGGTCCTCGACGATGTATGCACCATGCCGCGGTGTCAGCCTGTCTGTCATGGTGAGCGCGCGCGGCGGCAGCTCGGCACGCAAGGCCCGCCAGCCCTGGCGGATAGCGTCTCGACCAAGTATGTCCCCTTCCACGAATGAGGCGAACTCACCCTCGATGCTTGGCGTCGACACTGGATTTTCTGGGAGTGAGTCGGATTCTGCGCCGTTTTTACCGGTCGTACCGCCTACGGCATCCCAGTACAGGACTGGTCACACAAATGGCGTGCGTCGGTGCGCAAACATCGGCCGCGTTCGCCAGATGGCTGCCAACGGGTTCCTGTTGCCAAACGTCATCCGGCGCGCTGGGGATTGCCAACCCAGACGCCCCGGAACACAAATCCTCCCCGAAACGATGACTAAGGAACGGCCCACATGAATGCTCATCGAGTACAAAGCTGCCCAGGCTCATCTGGAACGGTTTGCGCCGACCCTGCGTGGTGGTCATTCAGACGAGCGTTGGAGTGTTGGTCTCGCCCTCACCGCCATGGTACTTGTTCCCGCATATTTCTTTTTGGTGCCAATCCACTCGCCTGAGTACACGCCGATCCGACCATGGGTCTGGAGGCCGTCCCAGAGCTTGATCTGCATCTCGTATCTCTTCGCTCAATTCTGGGCGCTCATGCACTCGGCCGGCCGCTCCGACGACATTGGCATGAAGGACACCATCGTATCTCTCCTTGCCGCTCTGTCCCGAGCTTCGGCACCTTGAAGTGCTCCATACTTGTGCTTTGGGAGCTGGACCAAATTTTTATTTGGGAGCCTTGCTTTCAAGCGATGACAATTGGTGCCATGACGCTCACCACGTTTGGCGAACTCATCTTTACCGCGTGGGTGAGGTATTTGGTCAATCGCCGCTATTTCAGCAACGTTGGCCCTGCACAGCGCAATAAAGCCGCCAGGGGCTTTGCGCATGGCATTGTCGGCGATCACGTGCTTGATTGCGCTCGAACTCCACTCCCAGCTGATGCTGGCCCCCGTGGTGGTCAGCTTGATCAGAACATCACATTCGCTGATCGGGCGAGCGGACGCTTCAAAGGCTCTCGATGTGGGGCACTGACGGCTGAGCCATGGGCAGGCGCATCGCCGACTATCGGCTCGACAAGGCCGGCAAGCTGGTAAAGTGCAGCGCGCACCAGGATGTCGCGGCTCGATTCGCGCGAGCGGGCATCCAGAAGGTCAGGATGGCACGCGCTGTTAAGTTGAATTGCCTCATCTGTAGTCTTGATCGCGGAGACAGGTGAAGGTTGGGTGTTGACCTGGCTCGCTCGCGCTCCAACCCGAAACCTTACAGTCCGCGGCGCCTGGCCGGGGCCGACACCCCTCCATCCGGTATTTTGAATGCGAACTCACCAGTGCAAATGAAATGGTGCCACTCGCTTGATCTTCCAAAATCGCCTGCAGAAGAAGGTGACGGGGTCTCTGCACACTCATCGGGAGGCTCACGGAGCCAGATGGAAGCCTCCCGCCACCGTTGTAGATTGTGGGCACCCGCAATATTTTTCCGCTGGACGCCTCACGCTATGCCTTACATCCCGGCGTCTTCCGCAACTCGCCCGTCCTGCGCACGATAGAGGGTCTTCATTGACTTTCTGATGCGGCTTTTTACCCGATTGTTGCGTTACCGCACCAGCGCATGGGACAAAAGCGTCCCTCACTCCAGGCGCGATCTCGCGGCTGCCCTCGGACCTATCCCCTCATGGAGTGGCGATGCCAGATTTGGCGCCCGCCACCACGGGCTTTCCGGATCTAATCGGCCGTTGGCAATCTCCCCTTGGCTATGGTTGTTCGGCACATTGGCCGGTGTCTAACTGTCGGTACTGGTCTCGCCGCAGCTGCACGCTGGATCCTGGTCACCCAGCTACGCGCGTGTCACGATCCGCCCAGCCAACTGGTGTTCCTAGGCTCGGCAGGCCTGCACCAGCTCCCAGCCAGCCTAACCCATTCGGCGCCCACGGCGTGATCGGTGCGCCGGCAAGTTCGCGTTGGCGTCGGGTGCCGAAGCGGCCTCGTCTCGCGTTAGTGACGCCTCATGGCGACGATTACGAGGGCTTGATCAGCCACCTCTGAAATAACACTTCTTGTTCTGTTTCGCGCCTTTAGCATCCAGGCCGTGCTCGGTACTACGAACGCCAGGTCGAACACTGGCCAGCTATGCCGGCGAGCGCCGTCGCGTTGCCGCCCCGGCGCCGGATTGCGCGTGGCCAAAGTCTGCAAACGCTGGTAGCCTCACGCGTGGAAGCTCGCGGCCGAAGCTCCGGTCGTCTGGGTGAGCCGCGCCTTGAGCGAATGTAAATAGACATTACTTCTGAATCTGGCACTGAGCGGGAGTGCAGGCGGGAAGCCCGCCGCGGCAGATCATCGGGCTAATTCCGGACTCCCACCAGCTCCGCTGCCGGCAAGGCTCTTCGTGAAACGCATTTTCGCCACAACCAAGACCCAAACCGGACGCACCGCCACATCACTCTCACTCAAGCCAACACTGCTTCCACGATGCTCGCCGCCGAACCGGTCGGGACAACCCGCGTAAGGCGGAGTCCGGCTTTGCCGAGAAGTGACGCGTATTCGGATTCCGTACGTTCTTGACCTCCCAACTGCACAAGCATCACCATATCGAGCATTTTCCCCGGATGCGGCGTATCGCCGGGTGGCAGTACCATTTCGACGATCAGTAGTCGACTAGCCGGGTTCATCGCCTTGCGGACGTGGCCAAGGATCGTCAGGCACTGATCTTCGTTCCAGTCATGGATGATGTGCGAGAGGATGTAAGCATCCGCACCGGCGGGAACGCTTGTGAAGAAATCGCCGGGCTCAATCGTCACCCGATCGCGCACGCCTTTGGCATCAAGCAATGCCGGTGCATCCTTCACGACGTGCGGCCTGTCGAACAGGATGCCGCGCGGCCCCGCGTGACGGGCAAGCACGGCTGCCAGCATGTTGCCGGTCGCGCCGCCAACGTCGACAATGGTTCTGAAGATTGAAAAATCGTACGCGGCGGCAACGGCTGGAGGTTCCTGGTTATGGAGGCCGACCATCATCTCACTGAACAGCGACGCGTCCTCCGGATGTTGGGCGAGGTAGTCGAAGAACGCAACGCCTTGCGCTTTCTCAAAGCCAGGTTTGCCGGTCTCAACTGAGTAGACCAGGTTATCCCAACCACTCTGAGACGGAGGACTGCCGGACAAAGATCACGGACGATCTTGCCGAGCCTGGCGCGCCGGTCTTCAGCGCCTCGCCCAGATTGGTTAAGGCAAAACGCTGCTCCGCCTGCTCGGTTAGAATGCCCAGGCTCGCCAGCGTGCGCATCAGTCTGTGCAAAGAAGGTGCATGCACGTCCATGGCGCCGGGCAAGCTCCCCAGCGCTCTTCGGTCCGGATGCGAGTTGATCGGCCAGCCCCAGCTTGGCCGCGGCGTAGACGGTTCTTGAGACGATGTGCGCCCGGCCCATTTGGATCAATTGAATGTGAGGCGGAAGAACTTCCGGTGTCGTCGACTTGTGGTCTGGCACAGCAATTCTCCAAAGATGCTTGCGTAATGTACGAGGTAATCGGCAAGCCGGCTACTTCTGCTGTTGGCGCTCGCAGAGAAGCCGGCACAGGCGTACGAGCCCGAAGTGCCCGTAAAGGTGCGAGTGGATAAGTCCCGCCCTTGCGTCGCCTGACCTTGTGCTTGAAGCGCAACCACCGGCGCAACCGCACGGCCGTGTAGTTGTCGCATCCACCCCGATGCGCGACAGGGTTTACCGCGCGGCTCGATAGCCGTGTGCCATCCCGTTAAAGCCGGCTGAGTGTCCGGCATGGGTGACACCTCGACTATCCGTCATGACCGAGAGCCCCTTCGCACCCTCCAGGCGTTACCTTTTGGGTAGACATGTTCCCACGTCTTAGACCAGCGTTACCCGGTCCTCATCGCTAATACGGGCTCATGCGCCAGACCTGGATTCTCTGTTTCACTCTGCCATAAGCTCTGATCCACAGTCCTTGCAGGTTGCTGTGAGCCCCTGCTGCATCCAGGCCCTTCCCGGCGTTATCTCTGCAAATCTTTCCTCGGATGCTTGGACCCCTACCACGGTGGCTGACAGAGTGCGCTTACCCGTTTCTTCCCCTGTCACATCGGCCTTCCCCTAAGTCCCACAGGGTCGGCAGTTCCACGGCGATCCGTTCAACGACTTCTGAACGGGAAGTATTTCGCGGCTGCAGTCATTTGATGATCTTCAGGCCTCCGAGTTTGCTGCCACCCAGGTCGTTCCCACCGCTGGGCATCCGTACCGGATGCTCAGGGCGGCCGTGGCGTTTACGTCCGAGCACAGCGCGGTTTGTTACCTCCCCGCGCATCGGATATGCTAGCCGTCCGAATTCGGGCAATTGACGGCAAAGGTCTTTCACCTTCTAGATTTGCAGCCTTGCTGGCTGCTCCGCGGATTTGCACCCACTGGAAAGGTGCCGCCTTTTCACGGCGCACACCCAAAGCAGACCTACGTGCATGCGCCTGCGGTCATCTCCCGCAAATTTGACCAATCAAAGCGCTTCAACGCTGATGCGCAAGCATTCTACCCCTGGCTACGGGAGAAACGTGCCCCTCCGCGGACGCGACGCTAGCTGGCTAGGGGGCGAGTTCCACAGCATAGCCGAGGTCAGCCAATCGTTTAACCAGGCGGTTTTTCTGCCGCTCTTTGCTACGTGAGTCGAAGTGGTTAGGGCCGAGGTCGTGATACATGGTTCCATCCTTGAGCATGTGATAGATGGCGGTGAGGATGGAGGCGGCGACGGCGATGATCGCCTTCTTGGGGCCGCGGCGAGCTCTGATGCGGTGGAACTGAGCTTGCAGGTAGCTGCCTTTAGTGCGGGCCGCCGCCCATGCGCACTGCACCAATGTGGTCTTGAGCCAGGGTGATCCTTTGCGAATGCGGGTCGATCGGCGCTTACCGGCGCTCTCGTCGCTGCGCGGGCAGATGCAAGCCCAGGAGATGAGATTGGCATCGGTGGCAAAGCGGTCTCATGTCGATGCCGATCTCGGAGATGATCGTTCGCGCACCGAGGTTCTTCACGCCCGGGATCGAGGTTACTTGTTCGACGGCGGTGCGAAAGGGCGCGATACCGGCCTCCACCTGCGCGTCGATCTCGGCGATGGCGGCGTCAAGAGCATCAATCTGATTGAGATGAAGGCGCAGGAGAAAGCGGTGGTGCTCTTTCACGCGACCACGCAGCGCCTCACGTAGTGTCCCTTGTGAGGCCCTCACCCGGTGATCAGCCAAGCGCGCCAGCTTGGAGGGCTGCGCTCGCCGGCAATCAGCGCCTCGATCATCTTTCGCCCGCTGAGGCCCATCACGTCCGGAGATCACCGAGTCCAGCTTGATGTTGGCGTCCTCAAGCGCCTTCTGTATCCGCAGGATGTGGCTCGACTTCTCACGCACCAGTTGCTTCCTGGTACGCAGCAATGTGCGCATCTCCTGGGTCTGGCTGTCCGGGACGAAGCTCGCCCGGATCAGACCGTGCGCCAGTAGATCCGCCACCCAGTCGGCATCTTTCACGTCGGTCTTGCGCCCAGGCACGTTCTTCACATGTGCGGCGTTGGCTAGCACCAGCTCAAAATCACCGTCCGACAAGATGTGCCAAACAGGCTTCCAGTAAACGCCGGTCGCCTCCATCGCGATGTGCGTACACTTGTTCTCGGCCAGCCACTCTGACAACGCCATCAGGCCGGCCGTTGTCGTCGAGAACGTGCGAACCTCCTTTACGACCTTGCCATCGATCACAAGGCGCAGGCAGGCGACCACCGTCTCCTTGTGAACGTCGAGACCGCAACACCGGGGATACAAGACTTCCATCGCCTCCTCCTGACACGTCGCCGGCGTGGGGTCCCAGCAAAAGAACTCTAGGGATCGTGCTCCGGGGCCAATGACGGCCCGTGGCGACAGGTTGAGGTGCTTCAGGAACCCCGGGTCCAACTGAGGAACGGGCTTGACGGCACCAAGGAAACGCCGACCTCTGTGCCGACGACGCCGGAGCAGTATAGCTGCCCAGCGTTTCATCCGTTGCAGGTCGGCAAGGCCGGTGGGAAACTAAGA
>ERZ1370068.2192-contig-1350_pt1 | contig 13345 bp, 19 predicted proteins | sample MGYA00561227_ERZ1370068 | MGnify/ENA primary metagenome ERZ1370068 (study PRJEB38410, sample SAMEA6850437) | metagenome | study: Metagenomic assessment of the ecological functions of the soil: analysis of the soil microbiota associated with the...
GGATTTGCGGAGGTTTCGCAAACGTGTTGAGCGGTCAATCGGCCGTCTCGAACGGTCGAACTCTCTGCTGAACGGGAATACGCGAGCTCGGCTACGAGTGTTCCGCAACCTCCGCGGGTGACGTCCGAGGACCACGTCCACGTCTTTCGGGCTGACGTACAGGTGGGGCTGACAACCGGACTCCCTGCTCGTCGTTCTGCGCGCGGAACGCGCACGCGCTTGGCCCACAACGCGTCCTGCAGCGCCTTCTGCCTTCACGCCGTTGACGCGAAAGGTCGTGGGATGGCGGCGGCGAGCCGTGGATCGACGGGCGACGCGATGCGAACCGCCGGAATACCTCGCAAGCTTCTCCTTCGCGCAGGCGCTTCGTGAGGCCACGCGTCCCACCGCTCGATCCGCGCCAGCTGCCGATCTCTTTGCTCGATGAAGCCCAGTGCCGCCGTGAGGGCCTGTACCACGGGCACGCTCTCCGTGCCGTATTGCATGAAGCGAAAGGCGCCATCGGCGTGGTTGTCCCACTGGTAACTCGCGAGCGTCGTCCAGACGCGATCCGCACATCGTCGCCGCAGGTACAGGAAACCGGTTCCTTTCGGCGCCATCATCCACTTGTGCGGGCTGCCGACATAGGCATCGCAGTCGGCGCCCTAGTCCGTCTACCTGGATCTGCCCGACTGCCTGCGCGCCGTCCACGAGGGCGAGCGCGCGCCGCGGCTACGCGCGAGCGCGCACTAGCTCGCGCGCCGGCAAGCGCTGCGCCAAGGCCGCTCGTGATGTGGCTGAACATCACGACCTTGGTGCGCGGCATCATCGCGGACTCGAAGAGCTGACGATCGCATCCGGCCCGCCCGCGAGTGCCGGCTCCAGCGGCAGTTCCTGACGACGATGCCGCGCCGCTTCGCCAGCAGTCGCCAAGGCGAGATGCAGCCGCCGTGCTCCTGGTCGGTGCGTGATGACTTCGTCGCCTGCGGCCAGGTCGAGGCCATTTGCCAGGAAGTTCATGCCCATCGTCGCGTTCTGCGTGAGCGCAATGTCGGCCGCAGGAGCATTGATGAACTGCCCCACTGCACGCGCGAACTGTCGAGCAGCGGCTGATACCCCGTGCAGGCGGCTCGCCGTCAGGATGCTCGTAAGGCCAGTCCGCAAGTTCGGTTTCCAGGCGGAGAACGCCGTCGTTGAGGGCTTCCACCGACTTCCCGCGGCGATGCGCCAAGCGTGCCGGTATTGCAGTAGGCGACGCCCGCGGGGACTGCAGGAATTGCTCTCGCGCCGCCGCGAATACAGCCGCGTCTTCCGCTCGCGGATCCGGTCCTGAACGCTGGTAGTGCGGTGTGGGCGCCTCCGCGGCGGGCGATGCACCCCAGCACCAGCCCGGGAACGGCGAGCATCGAAAAGAAATCCCGTCGTGTGCTCATCGGTTCAGCCCTGCCGGTTCTGGATGACCGACCCGTTGTGCATCACGAACGTGACGTGTTCCAGCTCGCCGACGTCCTGCAGTGGATCTGCCGCCACGGCGATGACATCCGCGTACGCGCCGACGGCAATGGCGCCGATGTCTCCCTGCATATCGAGCATCTCCGCCGCGCGCGAAGTTGCCGATTGAATCGCTGCCATCGGAGACATGCCGAGGCCAACCATGCGCTTGAACTGCCTCGCCATCGGCACTGTCCACGGCATCCCGCCGATGTCCGTGCCTCGACGATCTTCAGGTTCGACTGCAGGGCTTTCCTGAACGAGATTCGTGCATCGGCTGCGCGGCGCGGTCGCGCTTTCCTGCAATGTGTCCGCCGACGCCCAGTCTTCGTAGTGACGGCGAGTGTCGGGCAATACCAGGTCCCCTGCCGCTGCATCTGCTTGATCTGGGCATCCGTGATCTCGAGGCCATGCTCGATCGAATCGCACCCGCCATCGAGGGCACGCTGCAGGGCCGATCCGTTGTATGCGTGGCACGCGACTTCTTCCGCCAGCCGTGCGCCTCATCCACGATCGCCTGCAGCTCTTCCACCGTCAGCGTGGGCTGCGACGAGATTGCCGCCTTGTCCACCACGAACGGTAGGGTCATGTACACCTTGAGCCAATCGGCGCTGTGCTCCAGTTGCTGGCGCGCAGCTTTGCGCGCTTCCACCGGGTCCGTCGACGATCTGCACGCCCTTGGGCATCTCGAGTTCGGGTGCGTAGCCTTCGAGGTTGTACCCGCCGGTCGTCGAGATTCCCGAGTCGCCCCGAAGATCCGCGGTCCGGGAATCGTCCCTCTCCTCGATCGCCTGCTTGATCTCGATGTCGCCGTAGCCGGCGCCTTCCGTCTCCAGGTCCCGGATCGTCGTGAAGCCCTGCTCCAGTGCCCTGCGCACGGCGTAGGTGGCACGTGCCGCCCGCAATGCGATTCCCGCGTTCAGGATGTTCGCGTCATAGCCGCCTTTTGCCGGGGTCCTCGCCCCACAGGAAGATGCGTGTGCGAATCGATCAGTCCCGGCAGCCACGGTGGAACTCGACAGATCGATGACCTTCGCTTCCGCGGGAATGGCGGTCGCTCCATCCGTCACTTTCTCGATTCGCTCGCCTCTCACGAAGATGAGCTGGTTCGTCTTCGTCGTGGCGCTCGACGCCGTCGATCAGGGCCCCCGCCCGGATCACGGTCAGCGGCGCGACGGTCCGATGCGTCGCTCTCCGCGTGCCCGACTGCGCTGGTGCAACGCAGCGATGCGCCGGCGCAGCCGGCCAGGAATGACCACAGTGAAGCAATTCTTTTCATCGGACCCTCCCCCATAACGCTTTTCGCGTAATTCCTTGCGCCAACCCCGGATCCTTGCAACACGCGGATGGACACTGCGCCGAGGAATGTCGGCGCTTCGCCTACAGCCGGTTTCCATGGTTTCCTGACGTCGCCACGCCCTGACATGGCGATGACGGTCCCCGTTTCGCGGTCAGTTGTAAGATTTATCGCCGGGAGTGAGGTGGAGATAACATAATGAGCATGTTCGACAGATTGCTGGGATTTGATCTGGTTGAAGACCTGACCGAAACCACGTGGTGGACCGAACCGCAATCTTTCGGGGACTCGAGAAAGGTGGTTCTGACAAGCAAGCCATCGACTTCGAGGTTGCCGCCGCTCGCACTCAAACGCACGCCGATCTGGAGTGAGCCCGCGCTGAACGATTTGTGCGCTGCGCACGAGCGTGGCGACGATTCGGCGAGAACGCTCAAACGAGGATCCTGAGCGATGAACGGACGTGTGGCGCTGGTCACGGGCGGTGGCCGGGGATCGGGCGCGAGGCGGCGCTGCTGCTGTCGGCAGCGGGCGCGCGCGTGATGGTCGTGTCGCGCAGCGCGACGGAACTGGCGGCCGTTGGCCTCGAATACGTTGTGGCCGACCTCGGCACCGCCGAGGGTTGCGCCCTGGCTGTTGCCGAGACCGAGCGACGACTGGGGCCGATCGACGTGCTGGTGGTGAACCACGGCATCGGCTCAGCCCATGAGCGGCTGGTGTGGGAGCAGGATCCGGAGGTCTGGCGCGAGACGATGCGCATCAACCTCGACGGTCCGTTCGAGCTCGCGCGGCTGACGGTGGGCGGCATGTGCAAGCGCGGCTTCGGTCGGCTCGTACTTCACCAGTTCGACCGCCGGCGAGAAGGCGGAACGGTCCGGCAGCGCGTATACCGCCTCCAAGCATGGTGTCATCGGGCTCGCACGCGCGGTCGCCCAGGACGCCGGGCCGTTCGGCGTCACATCAAACGCAGTGCTGCCTGGCTGGGTGCGAACGGCAATGGCCGAGCGCTCGGCGAAGGCGGAAGCCGAACGGCGCGGTATCAGCGTCGAGCAGGTGTGGCGCGAGCGCGCCGCCATCTACCCGCAGAACCGTGTTCTGGATCCGCGCGAGGTCGCGCAGGTGATCGCGTTCCTGTGCAGCGACGCTGCCGGGGCGTGAACGGCGAGGCGATCACCGTGGCTCTCGGCGGCATGTGGTAGGCGATCCGGATCTTCGGCGCGGGCGCTACGTCGCGAGCCCCGCCGGAAGTAGCCGGTCAAACTCTGTCTTCACCACCTGGTAGCACTCGCAAGCGTGCGCTTCAGGGCCGGCCGGTCGAGAACGACGATGTGGCCGCGGCTGTATTCGATCAAGCCGAGCTTCTGCAGCTTGCCGGCCGATTCGGTGACGCCTTCGCGCCGCACACCGCAGCATGTTGGCGATCAGCTCCTGCGTCATCGTCAGCTCGTTCGCAGTGCAGGCGGTCGAGGCTCAGCAGCAGCCAGCGGCATAGCTGCTGATCGACGGAATGGTGCCGATTGCACACCGCCGTCTGCGCCATCTGCGTGATCAGCGCCTGCGTATAGCGCAGCAACAGGCATGCTGCACCGGCCCCGCGCGACGGAATTCCTCCTTGAGCATCTTGCCTGGCAGCGCGATAGGCGTGGCCGGCGCTCTGAACGATGGCGCGGCTCGGGGTCGTCTCGCCGCCCATGAACAGCGAGATACCGACGATGCCCTCGTTGCCGACGATCGGCGATCTCGGCCGACGCGCCATCCTCCATCACATACAGCAGGGAGACGATGGAGGTCGTCGGGAAGTAGACGTGCCGCAACTCGTCTGCCGGACTCGTACAGGACATGCGCCGAGCGGCATCGGCACTATCGCGATGCCTTCGCTGATGCGCGTCAGTTCGTCCGCGGGCAGGGCGGCGAGCAATTGATTTCTGCAGCAGTTCGGCGTGGTCGAGCACGTTCTGATTCCGTCCCGGCTCGATCATACGCCGCGCTTCCGCTTTGTACGCTACCGAACCGAGACGCACCCTGCGGATTCCACGCCGCGCTTGGAGGAGCTGGGTACGCCAACGCACAGACAGCCGGCCCGCCATACGGTATTTGGCTACGCACCGTTCACGCGGGTGGGTGCCAGGCACCGACCCTTGATGAGTCCAGAGGAGGCAGACCATGAGTGCAAGATTCGTACGCGACGTCATCGGTATATGCCGGACTCCTGGCAAACTTCCTCCAGCAAGAATGGCGCAAGTCGCAGGACATGCGAGGAGCGAGGATCACGGAGGTCTTCGCCTCGGGTGATGAGTTTGCGGTCCAGACCAAGGGCGCAATCTGCGGTGAGACTTTCGCGACGTTCGTGGTTAAAGACCGGGCATTGCGCGACCGCGTCATGCAGATTATGACACCTGACCTGAGTGTCTACGCGGCTGTCGCCACCGCGATCTGAGCCACGCGCTCCGTTCGCTCCCGCACAGAGCAAAACGGGCCATGCGGGTACGCTCGGGCGCGACGTCTCATCACGTGCAGCATCAGCGTTTGCAGCGGTGCCGGGCCAGGACCTGACGCGAAATCGCGAGGTTACCCCGATGACTCGCCACTCGGCACAGCGCCGCGGTGGACCGGGCCGAATCGACCAGCTGAGCCCGGCATTCACTGAGGAGCAATCCAGATGAAGAATTCCCTATTGGCGCCACTTGATTCTTGGCGGGCGCGGTGATCGTGGCGGTCGGCGCCTACGCGGGCACGCGGACGGACCTGAATCCCTGGCAGGACTACGCCGATGTCATATTCGGTCGCGCCTGCATTCGACAACAAGCAGACTGCGCGCCAGGACTGCAATGACCAGGCGGTCACGCAGCAGGTGCCCATCAAGGACGAAAACGCGTCGCCGGCACGGCAATCGGTGCCGTCATTGGCGGCGTGGTGGGCAATCAGGTCGGCAGCGGCGACGGCAAGAAAATCGCCACTGCGGCGGGCGCTGTGGCCGGCGGCTACGCGGGCAACAAGGTCCAGAAACACATGCAGGAAAACAACACCGAAACCGTCGATGGAGAACCGTTGCCAGACCGTGCTACGACAACGAGAAAACCCCGGCGGGCTTTGACGTCACTTACGCTGCTCGACGGCCAGCAGCATGTTGTGTCCGCATGGATCACAACCCGGGCAATCGGATTCGCGTCGAAAACGGCGTGGTCGACCTCAGCTAATCTTCAGTAGACCTATGGCCCCGCCGGACCTGCCCGGCGGTCGCGCCTGCAGGTCCTCCTCGATGAAACGCAGCACGGCTTCGAGCATGGCCTCGCGCGGATAGTCGTTCTTGTTCACCCACCACCGGCTTATTGTCGGGTGAGAACGGCTCAAGCGGCACGGCGATGGCCCAGTGATCGGCGTTGAGGAATCCGAGCAGCGTGCTTCCCGGAATGATCTGATCGGAGTAGATGACCTGGCTGTCATTTCGCCAGTCGATCGCACCGAGTTTCAGGTACGACTTCTCGATGATTCGAGAGACCCGATCGGGTGTCGGCAGCGTGACGAGCGAGTAGTAGCGAAGCTCGGGTGGCAACGGATTCTGCGCCATCCATGCCGAGCGGACATCCGGGCGCAGGCTCATGACGGCTCCGCCATCGCCCTTGTCGCACACCGCGCCTGGCCAGTGCCGGAGAAGCTCTGCCTGTTCCTGCTCCGCGTCGTTTGCCAGCGCTGGAGCCGCCGACGGCGCCTGCCGCACTCAGGATCGCGGCGATGCGGCCCCGGATCTCGGGGTAGCGGACCACGGCTTCGAGGATATCCGGCATGCCCTTGGAATAGCCGACGAGCACGAGCCGGGGCGGACCGGGCTCCTCCGGCATCGCCATGATCGCGTCGCGGATCTGCCGTGCATTCTTTTCGATGCCGGACAGCGCATCGACCTTCGATCAGGAACTGGTCGTAGTCGTACTCGCGCAGATGCGTGGCCACGCTCCCGGGCGGATCGAGCCACTTGGCGAAGCAGCTGTAGCCGATCCCCGCCACCACGGCCGCCGTGAGCCGCCGGCGGGACGGCGTCCAGCGCCACGGGCTCGTCCCGTGATGGCCGGTTCATTGCTGATCGGTGTCAGCGCTTCCTCGCACGGACGATAGTCCGGCAGATCGGTTCCATGCTGCTGCAGGACCGCACAGTAGATCTCCCGGAAGCGCCCGCGCGCATCGGTCACGCCGTCCGGAACATCGACCGTGTACCTGTCCACGGGTGGCGGCGATGTCGTGGCGCAGGCGCCGAGTGCGACAGCGGCGAGCACTCGCCAGCAGTGCTCGCCCTTCAGTTCGCCGCACTGCTCGAGTCCTTTGCAGTCTTGGCCGGGCGCTGCCGGCAGAATCGGTTCCCATTGCAGGATTTCGACTTCGGCAAAAGTCCGCGGCCGCGTGCTGAAGAACAGGGCGACGCGCCGCCCGTCCGTGAAGTAGTGACCGCCGCCGGGCAAGGTCCTCGGTCGATCGGGCGCGACCTCGCCGACGCCTCTCACGAATGCCAGCTTTTCGAGGCCTCCTGAATACATGAAATCCTGGATCAGCTGATTGCGGACCTCGTCCACATCGGCATGCACGATCGTAGGTCTGCGGCGTGCCTGCGCTTGAGGAATCTCCCCGATCGGCCTTCCGGCCTGGGCCACGAACACCATGTCGCCCCGATAGCTGAGCGGTGCGCGCCAGATGCGAAGCCAGCTTTCCGATGCGCCGGCCTTGGTGCGCTTGCGGACGGTCAGGTCCGCCTGTCGACCAAACACCTGCTGTGACGCCTCTCGTCCCGAAATGAACCTGCCGAAAACCGCGCCTGTTGACGGCCGCAGCGATGTCATCGAGATGGCCGATGAGCACGACATTGAGCGGCTCGCCGACCTGGCGGCCGTCAGCCGTCGCCGCGCAACAAGGCAGGCTCGCGAGCGCGTCACGCAGCGCACCGAGGTCATCGTAGTTGGCGATTTCCGTGGCAGCGTATTGATGAATCAATTCCTTGGCGCCCGCGCTATCGCCGGGCACCGGAAGAAACAGCGTAAAGGGAATCATCATCCTGCTGCCCAGCAGGTCGACCGTGAGCAGCTTTGTGACCGGTTGGGGATTCGTGAACAGGATTCCGCTGCTCGTGCCATGCGCGGGAATCGGATTGGGGAATGCCAGCTGGCTGAAGTGCTCGTCGATGCGCGCGTTGGTTTCGCCTGCAAACTTGACGTGCGCCGACCAGGCGACCTCCAGTGGCGAGAAGTAATCCGGGTCCGCGCCGGCACGCAGCAGCCAGAGCATGTGCTCCGTGTCGTTCCTGACCTCAATCCAGACCGGCTGCACGCCGGCAGCGGTGACATCCGAGCCCGAGCATGCGAACGCAGTCTTTGGCGCCGAGAACCGTGGCGCTGACTTCGACACCGCTGCCCTGCTTCCGCGACGGCCCGCGCCCGCAACGGCGTGTCGCTGGTGTCGGTGGGCACCGTCCACGTGGCGCAACCGGTGAGCGCGATTGCGCATGCAGGCCAGACAAGCGAAGGCTCCCTGCTGCGCGACGACGCATCGAAGCCACGCTCATGGTTCGCCGGTCTCGACCGGCTGCTTCAGGAATCCTTGCTCGAAGGGCTGCCACGGAAGTATCTCGATTTCCGTCAGGGACGTCAGCTCGCTGTCAAACAGCAGGACGCTGCGTACTCCGGCTGTGTAGTAGGGATCGGTCGTCAGGTTTTCACGCGGCGCGCTCTTCGGCGCCGCGCCGACGCCGTTGACCAGTCCGATGGCACGAAGTCCCTGCGAATAGACGAGATCCTCCATCAGGGCCTCGACCGGCCTCGTCCACGTCGGGATCGATCTTGTGCGTGGTCAGTGTCGGCGAATGGATTGTCATCCGGCTGCCGATGTCGCGGCTGATCTGGCCGACCCAGACGGGCTTGCCGTGGTAAAGCATCGAGCTTCGCCAAAGCCGCAGATGATTTCGCTGGTGAATATTGTCGCGCGCCTTTTGCAACGCGATGTCCTGCGGGCGACCAAACAGGTACAGGTTGCTGATCGGCGCGTATGGGTATCGCTCCCGTGACATGGCGGAGCTCATCATCCGCATCACCGATCCCTTCCAGGTGACCTCCGTCGGAGTCCAGCCGCGGCGAACCAGCGAAGAGAAGCGCGTCCTCGATGCCGCCGATGATGACGAGGTTCAGGGGGTCGCCATTTCGCGAGCCGTCCTCGTTGGTCGCGCAACACGGCAACGCTTCCAGGGCCGCCACGAACTCCGTGTCGCTCGTAAAGTCGACGACATCGCCATTCGCCGCAACCGCATTGCTGTCGAAGACCCTGCTCTTCTGGTAGTCGGTCCGCAGGCCGGGAACCGTGGCCAGGAAGGAAAAGCTGTGGCTGCGCCGGTCCGCGAACAGGTCGATCTGCAGGAGCTTCGCGCCCTCGTGAAGATTCGTGAGGACGAAGCCCGACACCGTTGCGCCGGGAGGAACCGGATTCCGGAAGGCCAGTTCGCCGAAACGGCGATCCAGCTCCTCGAGCTTGCGGCGTGAGTCCCGGGGAGCCATCGCTTCGGCGGCTTCCGACGCAGGAATGAAATCGGGATCGAGTCCCGCATACATCAACCAGTAGGGGACGTCTTCGTTGTTCTCGACCTCGACCCAGACCGGCTGGATCGACTTGTCGGCCAGCTGCACCCGTACACGGCGGCGCTCTCTTCGTCCGACAGTGCCGCCGCGGAAACCCGGACTTCACCCTCCGTCCCGGAACGCGCGCGCGAAACGTACGCGGCCTGGCTTCGCGAGTCCTGCGCCTGAGTAATTGCGCCGCCGAACGCCCCAACGGCCACCACAGCGGTGACGATGACTCGGATACACGGCCGAGTTCATAGATGAGTGCCCTATCCCCCAATCCCCGGATGCAGAGCCTACACCAGACCCACACGAAATCTGCCTAGGCGACAGGACGCCTCAATGGGCACTGGACAATTGTTCAATTAGGGACGGCCAGGCGCGGCCGTCATGGATGGGCGCCGGCTCCTGCCTGGTCATCCGCCGGTTTCGCCGGGTGGGTCGCCTCTTCGAGCGACTTCGCTGCATGCGTCCGCCTCTCCCAGGGCGCGGTCCGCGAGCCCTTGCGCGACGACCGATACGCCGCCGGTTGCAACGGCGACGGCGCCAGACATCGCACCCTTGGCGCCGATTGCGATCCTCGGGCTCGCGAGCGTCCCTTCGAGCTTGATGAAGGGGTTGGTAAACATTCCCGGGCTGACTCCAATGCCCTCGCGCGGACGGGTATTGAAGTCGACCGTGAGATCCTCGGTGTGAAGATCCACTTTGCCGTCTGCGGTAACCGTGATCTTCTCGGTCTGCATGAGCACCGGCTTGACCGTCGCATGGCCGTCCACGATTTCGACCCGAGCCACGGTGCAATCCAGCTGCGTGAACGGGTCCTGCGCCGCGAACGGATTCAACTTGCCCGCAAGCTGGCTGAGGACGCCGCTCCCGTATGCGCCGAGCAGACCGCTCTTGACCTTGCCGGGTCCCTGCGTCACCAGGACCTTGCCGTTGGCGGACGATGCCAATTGTCGTGCCGAGACGCCGCTCGACCGGAGGTGCGCCTCCAGGTTCGTCGGCGGAACGAGGCTGGGGTCGATCCCCTCGCCCATGCCAGAGACCGGCCCGCATGTCTTTCACGATCAGATCGAGCTCCATGTCGGCTGCCCGGTCGCTCGTCGATGTCAGTTTGAAGGTGCTTTCGAGCGTGCCCCCGAGGCCGCCCTTCGCGCGTCCCTCGAAGGCCACCTGACCGGCTTCGACGACCAGCCTGCCATCGACATCCTTGAGCTTTCCCTCGCGCGAGCGTCACTTCGTGAGCGACGAAATGCACATTCGCATCTGCGCCGCCAGGCTCGCCGAGCCCCAGGGCTTCTCGCTGAAGACGTATTTGCCCTTCGGTTCTTTCGGCGGCTGCTTGGCGGCCGGGCGCGCTCGGCCCACCCGTTGACTGCGTCTTCGCGCCGCTGTCCGGCTCTCTTCTTCAGAAACGGCGTCAGGTCGAGACGAGGCGTCGTGACCTCGGCTTCGACGTGCCGCTTGTCATCCCGGGTCATCGAAGCCCAACCGGAGAACTCGGTTTTGCCCAGGCGCGACTTGACGTCCTTCAGCTCGAGCTTTTCGCGGCTTTCGACGTAATTGCCGCTCATGGCGAACGGAATGTCCGGCAGGCCCTTGCGCAGCCTCACCAGTTTCCCGGCTCCGAGCTCGAATCGGATGTCGGCGTCCCGGTCACCGACCGGGCGGATCGTGCCGTCCGCTTTCACTTCCGCCCCTGCCAGCCTGGCGTCAAGGCCGACGAACTTGATTTCTTCTCAGAGGACGTGACGCGGCCGCTGGCCGTGAAGGTCTCGGCCGGCACGTCGCTGACATGAAAGACTTGCGCGAGCCGGGCCGCGTCAGCGACCGAAAATTCGAACTGCAGGTCCGAACCGGGCAAACCGAGCGTCTGGAGCGTCCCATTCGTCTTGGCGGCGATATCGCCGAGCTTCGCATCGACATCGAGCTGCGTCAGCTTGCCGGCGTCCTTCAAGCGGGCGTCGACGTTCAGCGTGCCCGTTGCGACGACTGGCAAGCGAAGGTTTTCGAACATTCCGCCGACATCCGGATGTTCGAGTTTCAGGCTGAGATCCGCGCCATCCAGCGGATCGAGTCGGCCGAGGCTGCCCTCGACGTCGAGTTGCAGCCTCTCGATTGCGCCCTGCAGCGACATCCGGATGTTCCGCCCGGAGAAAAGCGCATCGATGGGTCCGACGTGTCCGTCCACCTTCGTCCTGAACTCGTCGAACTTTCCATTGCCGGCGATCGCCAGCAGGCTGTCGGCGCCGGGTTCAATGGTCAGCGCCTCGAGGAGCGCAACGCGGTCCGGCTTGCCGGGCTCGCGATAGGTCAGTTCCACGTTGCTGAGCTTCGCGTGCTGGATGACCGCCGGCACCTCCGTGACGCCCGAGTAGCGCGAAGCTGCCTCATCGGATTTCTTCGCCCCGCCGAAGTCCCAGTTGGCCTCGCCTTCGCCGTTCTTTTCGAGCAGAACCGAGACGTCACTCAACTCGAACGAACGGATGTCCACCGGGCCCGAAATCAGCGACCACAGCCCGACCTGCGTCGAGAATCGTCCGATCTCCAGCATCTGAGGCTTCGAGCCCCATTCCGCATTGCCGACACGGACGTGCTCGGCCAGGAGCGAGACTGACGGAAATAGATCGAGCTCGAAAGCGCCATCGATGGCGAAAGGCCTGCCCAGCTTCTTCGTGACGAAGGCCTCGACCTGGCCCTTGTGCCGACCCAGGTCGGCGAAAGCAAGATAAAGCACGATCGCGAGGAGCAGGGCTCCCACGACGGCAAGCACGATTGCGACGACACGACGCGGTGACACGGATCCTGTCGCCCTCCCCGATGCGAGCCTACATCCGGGGTCGGTGAATTCCTGTGGGACCTTAGTCGTAGTGGTGGCCGGGGCGCAGCCGAACCACCGGCACGCGGATTCCTAGTTCGCCGCCATACCCGTCGAACTCGTCCTCAGGTCAGTAGCGAAACAGCACTCCGAGCTTGATTTCGTCGAAATCCGCCGAGCCCGAGGCGTTGTCAAGGTCATACCAGTGCTTTTCGTACCCGAGTCTCATGCTCCAGTTGTTCGACGCGTCCCAGCGAACGCCCGCGCCGAGCTGGTACGTGAATGCGTCGGTCGAGCGCGTGTCCTGAACCGGGACGCAGACCTGCCCATACCAGGGATCCCACCAGCAGCCGACTTCGACGCGTCCGTTCGGAATATTCGTGTCGATGAAACTCCAGCCGACGCCGCCGGTGACGTACGGCGTGATGTCGCCATCCATGAAGTTGTAGTTCAAGTTGACTCGAGGCGTGAAAGCCTCGTAGTCGCCGCGAACGTCGACTGAAACTCCGGGCGTGTCGGCCGACTGTATGGTCGCATCGTAGTCCGCCGACTGGTAATCGAGGGCGAACTGGAGTTCGAGACGTGAATTGAACCGATAGCCTAAAATGGCGGTCGCCGCCACGTCATCGCCGACATCGAGTGTCGAGCCACCTTTAAATGACAGGTCGGCCGAGTCCAGATAGACAAGGTCCAACCCGTATTCCCAACCGGTGTCCCGGCTGGAACTATCGGCCCACGCGGGTGAACTCACGGCCATGAAAGCGGCCAACATGACTACTGCGCGGTGTCTGGCGTCCATTCCTGCCTCCGTTGAGTCGTTATTTCGAAGACGTCATCGGCATTTCAGGCGGTTTGGCAGGCCGGACAGCGGATTTGTTCCAGCACGATCGCAAAGAAGCCGGGACGGAACTCAATCAGCCGGCAGGCGGCTTTGCGGCGTTGATCGCCAATTGAGCGGCGAAAGCCCGCTTGCAGGCGGGCCGCGCACATCGATGGCATCTATCTGGCGAAGTCCTCGGCGCCGAAACCTGGCGGATCTCGATCACGTCGCCCTCGGCGGCAGGGCATCGCTGCGCCCATTTCACAAGCTCATCCTTGGAGCTCGCTTCCACCAGCCAATAGCCGCCCAGCACTTCCTTAGTCTCAACGAACGGCCCATCTGTCACAGTCGGC
>ERZ1370068.7856-contig-675_pt1 | contig 13338 bp, 11 predicted proteins | sample MGYA00561227_ERZ1370068 | MGnify/ENA primary metagenome ERZ1370068 (study PRJEB38410, sample SAMEA6850437) | metagenome | study: Metagenomic assessment of the ecological functions of the soil: analysis of the soil microbiota associated with the...
CATTGCCCGGCCGAAGGCGCGTGCCTGAGGGTCGAGCAAGCCGATCCCTACCGGGATCACGAGCGCGCCGAGGGCTCGATCGGCACGGAGACCATCGGGCCGTGCGCGGGAAGGAGAGGGGGCGTATGAGCGTGCGCAGAACGCGGTTGCGGCTGATCCGCCGCGGTCGCAGCCCTCGCAGTTGCGTCGCTCCTCGCGGTACCGAGCGAGGTGCACGCGGGACGACGCAAGACCCACGTCGTCCTGTACAGGGTTCGTCCGTCGTCGTCGGACGCGGCGAACGTCATCGCCGGAGCCGGCGGCGACCATGCTGATCGCCTACAAGCAGATCGGCGTGGCGATCGCGACGATCGGACAGCTCCGCGTTCCGGGCGGAGCCTGCTCCGCGACAGCGGATCCAGGGCGCGCAGTCGACGGCGGGCTTCGGGGATCCAGCTCGACGACCGGGCGATCACCGGCGAGGACTCGGCCGTTGCCGGGCGGCGCACCGGGCGACCGACTCGGACAGCTCTGTCCGGCGCTGCAGTGGGACATGGTGCAGATCCACGCGCCCGAGGCCCACGCGATCACCGGCGGCAGCCCGGCGGTGCGTCGTCGGCGACATCGACACCGGCCTGGACTACACGCATCCCGACCTCGCGCGCGAACGTCGACTGCGCGAACAGCGCGAACTGCGTGAGCGGCGCCGCGGTGCACCGAGCGCGGTGGCCGCGAACGACGACAACGGCCACGGCACGCACACCGCCGGCACGATCGCGGCCGCCGTCGAACGGCATCGGCATCGTCGGCGTCGCGCCGAACGTGAAGATCGCCGGGATCAAGGCCGGCAACGCCGCCGGCTTCTTCTTCCCGGAGGCGGTCGATCTGCGCGTTCATGTGGGCCGGCGACGCACGGCATCGACGTCACGAACAACAGCTACTTCGCCGACCCGTGGCTGTTCAACTGCAAGAACGACCCCGAGCAGCGGGCGATCTGGAAGGCGGAGCGCGCGCGCGATCAAGTTCGCGCATGCAACAGGGACGTCGCGGTCGTGGCCGCCGCCGGCAACCAGGCCGACGACCTGGCGCATCCGACGCAGGACGCCACCAGCCCCGACGACACGACACCGGTCACTGCGGGACGATCACCAACGCGTGCGCGGTCGTGCCGGTCGAGGTGCCCGGCGGTCGTCGTCCGTGGCTGCGACGGCAACCTCGGAGCTGAAGTCGTTCTACTCGAGCTACGGGGTCGGCTCGATCGAGGTGATCGCGCCGGGCGGCGACTCGATCCTGCAGCTGACACCGCGGCGCCAGAGCGGGCGCGGTGCTGTCGACCTGGCCCGCGTCGCTGCTCTGACGCCGACCTGCCTGGCCTGCGCGCCGGCTTGTTGACGCCTCGGGGCGACCTAGCTGCTACCAGCAGGGGACGTCGATGGCCTCGCCGCACGTCGCGGGTGTGGCGGCGCTGATCGCGAGCCAGTTCGGCCACATGATCGTCCGGCGCGATGCGCGGCGATGCTGCAACTCCACGGCCGACCCGATGGCCTGCCCGCCCGACCTGTCGATCTACGCCTTCTTCCCGGCGGTCGACAACGGGGCGCCGCAGGAGTGCACCGGCGGGTCCGCGGTACAACTCGTTCAACGGCCACGGCCAGGTGGACGCGCTGAGCGCGATCACCTGATCGAGGGACGAAGCGCACCACCAGCGAGAGGGCCGGTCCGTGCACGGACCGGCCCTCTCTGCTCCAACCTGAGTGTTGACCCTGTCGGGAGACTCGGCGCCTAGGGTCGGAACCCGGATCGGGAGGTGGCTCGTGACGCCGGGTGAGTTCACGGTGACGATCGACGCGAAGCCGGAGGTCGTGTGGCCGTGGGTCGCCGACCTCTCAAGCACGCTCGACTGGTCGCCCAAGCCCTACCGGATCGAGTGGCTCGAGGGCGAGCCGAACGCGGTGGGGAGCCGGTTCCATTCGGCCGGCGTGATCCCGGCGACCAGCACCACGAGAACGAGGGCCAGGTCACCGAGAACCAGCCGACCGACGCGGTTCGCGTTCCGCTCGAGCGACCCGCAGGGCGAGTACGCGCACACCTATACGCTCGACGCCGAACGGCGACGGGACCGACGTGACCCACCGGGTCGAGTTCGTCAAGATGCGCGGGATCGCGGCGGTGCTGCTCCCCCGGTCTTCGCGCTCTCGGGCAAGCCCCAGGGGCGCAAGCGGATGGAGGTCCTCAAGCAGAAGGTCGAGGGCTCCGCGTCACGCCTCTGCGCCAGCGCTCGTCGGTCGTCCCGCTCCTCGGACGAGGCTGACGCCGAAGTGGAAGCCACAACGTGACGCAGATCGAGATCCGCAGGTTCGGAGCAGGCCGCACGAGACCGCGGACGTTCCAAGCACGGTTCGTTCGAGCTCGTGACGATCAGGGGCGTCACGATCGGGCAGGGCGAGCTACGAGCCCGGCTGGGTCTGGTCCGAGCACGTCGGCAAGCCCGCGGGCGAGGAGCTGTGCCAGGTCGAGCACGTCGGGCTCGTCGTGTCGGGATGCGCCGCGGTGAAGATGGCCGACGGGACCGAGGGCGAGCTCACGCCCGGGCGACCTGTTCTGCGATCGGACCGGGTCACGACTCGTGGGTGATCGGCGACGAGCCCTACGTGTCGCTGCACCTGCTGGGCGCGAGCGAGTACGCGTGCGCACTAACTGCTCGCTATCGCCCGAAGGGCCGCAGGTCGCGTCGCGCACATGAAACCAGCCGAACCCCAGTAGTTCTGGGAAGTGTCGCACCCCGGGTCTACGATCGCGGCCATGGGTTCGGTCGATCGGCCTCTCCGAGTGGCGCGAGCGCCGCGAGCACGACCCGATGAGCTCGTCTCGACCGCGCGATCGCGCGCCTGGACGGCCTGCTGCGCCGCAGCGGCTCTGGTCGCCTCGCCGCGCAGGGTCGAATCCGAGCTCCTCGCGATCACCGGCGCCGTCTCGGCCGGGCACGAGGACGCCGCCGCCGAGCGCGCCGAACGCCTGGCCGAGCGTCTCGAACACCCCTCCGCGCGCCGCTCCAGCTAGGCACGGCAGCTCCGCCCCACTTCGCGGCACCCTCGGAACCCGTCCGGCCCGGGTCCGGTCAGCAAGACGGACCGGAAGCTTCCAGGAGGGAGGCGCCCCGGCGCACGCTCGCGCCCGAACCCGCCTGCGTGCCGGCGCGGGGCTACGCTGGGTGGCCGGCCACGGGGACAGGCGAACCGGAAGGGACGGGGTGAACGATCCGGACCCACGGACCCTCACGCGGGCCCGCGAGGGCGACCTCGGCGCGTTCGAGGACCTCGTGCGCCAGTACCAGGGCGACGTCTGGCGCTTCGCGTACCACTTCACGCGCGACCGGTCGCTCGCCGACGACGTCACGCAGGAGGCGTTCCTGCGCGCGTTCCGGTTCCCTGCGCGGGTTCCGAGGTGACTCCAAGTTCACGAGCTGGCTCTTCCGGATCGCGCGCAACTGCGCGATGGATCAGATCAAGGCGCGCAACGTCTACGTCGAACGCGTCACCCCGATCGCCGCGACGACGGCCGACCCGCAGGCGCGCGTCGGAGCTGCACGCCGCGCTCGACGCGGTCTCGGCCGAGCACCGCGAGCCGTTCCTGCTCGTCGAGGTGTTCGGGCTGTCGTACCAGGAGACGGCCGACGTGCTCGGCGTACGCGTCGGGACGATCAAGAGCCGGATGCACCGGGCGCGCCGAGCGATGATGGACGCGCTCGAGGTCGAGGAGGAGGCCCGGTGAACCACGACCAGGCCGAGCGTCTCCTGTCCGCCCGCATCGACGGCGAGCGATCTGTCGACGCGCGCGACCGCGTCGCTCGAGCAGCACCTCGAGACCTGCGCCGAGTGCCGCGCGTTCTGAACGCGGGGCGTACCGGTTGCGCGAGGCCGTGCGGTTCGAGGTCGCGCCCGCCGTGCCCGACCTGGTCGACGAGGTCATGACCGCCGTCGGCGCGGAGGCCGAACGGCCGCGCTCGCGGCTGCGCGTGGTTCGGCCGCAGCGGTCGCCCCGCCGCTCGATCCTGCCGAGGCTCGCCCCCGCCGCCGCGGCGCTCGTCGTCGGGGCGCTGATCGGCAGCCTGGTCGTCGGGGGCCCTGGCAACGGCCCGAGGCCGGCTCGGCCTTCGCCGCCACCGACGTCGTCGAGGGGATCTCGGCCGCCGCGGCGCCGGCTGGACGCGTACCAGGCCTCGTTCGCGATCGACGAGCGCCACCTCTCCCCGAGCGTCCCCGAACGCCACCTCGCGATGCGCGTGTGGTTCGAGGCGCCCAGAACGCTTCCGGCCTCGACGTCGTCGACCACACCGACTACCCGACGGCGACCACGCCGACCGACCTGAAGCTCGTCGTGGACGGCTTCGACCTGGTACGCGGCGGGCCCGGCGCCGTGCCCGACGGCGACCTGCCCACAGCGCGAGTCCGTCGTGCGCAACCGCCAGCCGTTCTCGACCGCCGCGGCAGCCCCGACTGACCTGGTGCTGCCGATCTCGACGCTCGCCGACGCCGACCGGCTCACGGTCCTCGGGCGCGGGACGGTGCTCGGCCGGCCCGCCGTTCGGGTCGAGGTGCCGTTCGAACGCGCGGAGCCGCTGTTCCCGTTCCTGTCGATCGGCGGCGACTGGCGGCCGTTCTTCCCCAACGACCGCGTCCGTATCTGGCCTCGACGAGCGCAACTGGTTCCCGTTGCGCTGGAACGTCTACCCGGCGACGGGCGCCGAGCGCGACGCCTGGGCGCTGCGGTTCGGCCTGCCCGACGAGCCCTCGCTGCGTTCGGTCTTCTCGGTGCGGGCGCTCCACGTGAGCCTCGACACGCCGGACGCGAGCGTGTTCGACATCCCCGCGACGACGTCGGCGCAGGATCAGGGCGCTCGCGCGGTCGAGCTGAGCGACGTGCGTCGGCGAGACCGGGTTCGAGCCGGTGGCGCCGGGCACGGTCGGCGGGCTCGACCGCTACCGCGTGGTCCTGCCGCGGGACGACGCCGGCGAGACGCTCGTCGCGTACGCGGACGGGCTCGCGTTCCTCAACCTGGGCGAGACGCGTTCGTGGAACGGCGACGCGCCGTTCGGCCCGGTCGGCGTGCAGGCCGAGGAGGTCCCGCTCACCGGGGGCGGCGTCGCGTACTACGAGCCGGCCTCGCGGGACCACGGCCGTCGCATCGCGATCCACGCGGCCGGGACCGACCTGTACCTCGAGTCCAACCTGCCGCGCTCGCGAGCTGCTCGCGGCCGCCGGCGGCGCTCCCGGTGCAGGGTCTCCCGATGCCCGCCGCGTGGACGCACCGCCGGGTCGGCGCGGCGACCGCCGAACGCGTCTCGCTCGAGACCGCTCGGGCGTCCGTCCCGTTCCCGATCGAGCTCCCGAGCGAGCTGCCCGCCGGGTTCGGGCTCGCGAGCGTGGAGCTGGTGGACGCCGGGTACGGTGCCGGGGTGACGCTGTACCTGAGGGACGAGGACGCCGACGCCGGCATCGGCACGATCCGGCTGCACCTCGAGGCCGCGAGCGAGCTGCCGCCGGCGACGTCGGCCGACCAGTCGAGCGGTGGACGTCGGCGGCGTGCCGGGGCGGTTCACCCCCGACCGTTCGCAGCTCGAATGGATCGACGGCGGCCTGTACCGATCGCTCGACGCGCCGGGGCTCGCGCTCGAGGAGCTCCTCGCCATCGCGACCTCGATCGGCGGGGACGGGCCAAACGGATGAGCCGCCGGATGAGCCGCCGCCGTACCGCCGGGATCGCGGCGGGCGTCGCGATGGGCTTCGCGCTCGGCGCCACGCTCACGCTCGCGATCCAGGGTGGGCGAACCTGCCCGACCCCGGCTCGTCGGCCGAACCACCCGCGGTCCCCGCGACCGAACCCCAGCCGCCCGAGGCGTTCCTGGTCTGGACCTCCGGCGGCATGCCCGACGGGTTCCGAGCCGCCGTCGGGCGCCTCGACGGGATCCAGCGTTCGGTGGTGATCGCGAGCGACAACACGTGGCTCGGACCGATCGTGGTCGGAGCAGGGCGAGGTGGTCGACGACCCGAAGCCCGGGTTCGCGATCCCGCTCGAGGTCGCGGCGGTCGATCCCGAGGAGTTCGCGCCGTTCCTGCCGCCCGCCGACCGGTCCGACGCGCTCGCGCTCGCCGACGGCCAAGGGATCCTGGCGAGAGCAGCGCGCGGCTCCGTGGTCTGGGCCCGGGGCGGTGCTGAGGTTCGGCGACGTCCGGATCGAGGTGGCGGCGATCCTGCCCGACGAGCTGGTGGGCGCGCACGAGCTGATGGTCTCGCGCGAGGTGGGTCGGTCGATCGGCGTGACGCACGACCGCTACGCGCTGGTCGTGCCCGAGCACGCCCGGTCGGCGCGCGCGGTCGAGCGGCTCCTGGATCCGATCCTGCCCGCCGACCCCCTCGAAGGTCCGCGCCCCCGGCGACACGCCGTACTTCCGCCAGGGCGACGCGGTCCTGCCGCCGGTCCGGATCAAGCTGCTGTTCGGCGAGTTCCAGGCGCGGCCCGAACCCGGCAACCCCGGCTTCCTCGATCTCGACCCGGCGTGGGTGAAGCAGAACATCGACACGCAGCACGTCCCGCTGCTCGGGACGGTCACCTGCAACGTGTCCCTGTTCCCGCAGCTGCGCGGTGTCGTCCACGAGCTGATCGACCGAGGGCTGCAGGACACGATCCACTCGTACTCGGGCTGCTACTCGCCCCGGCACATCAACCGGATCCCGAGCGCGGGCCTGTCGCATCACTCCTGGGGCATCGCGGTCGACCTGAACGTCCAGCAGGGCAACCTGCTTCGGGCAGACGCCGCACCAGGACCCGCGGCTGGTCGACGTGTTCGAGCGGTGGGGTTCGTGTGGGGCGGGACGTTCATCGAACCCGACGGGATGCACTTCGAGTACCGGCGCGAACCCGCCGGCGACTGACGCCCGCAGCGATCCGGGGAGATGCGCGAAGGGAGCAGCGAGCATGCGCAGTCTGCACTCTGCTCGGTATCCGGCGGCCGGAGCCACAGGGTCCGAGCATGCCTCCCGCGGCAAACGCGCGTGGGTTTCTGCTCCCTTCGCGGTCGCCCGAAGGCGACCCGGCCATCGTACCCTGGCCCCCGTCGCCCGCGCGAACGACGTTCGGTGGCTACGCCGCGGTGGTGCGACGACCGGACAGCCGCGACCTCACGACGAGCCAGAGCACGATCGCGGCGGCCGCGCTCGCGGCGACCACGCCGGCGGCGACGCGGGTCCTCGGGATGCGCGGCCGTCTGGACGATCCGGGTCCGAGCCGGACCGGGCGCCGGAAGTCGCGGATGTCCCAGCCCTCGGTCTCGGCCTCCTTGCGGAGCTCCCTGTCCGGGTTGACCGCGACGGGATGACCGACGGTCCGCAGCATCGGGAGGTCGGTCGAGGAGTCGCTGTACGCGTACGACGACTCGGAGATCGATCCCGCGAGCCTCGGCGAGCGACCGGATCGCCTCGGCCTTCGCCGTCGCCGTAGCAGTAGAACTCGAGCTCGCCCGTGTAGCGCCCGTCCTCGATCCGGGCGCGCGTCGCGAGCACGCCCGCCACGCCGAAGTGCCGCGCGAGCGGACGGACGACCTCCTCGGGCGAGGAGCTCACGATGTAGATGTCCCGTCCCTCGGAGCGGTGCAGCTCCATCAGGTCGAGGGCCTCCTGGTACACGAACGGGTCGATCACGTCGATCAGGACGTCCTCGACGAGGCGTTCGACCTCGTGCCGGTCCCAGCCCCGCGTGAGCTGGAGCATCCCCTCCTTGAGCCGGTCCATCTTCTTCCTCGTCCGCGCCGACCAGCGCGTAGACGAGCTGCGCGTACGCGCCGCGCACGAGCTGCCCGCGCGTGACCATCCCCGCCCGGTACATCGGCCGGGACAGGGCGAGCGAGGACGAGCGCGAGATGATCGTCTTGTCGAGGTCGAAGAACGCCGCTTCCATGGCCCTCCATGGTATCGGCGACCGGTGCCGCGACTGGACACGCCGAAGGGACCCGGCGATCGGTCGCCGGGCCCGTCCGGCGTCGGAGCGCAACCTGCTAGAAGGTGGCGCTCCCCGCACACACTCTCGTCGGTCGACAGGTTCCGCGCGCGTGCGCGGAAGGCGTCCGGCCCGGCCGCGTCGTTCTCGACGATGCGCGAACGGTGAACGAGCCGCTCGCGCCCGTGCGTCATGCGGATGCCGCGGAACGCGAGGTCGCCGTCGTGACGGATCCTGACCCGCCAGCGGTCGCCCGAGACGTTCTGATCGACCTCGAACTCCACCTCGAGCCGTCCGTTCTCTCGGCGAGACCTTGACCTTCCAATCGCTCGCGTCGCCGCACGAGCCCTCGCGAATCACGTCGTTCTGGCCCGCCGCCGCGATGCCCGCGGGCACCAGGCAGCACGAACGCGGCCACGAGCGCGAACACGATCCTCTTCTTCATGCCGACCTCCTCGATCTTGGACACCTCGACGTTAAGCGAGGCGGCGATCTAAGGGCAGGCAAAGAGCGGGCGGTCGCTCGGTAAAGGTTCGACGCTATCCTCGCGCGACGGAGGCGTCAGGGCGCCTGGTGGGCCCCCGGTCTTCAAAACCGGTGTGGGGGCGAGAGCTCGCAGGCGGGTTCCCGATTCCCGTCCGCCTCCACCATCTCCGCCCCTCTCCGCCTTCCCCTGTTCCCGGCGCGGCGCGATAGGTTGGACAGGAGCGTGCGAGGCTCGTCAGACCGAGCCTCGGGAAGGAGGATGGGATGGACAAGGTCGTGCACTTCGAGATCCCGGTCGACGACGCGCGCTCGGGCTCGCGAGTTCTACGGCTCCGCCTTCGATTGGGACCTCAACGAGATGGACATGGGCGGCGGCAACATGTACACGACGGTGACGACCACGCCCGATCGACGAGGCGACGCGGCAGCCGACCGAGCCCGGCGGCATCAACGGCGGTCTCATGCAGCGGACCGGCGACAACGCCGGCCCCGGTGGTCACGATCGGCGTCGACGTCGATCGACGAGACGCTGAAGAAGGTGGAGGCGCGGCGGCGGCGGCACGGTGCAGCCGCGCACCGAGATCCCGGGGATGGGCGCCTTCGCCTACTTCAAGGACAGCGAGAACAACGTGGTCGGGTTGTGGGAGAACCTTCTGGAGCCCTGAACCGACCAGTCGACCAGACTCACTACCTCGCCGAGCCACGCACCATCGCGCATCAGCACGCGGCCGTCGAGCTCGTTCGACTCGCGCCACGCCTGGATCTCCTGCGGGGTGATCCGCGGGTAGACGTACTCGTCCCTGAGCGTCCGCGGGTCGAACCCGGCCGACCGCGCGTGCGCGTCCTCGAGCTCGGGGTCGGCGCCGATCGGGAGCGCCTCGACCGTACCCTCGACGATCACGACGTCGCGGGTCTGCCCGAGCGCGCGCGCGAACCCGACCGGCCCGGAGCAGGTTCCGCGCGGTCGGGCTCGCGCTCGGCGTCGCGATCGTCAGCGTCGAGCCGTCCCAGTGGTACGAGAGCGGGACGAGGTACGCCTCGCCGTCCGCGCTCGCCGAGGCGACCCACAGGTCGACGTCGCCGCGGAGCCGTTCGAGGGTGTCGGCCGTTCGCTGCGATCGCGGGACCTCGGCGGCGCGGGCTCGTCCACGACAGCGCTCTCGACGCCTCGAGACGCTCAGGCGTCCTGAGGAGGCCGATGAGGTTGCCGTCCGCGTCCTTCACCCGTGCGATGCCTGCCGCCCCGCACGATCGTTGGGCTCCTGCTGGACCTCCGCCACCGGCGGCTTGGCGAGCGCCTGGACGCTGCCCGCGATGTCGTCGACGTGGCAGTAGGCGACCGGGCCGGTCAACCCCCTGGGCGTGGCCGTTGGGGTCGAGCCCGACGTCCTGCCCGGCGACCTTCCAGCCGACGTAGTACGGGCGTGTCCGACTCCGGCGCGGCGCCCAGCAGCGCGGTGAACACGCGCCTTCGCCCCGTCGAGATCTTGAGCGGGAAGATGACGGTCTTGACACCTTCGGTCATCGTCTCCTCCTGCCTCGGTCTCGTCACATCGACGGGTACCGTCCCGTCGATGCTATGACGGACGATCGATCGGGAGATGTGACGGATGCAGGACGACGACGCATTTCTGGCGGAGCGGTTCGAGGCGAACCGGACCAACCTGCGGGCGGTGGCCTACCGGATGCTCGGCTCGCTGAGCGAGGCGGACGACGCGGTCCAGGAGGCCTGGCTCCGCGCTCAGCCGCGCCGACGCCGGCGACGATCGACGAACCTGCGGCGGGTGGCTGACGACGGTCGTCGCGCGGGTCTGCCTGAACATGCTGCGCTCGCGCACGGTCGCGGCGCGAGGAGCCCCTGGACGCTCGACGTGCCCGAGCCGATCGTCGAGCCGCGAGGACGGCACCGACCCCGAGCACGAGGCGCTGCTGGCCGACTCGGTCGGCCTCGCGCTGCTCGTCGTGCTCGAGACGCTGCCGCCGGCCGAGCGGCGTCGCGTTCGTGCTGCACGACATGTTCGCCGTGCCGTTCGACGAGATCGCGCCGATCGTCGGGCGCTCCCCGGACGCGGCACGGCAGCTCGCCGAGCCGCGCGCGCCGCCGCGTGCAGGGTCGAGCGCCGATCCCGACGCCGATCTCGCCCGTCAGCGGGAGGTGGTGGAGGCGTTCCTCGCAGCGGCGCGCGACGGGCGGTTCGACGCGCTGCTGGCGCTCGCTCGACCCGCGACGTCGTGCGTTCGAGCCGACCGCGCCACCAGTCCGGGTCGGCGCCGTCCGAGGAGGTCGCGGCGCCGAGAGCCGTGGCCGGGACCTTCTCGGGGCGAGCCCGGGCCGCGCGAGGCCGCGCTCGTGGGCGGCGCCGTCGGGCTCGTCGTGGATGCGCAGCGGGGCGAGGCCGCGCATGGTGTTCGACTTCACGATCGGAGGACGGCAAGGTCGTCGAGATCGACCTGATCCGCCGACCCCGAGCGCATCCGCGAGCTCGAGCCGACTGATCCTGGACGCCTGAGGCGCTCGGGAGCGATCACGCGCTCAGAACGACGGACGGGCCGGCCCCGATGTGGCCAGCCCGTCTGATGACGCGCTTCCCCTCGCGGGTGCTTCAGCCTCGGTCAGGGCGTCGTCCGGTCGACCAAGCCGGGACCCGCGAGGTCAGTGAGCTGGTTGGATTCTGCCGGCTTCCCGGCGAACGGGCGGGGCTCGCGGCCCCGGCCCGCGAGGGACGGCTCAGCAGCCAGTCACCTCGAGGGTCTCGAGCTGTTTCGGCAAGGACCACCTCCTTTCTCCCGTACCCGCATGGTGCGGCAGGAAGCAACCAACGAGGTCAGCGACGACGTCCGAGGTGGCAGGCGAACGAACGAATGCGGGTGTCAGCCGCGGAACCGATACCCGGCGTCGGCGGATCGTCCCGGTCCAGTCGGCCGATCGAGTGGCGTCCAGACCCGTCCATTTCGCGTCCGCGCGTCCAGCCGCAGCGGCCAGGTCGCGAGCGTCGCCCGCGGCGACCGACGGCCGCGAGCTTCGAGCCGTCGACGATCGCGATCTGGATCGTGCCGATCTCAGTGTCGATCCGCGCCAGGACGCCAGACGCGTCCGACCGCGATCCGTGATCCGGTCGCGGTCATAGTCGAGCGCGAACGCGATCAGCGCCGACCCCGTCGGCGTCGCGCGCCGCCTCGTCCACCAGCAGCTGCGCGGCTCACAGATCCATGCGCGCCGGGTCGACCTCGGCCTGCGACCGATACGGCAGCTGGAGGTCGAGCTCGATCGAGCGGCCTGGATCGCCGCCGTTGCGGGTCTCGGCCATCTGCGCGGGACCGGACGGCCGCGCGAGCACCGCGAGCGCCTTGTTCATCCGAGGTTCGATCAGCTCGGCGCATCGCCGCTTCCGGTAGGTCTTCCAGGCGGCCTCCATCTCACCGCGGAGCGTCGCCGGACGCCGCCGCCCAGTCCCCCGACCCGGCCGCGTCTGAAGCACGTCGAGCGCGCCGCTCGACATCGTCGTGAGCTCGGCCGGGAACGACCCGGTCGCGTGCGTCCGTGGGGACCGCGAGCGCGAGGGCCTCCACGTCGCCCTCCGCCGGCCGTGTGGAACTCGCCGTAGCCGGGGGCGAAGACCTTCTGCTCGGTCTTCCCGTCGCTGTGCAGCTCGTCGGCCAGCATGCCCGCTCCTGGATCTGGACCGACGGGGCCGTCGAGGCGTCTGGTCCGATGGACGCACCGTGACCTCCTCGAACACGAAGCCCGGGGCGTTCTCGGTCCGGTAGACACGTCGCCCACCTGCGGATCGGCCGGGCATGATCATCGCGGCCGGGCCGTCCCTGCCCGCGCGCCAGTTGCCCTCGGTGACGACGATCGCCCCGCCGCTGAAATCGAACACGTCCTCCCGAGTACCAGACCGAGCCGTCGTCGCGCCTGCGCGCGTAGTCGTACGCGACCTCCTCGATGCAGCCCGTCCAGGAACGCGTTGTGCTGGGACACCAGCGTCTCACCCGCTGTCCCTCCCATTCGATGATCTGGGTCTCGGGAGGAGCGTGACCTCGGTCCGGAACGGCTTCCTGTCCACGTGGCCGAGCATCAGGACCGAGCTCCTGCAAGGACGACGGGGAAGAGCGGATTGGTGATGTTGGTCGAGGTCCGAGAACGTCGGCATCGTGGAGGTCGACCCGCCTCGCTCTCCGGGGCGACCGGGATGTGGGCCGGCACGACCGGCTGCGGGATCGTCGTGACCGTCGCGCCGCAGCCGTCGGCGTCTCGCCGGAGGTCGAACCCGACCTCGCTCGCGCCCATCGGCGAGGCGGCGTCGCTGCTAGCTCGTGCAGGCGGCGGCGACGAGCGCCACCGCGACGATCAAGCACGAGCCGTCGGGACGAACCGACCGACCGCGTCGCCTGGCACGAGCCACCGATGCCCGTTCATGCTTCCTCCGTCGCCCGGGATCGGACCGGATCAGTCGTCGTTCGAACCGTCTCGGTCGTTCGATCCGCGTCGTCGTCGGCCTCGTGACCGAGCACCTGGAAGTTCGGCGTCGAGACTGACCTCGACCACGCCGCCCGTCGTCCAGACGCACCTCGACCCCGTACGGCGGCGCCGTCGTCGCCCGCCTCGGTCTCCGTCACCGTTCCGCCGCCCGGTGAACGCCAGCGCGGCCGCGCGAGGCCCGGTCCAGCGTCGAGCCGGTCAGGGGCCGGTCCGTGTCCCCGCGCCGGTGGCGATGGCGACGCCCGTGCCTCCGCCGACGAGCGCCAGCTGCGAGCGCGCCTCCGGCGATCCACTTCGTCCTGCGATCCATGCGATCGACCTCCTCCGTCTGCTGCTTCGAACCACGCATGACGGGAGGGCGATGAGAGGACCGTGAACGGCGGATGAGAGCGCCTG
>ERZ1370068.2234-contig-1391_pt1 | contig 13305 bp, 22 predicted proteins | sample MGYA00561227_ERZ1370068 | MGnify/ENA primary metagenome ERZ1370068 (study PRJEB38410, sample SAMEA6850437) | metagenome | study: Metagenomic assessment of the ecological functions of the soil: analysis of the soil microbiota associated with the...
CGGAAGACGCGCCCCCGCGAAGCGGCCGGCGAGTAAGTAAGCGACACTCGAATGTGAATCGACGAAGCGGCGGCTTTGAGCCGCCCTTTTTGTTTCCGCTAACGCTGTCATGCGTTCTACGCCGTGGCGCCATGCGCCATAGATGCCATTGAAAGATATTAAGCTGGTTCTGCTTTGAACTTCGTATCTGGGTTTGGGACTCATTCCCACGACGGAGCCGAAGCAGCGCAGGCTCATCACACGCTAAGGAGAATTTCATGTCTGCACTATCGCGCCGCCGTTTTTCAGTGCCGCTGCAAGCATTGCCGCCGGGTTCGCGGCCGTACCGCGCGTCACCTTGCGCAGGCGCCTGCGGCCGCACCCGCCAGGCGACGGGTCCATTTCCTCCGTCCCGCCGCTCAAATATCCCCTTCAACGCCTTCGAGCAGCCACACGTCGATGCCAAGACGATGGAAATTCATCACGACCGGCATCACGCGGCCTATGTCGCCAACGTCAACACTCTTCGCCAACGGATCAATCCGCAAATTGGCACGACGAGCCGGTCGTGGACGTGCTCGGCAATCTGAGCGCGGTGCCGGAGGCCATTCGCACCGGCGTCCGCAACAATCTCGGCGGCCATGCCAACCACACGATGTTCTGGGAGATCATGGGCCCGAACGGCGGCAAGCCCGAGGGCGAGGTGCTGGCCGCGATCGACCGCGATCTCGGCGGCATGGAAAAATTCCAGGACGACTTCAACGCCGCCGGCGGGCGCCAGTTCGGCTCGGTGGGCGTGTTCGTGACCGTCACCAGGGACGGCAAGCTCGCGATCGAGACCCGTCCGAACCAGGACAGCCCGATCATGGACGGCAAGCGCGCCGCTGATGGGCAACGACGTCTGGGAGCACGCCTATTATCTCAACTACCAGAACCGCCGCGCGGATTATCTCGAAGGCGTGGTGGAACACGGTGAACTGGAGCCAAGGTCGCGGAGCGCTATGCTGCGGCGAAGGCCGGCACGCTCGGCGCGTGAGCGCGGTTCTCGGGCGAAAAAAGGGCGGCTTTCCGGCCGCCCTTTGTTTGTCATCGGTTTCCAATCGGTCCCGTCTACGGCGGGCCCGGAGATCAGGCGATCTCGAAGCGATCGAGGTTCATCACCTTGGTCCACGCCGCCACGAAGTCCTTCACGAACTTCTCCCTTCGAGTCCGCGCACCCATAGACCTCCGCGAACGCGCGGAGCTGCGAGTGCGAACCGAAGATCAGGTCGACGCGGGTGCCGGTCCACTTGACCGCGTTCGTCTTGCGGTCGCGGCCCTCGTACACGCCGTCGGAGCCGGCGGGCTGCCATTGCGTGCTCATGTCGAGCAGGTTGACGAAGAAGTCGTTCGTCAGCGTCTCGGGCTTCTGGTGAAGACGCCGTGCTTGGACTCGTCCGGCATTCGCGCCGAGGACGCGCAGGCCGCCGACGAGGACCGTCATCTCCGGCCCCGTCAGCCGTCAGCAATTGCGCCCGGTCCACCAGCGCCTCCTCAGGCGCCATGAACTGCTGCTTCGCCGCTGATATAGTTGCGGAAGCCGTCGGCGCGCGGTTCGAGCGGCGCGAAGGAGTCGACGTCGGTCTGCTCCTGCGACGCATCCATGCGTCCCGGCGTGAAGGGGACCTTCACGTCGACGCCCGGCGTCCTTCGCGGCTTTTTCGACCGCCGCGCAGCCGCCGAGAACGATCAGGTCGGCAAGCGAAACCTTCTTGCCGAACTCCTTCTGGATCGCTTCGAGCTTCTGCAGGACCGTCTTGAGCTGGGCCGGCTGGTTGACCTCCCAGTCCTTCTGCGGGCGCGAGGCGAATGCGCGCGCCGTTCGCGCCGCCGCGCTTGTCGGAGCCGCGGAACGTCGACGCCGACGCCCATGCGGTCGAGACAAGCTGGGACACCGACAGGCCGGACGCGAGGATCTTCGCCTTCAGCGCGGCGATGTCCTGCTCCCCGATCAGCGGATGATCCACCGCCGGGATCGGGTCCCGCCAGATCAGCGTCTCCTTCGGCACGAGCGGGCCGAGATAGCGCGCGATCGGGCCCATGTCGCGGTGCGTGAGCTTGAACCACGCACGGGCGAACGCGTCCGCGAACTGGTCCGGATGCTCGTAGAAGCGCCGCGAGATCTTCTCGTAGGCCGGGTCGAACCGCAGCGACAGGTCGGTGGTCAGCATGGTCGGCACATGCTTCTTCGACTTGTCGAAGGCGTCCGGGATCGTGGCTTCGGCACCTTCTGGCCTTCCACTGCTTGCGCACCGGCCGGGCTCTTGGTCAGCTCCCATTCGTTGTTCGAACAGGTTCGTCGAAGAAGTGGTTGCTCCACTTCGTCGGCGTCTGCGTCCAGGTGACTTCCGGACCGCCGGTGATGGCGTCGGCTCCGATGCCGGTGCCATGCTTGCTCTTCCAGCCGAGGCCCTGATCCTCGATAGGCACCGCTTTCCGGCGCCGGTCCCACCAGCGACGGATCGCCGGCGCCGTGGGTCTTGCCGAAGGTGTGGCCGCCGGCAATCAGCGCGACGGTCTCCTCGTCGTTCATCGCCATGCGGAAGAACGTTTCGCGGATGTCCTTGGCCGCCGCGACCGGGTCCGGATTGCCGTTCGGCCCTTCCGGATTGACGTAGATCAGGCCCATCTGCACCGCGCCGAGCGGCTCCGCGAGCTGGCGTTCGCCGCTGTAGCGTTCGTCGCCGAGCCACGTCCCCTCGGGACCCCAGAAGAGCTCTTCGGGCTCCCAGACGTCGGCGCGGCCGCCGGCGAAGCCGAACGTCTTGAAGCCCATCGACTCGAGCGCGACGTTGCCGGCGAGAATCATCAGGTCGGCCCAGGAGATTTTCCGGCCGTACTTCTGCTTGATCGGCCACAGCAGCCGGCGCGCCTTGTCGAGGTTGGCGTTGTCAGGCCAGCTGTTCAGCGGCGCGAAGCGCTGCTGGCCCGCGCCGGCGCCGCCGCGGCCGTCGGTGATGCGGTACGTGCCCGCGCTGTGCCACGCCATGCGGATCATCAGACCGCCGTAGTGACCGAAGTCGGCCGGCCACCACTCCTGCGAGTCCGTCATCAAGGCATGCAGGTCCTTGATCACGGCGTTGAGGTCGAGGCTCTTGAACTCCTTGGCGTAGTCGAACGCCTCGCCCATCGGATCGGACAACGTGGAGTTCCGGTGGAGAACCGAAACGTCCAGCTGCGTCCGGCCACCAGTCGCGGTCTGCGGTCGCGCGCGCCCGAAAACGGGCATTTGGCCTTGGTGATGTCATCCATATTGCCTCCTGCCGTCGCTTCGCACGATTGCCACTCTGGTCCGGTCCAATCTAGGCAACGCATCTCATCAGGTAAAGTTGACTTTAATGATTGCTGCGGTAAGATATTTCTGATGACTGTCACGATAACGCTCAGGCAGCTGCGCTATTTCAATGCGCTGGCACGTCATGGCCACTTCTGGACGCGCGGCAGAAGCATGCGCGATCTCGCAGCCGGCTTTGTCGATGCAGATCAAGGAGCTGGAGGAAACTCTGGGCGGCGTGCTGCTCGAGCGAAGCGCGCGGCAGGTCGCGCTGACGAAGTTCGGGGAAGAGGTCGCCCAGCGCGTCCGCGACATCCTGCGCTCGGTCGACGAGCTGGGGACTTCGGCGCGCGTCGCGCGACCGGCTCGTCGGCCGGCTGCGCATCGGCATGATCCCGACGATTGCGCCCTATCTGCTGCCCAAGGTCATCGCGAACCTCACGCGCATGCATCCCGAACTCGACATTCACGTCCGTGAGACGCTGACGCCGAAGCTGATACGAGGAGCTCGCGGACGGGCCGGCTCGACACGGCAATTGTTGCTCTGCCGGTGTCCGAACCTTCGCTGGCCGAGGTCGCGCTGTTTTTCGGAGACATTTCCCGCTGGTCCGGCCGGGCGAGGATGAGGGAACGCCGGTGCCCAGCAGCAAAACGCTGCGCGCAATGAGGCTGCTGCTGCTGGAAGAGGGGCACTGCTTTCGCGACCAGGCCCTGTCGTTCTGCAATATGCAAATCGACGCCGCCACGGGAGGTGCTGGACGCGAGTTCGCTGTCGACGCTTGTTCAGATGGTCAGCGCCGGCATCGGCGTCACCTTGATCCCGGAAATGGCCGTGGCGGTGGAGACACGCTCGGCGTCGGTGTCCGTCGCCCGCTTCAAGAATCCGCAGCCCTCGCGAACCATCGGCATGGTCTCGGCGCAAGACAAGTCCTCTGGGCCAGACAGCTCCTGCAATTTTCCGAGGTGGTTCGTCTCGCGGCCGACGCGTTGCGCGAGCAAGCACAACTCGGCCGGGATCGTCAACGCGCAAATCCACGGACCTGAACCGCCCCAGCTCAATGAAGTCGAAGGAGCCCCCGCGATAGCCTCGCGGGGGCCTCTTCTCCTTCCCGTCATGCATCCTGGAGGAGCCCCGATGCCCCCGCCGACGACCGACCTGCCCGCCAGACGAATATGACGAGATCGCCCGCGTCCGGACGAACAGCCGGGCGAACTGACTGAAGCGCCAGCAATTTCCCGCTGGCAACTCGCGCGCGCATCCCGATGGAGATAAAAGGCTGGAGCCTCCGCAGCGCGACGAGCAGGGACGATTGCCGCCACAGCGGCGTTGCACCTGCCCACCGTTATCTCGATCAACCCTTTGTCGCCGGAGTACCGGAGCGTCGGGCGGATGCTGCCCGCCGGGCGCAATTGCCGGACGAAATTGGTGGTGCCGTGCGCGAAAATGAAAGGCATGGCGCTGGCACGAGCGCGAGAGCTTTGTGCTCGAGAAGTGCCCCACGTCGAGCCGGTGACGGGGTTTATGAAATACTATCGCTGGAAGAAGGAAGCGAATCGTACGATGATCAGCTCCACATTCCCGCTCGCGCTCTTCGCCTGAATCTGGCTGATGGAAACCGGACTGCCGCACGAGCAGGAGTTAACGAGAACAACAGGGCGCGCAGCGCCAAAGTGAAGATCAACCCGATGAGGTGCCGCACTGATGACGGCAACGCCGCACTCGGCGAGAGATCTGCGCCTATAGCCGACCGCTATCCGGAAACCGCTGGCGCCAGCCACTGATCCGAAGCGGGCAAGATACCTGCAGTGGCTGACTGCCGAGTTCTGTATTCAGATCCACAAACTGATATGTGAGAAACATACTTCCATGCTGCTTGATTAGAGAAAGTGAGACAGGTAAAAGGAAGAGTTAAATTGTAGGAACTGATGTCATCTTTTTTGTGAAATGGCTCATGAGTCCGCAGGATCAGTCTCCGCGTCGAGGCTGTGTGATCGGTTTGAACCAAGACATCTCAAACCGTTGTAAACAAGATACGCCGCGCCATTGATCACAGCCCGGATATGAATGGCGGCTGGTCGATGGCTGGAAGAACCTTAGAGAATCACTTTTCACTTCAGTTGGGCTTCTCATATCTTGTCCGGGAGATGACGCCGGGGTCTGGCATCTGATGCCGCAAGATTCTGGGCTGGTCGACGCGAAACAGATATCGCGTGATGTTCGGTCGCCGAGTTCATCCATCGCCATCGCCGTAACCAGCTTATAATAATCGCTTGTGCGGTGAACGTGATCTCCCAGTAACCTTCATCAACTGAGAGTCCTATTTAGGTGCATCGTACTTTTGCTTGATCCTTATGATCGGTGGATGCCGTTGTTACGCCACTGAAACTAGAGGGGCCAGGTAAGACCGAGTCCGAGCTTGAACGCCAAAGTCGCTATCCTCGATACCCAGAGAAACAGGTGCCGGCAGATCACGCATCTGATTTCCTTAGGTGGTGGAACTGAAATGGTGAGATCGTAATATATATCATTTCGTTATCTCTTGCATATCCCATACTGGTTGCTTATGCAGCTTCTGAGAGTTTGATCTGAGAAGGTCAGGAGAATCACATCTTCGAAAATTCAAGAAATAAAGGTGTCCTTCTAGCTTGTTTTTAACTATAATCGACACAAAACCATGGTCAACTGATTTGTTCCATCTTCCTTAGTGCCTTCAAATGTTCTAGATCATAATTATTGAGGTTCCTTCGTGATTTGCCAACACAAATATATATATCTATACAGGATTGATGTTAACAGATGAATCAAAATGAGAAATGGTCTTGATGCTATATCTTAAGCGTGACTTTTCGTCTCCTTCTTGCCTTTCATAATATGTGGTGGCAGAGCTTTATGGTTTTTGTAATAGTTTCAGGAGGGCATGGAGCACTCAAGATCGAATATATCTCATGCAGAAGACCCTCATGACAACAGTTTCTTCCCATAACTTCCCGCGCTGCTTCATAGCTTCGTTTCTTCGCGACTTGTCCAAGCACTACGTCTTTCATTTCTGACGAGGAGGGATGGCCAAATAAGCCCGGCCATGACGGTAAAAGTTAGCTGAAACGCCTAGCCCGCAAACAATCTCACGCATCCATCCGCTTGAATCACCAGCGCGATCGGCGGGCATTTGTCGCCGGTGCCGAACACTTTCCGGATCGCCTCGATTTCCGGCGGATCGCCGGCCGGCGTCGAGGTCGCGTGCGGGTTGATGTAATCGACCGGCGTCTTCACCGTCCAGCGCCATGCGCATGCAGCGCTCGGCGCCTTCGCCCGACGGCGCGACCATGTCGTAGCCGTCCGAGGTCGCGCCATAGCCGACCACTTCGGCGTAGATGCGCGCGCCGCGCGCCTGGCGTGTTCGAGTTCTTCCAGCACGACGACGCCGGCGCCGCCGGCGATCACGAAGCCGTCGCGGCTGACGTCGTAGGGACGCGAGGCGGTCGCCGGCGTGTCGTTGTATTTCGAGGACATCGCGCCCATGGCGTCGAACAGCACCGACAGCGACCAGTCGAGTTCCCTCGCAGCCGCCGGCGAAGATCACGTCCTGCTTGCCGATCTGGATCGTCTCATAGGCGTTGCCGATGCAATGGTTCGAAGTCGCGCAGGCCGAGCGAGATCGAATAGTTCACGCCCTTGATCTTGAACCAGGTCGCAAGCGTGCGCCGATGCCGTCGACGACATCGCCTTCGGCACCGCGAACGGTCCGACCCGCTTCGGTCCCTTGGTACGCGTGATGTCGGCGGCTTCGACGATGGTGCGCGCCGACGGTCCCGCCGGAGCCCATGATGATGCCGGTGCGGATGTTGGAAACTTCCGAAGGCTCGCAGACCGGAATCCTGGATCGCCTGCTCCATCGCGATGTGATCTCCACGCCGCGCCCTCGCCGAGGAAGCGCATCGCGCGCCGGTCGATCACATCGGCCGGATTGAGCGTCGGCGCGCCCTGCACCTGCGAGCGAAAGCCGAGCTCGGCGTATTTTTCCGCGCGGCGTGATTCCGGATTTCGCCTCATGAAGGCTCGCAAGCACTTCCTGGGTGTTGTTTCCGATGGACGAGACGATGCCCATCCCCGTGATGACAACCCGCCTTCATGATCGCCTCGCCCTGCCGTTACTGTTGTTCGTGTGATGTTGTCCGAATGCTGTGATCGCGTTGCTCAGTGCCGGCGCGGAGCCCTGCTTGAACAGCCCGACCTTCAAATCCTTCGCGCGATAGATAATCTCGCCATCCATGGAAAGCCAGCCGTCGGCAATGCCGAGCACCAGCTTTGAACGCATCACGCGCTTGATGTCGATGTTGTACACAACCTTGCGGACGTTCGGCAGCACCTGGCCGCGAGAACTTCAGTTCGCCCAGGCCCAGCGCCCGGCCCCGGCCCTCGCCGCCGATCCAGCCGAGATAGAACCCGACCATCTGCCACATCGCATCGAGGCCGAGGCAGCCCGGCATCACCGGATCGTTCTTGAAATGGCAGCCGAAAAACCAGAGGTCCGGCTTCACGTCGAGCTCGGCGCGGATCAGGCCCTTGCCGTACTCGCCGCCGGTCTCGAAATTTCGCTGATGCGGTCGAACATCAGCATCGGCGGCAGCGGCAACTGCGCATTGCCGGGGCCGAACATCTCGCCGCGGCCGCACGCCAGCAAATCCTCGTATTCGTAACCGCCGCGCCGATCCAGCATCGTATTCAGCCTCTCTCAAATATCCCGATGGAGCGCTTTCGAGCGAACTGGACCCGTTTTCCCCGCGGAAAGATGCTTTTCCGCAAATGGCGCTACTATAGGGTGCTATCGGCAATTGTCTCTGCCGAAATCGCATATGTGGTCCGCGCGCTCTGTAACATAGGCCCTCACGGGCCGGCAAAGCACCGGATAAGGGCTAAATCGCCGCGTCCCCACAGGGGTTCCTGCTTAACCCTTCGGGACCGTTCTAGTTGCGAAAAACTTGCATCTAACAGAATTCCTTTTATATTGGGCAAGAATAATGCCCGAGTTTGAGTGCGGTGCCCGAAGTGGATATGAACGACGAAGTCCAGACTTTGAACGATGACGCCGCCGAGTCCGGCCGCCCGCGGCCGCCGGACATCAGCCGGCGTTGACCGGCTGTCCCTGGCACGACGTCAACGAAATGCTGCAGGCGGCCGGTCTTCGGCCGACCCGGCAGCGCATGGCGCTGGGCTGGCTGCTGTTCGGCAAGGGCGCGCGGCATCTGACCGCGGAAATGCTCTACGAGGAAGCGACGCTGGCCAAGGTTCCGGTGTCGCTCGCCACCGTCTACAACACGCTCAATCAGCTCACCGATGCCGGCCTGCTGCGCCAGGTCAGCGTCGACGGCACCAAGACCTATTTCGACACCAACGTCGACGGCGCACCACCACTTCTATCTCGAGAACAATCACGAGCTGGTCGACATTCCCGATCCGCATCTGGTGCTGTCGCAGGATGCCGGAAGTGCCCGGAAGGCTACGAGATCGCCCGCGTCGACATGGTCGTGCGGCTGCGCAAGAAGCGCTGAGTCCATTTGTCCGTCGTCGCTGGCGAACGCCGGGACCCATAACCACCAAATATTTGATCGTGTTGACGGAAGGCGCTGCCGCGTGCTCAGCCATGCACAGATTGGCTGCGCATGCGGTCCCGGCGCTCAGCCGGGACGACGTACAATGCGCTTCACTCCACCTTCTCGTCGGCGTAAACGCCCCACAGCCGCTGCTGTTCGATCCAGCCGTCAAAGCCGTTGCCGGTGACGCGGCACCAGCCGGCTGGCGCATTTCTTGACCTGGGCGACGACGCCGGCCTGCAGGCGGGCGGCAATCGCGCTGGTCGGATCGGCGCGATCGTAGAGCGGCGCAAGCTCGTCCTTGGTCTTCATGGTGACGACGGCGGTGCGGCGGCCCGACAGCAGCGAATGATAGACCCAGCCCTCGGCGCCTTCGGAATCGCGCACGCGGCGCCAGTTCTCGAATTCGGCGGTGATTTCGACCGGCAGGCCGGAGCGGGTGTAGACCCAGGCCACGTCATTGTCCTTGGTCGGACCGGCCCTGACATTCACATGATCGGATTTGAGGCTGACATAACGCGGCACCGGCAGGCCGCTGGTGGTGGTGGCCGAATCCTTGGCCGAAAATCCTGTGCTGACCGATGCGCCGAGCCATGCACCCCGCCAGCACCGCCACCGAACAGAAACGCCCCAACGCCATCAACTCGTCTCCTGCCGAGAACCCTCAACCCGAATTCTTCGAGTTGAAACCGCTCGCTAACGCCCGAATCCCCAAACCCCTGTGCCCCGCTCTCGATCCGCCCTCGGTCTTGTCAGGTTTCCGGGGTTCTTGTCTTGGCCCGGCCTTCTGCTAGAGAGGACGGAACGCTTGAGAACCAGAACGCCCGAATTTTCCTCGGTAACCTGAGGCAAGTATCCGGGAACCAAGAGACTACCAGGAAACAGCCGGGACACGCTGGGACCGCGCGGCAACCGCAGTGTCGAACAACCGGGTTAATGAGGTCTGAACGGCGAGCTCTGGCGAGCCGATCAGCCTCATGAGAGCAGGATATGTCGGTTAAGAAAAAGCCTCTCGTCGTCGTCACGCGCAAGCTGCCGGACTCGATCGAGACCCGGATGCGCGAGCTGTTCGACGCGAGGCTCAATCTCGACGACACGCCGATGACGCCGGAGCAGATCGCGGAGGCGGTCCGCACCGCCGACGTGCTGGTGCCGACCGTCACCGACATCATCAACGAAGAGATGCTCAAGCATCCCGACTGCAAGCTGCGGATGATCGCCAATTTCGGCAACGGCGTCGACAATATCGACGTCACCGCGGCGCATGCGCGCGGCATCACCGTGACCAACACGCCGAAGGTTCTGACCGAAGACACCGCCGACATGACCATGGCGCTGATCCTCGCGGTGCCGCGGCGGCTGATCGAGGGCGCCTCGATCCTGACCGAGGGCAAGAACTGGCCGGGCTGGTCGCCGACCTGGATGCTCGGCCATCGCATCGGCGGCAAGCGCCTCGGCATCATCGGCATGGGCCGCATCGGCCAGGCGGTGGCGCGCCGGGCGCGCGCCTTCGGCCTGCAGATCCACTATCACAACCGCCGCCCGCGTGGCGCCCGCGCATCGCCGAGGAGCTGGGCGCGACCTATTGGGAAAGCCTCGACCAGATGCTGGCGCGGATGGACATCATCTCGGTGAACTGTCCGCACACGCCGGCGACGTTCCATCTGCTCTCGGCGCGGCGGCTGAAGCTGATCCGCAAGGACGCCTATATCGTCAACACCGCGCGCGGCGAGGTGATCGACGAGGACACGCTGATCAAGCTGATCGAAGCCGGCGACATCGGCGGCGCCGGCCTCGACGTGTACGAGCACGAGCCCGCGGTCAATCCGAAGCTGGTGCGGCTGGCCAAGGCCGGCAAGGTCGACGCTGCTGCCGCATATGGGCTCGGCCACCATCGAAGGCCGCGTCGAGATGGGCGAGAAGGTGATCATCAACATCCGGACCTTCCTCGACAACCACAAGCCGCCGGACCGCGTGCTGCCCAGCATGCTGTGACGGGATTGGGGCGGCAGCTCAAACGTATGCGCTGATAGATCCGTAATCGTCGGCGACATCCCCGTTCAGCGGGTTCGCGGGATCGCGCGCGTAGCGCAGCGTCTCGAAGCCGCATCGCGCGGGCGTCGACCATGACAGAGCCGACCGACCGAGGCCTCGCCGAAGCCCGACGATCTCGCGGATCGCTTCGAGCGCCATCATCGATCCCAGAATGCCGGCGAGCGCGCCGATCACGCCGGCTTCAGCGCAGGCGGGCACCGTGCCCGGCGGCGGCGGTCTCGGGAAACAGGCAGCGATAGGTCGGATTGAATTCGCCGTCGGCGTTCGTTCTCATGCGCGCGGATCGTCGTGAGCGTGCCGTCGAACATGCCGAGGGCGGCCGTGACCAGCGGTTTGCTCGGCGAGGAAGCAGGCATCGGATACAGATAGCGCGTTTCGAAATTGTCGGAGCCGTCCAGCGACCACATCGTAGCCGCCGCGATCAGTCGACGTCGCGTTTTTGCGGCCATCCAGCCGCACGCGCATGCGCCTCGACACGTTCACGTGCGGATTGAGCGGCTAGATCTGCTCGGCGGCGCTGTCGACCTTGGGCTCGCCGATGTCCGGCGTCGCATGGATGATCTGGCGCTGCAGGTTGGACAGCGACACAATGTCGTCATCGACCACGCCGAGCGTGCCGACGCCGGCGGCGGCGAGATAGATCAGCGCCGGCGCGCCGAGCCCGCCGGCACCCGATGACCAGCGCGCGACGCCTCCTTCAGCGCGGTCTGGCCGGGGCCGCCGACCTCGCTGCAGCACGATATGGCGGGCGTAATCGTTCGAGTTCGTCGGCGCTCAGCATTGCTATTCCCATCGGCCGGTTCGGTGAACCCCGGCGCGCGGCGCTGCGCGCGCCAGAATTCGGGCAGATGCGCTTTAATTGGCTTGACGTCAATGGCCTTCCAGTGCCCCTCCGGATTTGTCACGAGGATCGGTGTTTTCAGCAGCATTGATGGTCGCAACCATGACGGCACCCGGCAGAGGCCCGTGATGACGCCGCCGGCGACGGCGGGCGCCAGGCCGAAGGTGGTGACAACAACCGCTCCGGTCCGCCCCGCGCCGCAGAAGCCGGAGCAGACCGCCAACGCGATGGCGCAGGCGGAGCGGCTGGGGTTGCAATCGGACCTCGCCTGGGCCGGACAATATAACGGCGCTGAAGTATCAGGCGATGTCATGCGAACGCATGGTCACCGCGATCAAGGAGTCTCCAGAAGGCGCCCGCGGCGGCAAGCCGACGGGCGTGCCCAATCCGCAGGAGCGTGGCGTGCTCGCCGACACCGCGAGGCGAAAGCAGGCAAGTGTCGGCTGGAAGATCGTCACTGAGCCGGCACCGGCGCGCGGCTCGCATCCCACAAAGCCGGTGCCGCAGCACGTCAGCGACGCCAATGGCGCAAAGTGGACGTCGCCAACCGGCACCATCAGGATTCAATTGACGTGCGCCGCAGCAAGGAGGCGGGCCTCCAGCCACCGCAAAGCTCGCCGAGCGGGAGAAGAAAGAGCCGGCTGGGCGCAATATCGACTACACCGTGGTAAAGCCGATTTCTTCGTAGCTCGTCCGGTCTGCAGGGCCTGAAGAAGTTTTACCTGCGCGGCACGTTCCAGGGGCGACGAGGTCCGTATCCTCACCATCCTCTACGATCAGGCGACTCGAAAATACCGTCGATTCGTCGGTGATCGCGATGTCGAGCGCCTTCAACCAGCGTTTCCGGGCGGAGCACCGATTGTGCCGGCCCCCCGCCGCGCAAGACCGTGGAATACGGCACGGGCGTCGTGGTCAGCGAGGACGGCGCTTGCCGTCACCGACCGCCTCGTCACCGACGAATGCCTTGCGGTCACGATCGGCGGCTACGGCAATGCCGGGATCGCGTTGCCGAGGACAAGGAGCATGCCGATCTCGCGCTGCTGCGCATGTACGGCGCGCGCGGCCTGAAGCCGCTCGGACATCACCCGGCGGCGGCGCGAAGACCGCGCGCTCGACGTCCGGAATTGCCGCTGATCCGCAGAACCAGGGCGCGGCGGCTCGGCCGTGAGCAGCGCGTCAAGGCAGGCTGCGGGCCACGCAGGCTCGGCGGCGGCAGCGATGCCAGCTTGTCGCCGGCGCCGGGGCTTGGTCTTCCGGCGTCATGCAGCGTCGCGCGGACAGCGACGGCAAATTCACCGGGATATGCGTTGCTGGCGAAGCCGGTGGTCGTCGCGGGACCTGCCGAACGCCACCGTCAACGCGGCACAGGCGGCACTGGTACCCGCAGATACCGTGCGCGATTTCCTGAAAGCGCATGCCGGCGTGACCGCGCGTCGGGTGGGATCGTCGGACGCCAAGGCGGTGGTGCGTGATTTGCGTGCGGAAGTGGCATCTTCAGCAATACGTAACTGAAACGAAGTAATAC
>ERZ1370068.5341-contig-4365_pt1 | contig 13305 bp, 18 predicted proteins | sample MGYA00561227_ERZ1370068 | MGnify/ENA primary metagenome ERZ1370068 (study PRJEB38410, sample SAMEA6850437) | metagenome | study: Metagenomic assessment of the ecological functions of the soil: analysis of the soil microbiota associated with the...
GAGTGCTCGGCTTCGTGAATGAGTGGCGCGCCCGGCGGGACTTCGAACCCACAACCCCCAGCTTAGAAGGCTGGTGCTCTATCCAGGTTGAGCTACGGGCACGGGTGAACGTCGTGCCGCGGCCTCGGCGTCTCGCCGGCCGCAAAAATCTGGTCGGGGTGGAGAGATTTGAACTCCCGACATCTTGCTCCCAAAGCAAGCGCGCTACCAGGCTGCGCTACACCCCGTGGGTGTCGCATATTACGCCTGCGGGCCGGCCAGGGTCAACGCGCTTTGCGCCGCTCGCGAATAGCGGCCAGAAAACCGCTTGCGGGTTTGGGATTTCTGGTATCAAATTATCCGAGAGTGCAACGCGGAGTCCACGACTTGGAACTGCAGTCCAAAACCTTCGCGCCTTACCTGCCGAAGAAGGGCGAGGAATACATGAGCGCTCACGCAGCGCGCGCATTTCAAGCAGATCCTCGAGGCGCTGAAGCTCGAGCTGTCGGAGGACATCGACCGCACCGTCCACGACGATGCAGGACGAGGCGACCGTGTTCGCCGATCCCAACGACCGGGCGAGCCAGGAATCGGACATCTCGCTCGGAGCTGCGCAACCGGGACCGCGAGCGCAAGCTGATCAAGAAGATCGACGAGACCATCGCCCGCATCGACAAGCGACGACTACGGCTATTGCGAGAAGTGCGGCATCGAGATCGGCCTGAAGCGCCTGGAGGCGCGGCCGACGGCGACCCTGTGCATCGACTGCAAGACGCTCGACGAGCAGCGGGAGAAGCAGAGCGGGAAGTAGTCGGCCTTCGAAATAGAAAAGGGCGCGTCAGCGCCCTTTTTTCGCCGAGATCCGCTTTTTCGTTTCTAGTGCTGCGCCGCGTGCGCGGCTTCCTTCACGGCTTTCATGCTCAGGCGCACTCGTCCCTTCTCGTCGGCCTCGAGCACCTTGACCTTCACCTGCTGGCCTTCCTTGAGGTGAGTCGGAGACGTTGTTCACGCGCTCGTTGGCGATCTGCGAGATGTGCAGCAGGCCGTCCTTGCCCGGGCAGCAGCTGCACGATGGCGCCGAAGTCGAGCAGCTTGCAGCACCGGTGCCGTCGTAGATCCTGCCGACTTCGACGTCGGCGGTGATGTCCTCGATGCGCTTCTTCGCCGCTTGCCCGCCTTCGGCGGAGACGCAGGCGATCGAGACCGTGCCGTCGTCGGAGATCTCGATCGTGGTGCCGGTCTCCTCCGTGCAGCGCCGCGGATCACCACGCCGCCCTTGCCGATGACGTCGCGGATCTTCTCCGGATTGATCTTGATCTTGATGATGCGCGGCGCGTAGCTCGAGATCTCGGCGCGCGAGCCTTCGAGCGCCTGCTTCATGATGCCCAGGATCTGCAGGCGGCCTTCGCGCGCCTGCGTCGAGCGCGACCTGCATGATCTCCTTGGTGATGCCCTCGATCTTGATGTCCATCTGCAGCGCGGTGATGCCGCTCTCGGTGCCCGCGACCTTGAAGTCCATGTCGCCGAGGTGATCCTCGTCGCCGAGGATGTCGGTCAGCACGGCGAAGCGCTTGCCTTCCTTGATGAGGCCCATCGCGATGCCCGCGACGTGCGCCTTCATCGGCACGCCCGCGTCCATCAGCGCGAGGCTGCCGCCGCACACCGACGCCATCGACGAGGAGCCGTTCGACTCGGTGATCTCCGAGACCACGCGCATCGAGTACGCGAACTCCTCGCGGCCGGGCAGCATCGCGACGCAGCGCGCGCTTGGCGAGCCGCCCGTGGCCGATCTCGCGGCGCTTGGGCGAGCCCATGCGGCCGGTCTCGCCGGTCGCGTAGGGCGGCATGTTGTAGTGGAGCATGAAGCGCTCCGTGTACTCGCCCATGCAGCGCGTCGATGATCTGCTCGTCGCGGCCGGTGCCGAGCGTCGCGACCACCAGCGCCTGGGTCTCGCCGCGGGTGAACAGCGCCGAGCCGTGCGTGCGCGGCAGCACGCCGACGCGCATCGCGATCGGGCGCACGGTGCGCGTGTTGCGGCCGTCGATGCGCGGCTCGCCGTCGAGGATCTGGTTGCGCACGATCTTCGACTCGAGCGCGAAGCAGATGTCCTTGACGACGTTCGCTCGCGGGTCCGCCTTCGGTGCCGACGCCGACCGCCTCGAACACGCGCTTCCAGATCGCGTCGATCGCCTCGGAGCGCGCCTGCTTCTGCTTGATGCTTGAACGCCGCGCGCAGGTCCGCTCTCGGAAAGCTCGCGGATCTGCTCGACCAGCGCCTCGTCCTTCGCCGCCGCCTTCCAGTCCCAGGCCGGCTTTGCCGCCTCGTCGGCGAGCTCGTAGATCGCCTGAATCGCGGCCTGCATCTGCTGGTGGCCGAACACCACCGACCCCGAGCATCACGTCCTCGGCAGCTCGCCCGCCTCGGATTCCACCATCAGCACGGCGTGCTCGCGTGCCGGCGACCACGAGGTTGAGCTTGCTCTCCTTCAGCTGCGTCGCGGTCGGGTTGAGCACGTACTCGCCGTTGACGTAGCCGACGCGCGCTGCGCCGATCGGCCCGTTGAACGGAATGCCCGAGAGCGTCAGCGCCGCCGACACGCCGATCAGCGCCGGGATGTCGGGATCGACTTCGGGATTGACACGAGAGCACCTGCGCGACCACCTGCACCTCGTTGTAGAACCCGTCGGGAAACAGCGGCCGGATCGGCCGGTCGATCAGGCGCGAGGTCAGCGTCTCCTTCTCGGAGGGCCGGCCCTCGCGCTTGAAGAAGCCGCCGGGATCTTGCCGGCGGCGTAGGTCTTCTCGACGTAGTCGCAGGTGAGCGGCAGGAAGTCCTGGCCCGGCCTTCGCCTGCCTGGCGCCGACCACGGTGCACAGCACCACGGTGTCGTCCATGCTGACCACGACGGCGCCGTGCGCCTGGCGGGCGATCTCGCCCGTTTCGAGCGTGACCTGATGCGCTCCGTAGGTAAAGGTCTTCTTGAGTAGCGACATGATGGTATCGATCCGTTCAGGGAGCCCGGGCGTAGCGCCCGGGCCATTTTGATGGAGAGGCACCGGCGCGTGAGCGCCGGGCCGGTCTTGTTGCTCACGGCACCCATCGGCGATTCGCAACGGGCGCCGAGGAAAATCACTTGCGCAGGCCAAGTTGCTCGATTAGCTGATGATACTTTCCGTTGTCCTTCCGCTTGAGGTAATCGAGCATCTTGCGGCGCTGGCTCACGAGCTTCAGCAGCCCACGCCGCGAATGATGATCCTTGACGTGCGCCTTGAAATGATCGGTCAGCCCGTTGATGCGGGCCGTGAGCAAGGCGATCTGGACTTCCGGAGAACCCGTGTCGCCCGCAGCGCGCTGATATTGCTGGACGATCTGCGCCTTTTCCGCGACGGTCACCGACATACTCTGCTCTGATTTATCTCTTCGCGAAAGGCCGGCATTCTACCTTGAATCAGCGCCTTCACAAGCTGTTTAGCCCGCCATCAGGCGCTTCGGCTGCAGCGCTCCGGCGGACACTTTGCCCGTGCCGAGAAAGCCCGCTTGTCCTCGCCGAAGACCGCGCACGCTCGCCGTCGGCCGACTTCCACCGGAACCGACCGGCCTTGCCGGAGCTTCGCCGCCAGGTCCGCCGCCGAGGCGCGAGACGGGGCCAGGAGCCGAGCAGGGATTGCGGCGGCAGGAGACGCCGCGCGGCGAGCCGCGAGGCGACATGGCTTCCAGCGCGTCCAGCTCCACCGACTGTGCCAAGGCGAAGGACCCCACGGTCGAGCGCGCTCGCAGCGCCGCCAGATGCGCTCCGCAGCCCAAAGCCTCGCCGATGTCCTCGGCGAGGGTGCGGATGTAGCGTGCCTTTGCTGCACTCGACGTAGAGGCTTGCCTCGTCCCGCCCGAAGCCCTCCAGGTCGAGGCGCCGGATCGCGACGCGGCGCGGCGCGCGGTCCACGGTCTCCGCCGCGCCGCGCGTACGCGTAGAGCGGGACGCCGTCGCGCTTGATCGCGGCAGTGCATCGGCGGCGTCTGTGCGATCTCGCCACGGAAGCGCTCCAGCACCGCGCCGCAGCTGGCTTTCGGACACCGCCACCGGCGAGCGCGACAGCACGGCGCCTTCGGCGTCGCCGGTCGTAGTGCGCTCGCCCAGCTTCACGCTCGCGCGGTAGGCCTTGTCGGCCTCGAGCAGTCCGCCCGAGAACTCTGGTCGCCTCGCCCAGAGCGACGACCAGCAAGCCGCTCGCCCGCGGATCGAGCGTTCCCGTGTGGCCCGCGCGCTGCGCGTCGAGGCAGCCGTTTGGCCCTCTGCAGCACGGCGTTCGAGCTGGGTCCCGCGGGCTTGTCGAGGAGCAGCACGCCGCTGACCGCGTCGCCCATGGTCCGGCCCCTACTCGTCCTTCCTGCCGGCGACCGCGTCGTCGATCAGCTTCGAGAGCCGCGCGCCGCGCTCGACCGAGGCGATCGTGCACGAAGCGCACCTCCGGGGTGACGCGCAGCTTCAGGCGATGGCCCAGCTCGACGCGCAGGAAGCCCGCGGCGCGCTTCGAGTCCGGCCTCGGTGCGGGCGAGCGCCTCGGCGATCGCCGAGCGTGGTGAAGAACACCTTCGCGTGACCCAGGTCGGGAGACACTTCGACGCCGGTCAGGGTGATCATCCCGACGCGCGGATCCTTGAGCTGCGGTGCGCAGCAGCCCCGACAGCTCCTGCTGGATCTGGTCGGCCACGCGGCGCAACCTTTGCGATCGCGGCCATCGGATTCAGCTTTCCGAAGCGCCCGTGCTAAAGCGTGCGGGCGACTTCCTGGACTTCGTAGATCTCGAACTGGTCCCCGACCTTGAGGTCGTTGAAGTTCTTCAGCGACATGCCGCACTCGAAGCTGCTCTTCACTTCGCGCACGTCGTCCTTGAAGCGCTTGAGCGAATCGATTTCGCCCGTGTGGATCACCACGTTGTCGCGCAGCACGCGGACCGAGGCGCTGCGCCGCACCAGGCCTTCGAGCACGTAGCAGCCGGCCACCGCGCCGACCTTGGAGATCTTGAACACCTGGCGCACCTCGACCAGGCCGAGTATCGCTTCCTTCTTCTCCGGCGCGAGCATGCCCGGAGAGCGCCGCCTTCACCTCGTCGACCGCCTCGTAGATGATGTTGTAGTAGCGCACGTCGACGCCCGAGGCCTCGGCGGCCTTGCGCGCCGTCGCGTCGGCGCGCGTGTTGAAGCCGATGATCACCGCCTTGGAGGCGAGCGCGAGGTTGACGTCGGACTCGGTGATCGCGCCCACCGCGGCGTGCACCACGTTGACCTTGACCTCTTCGGTCGAGAGCCCGCCGAGCGCGTGCACCAGCGCCTCCTGCGAGCCCTGCACGTCCGCCTTGATGAGCAGCGGAAGCAATCTCACCGCGCCCTCGCCCATGTTGCTCGAACAGGTTCTCGAGCTTCGCGGCCTGCTTCTTCGCGAGCTTCACGTCGCGGAACTTGCCCTGGCGGAACAGCGCGATCTCGCGCGCCTTGCGCTCGTCGCCGAGCGCCATCACGTCCTCGCCCGCGCCGGGCACGTCCGACAGGCCCTGGATCTCGACCGGGATCGACGGGCCGGCCTCGGCGACCGTGCCGCCGTTCTCGTCGAGCATGGCGCGCACGCGGCCGAATGACGCTGCCCGCGAGCACGCACGTCGCCGCGCCTGCAGCGTTCCCGACTGCACCAGCACGGTCGCCACCGGCCCGCGGCCCTTGTCGAGGCGCGCCTCGATGACGATGCCCTTCGCCGGCGCGTCGCACCGGCGCCTTCAGCTCGAGCACGTCGGCCTGCAGCAGCACCTGCTCGAGCAGGTCGTCGATGCCCTGCGCCGGTCTTCGCCGAGACCGGGACGAACGGCGAGTCGCCGCCGTATTCCTCGGGCACGACCGACTTGCGCCACCAGCTCCTGCTTGACCTTGTCCGGATTGGCCTCGTGCTTGTCGATCTTGTTGATCGCCACCACGATCGGCACCTCGGCCGCCTTGGCGTGGTGGATCGCCTCGATGGTCTGCGGCATCACGCCGTCGTCGGCCGCGACCACCAGGATGACGATGTCGGTCACCTTCGCGCCGCGCGCGCGCATCGCGGTGAACGCCTCGTGGCCGGGCGTGTCGAGGAAGGTGACCATGCCGCGCGGCGTCTCGCACGTGATACGCGCCGATGTGCTGGGTGATGCCGCCCGCCTCGCCCGCGGCGACCTTGCGTGCGTGCGGATGTAGTCGAGCAGCGAGGTCTTGCCGTGGTCGACGTGGCCCATCACGGTGACCACCGGCGCGCGCGGCTTGAGCTCGGCGTCGTGGTGCTCGTCGGGCGCGTCGGCCAGCAGGGATTCCGGATCGTCGAGCTTGGCCGCCTTGGCGCTGTGGCCCATCTCGGCGACCACGATCATCGCGGTTTCCTGGTCGAGCACCTGGTTGATGGTCACCATGTTGCCCATCTTCATCAGCGCCTTGATCACCTCGGCGGCCTTGACCGACATCTTGTGGGCGAGATCGCCCACGGTGATGGTCTCCGGCACCAGTGATCTCGCGCACGACCGGCTCGGTGGGCGCGGCGAACTGTGCTGCGCTGTCCGCCGCCGCGGCGCGCGGCGTCCTGTGCCTGCCGCCCTTGGGCGTGTGCCAGCCGGAGGCGCCCTGCACGTCGCCGCGGGTCTTGATGGTGCGGCGCTTGACGCCCTCGTCCTGCCAGACCTTGATCTCCTTGGCCTTCTTCGGCGCCTTTCTTCTCGGCTCCCGGCGCGACCTTGGGCTTGTGCAGCGTCGTGTCCGGCGTGCGCGGAGCCTGCGCGCTTGGCCTCGGCGGGCTTCTGCTCGGTCTCGCGGCGGCCTTGCGCTCGCGCTCCTGCTTCTCGGCGAGCTCCGGCGGCCTGGCGCGTCGCCAGCTCCTCCTGCCTGAGCGCGCTCCTGCTCGCGCAGCTCGGCCTCGCGCGCGTCGATCGCCGGCGCCGGCGGCAGGCCTGCGCGTCCGGACGCCGGCGCCGGGCTCGGATCGTCGCGCTTGACGAAAATGCGCTTCTTCTTGACCTCGACCTGGATGGTGCGCGCCTTGCCGCTCGAGTCGGACTTCTTGATGATCTCGGAGGTCTGCTTGCGCGTCAGCGTGATCTTGTTCTTCGGCTCGGCCGAGCCGTGCGACCGGCGCAGGTAGTCGAGGAGCTTGGTCTTGTCCTGCTCCGAGAGGACGTCCTCGGCGACGCGCTTGTGCACGCCGGCCGCGCGCAGCTGCTCGAGCAGCTGCGCGGGCTGGACCTTCAGCTCGCCTGCGAATTGCGCAACGCTCGTCTGTGCCATGGTGTCCGTTCTACTCCTGCGTCGAACCAGTGCTCGCGCGCCTTCATGATCAGGCTCTTGGCGCGCTCGGTGTCGATCGCCGTCAGCTCCACGCAGGTCGTCGAGCGCGAGGTCGGCGAGGTCGTCGCGCGTCTTCACGCCCGGACGTGGCGAGCTTCGCCGCGAGATCCTTGTCCATGCCCTCCAGGCCGAGCAGCGCCGGGTCGAGGTTCTCGGCCTGCTCCTCGCTCGCGATCGCCTGCACCAGCAGCGCGTCGCGCGCGCGGTTGCGCAGCTCGTTCACCGTCGCCTCGTCGAAGCCCTCGATCTCCATCATCTCGTTGATCGGCACGTAGGCGACTTCCTCCAGCGTCGAGAAGCCTTCCTGGATGAGGCGTGTTCGCGACCTCCTCGTCGACGTCGAGGCGCTCCATGAAGAGCGTCCGCGCCGCGGACGCCTCCTCCTCGTTCTTCTTCTGCGATTCCGCCTCGGTCATGAGGTTGATCGCCCAGCCGGTCAGCTCGGAGGCGAGGCGCACGTTCTGGCCGCTGCGGCCGATCGCGATCGCGAGGTTCTCCTCGTCGACCACCACGTCCATGGCGTGCTTGTCCTCGTCCACCAGGATCGACGAGACCTCGGCCGGCGACAGCGCGCCGATCACGAGCTGCGCCGGATCCTCCGACCACAGCACGATGTCGACGCGCTCGCCCGCGAGCTCCTGGGTCACCGCCTGCACGCGCGCGCCGCGCATGCCCACGCAGGTGCCGATCGGGTCGATGCGCTTGTCGCGCGAATGCACCGCGATCTTCGCGCGGATGCCCGGGTCGCGCGCGGCCGACTTGATCTCGAGCAGCCCCTCCTCGATCTCCGGCACCTCGAGGCGGAACAGCTCCATGATGAACTCGGGCGCGGTGCGCGACAGCACCAGCTGCGGCCCGCGCACGTTGCGGTCGATGCGCATGACGAAGGCGCGCACGCGGTCGCCCACGCGCAGGTTCTCCTTGGGGATCATCTGGTCGCGCGGCAGCACCGCCTCGACGCGGCCCGACCTCGATGATCGCGTTGCCGCGCTCGACGCGCTTGATCGCGCCGTTGATGAGCTTCTCGCCGCGCGCCGAGGAAGTCGTTCAGCAGCTGCTCGCGCTCGGCGTCGCGGATGCTGCTGCAGGATGACCTGCTTGGCGGTCTGCGCGCCGATGCGGCCGAAATCGATCGGCTCGAGCGGCTCCTCGATGAAATCTCCCGAGCTGGATGTCCGGGTACTGCTTGTGCGCCTCGGTGACGCGCGATCTGCTGCGGCGCGTTCTCCACCGCGTCGTCGGCCACCACCTGCCAGCGGCGGAAGGACTCGAACTCGCCGGTGTTGCGGTCGATCGCGACGCGCACGTCGACGTCCTCGGTGAAGCGCTTCTTGGTCGCCGAGGCGATCGCCATCTCGAGCGCGCCGAACACCACGTCCTTGTGGACGTTCTTTTCCCGCGCAAGCGCGTCGACCTGCAGCAGCAGCTCCGTGCTCATGTAACCCTCCGGCATCATAGCTTGGGCACCAGTCGCGCGCGGTCGAGGTTCGGCCATGTCGAATGCCATCCGGCCTGCCTTCGAATTCGATTTCGACGCGCTCGCCCTCACGCCGCGCACGGTCCCGATGAAATTGCGCCGGCCGTTGACCGGCGCGGCGCAAGCGCACCTAGGCCTCGTGGCCGGCGAAGCGGGCGAAGTCCGCGGCCTTCTTCAGCCTGCGGTCAGCCCCGGCGAGGACACTTCCAGGCGGTCGTAGGCGATGCCCTCGACCTCGAGACGTCGCTGCAACTGCCGGCTGACCGCTTCGCAGTCGGCCACCGTGATGCCCGCGCTGGCTGACGCGCTGCCGGATGGAACTTCATGTAACTTCTCAATAAACACTCGTAACTATCCTGCCACTATTGATTATATTCAAAGTCAGCAAGCTCGTATCCCAGCCCGCTGACCGTGCGCTCGACCAGAGCCTCCAGCGCGCTCACGACCCCGCAGAACCCATACGCATAAATAAAAATGGGCTCGAAAGCCCATCGCGAAAACCGCGAAAGTATATCAAGAAACACCGGCCGGAACAACGGAAAACACCGGGACTCTGAGGGCTGCGATGCAGCGTGTCGACCTCCTTGGGATCGAGGCTGCGCCACTGGCCGCGCGCGAAGATACGACGGCAGCACGAACGGCCCGAAGCGCACGCCGCATCAGGCGGCTCACTGTCGACGCCGAGCGATTCGAACATGCGCCTGCACCTCGCGGTTGCGACCTTCGCGCAGCACCACCTGGTACCAGCGGTTGGACCCGGTGCCCCGCCCGCAGCGATGCGGTCGAACTTGCGCCGGGCCGTCGTCGAGGGTGACGCCGCGCGTCAGCCTGCCCATCTGCTCGCGCGACAGCTCGCCCCGCACGCGCACCGCGTATTCGCGCTCGATCTCGCTGCTCGCGGATGCATCAGCCGGTCGGCCAGCTCGCCGGAGTCGGTGAACAGCAGCAATCCGCCGGTGTTGAAGTCGAGCCTGCCCACCGCGATCCAGTGGCCGCCTCGCAGCGGCGGCAGGTTGCTGAAGCACCGTCGGCCTGCCCTTGGGGTCGCGCGTCGTGACCAGCTCGCCCGCCGGCTTGTGATAGATGAGCATCGCGCGGCTCCTTTGCTCCGATCTAGGCGACAGCGCGCCTCCGTCGACGAGGACGCGGTCCGCGCGCCGGACGCCGCTGTCCCAGCGCGGCGCGCGCGCCGTTGACGCTGACCCGGCCCGCGGCGATCGCCGCTTCCATGTGCGCGGCGCGAGCCGAGACCCGAGCGTGCGAGGACCTTGTGCAGCTTCTCCGCGGGAGCCCGGCGGAGCTAGGCGGCGCTCGTCTGGGCCGTCTCTGCGGAGCTGGCTCTCGGCGGCCTGCTCGGGCGCCGGCTGCGCGGCGGGCGTGGGGATCTGCGTGAGGTCAAGCGTCTTGGCGATGTCTTCCAGGGGCGGCAGCTCCTCGAGCGAGCGCAGGCCCAGGTCGTCCAGGAAAGTCTTGGTGGTGCCGTACAAGGCCGGGCGCCCGGGTACTTCCTTGTGCCCGAGCACCTCGATCCAGTTGCGCTCCTCCAGCCGCCGGATCACCTCGGTCGAGACCGAGACGCCGCGAACGTTCTCGATGTCGCCGCGCGTCACCGGCTGCCGGTAGGCGACGATGGCGAGCGTCTCCAGCACGGCGCGCGAGTAGCGCGGCGCTCTCTCCGGGTGGATGCGCTCGAGGAATTTCTGCAGCGACGCGCTGCGTCTGGAAGCGCCAGCCGCTCGCCGTCGCGACGAGCTCGACGCCGCGATCCGTCCAGGCTTCGCGCAGCTCCTCGAGCAGCATGCGCAGCGTATCGGCGTCGATCTCGTCGTCGAACATCTTTCGCAGCTCGGAGATCGGCAGCGGCTCCTGCGCGGCGAGCAGCGCCGCCTCGAGCACGATCTTCACTTCATTCGGATTGAGCATGGGCGAATTTCACGTAGATGGGCGCGAAGGGCTCGGACTGCGTCACCTCGAGTAGGCCTTCCCTAGTCAGCTCCAGCACCGCGAGAAAATTGACGATCAGCACCGCCACGCCGCGCGCCGGCTCGAACAGCTCGCCGAACTCGGCGAAACCCCGTCCGCGCAGCCTTCGCAGGATGAGGCTCATGTGCTCGCGCACCGACAGCTCCTCGCGGCTGACGTGGTGGTGCTGCGTCATTTTCGCACGCACCAGCAGCGCGCGCCACGCTTCCTGGAGGTCGACCACGTTGACCTCGGGCAGGCGCTGCGCGAGCGTCTGCTCGATCCAGACCTCCACCGGCAGGAAATCGCGGCCGAGCTGCGGCAGCGCGTCGAGCTTCTGGCCGGCGAGCTTCATCTTCTCGTACTCGAGCAGGCGCCGCACCAGCTCGGCGCGCGGGTCCTCCTCCTCGCTCGGCCATCGGCGGCGGCGCGGCAGCAGCATGCGCGACTTGATCTCCATCAGCATCGCCGCCATGACCAGGTACTCGGCGGCGAGCTCGAGGTTCTTGGTGCGCATCACCTCGACGTACTCCATGTACTGCTCGGTGAGCTCGCGCCATCGGGATGTCGAGGATGTCGATGTTCGCCTTGCGGATCAGGTAGAGCAGCAGGTCGAGCGGCCCCTCGAAGGCCTCGAAGAAGACCTCCAGCGCGTCCGGCGGGATGTACAGGTCCAGCGGCAGCTCGGTCAGCGGCTCGCCGCGCACCTGGCCATGCGCGCGCGGCGGCCGGCTGCCGGCGCGGAGGCTGCACGGGCTCGCTCATGTGTAGGCCAGCCCCATCGCCTCGCGCACGTCGCGCATGGTCTCGCGCGCGAGCTTGCGCGCCTTCTCGCAGCCGTCGGCGACGATGTTGCGCACCAGGGTCGGGTCGTCGAGGTACTTCTGCGCCCGCTCGCGCATCGGCGCCTGCTCGGCGAGCACCGCGTCGATCACCGGCTGCTTGCAGTCCAGGCAGCCGATGCCGGCGGTGCGGCAACCCTGGTTGGCCCACTCGCGGGTCTTCTCGTCGCTGTAGACCAGGTGGAGCTGCCACACCGGGCACTTCTCCGGATCGCCCGGATCGGTGCGCTTCACCCGCGCCGGGTCGGTCGGCATGGTGCGGATCTTCTTCCTCACCGATTCGGCGTCCTCGCGCAGCGCGATGGTGTTGTTGTAGGACTTCGACATCTTCTGCCCGTCGATGCCCGGGCAGCTTCGAGGACTCGGTCAGCAGCGCCTCGGGCTCGACCAGGATCATGCGCCCGCCGCCCTCGAGGTAACCGAACAGGCGCTCGCGGTCGCGCGACGGAGAGGTTGCCCTGCTTCTCGAGCAGCGCGCGCGCGCGCGGCGAGCGCCTCGGCGTCGCCCTGCTCCTGGTACTGCGTGCGCAGCTCCATCGAGCAGCCTGGCCTTGCGGCTGCCCAGCTTCTTCGCCGCGGCCTTGGCCTTGTCCTCGAAGCCCGCCTCGCGGCCGTAGATGTGATTGAAGCGCCGGGCGACCTCGCGCATCATCTCGATGTGCGGCACCTGGTCCTCGCCGACCGGCACGTACTTGGCGCGGTAGATCAGGACGTCGGCCGCCTGCAGCAGCGGGTAGCCGAGAAAGCCGTAGGTCGACGAGATCCCGGTCGGTGAGCTTCTCCTGCTGGTCCTTGTAGGTCGGCACCCGCTCGAGCCAGCCGAGCGGCGTGATCATCGAGAGCAGCGGTGTGCAGCTCGGCGTGCTCGGGCACGCGCGACTGGATGAACAGCGTCGCCTGCGCCGGGTCGATGCCCGCCGCCAGCCAGTCGATCACCATGTCCCAGACGTTCTCCTCGATCACGTCCGGGCGTCTCGTAGTGCGTGGTGAGCGCGTGCCAGTCGGCGACGAAGTACAGGCAGGGATGCTCGCTTTGCAGCTTGCACCCAGTTCTTCAGCGCGCCGTGGTAGTGGCCCAGGTGCAGCGCGCCCGTGGGGCGCATTCCGGAAACGACGCGTGTCTTCGTACATGGCCGCGCGTCAGAGGCTGAAAATCGCCTCGATCAGACCGATCGAGGCCTGCACCATGGGCATCATGATCACGGCCGAGCACGTGGGGCGGCAGGAAGATCAGCATGAGCAGTATCGGGAACCCGAAGGGCTCGAGCCGCGCGTAGCCGAGCGCGAGCCGGTCGGGCAGCAGGCTCGACCGCGATGCGCCCGCCGTCCAGCGGCAGGATCGGCAGCAGGTTGAGCACCATGAGGACGATGTTGACCGTGATCCCCGCCTCGGCCATCAGGCCGAGCGGCAGCGAATACATGCCCTGCGGCAGCAGTAGCGTAGCCTTCATGAGCGACGGCCCAGCCGAGCGCCATGACGAGGTTCGCGGCCGGCCCGGCGGCGGCGACCCACAGCATGTCGCGCTTGGGACGGCGCAGCGCGCTGAAATTGACCGGCACCGGCTTGGCCCAGCCGAACAGCACCGCGGGCCCCCGAAGAGCTTGCTCACGACGAGGATGATGAGCGGCACCGCGATCGTTCCCACCCAGTCGATGGAGCAAAGAGGCCGTGGCCGGAACCCAGCACAA
>ERZ1370068.1624-contig-11531_pt1 | contig 13293 bp, 14 predicted proteins | sample MGYA00561227_ERZ1370068 | MGnify/ENA primary metagenome ERZ1370068 (study PRJEB38410, sample SAMEA6850437) | metagenome | study: Metagenomic assessment of the ecological functions of the soil: analysis of the soil microbiota associated with the...
CTCCGTGATCTGAGCGGAGAGCCGATCCCTGATCAAGCAGGACGCTCAAAAGGTCCAGCTGGGAGGCGGCGCCCGATGGCCGCACGCGAGGCGTGGTCTCTCCGGCTCGCTCACGCTCGCCAGGATCTTCCGGATTGCTCGCCTCGCCTTCGGCTCCGGCTCGCCCAGCGTGAGCGTGCGGCCGAGGGCGCCAACGAAGCAGATGGGTCCCTTTCAGCATCCTGCTCTTCCGCGTATTCGACGAGGCGGCAGAGGGCGTTCACCAGCTGCATCTCCTCGATGGATTGGCAGCGGGCTTCGAGGAGGCGCGGGGAACAGACCAGGACCGCGAGGCACTGGGCGCGAGAGACAGCCACGTTCAGGCGGTTGCGCGAGAAGAGGAAGGAGAGGCTGCGGGGACATCCTCACCGCTGGAGGTGGCCATCGAGAAGAAGACGACCGGGGCCTCCTGACCCTGGAACTTGTCGACGGTGCCGACCCGCACCCCGGCCGGCAGGCCCGCGCGCAGGCGGAGCACCTGGGCATTGTAGGGCGCGACGACCATGAAGTCCTCATCGCGCAAGGGACGGGTGGTGCCGTCGGCGTCGGTGAAGGTGCCGCCACGCATCCCGCCGATCATCGTCGAGACCCGAGCCACTTCCTCGTCGGAGGAAGACCGGTTGCCTTCGTGGTCGACCGGCGCAAACCGGATTCCGGTCCCGAAGGACGTGGTCCGGCGAGCGGCAGACTCATCGGAGTGCAGGCGTCCCGCGTAGACGATCTCGGAGATGAAGGCGGAGACGTCGGGATGCATGCGGAAGCTCCGTTCGAGGAAGATGCCGCGGTCTTCGGGAATCGTCGGGGCGTCTCCGAGAAGATGCTCGAGGACGGAGGCGCCAGCCCCCGCCGGGTGCACGCCCTGTGAGACCTGGGCGAGCTGAAGGGGATCGCCCAGGAGAATCACATTGCGAGCGGCCGTGCCCATCGCGAGCGCGTCCGCCAGCGAAACCTGGCCCGCTTCGTCGATCACGAGATAGTCCAGAGCACCGTCCAGGTCCACTCGTGAAAACAGCCAAGCGGTGCCGGCAAGGAGCTGAACGTCAGGACCCGCGCTCGCGAACGTCGCATTGTCGGAGTCGCTCTTGATGAATTCGCCGGCGTATTCGGATTCCGGGTTCGCGGCGGATGACTTCTTGAGCCCTTGAAGCGCACGCCGCCGGACCGGGCGACCTTTTCGATCTCGGTGAGCAGGTTGTGGATCGCCTTGTGGCTCTGGGCAGCGATGCCGATGCGCCGCCCGTGAGCCAGCAGGTGGACGACGATGCGGGCGCCGGTCCAGGTCTTCCCGGTGCCGGGAGGGCCCTGAAGGAACAGGTAACTCGCGTCCAGGCCCAGGGCGAGCGCCTTCATCTCCGAGAGATCCGTGCTCTGAACACGACCGCCGGCGGCGAGGCCGCGGATGCTGGGGCGAGCACGGCCGAGGATGGCCAGAAGCGCGGGATAGCGGCCATCGTCGGCGCGGATCGATTCGGCGACGCGGAGCACGGCCTCGCGCTGAGTGCGGTCTTCGAGGGGACCACCCGAGACGACCGCTTCGGGGAGCGGGATCGGGCCGAGCCTCGGACCACGCAGCAGGCGGAGCCGCCCGTTCGTGTCGTCGATCTCGACGAGCTCGCCCAGCGCTCCTTCCGGTCGCCGGATCATGGACGGTGGCTCCGAGCCGGAGCTTGTGATCCTGGATCGGGAAGATCAGGGCATGGACCTGCGACCTCTTCCGCGCCTCGGGCGGCGTGCTTCTATCGACCTCGAGGTAGGCGATGGCCTCCGTATCTTCCAGCAGCTCTTCCGGCGACTTGCCGAGGCGATCGAAGTAGGCCCACCAGGCAGGGCGGGCCTCGCGCCGGTGATATTCCAGCAGCTCACCCGCAAGCCAGCGGGGCTCCCGGGCTCCGCCCCCGTGACGAGCTCTTCGTGCAACCGCTGCCGGACGTCGAGAACCTCAGAGGCCTCCGGAGAGAGCGGCTGCGGCTCGGGCGCGGCCGGCCAGGGGAGATCGGCGGGGCGGATCCGGTGCAGCCACTCCAGCAGGCCAAGCGTGGAGCGGCAGTCTTCCCGGTTGTAGGCCTCGATCTCGTCGAGCAGCGACTGACTCCTCTGGTGGAGCCAGCGCTCGTAGGTGAGGATGGCCTGTGTTCCCGACTGCACGGCGCCGGTCCGGGTGAAGCCGAAGAGGGCCTCCAGATGCTTGAGCGAGTAGCTGGAGACTCCCGCGCGCAAGGCCCGGCGGACGATGGTGTGGAGATCCACGAACACCTGGCGCCGGAGCAGGTCGTCCACCTGGGCTTCGCGAGTAGAGTGCTCAGCCATGAGCCGCTTGAGCGTGCTCGGCTCCGTGCCGCTGAAGTGGTAGACGTGGAGATCGGGATACTGGCCGAGCCGGGCATGAATGAGATCGACCAGTGCCTCGAACGCTCGGCGCTCGCCCGATCGGTCATGCGCCCAGAATGGCTGGTACCGCGGCTCGGCGCCATCGATCAAGAGGATCCCGAAGAGGTACTCGAGCCCCCGCGCCGGCTCGAAGAAGGGGTGTCCTTCGAGATCGAAGATGACGTCGCCGGGTGAGCCCGGAGGCAGAGCTGCCAACCCGCGCCCGGGCTCGATGTGGAGCGCCCGCCATTCCAGGTTTCCCGAGCGCTGCCGGATGAGCTGAAGTCCTGCCTGGTCCTGCAGGCCTTCGAACGTCGCGGGGGCCAACTTGGGAACCGAAGTGCCCGGCAGGGTCTCGGCGAGCGCCGTCAGCGTGTTGATCCCTCCGGCGAACAGCCGCTTCACCTGATCCCGGTGGATACCCGCCACGCGCACGATGTGGTCCTCCTGCTCCAAGCGGTCATCGCAGAGCACCCGGAAGTCGCAGAACGAGCAATGGTCGCAGGGATACGGGCCGGTCGTTGGCCGGGCGGTCACCGCGGACGTGAAGCGCTGGCGGACCCGGCGGAAGTAGGCGGTCACGTCTGCCAACCGGATCGGGATGCGCTCGCGAGTTCCGAGGATGACATAGGCGAGATCGGGCGCACACTGCTGGATCTCCTCGAGCGCCTGGCTGTAGAAGGCGAGCTGCAGCGCGTGCTCCGGACGAGGATGCCGCGCCAGCTTCGTATCCAGCACCTGGTAGCTCCAGTCGCCCAGGGCGGAGGGCCGGTCGACCCGCTCCAGGAAGTCCGCGATCCCGCGCCAGCCGCTCGAGAAGAAGACGGCCTGGTAGACGTAGTCGACACCCGCTCGCATCGCCTCTGCGGTGCGCCGTGTCCCGGCCTCGAAGTTCCGCGCCGCGTCCAGTCGCACCTCCACCACGGTGTGGCCGGCCTCGCGGAGGGACATGAGAAACGCCTCCTCGTGCTCCTGGCCCTTTCGCTGGAGGAGCTCGGCGTAGGCGTTCTCGTAGCTCGGACGCCGGCCTTCCCGCAGGGCCACGGCCTGCTCCAACTGGGTCAGGTGTTCGCAGGCCAGAAAGCTGCCCAGGTCCGAGGGAGAGAAGAGGAGCTCGTCGTTCAGGTGCTGCATGGGGCGCTCGACCTCGGTGAGGAAGTTCTAGCCCCCGCCGACCGCGGCCACGCCGGCCAGCGCGCACTGGTGATCCTCCTCGCCGGTGCCGCCGCCGCAGCCGATGGCGCCGATCACACGGCCCCCGACTTGAACGGCACGCCGCCCGTGCTCGGCAGGATCTGGCCCGGCGCGAGTCCGGGCAGGGCGTTCCAGAACGCCGGATGCTCGCGGGCCAGGTCGACCATCTCCTTGGTCGGGCGGCGGAAGGCGACGGAGGCCATGGCCTTGCCGCGCGAGGTCTCGGGGGTGAGGAATCCGGTGCCGTCACCGCGCGCGCACAGCACGAGGCGGCCGGCCTCGTCGACCACGGTGACGGTGATCGGCGTCCCGAGCTCCTTCGCCTTGGCCTGCGCCGCCTTCACAGCCTTCTCCGCCATCTCGAGCGTCATCTCGATCATCGACATCCTCCGGGTTCAGGGTGAATGTTCGTGTGCGTGCAGGACGCTCGAGAAGGTCCAGCTGAGCGGCGCCCGATGGCAGGACGCGAGACACGCTAGAGCGATGAGGAGGGTCCAGCTGCGAGGCGGCGCCGAAGGCAGCTCGGCGAGGCGTACTTTCTGTACGTTGAGCCGGCTGTCGAGGGCGCCGTACCTCAGCAGATGGGCCCTTATCATCGCTCTAGTCGCCGAGGACCCGCCGGCGCAGCAGGCGAAGATCCAGCGGCACGAGCACGCCGAGCATGAGGGCGGAGATCACGGCCACGCCGGCGAGGTGCCCGGCGACCGGCCCGCCGAGCAGGATACCCCGGAAGGCCTGGGCCAGGTGATAGAGCGGATTGGCGAGATTGAGCGCGACGAGCACCGGATGCTCGAGCGGGAAGTACGTCGACGACAGGAGGCCCATCGGCAGGACGAGGATGAAGATGGGCAGATTCATGTGATCGATCGTGGGCAAGAGCGCGGTGAAGCAGAGCCCGAGGGCGGCGAAGGCGCAGCCCGCCACGAAGGCCACGGGCAGGACAGCGGGCAGGAGCGACACCGCGATCGCGAGGAGCCCCGCCGCGTGGAAGACGGCGAGCACGGCCGCCACGATGGCCACGTACATCGTGGCGAGGAGGCCCGCCCACAGCACCTCGCCCCAGATCACGTGCGTCAGCTCGATCTGGGTGGTGAGCTGGCCCTCCCAGGTGCGCTGATAGCGCATGCGAATGAAGGCGCCGAACAGCGACTGGAAGATCGCCGTCATGAAGGTGGCGTAGGCGAGGAGCCCCGGCGCCACGTAGCTCATGTACTCGATCGGCCGTCCCTGCCAGGTGAGACTGGCCACGTAGCCGCCGAGTCCCAGGCCGAAGGCGAGCAGCATCGTCACCGGCTCGAGCGCCGGCGGCAGGAAGGCCGTGTGCCAGTTCCGCACGTAGACGCGCAGGTGGCGCGTCACCACGGCCCGGCTCTGCCATTCGACCGCGGCGGTGAGCCAGCTCATGGCTCGAGCGAGAGCTTGAGGAAGAGGTCGTCGAGGGTGGGCACGCGGACCTCGTAGCGCAGGGTCGGGAAGGCGCGCGCGAAGTCCGCCAGCTCTTCTCCCGTCAGCGGCAGATGCCAGGCGCCGAGCACCCCGGCCGGCTCGCCCCGACCGTGGCGGGTGAGCCAGCCCGTCACCGCGGCGCCGGCCGCCGCGTCCAGCACCACCACGTGCTCGCCCACGAGGTCGCCCAGCACCGTCTTCGCCGTGCCGTGCGCGACCACGCGCCCGCGGGCGAGCACGGTCAGGGCATCGCTCAGCCGCTCGGCCTCGTCCATGTAGTGCGTGGTGAGGACGATGCCGAGCCCTCCGCGCGGAGGCCGTCCACGAGATCCCAGACGCCCATGCGCGCCTGCGGGTCGAGGCCCGTGGTGGGCTCGTCGAGGAAGAGCAGGCGCGGCCGGTGGACCAGGGCGCGCGCGATCATGAGGCGGCGCCGATAGCCGCCGGAGAGCGTCTCGGGCTTCTGGCTCGCGAAGGGACCGAGGTCGAAGCGCTCGATCAGCTCGGGCACGCGCCGGGCGAGATCCGCCGGGCGCGGCCGGAAGTAGCTCGCCGCGATGGTCAGGTTCTGCTCGACCGTGAAGTCGCCGTCGAACGTGTCGTCCTGGGTGCACACGCCGATCGCGCGCTTCGCTCGGACCAGATCCCGCCCCAGCTCGACGCCGTTCACGTGGATCCGGCCGGCGTCCGGGCGCAGGAATCCGTAGAGCATGCGCAGCGTCGTGGTCTTGCCGGCGCCGTTCGGCCCGAGCAGGCCCAGGATCTGCCCGGCCTCGCAGGTGAGGTCGACGCCGTCCACGACCCGCTTCCCACCGAGATGCTTCACGAGGCCACGCGCTTCGAGGAGCAAGGACATAGACCCTCGATTGTACGGTCTCGGCTTGCCGCTGCAAGCGCCCCGCGCGCAAGCGCCTCCGCGGCCGGTCGAGTCTGGCATAATCGGCCACGCGGTCCCACCACCCGAGCCGGAGGCAGGCCATGAAAAGCGGCTTCAAGGTCCTCGACAGCGACCTTCACACGATGGAGCCCGACGGGCTCTGGGAGCGGTATCTCGACGAGCCCTTCAAGAAGTTCGCGCCCCGGTTCACCCGGCGCGACGACAATGCCCCGAACCAGCCGGTGATCGAGGTCGGCGACCTCGAGATCGCGGAGTTCTCGAAGCGGCCGCGCACCTCGCTCGTCGGCAAGAGCCTCCAAGAACGGGCCTTCGCGCGCCACCCGCACTACGCGGCGGCGCACGCGCGCGGCTACGACGCCGAGACGCATCTGCAGGCGATGGACATCGAGGGCATCGACGTCGCCGTCATCTACGGCACGCGCGGCCGGCAGGTGCTGATGCACGACGACCACGATCCCCAGGTCGCGGCGGCGCTCGCCCGCGCCCACAACAACTGGACGCGCGATTTCTGCGCGCAGGACCCGGCCCGGCTCAAGTTCGCCGCGCAGCTCGCGTTTCACGACGTGCCCTCGGCCGTCGCCGAGGCGCGCCGCGCCGTGCGCGAGCTGGGCGCGGTGGCGGTGATCGGCAATCCGAACCCGATCAATGGCCGCCACGTCCACGACCCCTCTTCGACCCGCTGTGGGACGCGGTGGAGGAGCTGGGCGTGCCCGTCGGCTTTCATCCCACCGGGCAGTCGTCGCTCAGGGACGACATCGCGCGGCGCTACGTCGACACGCCCAATGGCCGGGTGATCGGCGTGTCCGGGCGCAATCCCATCGAGCTGATGATGGCCTTCGGCAGCATGGCCGCGGGCGGCGTGCTCGAGCGCCACCCGCGCCTGCGCTGCGCGTTCCTCGAGGGCACGTGCGGCTGGCTGCCGTGGTATCTGTGGCGGCTCGACGAGGCGTGGGAGAAGTTCGGCCCCGGCTCCGAGGTGCAGATCAGCAAGCTGCCGAGCGAGTACTTCTTCGCCCAGTGCTACGTGGCGACCGACGCCGACGAGAAGCCGCTGCGCCAGGTCGTCGAGGCGATCGGCGACGACAACATCGTCGTGTCCACGGACTACCCGCACTCCGACGGCCTCTTCCCCGTCGCCATCGAGGAGTTCGTGCGCCTCGAGGGCGTGGAGCGACAAGACCAAGGCGAAGATCCTGTGGGACAACTGCGCGCGGCTCTACAACCTGGCGTGGGGCCAAGTAGGAGCGATGAAGACCGCCGCCCAGCTCGAGAGCAGCCCAGCCCTGGTCGCCCGCCGCCCGCCGGGCCATGGCCGCGGGTGGATGAGGAAGGTGTCGAGGAGACGCGGCCTGAGCGCGGCGGGGGCACCTGACGCGGCCATTACGGGTGACGGGGGCGGCCGCCGCCGAGTGGCCTATCCCGCGGGCGGGAGCCTCCGCCCCGCGCGCCTCCGCACCTGCCGGCGCCTCGCCGGGCAGGAGCGATACGAACAGCGCGCTCAGCGTCGAGATGCCCGCCATCACCGTGAGCAGCACCGTGAAGCCGGCGGCCTTCACCACCGGGCCCAGCACGTAGACGGCGAGCGCGCTCACCCCGAAGGAGACGGCCAGGCGCATCCCGCTCACCCGCGAGCGCATCCGGTCGTCCACGTACACGACGATCATCGCGTCGATGAACGGGATGGCGCCGAAGACGAACAGCATGAAGAGCACGGCGACCGCATAGAGCGCCCAGCCATTGGCGTAGGCGGCGAGCAGGAAGAGCGGCACCTGCGCGGCCACGATCGGCAGGTAGATCCGCTTGATCGGATAGCGGTCGATCAGCTTGCCCACGACGAGCTGGGCCAACGACGCGATCGGTGTAGACCACGGCGAGCAGGATGCCGAGCGTGGCCGGGTCGTCCACGATGCCCTGCAGGCGCTCGGCGAGGAGCCGGCCATTGCCATTGGTGGTGAAGTTGAAGATCAGGCTGCCGGAAATGGCGGCGAGCGTCATCACGAAGAAGACGCGCGCCATCACGCCGGGCGGCAGGTCCACCTGCTTCCGCGTCCGCTTGGCCGGCGCGACGGCCTCGCGCGGCACGAGCATCGCGAACAGCACGCCGCACACGATCGCGATGGCCGCGGGCACGGCGAAGGCCGCGCGCCAGCCGATGAGCTTCACGAGAAAGCCCGTGAGGAGCGCCGCGAAGGCGATGCCCAGATTGCCGGCGAGCCCGTTCACGCCGATGGTGAAGCCGGGATTCGTCGCGCCCTGCACGATCATCGGGATCCCCACCGGGTGGTAGATCGCCGCGAAGGCGCCCATCAGCGTGAGCGCGGCGGCGAGCGACCACGGCCCGCTCGCGAAGGCCACGAGCAGCCCGGCCGCGCCGATGCCGACGAAGAACACGATCATCATCGCGCGCCGGCCCCAGAGATCTCCCAGCCGTCCGGCGGGGAGCGAGCCGAGGCCGAAGAGGACGAAGGCGCCCACCGTGTAGGGCATCAGGTCCTGCCAGGCCATGCCCCACTCGGCGGCGATCGCCGCGACCGCGGTCGCGAAGATGAGGAGGAAGAGGTGATCCAGGCCGTGACCCACGTTCAGCAGGAGGCTCGTCGGGCTCGTGTTCGACATGTGATCAAGGCTAAGGCATGTCCCGGCTGCCCCGCCTGCTATAGTAGGCCAAAGATCGTCGAGAAACGGACATGGCCCTGGCACCCCGGCCCCGCCCCCGATCGACCGACCCGCCGACTACCAGCGGGTGCCCCGCCCCGTGGCCGCCATGGCCAAGGACTTCACCGCCGGCCATCACATCCTCCCGCACAGCCACGAGCGCGCCCAGCTCATCTTTGCCGCGCACGGCGCCATGCTCATCGCCACACGCGAGGAAGCTGGGCCGTGCCGCCCCAGCGCGCGGTGTGGATGCCGGGCGGCGTCACGCATGAGATCCGGATGGCGGGCGACGTGGCGATGCGCACGCTCTACGTCCGCGGAGACGCCGCCGCCCGGCTGGCCCCCACCGTCCGCGTGCTCGCCGGTCTCGCCGCTCCTGCGCGAGCTGATCCTCCGGGCCTGCGCGCTGCCGCTCTCCTACGACGAGGCGGGCCCCGCCGGCCGGCTCATGACGCTGATTCTCGACGAGATCGCGGCCCTGCCCACGGTGGCGCTCGATCTGCCCCTGCCGCGCGACGCGCGCCTCGGCCGTATCTGCCGCGCGCGCTCTCGGCGGAGCCCGGCGCGACGCGCACGCTGTCCGACTGGGGCCGCGAAGCCGGCGCGTCACCGCGGACGCTGGCGCGCCTCTTCGTGAAGGAGACCGGCCTCACCTTCGCCGCCTGGCGCCAGCAAGCCACGCCTCCTGGCGGCGACGGCGATGCTCGGCGCCGGCGAGCCAATCACCCGCATCGCGCTCGACCTCGGCTACGAGTCGCCGTCCGCGTTCACGGCGATGTTCAAGCGCGCCCTCGGCGCGCCGCCCAGCCACTACTTCGGCGGCGGCGTCCGGGTGCTCGGTTTCGCTGCGGGCGGTACCGATTCCGCCACCCACGCCGCTCAGTGAATCGCCACCGAGGTCGTGTCGAGGAAGAGATGAGGGTTCCTTCGCGAGGACGGCGAGCTGAAACTCGGGCTGGATTCGTCTCGCGCCCGCTGCCCGAAGGGCCTCACGTCAGGTCGCGATCGGGGACGGCTGGGCGGCGAACGCGGTGAGCAGCTCGCGGTCGCGCTGGTAGGTGAGCAGGCTCAGCGCCGCCTCGATCCCGAGCCAGCGGACCGCGGCGATCTCGTTGCGCGGCTCCGCCTCGCCCTTCACCGCCGTCATGGCCCAGTAGCGGACGACCTTGGCGCGGCCTCGGCGGTCGTGATAGGAGACGGGCGGCAGCTCCCGCCGAGCGCGCAGCGCAGGTTGGTTTCCTCCCACACCTCGCGGAGCGCGCACGCCTCGTCGGTCTCGCCGGGCTCGACCTTGCCCTTGGGGAAGGACCAGTCGCGCTGTCCGCCCGCACGATAGACGAGGAGCACCTCGATCTCACCGCGCTCGTCGCGCCGCGAGATCACTCCGCCAGCCGCTCGGACCACGTCACCGCTCACCGCCATGCCTTGAGACCTCTCTTTTCGAGTTTGCGCCACCGTTTGGGGAACTGCCTAAGAATTTCCGCGCGCCGGGCCACCTGACGCTCCAGCAACCGCCCCGCGACAAACGCGCTGGCGGCGCCGCGGCGGCAGGCGGCCAGGGCGCGGATGCGCTCGCGGGCCACGACGGCGTCCTGGTACTCGCCGAGGACGTCCTGGAACTCCTTCGCCCGCTCGATGAAGCGCTCGACGAGCTTGTCGCCTGCCGGCGCGACCAGCTCGGCGGCGTACCTCGCGCGCTTGGCCTTGATCCTGACCTCGTGCAAGGCCTCGTCGGACGGCTCGTCGCCCAGCCGCCGCACGGCCTTGCGCAGGCGCTTGAACGCATCGCGCGCCACGTCCTCCAGCGAGACGTCGGGATCGGCGATCTGAGGCTTGCGCGCGGCCTCCTCGAGCGCTCCGAGCAGCTTGAAGTAGCGCTCGCTCCGGAGAGCGGCCAGCAGCTTTTCGCGCTTGCCGTCTCGCTCTGCTTCGAGGGCGCGGATCAGCACGACGCCGCCTCGGGCGTCGGCGGGATCGAGGGCGGCGATCTCGTCACTCAGGTGCTGGCGCAGGACGTCGAGATCGCGCACGGCCCCCAGCTCATCGCCGAGCCAGCCGATCTCCTCGCGGAGGGGCTCTACCCACTCGGGGACCAGCATGGAGCCGGCCTCGCGCAGGAGAGTGCGCAGGCGCCGGCAGGCCACGCGCATCTGGTGGAGAGGCTCGGGATCCTGACCGAGGCGCGTCCCCGGATCATTGGCGATGATCTGGCGGACCTGGGCCTCGATCATCGCCCGCAGCTGCTCGACGGCCGGGGCCTCCGGCGGCGTCGGTTCGGGCGGCGGCGCCGGCTCGATGTCGAGCGCGCGCAAGAGCTTGGGACGGCCGTCGCCGTCGGTGGCGCCGGCGGCCCGAAGGGCCTGCTCGAGGCGCTCGAGATCGGCCTCGTCGCCGCCGGTCAGCTCCACCTCGATCTCCCGGAAGCGCTTGACCGCGCTCGGCCCGCTCAGCACCTGCACGGAGTCGAGCACGACCTCGGCGACGGGCCCGCGCGCGTCGCGGACCAGCACGCCCTGGCGTCGCGACCGCAGCGTGGCCACAGGCACCAGCGGGGCACCGCGCGCCCAGACGGCGACGAGGTCGACCATCTGGGCAGGTGGGACGTCGGCCTGGGTGCGTCCCTCGCGGGAGCGGCGCCGGCCGGTGCCATTTGCGTCTCCGGGCAGCTCGAGCTCGAGCCGCGCCTTGCCCTGGGGCAGCTTGAGCTGCCACAGGCTCTTGCGGCCCTCGACGCGGCGGCGGAGGGTGACACCCGCCACCGCGAGCCGATGGTCCGGCGTGTCCAGATAGATGTTGGTGAGCGTGCGCGGGGCCAGTGGCTCGCCCGGCAGATGGGAAGGCGAAACCGAGGCCCGGCGCCGAGCTTCAGCTCGCGCTCGAGCGTGGCCTTCATCTCCCCGGTCGATCTCGCACCACCAGCAGCCATGACTCACACTAAACTAACTCAGTTAGCTGCCTTCCTGAAGGAGCTGCTGGAACGTCGAGGCGATCACCTGTGCGGCTGCCGGTCGCACCGGTCAGCTGCAGTGCGAGCGCGGCCGATGCGCGGCCATCCGTCGTATGGTTACGAATCCTTCCGTCGCGACATCCTCGACCAGTGGAACGGACGATCTGCCCCGTGTGCGGCGGACTCCGCCCTCGGCCGGGCTGTCGACCGCTGCGACGAGACTCACGGCTCTGCCGGTCCTCAATCCGGGCCTTGTCGCCCGCGGCCGCCGAGGCCGTGCAACGCGTGAGTCCCTCAGCGACCGCCGGTCGACGCGCGGTCGAGGATGGGGATCACGCGGCACGGCCTGGCGTCGACCTGACCGCGAACATCGTGGGTATCCCGGTCGCACGAAGCGCGCAGCGAGGTCGGCGCGGAGTCGGGCGTCGTTGATCTCGCTCGCCCTAAGATTGCCCGGCGGGCAGGGAGCGCCGGGCTTATCCGGTGTAGCCGCGAGCGTGCATGCACCGCGCGTATGCCTCGCGGTAGTGCTGGTCCCGCTTCTGGTTCTCGTTCAGTCCGTACAGCGAGCCGCCGCCAGCCCCCACGAGGCCGCCAATGGCCGCGCCCTTGCCCGCGCCCTTCCCGCCACCGGCGATCGCCCCGCCGGCGGCCCCGAGGGCGGCGCCCGCGATCGCGCCGATGGCGCCATCCTTGACGACGTCCGCGGTCTTGTCGTGCTGACCGACCTGCGCGCCTCGCGTAGCGATTGCACGCATCGATACTGGCCTGAGCGGGAACCGCGCGCGGCTGGCCGGGAGCCGGCGCCGCGCGCGCGCCGGAGCAGCGACGCGCTGGCGGCGGAGCCGGCGCGGGAATTGGCAACAGCCGACGAAGGCGGCGCGGGAGCACCGCCGGCTGGCGGCGAAGGCGGCGTGCCCCCAGAGCCGCCTGCCGATCTGCTTGATTCCCCGACCAGTTCGCCACGACAAGACCCGTGATCAGGGCTGTCACCGCCACGAGGAGCAGTCCAATCGTCGTGAGCTTCCAGGGATTCGCCCAATTGTTCTGAGTCATGCCGTCGTCCTCCCACAGATCTCTTCCGTCGTCGTGCTCGCGGCTGCCAGCACGAGCATTCGTCTTCGCAAGCCATGTGCCAGCACGGGCAGGAGGAACTGGCCGTGCAAGCTATCGTTCGATCGCCACTTGCTTTCTCGGCGGTGTGTCGGAGCCGTCGGCCCACGCCCGTGCAGAGTCGACCGAGGAAGACTTACACGGTGACTGGTAACTTCGACTCGAGCGATGCGTGACGCCGGCGCGGGGAAAAATTTTCGCACGCATGCCTGGAATTCTGCTGGTGAAGAGCGTGACGGGCGGCGCGACACGTCGCTCAAGAGGTGGCCGGCTTTGGTCGCATCGCGCCGGGGGCCAAGCTGGTGGTAGCATGGGCCTGTGAACCACCGCACTGACGGAGGTGCGTCCATGACACGGAGATTTCGCTGGGTGTGGATCGCTCTCGGATTCCTCGCCGCCCTGACTCTTTCCTGCGGGGCGGCCACTGCCGCTGACAAAACCAAGGTGGACCAGGCGACCAAACGGGTCGAGCGGGGTGCCAAGCAGATAGGCCGGGGTCAGGTCGGCCCCGGCTTCAAGGAAATGTTCGCGGGCATCGGCCACACCATCGTGGAAGGTGCCAAGTTCAGCGGCGAGAACATCAAGGAGTTTTTCACCGGTAAGAAGTAACGGCTCAGTGCGCGATGGGGCCGGC
>ERZ1370068.1390-contig-11280_pt1 | contig 13287 bp, 14 predicted proteins | sample MGYA00561227_ERZ1370068 | MGnify/ENA primary metagenome ERZ1370068 (study PRJEB38410, sample SAMEA6850437) | metagenome | study: Metagenomic assessment of the ecological functions of the soil: analysis of the soil microbiota associated with the...
GGCACCATAGCTCTCCCGGGCGCCCGAGTCAAAGGCGAATCAGCCGACCGCATCAACGCCGGCGTCACGGCCGGGGATCGGTGTGGCGGCGGGTGTCCCGTTGGATGAAGCCTCGCGTTCCTCCCCTCGATTCGGCCGGCTCCCGGCGACTGATAGGCTATACCGTGGACCTGCATTGCGCACGGGCGAGGAACAAAGCCGAACGAACGGTACACAGGCACCGCGTTCAGACTTGAGTTCACCGTGAACTCAGCGATCGCGCCGGCTCGCAGTGACAGTTGTCGAGCCTGTTCCCATAGCGCGCGGCGATACCGGTGCGCTGACGTGTCGCGGCGACGAACAAGCGGAAGAGGTGTTTGTTGTACGGCTAAGATCGACGTTGCCTCCCGCCACCGGCACCTGCGTTAGTCTCGTGCTGAATACCAGTCCAACACTCGTAAGGCGCGGAGCGTGTTCCACCGGCTCGGCCGGCCCTCGCCCTCGTCCGTCTCGACCGGCATCCTGCCGGGGTACCGGGTCTCGAGCGGCCACCTGCCGTCGTCGTCGCGCTTCGACGCCACCAGGTCGATCGCCTCGGCTACGCGCTCGTCGGGCGCGACGCCGGCGCGGCGCAGGTACTCGAGCCCCCGCAGCACGTCGTAATGCCACCACGTCGGGAAGGCGAAGCGCGTCCACGCGGCGCCGCCCTTGCGATCTCGCTCGATCACCTCGCCGGTCGACCTCCGGCGGAAGAGGCGGCGCTCGAGGAGGTACTCCTGCCCGCGGAGACGGGCCCCGGTCACCTCCGGGCTGCCCCGACGCGCCCGTTCGTGCTCGAGCAGGGCTTCGAGCACGCAGATCGTGGTGTTGAACGACGACCGCGTCGAGCCGTTGGCGGCCTCGCAGTTCCAGCCGCCGTCGGGCAGCTGCTCGGCGAGCAGCCGGTCGACGATGCCCCGGACGTCCTGGCCGAAGTAGGCGCCGACCGCCCCGACCTGCCCGTTGATGCAGGGCTCGACCTCGCCGGCGAAGAAGGGGTTGTCGTCCGCTTCCTGCGGACCGCATCCTTGCCACGTCACGCGGTCGCGGACGAGGCCCACCGCGCGCCGCGCCTCGTCGCTCGCGGGATCGAGACCCATCTCCCGCAGGAGCGACAGGACGTGCATCGTGGAGTCCCACCCGCGGTTCCACGCCGCGCCGCCCCACCGCCCGTCGGGCGCCTGGAGGGCGAGCAGCCGCGCGCCCGCGCCCTCGGTCGCGACCTCTGCACGCTCGGCCGCGACCTCGTCCGCGGGCGCATCGGTCAGGTCGCGCATCACCTGCCAGCGGATCGAAGGGTCAGAATCAAGCAGCCAGCGTATGACCGAGCTCTTTGACGTCGAGACTTGCCGTTTGGCTGGATTAGTCGCCATCTGCTGGTTCCTGCTTACCTTGGTCAAAATAACGCCGTTGGGTGGCCTGACGCTCGCGTTCGGGTGACTCACGGCGACACGCGCGTCGACCGTGCATAACGAAGGATGATCGTCGCCCGACGGGAGCCTCTTGGCCTCCAGCAGATCAAGCGGCAGCCGCTTCGGCACACCCCTGACGAGTGATTGGCCGCTTCCGAGCAGCACCAGGCAGACGGCGAACCGATACTCGTCGATCAGACCGTGACGCGTGAGTTCCGACACGATGGAGCCACTGCCGAAGATGATCAGATCCTTCCCAGGTTGAGCCTTCATGGTCTCAATCTCGCGTGGGTCAAGTTCGCGAAGCAAGCGGGAATTCTCGCAAGTCACGTCCTTTCATGCTCCGGGAGAAGACGATCTTGGTCATTCCGTTTAGCGCGATCGCTACTGCGCCGTGTTCCGGGATCGTCGTCCCGGATGATGAGGATCCGGGACGGTGCCGAACTCGTCGACGACGGCGTGCCGCCAGAATCCCTCGAAAAGCTCTGTATGTCCGACGTCCGAAAACGACCGTGTCGAACCCTCGAGATGCTCTCTGCGGCTGCCTCTGGCTTGTTCCGCGTCCGGCACGACCCAATCGAGGTTCCGGTCGGCCGCGGCAAAGTACCCGTCCGCGGTCGCCCAGTTGAACGTCACGATCTCGCCGAGGTGCCATCCGCCACCGTTCAGGGAAGAGTCCGAACTCTACTCAAGGGCCATAGCCAAGCCTACGCTTCCCCAAGCTGCTATCCTCGACCGGCGGCGCTTGGGAAGTCCAGCGCAGCGCAACCGCCAGAGGTTGTAAGCCGGTAGCGCGGGCGAAGGTCTTGCCCTCCGCGACGAAGCTTTCGACGACGACGCCTACCACGGTGCCGCCAGCGCCGAGGACGGGGCCACCAGAGTGTCCTCAGGTTCAGCATAGGTGCTTCGAACACAACCAAGTCCTCGTTGCCCTGTCGCTCTCGGCCCGCTCGAGTGTAGGACTGGATGTAGTTGGAACTCCATGATGTAGCGATGTTGTGCCTTGGTCGCTCTTACTCGGCGAATAGCCGGCGCAGGATCAATCCCTGGGGAACCAGCCATCCGCTCATGAGCCGGCGCCAGTGGATACGTGCAGATTGTGGGGTGAACGACGAGGACCGCCAGGTCGAGCTCCGGGTGCAAGAAGTGGAGTGACAGCGTGGGCTCGGACGGATGAACGAGGGTCAGGTTGTCGCGGAACACCCTTCCTCAACACTACATGCTTGGCCGTAATCAGACGATCTGGCCGCAACAGAAAGAACCCGCTGCCAACTGGCCGCTGGTACTCGCCTCGTTCGCTCACGATTGCCACTGCATGATTGTCTAGCGCAAACTGAAAGCCGGCCACATCTCCTCCTCAGCGATTCCCGATACTCGTCCTGTAGTCCGCCGAACGCTCAGGCTGGAGCGGCGGTGCCGGACCGCTCCAGCCTATTGGTGGGCAGCCCTCCGTCAGCACGACATCTCAAGATGGCAAGCGTAGGGTTCGGCAAGTTCGAGCAGGGCGCTGACTCGACGTGGAGGAAGGCGTCCGCCGCGTCGAATCAGAAACTCGCCGCGCGTAGGCAGCGGATCCGACCGCCATCGTCGCTCCCCTTCGAGTACCATTCAATCGTGAGGGGCGGGACAGCGGGAGGTATCGGGATCACCCGGCGGACCTTGAATGCCAGGGCAAGCCCGCGCCGTTTGAACGGATTGCTTACCTTCATGACCCGCGGATCTGGCATCTCGTGCCACTCATCGTCGTTCAGGTACCTGTAGTGTGTGGCCAGGACCGTACCTCGATGGGGATCAGGGTCCTTTGCTGCTGGACTATCTGAACAGAATGCAAACACTCCGCTAGACAGGCCGGCGAGTTGATCGCTTCAAGCCGCCGCTGTCGGCGCGTAGGCAAAAGACCACAGGGTCCATCCATACGTCTCGGCCTCGGAGCGCTTCCATCTCGATCACCTCTGCCGCCGAAAGCCCGGTATACGGCCCGAAAGGATGCCAGAACCCGATTCTGAAACCCTCCCACATCATCCTAGTCGGCCCAACGGTCCGGCTCAGCGAGCCGGCGAAGCCGGACCGCTCGAACCAGTTGTTAGTCGGTTTCCGTCCATCAAGTGTAGAGCGCGGCGCGCGTTTCAATGGAGCCCAGTACTGGAGCGGTTTCAGCACATGTAGACCGACCTCCCTTTCAATGTGGTCGGCGTTGTTCGTGCGCCCGAACATAGACGACCGGATCGGACTCCGCAAGGCGCATCCAGCAGGTGACGCGCCACCCCAGGTCCAGCGTGTTGCGGGCGACGATCCGGGTCGAGCCCGGCGGGCTCAGCGCGTCAGTGGGCGCCGAGGTGGGGAATGGAGACGAGCAGGTGCAGCGAGCCGCCCAGCTCGTTGAGGCGGCGCGGTGTCCCAGCGCACGAATGCCTCGCGCTCCTCGTCGCTCAGGTCGGCGCCGGCGAGGACCGTCTGCGGACTCGCCTGAAAGCGCGTCCGGAAGGCCGCGTCCTTCTTCAGCTTGTACAAGATGACGTTCACGTCGTACCGGCTCATCGCTCGCTCCACTCCATGGCGGCCAGGTCGATGCGCCCCATCTCGCCGAAGAAGCGAACCGTGGCCGCAGCTGGGCTCACCGCGCCGATCAGCACCATCCAGTTGAGCAGCTCGTGCGAGCCGCTCTCGTGCAGCTCCTTCGTGGTCAGCGCGCAGAGCGCCTCGTGATCGCCCGCCTCCAGGAGGCGCACGATGCGCCGGTCGAAGGCCGGATCGGACGTGCCCACCCGGGCCAGCGACAGCTCGGGAAGTGACTGAGGCCCCCGGTGGCGATCACGGCCACGTCCCACGGGCCCTCGGCCACGACCCGAGCGATGTGGCGGCCGGCGGCGAAGCACCGGCGCGCCATCGGCAGCGGCGCGACGAAGCAGTTCACCCAGAAGGGGACGAGCGGCGGCGCCGGGCGGTCGCCGCAGAGCGTGCTGACCGGGCTCAGGAAGGCGTGATCGAGCGGCGCCGACCACGAGGCGGCAAAGTCGAACCCGTCCTCGAGCCCGCGCTCGAGGATGCGGTTGGCGAGGTCCTCGTGCAGCGGGTAGCGCTCGGGCAGGCCGTCGAGGGCTCGGTCGAACTCGATGGCATCCGCCTGAACCATGCGCTCGACGAATCGGCCGATCCGGACGCACATCGCCGGCACGGCGTCGAAGGAGAAGACGTTCAGGTGGTCGTCGGCGATCACCACGAGCGCGTCGGGCCGGGCGGCCAGCATGGTGCGGCCCATGTCCCGCACCACGTCGATCAGCTCCTCGACCATCTTGCGCCCGTGCGGCCCGACGTTCTTGCCGTAGTAGTCGGGGGCGAGCACATGCGACATCGCTGCCGCGTACACGATCTTTCCCATGCGGTGATCTCCTATCGAAGCGGCTCCAGCAGCTCGAGCCGGTTGCCGAACGGGTCGGTGGTGAAGACGCGGTCGTAGCCGGGCAAGGGCTCGTCGTCGACGACGTCGACCCCGGCCTCGCGGAGGCGCAGGACGAGGCCGCGAAGATCCCGGACGAGCAGGGCGGGATGCGCCTTCCGCGCCGGGCCGAAAGTCCGCCTCCACGCCGAGGTGCACCTTCACCGCGCCGCTCTCGAACCAGGCGCCGCCGCGCTTGGCCAGCTCCGGCGGCTTCGGGATCTCGGGGATGCCGAGGAGCCGAGCGTAGAACGCGCGCGCCTCGTCCTCCCGTCCGGCGGGCATGGCGAGCTGGACATGATCGATTCCCACGACGGTCATGCGGCATCATCGCGGCAGTGCGCTACGCGCCGAAGTCCCGCAAGAGTCGCCCTGGGCGGCCGCAGTCGCGCGATGAGGCCGCGCTCGTCCACCGTGCGCACGCCGTTGACCCAGACGCCGTGGAGGCCCACCGCGGCCGTGTCGAGGCGGGTCGCGCCGGTCGGCAGGTCGTTGACGCGCCGCTTGGGGCCGCGGCCCACCGTCTTCGGATCGAAGAGCATGAGGTCGGCCCAGGCGCCCGGGACGAGGGCGCCGCGGTCCGCGATGCGATAGGCGCCGGCCACCGCGCTCGTGACGGAGCGCACCGCTTGCTCGAGCGTGAGGCTGCCCCGCTCGCGCACCCAGTGGCCGAGAAGGTGCAGGCCGAAGGCCGCGTCACAGAGGAAGGACAGGTGCGCGCCGGCGTCGGACAGGGCGATGGCGGCATTGGGATGGCGCAGGAGCTTCTGCACCTCGTTCTCGTCGATATTGAACAGGCGGCAGTCGAACATGGCGTCGAGCTCGCCGTCGAGGCCGAAGTCGAGGAAGACGTCCCACGGGTGCCGGCGCTGGTCGCGGGCGAGCTGGCCGATGGTCTTGTCGAGCAGGCCCTTGTGCTCCGGCCGCTGCACCTCGGCGATGGTCAGGTGATCCCAGTTCTTGTCGCTGAAGCGATTGGGGACGCCGGGACGGCCGATCTCGTCCTTGAGCGCCGCGCGGAACGAGGGATCGGCGAGGACCGCGCGATAGCGCTCCTCGCCTTCGGCCACGATGGCCGGGTGCCAGGCCATGAAGGCCTCGAGTGGATACGGATGGCGCAGGGTGAACTCCATGCCGAGCGGGAAGCAGCCGACCTGGGCCCAGAGCTCGTGCCCGCGCGCGCGGGCCGCCTCGATCTCGCCGAGCTCCTTGAACACGCGGGTCGGGTCGCCGGGGTCGACGAACATCGCGGCGATCATCACGGGCCGGCCGCTCGCCGCGGCGATCTTCTCGAGCCACGGCACGGTGGACGTCATGCCCTTGGTCAGCATGAACACGCCGCGCCCGGCCTCGCCGAGGGCGCCGGTCAGCGCGAGCATCTCGCGCTCGTCGGCCAGCCGCGAGGGCATGGGCACGCCGTTTTCTCCATTGTGCTGCTCGAGGGTCGAGGTGGCGAAGCCGATGGCGCCGGTGCGCAGCGCCTCGAGCACGATGCGCCGCATCTCGCCGATCTCCGCCTCGGTGGCGGCGCGCTTGCTGGCCTGGTCGCCGAGCACCCAGGTGCGCACGGAGGAGTGGCCGACGAACGACGCGACGTTCGGCACCATCCCGCGCCGCTCGAGCGAGGCCAGGTACTCGGGATAGGTCTCGAAGTCCCAGTTGATGCCCGCGCGCATCGCCTCGAGCGACATGCCCTCGACGTGGGTCAGGTTGCGCACGATGATGTCGCGATGGAGCCGGCCGGCACGGCGCGATCGTGAAGCCGCAATTGCCGATCACGACGGTGGTCACCCCGAGCGACGACGACGGCGTCGCGAACGGATCCCAGGTGAGCTGCGCGTCGTAGTGCGTGTGGATGTCCACGATGCCCGGCGCGAGCGCGAGCCCGCCCGCGTCGACCCGCTGCGTGGCGGCGCCCAGCTCGCGGCCGCTCGCATCGCCGCTGATCGCCGCGATGCGGCCGTCCCTGACGGCGAGGCTGCCATCGCGGGCGGGAGTGCCGAGGCCGTCGATGATGCGCGCGTGCTCGATCACGAGGTCGTGGGCCACGTCAGCGTTTCTCCTTGGCATGGCGGTGCGGGGGCGTGCTGCGCGAGCGGCGGCGGCGCCATTCTTCGAGCACGGTAGCGGTGTCGAGCGGGCTCAAGGTCGTCGGCGGCCCGGCGGCCGTGGTGCGGTTGGCGCGGGCGATCTCGGCATTGATGGCCGCGACGCGCTCGACCACGTGCGCCTCGGTGGGAAGGGTCCAGACCTCGTCGAGCATCCGGTCGGCCTTGGCGCGGACCTCGAGGGCCGGGGGCAACACCGAGAGCTTCTCGCGCTCGAGGAGCTTCTTGACCCACCACATCGGATCATACGGCTCCTCGAGGCCCGGGATGGGCCGGCCCTTGCCCTCGAGCCGGTCGAACTCGCCGTCCCGCTGGGCGTTCTGGATCTGTTCCTCGACCCACGATTCCCAGCTGCGGTCGGGTGGTTTTCGCTCGGTCATGGCGTGCCGGATCCGCTGACGACACGCGATGGTAGCATGCGCGCCGGAAGGGCGCGAGCCGCGCGCCGATGCTAGAATCACCGGGCCGAGACCGGAGTCGGGGCGATAACCGAGCTCGGCAGAGGGGACGCGGTCATGGATCTGGCGCCGAGACGCTTCGCCGACACGATGGTGCTCCGCCCGGCGGGCCGCATCAACCACATGGGCTCGGACGAGCTCAAGGCGGCGCTCGAGCCCTTCCTCGCGAGGTGCGCCGCGGGACAGGATCAGATCGTCCTCGACCTCTCCGCCCTCGAGTACATCAGCAGCGCGGGACTCCGGGTCCTGATGCTGGCGAGAAAGCAGGCCAAGGCGCAGGGAGGCACTCTGGTCGTGACGGGCCTCGCGGCCGTCGTGAAGGAGATCTTCGAGATCAGCAAGTTCACGATGGTCTTCGAGGTGTTTCCCGGGGTGCGCGAGGCGCTCGCCCGCATCTCTCCGGCGGCGCTCGCGGCCTTCGAGGCCGGCTGAGCCCGCTGCCGCCCGCGATGCTCGTTCGGTTCTGGGGCACCCGCGGCTCGCTTCCCGTCGCGCTGACGACTCCGGACGTTCAGAAGAAGCTCGTCGCCGCGCTGGTCCAGGCGGCGGGCCGACGCCTCGACACGCCGGATCAGGCGCGGGCATTCCTCGAGCGCGAGACTCGACTTTCCCGTGTCCCACACCTTCGGCGGCAACTCCTCGTGCGTGGAGCTCGAGACGGGCGGGGGCGACTACGTCCTGTGTGATCTCGGCAGCGGCGCGCGCGCCTTCGGCAACCACGTGCTCGCCACCCGCGGGCCATCGGGGCATCGCTTCCACGTCTTCATGTCCCACGTGCACTGGGATCACATCATGGGCTTCCCGTTCTTCATGCCCGCTTACCTCCCGGGCAATCACGTCAGCATCTACGGGTGTCACGCGGCGCTCGAAGAGGCCTTCCGCCGCCAGAACGCGGCGCCGTCATTTCCCGTGGACTTTTCGCGGATGGCCGCCCGGATCGAGTTCGTGCGACTCGACCCCGGCCGCGACTACGAGATCGCGGGCCTGCGGGTCCGGGCCAAGCTGCAGCGCCACTCGGGCGATTCGTACGGCTATCGGTTCGAGCAGGACGGCAAGGCGGTGGTGTACTCCACCGACTCCGAGCACAAGCTGGACGACCCCGCGGTGACGCAGGGGTTCGTGGACTTCTTCGCCGCCGCGGACCTCGTCATCTTCGACGCCATGTATGCGCTTGCGGATGCCATCTCGGTGAAGGAGGACTGGGGCCACTCGAGCAACGTCGTCGGCGTCGAGCTCTGCCAGATGGCGCGCGCCAAGCACCTCTGCATGTTCCATCACGAGCCCATCTTCGACGACGAGAAGATCTTCGACGTGCTGCAGGAGACGCGGCGCCTGGAAGAGATCACGCGCGCCGGGCACCCCGTCCGGATCTCGGCGGCCTGGGACGGGATGGAGATCGTCGTTTGAAGTGGGGGCCCCGACATGGCCCCTCCACCTCCAGCCGCTCGGAAGCGCCGCGGCAGAGCCTGGCGCTCCTCGACCCGCGATTCGTTCACGGGCCGTGAGCGCCGCGCCGTAGGCGGGCGAGCGACGTGGTGACGCCCGCTCCCGGCCACGAGGCGGATGATCTCCACTGGTCCGAGCACTCGTGGGTGCGCGCGATCCGCGGGGGACGCGGCCGGCCCCTCGGCCTCGTCCTGCTGCTCGCGGCCCTGGTCGTCCTGCTCCTGCCCGCGCCGAGGCCGCTCAGGGCGCTGCGCCTGGCTTTCTTCGACTCGTTGCAGTTCCGCGCGCCGCGGGAGCGCGTGTCCGCGCCCGTCGTCATCGTCGACATCGACGACGTGAGTCTCGCGCGCTACGGCCAGTGGCCATGGCCGCGCACGCTCCTCGCGCGGCTCGTCGAGCTGATCGGCCGGGGCAGCCCGCCACGATCGGGCTCGACATGTTGATGCCGGAGCCCGATCGCCTGTCCCCGGACCGCCTGGCGCGGCTCATCCCCGGCATCGACCCGGAGCTCGCGGGTCGCCTCAATGCCCTCCCGAGCAATGACAGCGTGCTCGCGTCGGTCCTCCGGCAGCGGCCCGTCGTGGTGGGCGTGGCCGGGATCGAGGATCCCGCGGACGCCGCCGGGCGCCGCGCGCCCGCACTCATCGTCGCCGGCGGCGATGTCTCGCGCGTCCGGCGCTTCCCGGAGAGCTCAGGAGCGTGGACGTGATCGATGCGGCGGCCGCGGGTCACGGTCTGATGACCGCCGACCTCGAGGGCGGTGTGGTCCGGCGCATGCCCGCCATCGCCGAGGTCGCGGGCCTGCTCATGCCCACCTCGGCATCGAGATGCTCCGCGTGGCCGCGGGGAGCCCGCCGTGTCGGTTCGCGCCGGCGCGCACGGCGTCGAGGCGGTGGTCGTGGGCGACCTCGCCATTCCCACCCAGCCGTGATGGCAGCGTCTGGATCCATTACAGGCGCCCCGACCCCGACGCGCTTCGTGTCGGCCGCCGACGTGCTGTCGGGCGCGGCGGATGTGCGGCAGTTCGAGAAGAAGCTCGTGCTCGTCGGCGTGACGGCGCTCGCCATCGGCGATTACCGGGCCACGCCCGTGGCCGGGCAGATGTCGGACGTCGAGATCCACGCCCAGCTCATCGAGGGCATCTTCGATGGCGACCTGCTCTCGCGCCCGTGGTGGACCGTCTGGCTCGAGGCGGCGGTGCTCGCCGCGGCGGGAGGATCCTGATCCTCGCGGTGCCCGCCCTGCCCGCGGCCGCCTCGACCGCGATCGCCGCGGCCCTCGCCGCGGCGACGCTGGCGCTCGCGCTCGGCTTCTACTTCGGAGGGCGGATCCTGTTCGACGCGGCGGTGCCGATCATCGGCATGGGCGCGCTGTTCACGGCGATGCTCGGCACGACGCTGGCGGAGGCCCAGGGCCAGCGCCGCGCCCTCCGGCGCCAGATGGCGCGGCAGCGCGAGATCGCCGCGCGCCTCGCCGGCGAGCTCGAGGCGGCGCGCCGCATCCAGATGGGCAGCCTGCCGACCCCGCCGCCGCCTTCCCCGGCGAGACGCGCTTCGACCTCTACGCGTTTCTCGCTCCGGCGCGCGAGGTGGGCGGCGATCTCTACGACTTCTTCAGGCTCGACGCCGACCGGATCTTCCTCCTCGTCGGCGACGTATCGGGCAAGGGGTTGCCGGGCAGCCTCTTCATGGCGATGAGCAAGTCGCTGTGCAAGAGCATCGCGCTCCGCGATCCGGGCGACGTCGGGTCCCTGATGCGGCAGGCCGACCGGGAGATCTCCCGGGACAATGCGGAGAGCCTCTTCGTCACCGTCTGGGCAGGGCATCGTCGACGCGGCGACCGGCGAGATCCAGTACGGCAATGCCGGCCACGACGCCCCGTACCTTCTGTTCCCCGGTCGGCCGCCCGGCCGACTCTCCGCGAGCGGCGGGCCGCCGCTCTGCGTCGTCGACGAGTTTCCCTACGAGGCCTCGCGCTACCGGATGCGCCGAGGGGAGATCCTCTGTCTGGTGACCGATGGGGTGACCGACGCCACCAACGCGGCGGGCGAGTTCTACGGGCGCGCGCGGCTCGAGGCGCGTGCTCGCGGACACGCCGCCCGAGGCCGGCCCGGACGCGGTGGGCGAGGCGGTTCGCCGCGACGTCGAGCGCTTTGCGGCGGGGGTCGAGGCCGCGGACGATCTCGCTCTGCTCATCCTCCGGTGGAATGGTCCGTGAGCCGGGCGCTCAGCGCACGCTGATCTCGACGCGGCGATTCCGCGGCTCGGCGACCTCGTCCTCGGTGGCCACGAGCGGCTCGCGCTCTCCCGGCCCGCCACCTGGATCTGGTCGGCGGGGACGCCGAGCTTGACCATGTCGTCGCGGATCTTCTGGGCGCGGCGCAGGGACAGCGCATCGTTGGACTGGACGCTGCCCACACGGTCGGTGTGGCCGATCACCGCGATCTCCGGCGCGGGCCGGCGCCCGATCTCCGCGAAGATCTGCTGGATCACGCGCTCGGATTCAGGGGTCAGCTCGTCCTTGGCCTCGAGGAAGTAGAGCAGGAAGGACACGGGCCGGGGCGGCTGGAGAGGCGAGGGCATCGCCCCAGATGCGTCCGCACCTCCGCCTCGGTGGTGACGCCCGTCTGGAGCCCGCCGTCGACTCTGATCCGCGCGGTGGCATAGGGCGCGTCGAGGATGCGTTGCTCGGAGCCGTGCGTCACCGAGACGGCGCCCGTCTTTGCCGTCCTGACCGGGGAGGAGGACGATCAGGTCCTCGGGCGCCGGCCTCGCCGGTGGTGCGGCCTGGCGCGGCGGCGGAGCGGCGCAGCCGGCCGCCAGCGAGAGCAAGACGGCGAGCCGGAATGCGGCAGAGCGGAGGCGACGCCGGGTCGGCACGGGCACGCGGCGGCTCATGGGCACAGAAGCGCCTCAGTCGGCCGGCGCGCCGACCCTGACGAGGAGCTCGGTGCCCCGTGCGCCCAGGATCGCCGCGGGTGTCTTCACGCGCATGGCGTCGGGCGACTGCTTCGCGATCTTGCCCGAGACGACGGCCAGCGTGCCCTTCTTCACGGACGTCTCGAAGGCCCCCTGATTGGTCGTCGAGTCGAAGGCGAAGCGGTCGATGGCGAGCGTGCTGTTCGGTCCCGCCGACAGGAGGCTCGCGTCGAGGAAGACGATGCCCACCGATCCGCCGGGCCCCGTCACGATCACGTCGGCCTGCCTGACCTTGGCGCCCACTACGGCGGGGATCTTCTGGCCGCCGCGCTCGAGGTGGACGGCGCCGTTGGCTACCTTGATCTGGCCCACGTCATCGGCGAATGCCGGAGTGGCAGAGGCGATCGCGCCGAGCGCGACGCCGAGACACATCGCGATGAGCCGGTCCGAGTAGAACGCCATTACCTTCTCCCGCTGCCAGTCGGGTCTCGCGGGACCGAGACGGCCGCGCGCGCGCCTATAATAGCCAATCGCGGCCGGCGATGCCCTCCGGGCAGGCGCGATCGAGCCCATGGAACCGCGTGCCACTCACGTCGAGATCTTTCCCGCGAGAATGAGCGAGGTGCCGGCGGTCACCGCCTTCACCGCGCGCGCCTGCCTCGCTGCGGGCCTTGCCCGGGATGCCTGCCTGCGGCTCACGCTGCTCGTCGAAGAGCTGTTCACCAATACCGTGGCGCATGGTCACGGTCAGGACAGCGAGGCCCCGGTGCGCCTCGTCTTCGACGTGGCGCCCGGGCGTGTCGGTCTGCTCTACGAGGACACGGGGCCGCCGCACGATCCCTTCGCCGGCCGTCGCGCTTCCCGACGACACGGCCGAGGTCGACGAGCGCCCGGTGGGCGGGCTCGGTCTCGTGCTCATTGCCGGGCTGGCCAGCGAGGTCCATTATCGGCGCGAGGACGGCAAGAATCTCATCTCGCTCGCCATCACCGGATCGGCCACGGGATCCGCCTGACCGGCCCAAGGGGTCTGTGCTAGCATTCCCGCGAATCCAAGACAACGTCGTCATCGACAAGGAGATTTCCCATGGATCCGAACGCCAAGAAGACCGCGCTGCGCATGATTCCCTACGGGCTCTACGTGCTGACGGCGGAGAGTCCCGCCGGGATCTCCGCCGCCACGGTGAACTGGGTCACGCAGGCGTCCTTCGCCCCGCCGCTCGTCGCCGTGGGCGTCAAGGTCGATTCCCATGCGCACGCGCTGATCAAGGAGTCGAAGACCTTCGCGCTCAACGTGCTCGGCAAGGGCCAGCAGGCGATGGCCTTCACGTTCTTCAAGCCCGCCGAGCGGCAGGGGGCGACGATCTCCGGCGAGCCGTTCCGCGCGGGCAGCACGGGCGCGCCCATCCTCACGAACACGCCTGCCTACGTCGAGTGCCGCCTCGTCGGCACGGTCGAGAAGGGCGATCACTCGGTCTTCGTCGGCGAGGTGGT
>ERZ1370068.2802-contig-1930_pt1 | contig 13284 bp, 15 predicted proteins | sample MGYA00561227_ERZ1370068 | MGnify/ENA primary metagenome ERZ1370068 (study PRJEB38410, sample SAMEA6850437) | metagenome | study: Metagenomic assessment of the ecological functions of the soil: analysis of the soil microbiota associated with the...
GCCGGCCGCCGCTACGAGTTCGAGAAGCGGCGGCATGCCGATCGACATCCTGTGCGGGACCGACGCCATCCGGAAGGCGATCGAGGGGAACACCGCTTCCAGCGCTCGAGCGCGCGTGCAGCGCGATCTCGAGCCGCTGGAAGCGGGTGCGTTAGCTCAGTACTTGCTGTACTAGCTTCCGAAGACCCTCGAGAAGAAGCTCGTGATCGCGCGGCCGCTGGCTTGCTTCGCGCCCTCGACGATCGTGCTGCCGACGCCCTTGAACGTTTCCCTCGAAGCTCCGGTCCGAGCTTGCCGTCGCCGATCTTGCGGGCGCCGGCTTCGACCTGCTCCGTCGCGGCCTTGACCTTCGTATCGTCAGCCGCGCGAGCCGGCGAGGGCCGAGCCCGTGACCACCGCGGCAGCCAGAATGAACGCCAGAAGCTTACATCACTACGCCCTCCTTCCGGTCCAGGGTACTCACGGCCTCGGACGAGGGTCGACTCGCTATCCGATGTAGCCGCGCGAGTGCATGCAGCTCGAGTAGGCGGCCCGGTACTTCTCGTCGTTCTTCTTGTTCTCGTTGAGCCCGTAGAGCGTCCTGCCGCCCACCCCGACGACTCCCGCCGATCGCCGCGCCCTTGCCCGCGCCCTTTCCGCCTCCCGCGATCGCGCCGCCGGCGGCGCCGACCGCGGCGCCGACCACGGCGCCAATCGCGGCGTCGGTGACGACTTCCTTCGTCTTGTCCGTCTCGCCGACCTGCGCCGCCTGCGTAGCGGTTACACGCATCGACGACCTCTTTCGTCGGCACCGCCGGCGCCGCCGGGGCCGGCGCGGCCGTGCATCTGAGACGGAGCGGACTTCACGCTGGCTGGTCTCGGCTGCTGGATCAGGCGGCTGTTCGCCGGCGCCGGAGTCGGCTGAGCCACCTCCTGGGTTCGAGCCCGACCAATTCACGACGACAGAGGCCGGTGACCAACGCGGTCGCCAGCGACGAGAGCCATCGCGAGCGCCGTCACCTTCCAGGGATTCCACTTGTCCATCACTTCCCCCCTTGCCGACACCATGAGCCGCGCCGCCCGCGTCGCCGTTCGCGAGCCGTTCGAGCCGACTTCGAGCGCGTTAGGTTTGCCACCGCTATTGTTGCTGGCAGCCGCCCCGGGAACCGCATCGGACGCTTCGCTGGTACCGGGCTACCACCTGGCCGAGGCTCTTTCGTGAACGAGCCCCTGCGCCTTCATCTCCCGGAAGATCTCGGCCCCACGTCTGCCCGGCCCGCCGCTTCGAGGCAATCTCTTCGAGCGTGAGTGATCTGGACGCTTGTGTCGATCCGCTCGAGATCTTCGCGGCCACTCCGGGGCTCTGCGCCTGGCAGAGCGCCGAGGCGACCTCTCTGATTGCGTCGAGCGAGAGCTTGTCGATACGCGCCGGACGGGGTCGACGCGACGGCGCTCTCGGCTTCGTCTGAGCCGCTGCGCCGCGACTGTGATGATCGTGAGAACCGTCACGATCGCCAGGGTCTGAAGCAGGTCTTTTCGTCGCATGCTCTACCGAGCATAGCGATGTGTGCAGCAGGCATGCCAGATCGAGCCTGGAGGAAACTTCGGGATTTATCGCACTTTCTGGCGCGCGACCGGCCGCAGCGGGAGCTCGATTGTGTCAGCCGCATGACAGTCCGAGTGCACCGCAGGTCGCGGGCGGCACGCGGGTGCCAGCCTATAATCGTTCTGTGATCGACCTCGAAAGCCTCGTCGGCGAGCGGCTGGTGTTCGGTCTCGCCGGCCCGAAGCTCACGGATACCGACGTCAAACTCTTCCGTGAGACGCGCGCGGCCAGGCTCATTCTGTACCGGCGAAACTTCGAGATCGCCCGAGCAGCACACGCAGCTCCTGAAAGATCTCGAGTCCGCGCTCGACCGCCGCCTGCTCGTCGCCACCGATCACGAGGGCGGCCGCATCGTGATGCTCGGCCAGGGGACGACGATCTTTCCGACAACCCTCGCGGTGGGGACGGCGGGCGAGGAAGCGTTTCCCGTACCGCCAGGGCGTGTTCGAAGCTCGTGAGCTGCGCCGACTGGGAGTGGACCTGAATTTCGGCCCTCCGTCCTCGACGTGCTCCGCGGATCGCTACAGCCCGAACTGACTCGGGATCCGGTCGTACGGCATGGATCCCGCCCTGGTGACTCGCTACGGTCTCGCCCGGATCAAGGGCATGCAGAAGGGCGGCGTCTCGGCGTGTGCCAAGCACTTCCCCGGCAAGGGCCACTCGCCTCTCGACGCCCACCTGCAAGCCTGCCGACGATCGACTCGGCATGGGCCGAGATGAAGAGCGACGCATCTGCCGCCCTTCCACGCCGCGATCGCGGACGGGATCGACTGCTTGATGACGAGCCATCCGGTCTATCCGAATCTCGACCCCCTGCGCGTGCCGGCGACGTTCTCCCGGCGCATCGTGCACGAGTACCTGCGGCAGGAGGCCGGATTCTCGGGCGTGATCATCTCCGGATGACCTCGAGATGGGGGCGATCGGCGAGACGTGCCCGATCGGCGAGGCGACGATCAAGACAGCGGCGGCGGGCCACGACCTCCTGCTCGTCTGCCACACCGAGCCGGCGCAGCGCGCTTCCGCCGCGGCGCTCCTGGATGCCTATAGGTCGGGCGCGCTCCCGGTGCGCGATCTCGAGGCTTCGGTCGAGCGCATTCGCCGCATGCGTGAGCCCGTCGGACCGTCCGCTTCGAGGGCGGGCCGCCCGCGGCCGAGCTCGACGCCGCGCCGCTCGCGCGCGCGATCGCGCACGCGCGCGGTCACCGTCGTCTCGGCCGGCCGGCCCGAGCTGCGGCGCGCGCTGAACGGGCGCGTCGGCGTCGTGTTCCCGCGCTTCTCGGATCTGGCGCCGGGATCACGATCGAGCCCGAGATCGCGGCCGAGAAAGCGTACATCGCCGGAGCGTTCGGGATGGCCGGTATCACGCCCGAGACACGGCTCGTCGGGATCGAGCCGACCGACACGCGGGAGATCGCCGCCGCTGGAGCCCTCGCCGAGGCATCGGACGCGCTCGTGCTGTTCCTGTTCGACGCCCACCTCTATGCGTCGAACGCGAGAGCTGCTCAAGGAGCTTCAGTCGAGGTCGCGCCCGCTCGCGGTCGTGCTCATGCGCGACCCGTACGACGCCGACATGCTCGCGCCGGGTGTTCTCGGCGTCACCGCGTACGGATTCCGGAAGTACCAGCTCGACGCGGTCATTGCGCGTCTCGTCCAGGGTGAGCCGGCTCCCCCGACTGCCCGCCGAGATCCTCGCGATCGACTGGGGCTCGACACTCGCCAAGCGGCAAATGTGCCGGGCGGTCCTGCGCGGCGGACGCTACGTCTTCTCGCCGCCGCGTCCCGTGAACGACGTCGCCACGCTCGAGCTGGGCCCGGGCGTTCTCGCGGCGTTCGACTGTCCGATCGGGGTCTCGCGCGAGTACGCGGCGCTGGCCCAGCTCAGCTCGTTTCGCGGGGCCCTGGCCATCTTCGGCACAGGTCGATTCGAGCGCTTCTACGAGCCGGCCCGGCGCGCGCGACATCGCGACCGGAGCGACCCTTCTTATCCGGCCGGCCGCACGAAGGGGACCCCGACGCGACGATCTCCGCGGGGTGCTCGGCGAGGCGGCATTCGCGCCGCGCGAGTGCGACCGCTTCGCCGGCGCGGGGCCGATCTTCTGGCTGGTGGGTGCGCGTCAGGTCGGGCGGTCCGCCGCGTACGTCTGGCGCGAGCTCATCACGCCGCGCCTTGACCGCATCGCCCTCTGGCCGTTCGACGGGCCGCTGGCCGAGCTGCTCACGACGGGACGGCCGGTCATCGCCGAGATGTATCCCGCGTTCCTTCTGCGGACTCTCGGAGTCACGGTCGCTCGCAAGTCCGAGTCCGCCGCGCGGGCCGTGCGGTCGAGCGCTGCTGCGCCGGGTCGGCGCCGATGCTCGGCTCGATCTCGACGAGGTCCGGCTCTCCTGCACGACGGCTTCGGCGCGTCCAGATCGGGTGAGGACGCATTCGACGCCACGATCGCGTGCATCGGGCTCGCGCGACTCCTGCTCGACGGCAAGGTACCGGAACCGCCGGAGACGGCGCGGGCCGTGGAAGGCTGGATTCTGGGGCTGTCGGCCGGGCAGCTCTAACTTAACAGAAACGGGGGCGCGCCCCGGAAGAGCTCGCCCCCGTCGTGGATGGCGCCCGACGGCGCCGTTGCTTAGAGCTTCTTGCCCCCGCGCTCGGCCACGTTGGCTTCGACGCTCTTCTGCGCATGCGCTCGAGGAGCGCCGAGTACGATTCAGCCTGGATGATCCGGTCGAACTGACTGCGGTACGTCGAGACGAAGCTCACGCCGTCGATCTGCAGATCGTAGACGCGCCACCGACCATCCCGGAGATGCATGCGGTAGTCGAGCGTCAGCTCGCTGCGGGCGGTCCGTGATGATCTTGACCGCACGGTGGCGTAGTTCGCATCGATGGCCTCGCCGGGGTACGTGATGTTCTCGCCCGCGTAGGCCTCGACCCGGTTGATGTACGAGCGCTCGAGCAGCTCGGTGAAGAGCGCCACGAACTCGGCCCGCTCGTCCTGCGTGCGCGCGGCCCAATGACGCGACAGCGTGCGGCGGGTCACTTCCTCGAAGTCGGAAGAGGTCGCGCGCAATCTTCCGGATCTCGGTCCGCTTGTCGGCCGACTGCCTGGGCGCGGCCGACTCCGACTTCGCAGCTGGCTCGATGTCCTGCGCGAGATTCATCACCCGGATCACGGCCGTCTCCACGGTTTCCCGTGGACCCATCGCGGGGGCCGCGACGGCTCCGGCCATCATGATCCAGGCGGCGAGTGCCTTACCCATGGCTCATCCTCCGGGCGCCTATTTGAGCATCCGGCATGCCAGTGCCTGAATAAGCGGAAAGCCTGTCGTTTCAGTGGCCTCCGGATCATTTGATCGGCCTCATAATGGACAGAGTGACAACCACCTCCGCGGAAAGACACGCGTCCAAACGAAGGACCGTGTGCGTGGGCGCGGACGTCGGCGGAACGTGGATCCGCATCGCCGTCTGGGCCGAGCATCGAGTCGCGACCACCATCGTTCCCGCCGACCGCGATCTGCAGCAGCTCGCGTCGGTCTTGCGTGCGCTGTGGCGTCGGCGCAGGTGGAGTCGGCGCCGCGTCGCCGCGCTCGTCGTCGCCTCGCGCGGCCTCTGGACGCCCGCCGAGCGCCGGATCCTCGCGCGCGCGCTGCGTGGACTCGCGGCGCGTGTCCACGTGATCTCCGACGCGCAGGCCGCGCTGCTCGGCGCGCTCGGCAAGCAGCCTCGGTGTGCTGCTGCTGTCGGGCACGGGATCGATCGTCGTCGGCCGCAACGCGCGCGGCCGCTGGGCGCGCGCCGGCGGTCTCGGCCCGATCCTGGGCGATGAAGGCTCCGGATTCTGGCTCGGCCGCGAGCGGCTTCGCGCGCGCGCGTGATGGACATTTGCTCCCGGCGCTCCGGGCATCCCACCGGCCGCGACCCGGTGAAAACGATGGCCGCGATGGCCCGCGACGTCCTCGCGCGCGGCCCGTCGCGGAGATCGCCGCGCGCGGCGCATCGTGACCGAAGGCCAGCGGCAGCTCGCGGCGGCGGCCCTCGACGTGGCGAGAGCGCTGCGGCTCGGCCGAACCGTGAACGCGAGCTGGGCGGGGAGCGTGCTGGCCGACCGGTGGTATCGCGCGGGGTTGATCCGCGCGGTCGCCCGCGTCGGCCTGCGGGCGAGATGGCATCGCCCGGCCGAGCAACCCGTCAGTCGCTGCCGCGCGGCTGGCCGCGGCGCTGGCCCGCCCGTGACGCCGCGCCGGCTCGTGATCACGGTGTGCCCGCGCGAGTCCGGTGTCGTGACGCTCCCGATCACGCGGGGCGGCCGGGCCGTTCGCCTGAATGCGGAGGCGATCCGGCGACACTTGCGAGCTCGTGGCCGAGCGTGGACTCGGCGAGCGCGTGCGGCTGCGCGAGGGTTGCGCCGGCGGCTGCTCGGGATCCGGCCCCAACGTCTCGGTCGAGATCTTTCCGCTGGGGCACCCCGGCGAGCGTGAGGACCACGTCGCCGTCGACTGGAAGACCTACGTCTATTCGCTCGGGACGCTCGACTGTCTGGCTGCGGTGATCGAGGACAACCTCGGCGGGCCCGGCGGTGATGGGTCAGAGCCAGCCGGAGCGCTTGAACTTGTAGTAGAGAAACGCGCAGGCGCCGACCATCACGGTCATCGTCAGCGGGTACCCGAAGGGCCAATCGAGCTCGGGCATGAACTTGAAGTTCATCCCGTAGATGCCGGCGATCATCGTCGGGACCGCGATGATCGCCGCCCACCCCGCCAGCCGCTTCATGGCGTCGTTCTGCGAGACCGAGATCAGCGAAAGATTCGCCTCGAGGGCGGTCGTCAGGAGCTCCCGCAGGGTGTCGATCATTTCGTTGATCCGGATCGTGTGGTCGTACACGTCGCGGAAATAGACGCGCGCGTCGTCGGGGATCAACGCGACGTCGGCGCGGACGAGCCGATTGCAGATGTCCACCAGCGGGGCGACCTCGCTTCACCTCGAGCAGGTCCCGCTTGAGCTGATAGATGCGCTCGGTCGTCTCCCGCGTCAGGGTCTGCCGGAAGATGTTGTCCTCGAGCGCCGCCAGCCGTACTCGAACGTGTCGACCAGCGGAAAGTACTGGTCGACGATGAAGTCCAGATGAGCGCGTAGAGGACGAAGCCGGGGCCTTTGACGAGCAGGTCCGGGCTCGCCTCACAGCGCGAGCGCACCTCGACGTACGGCAGCGACCCGCCGTGCCGGACGGAGACGACGTGAGTTCGACCCGACGAAGACGTGCGTCTCGCCGTAGTCGATCCCGCCGGTCGACCGATCGACGTGGGCGGTGCGCAGGACGACGAAGATGGAGTTGCCGTACCGCTCGAGCTTCGGGCGCTGGTGGGCGCGGGCGGCGTCCTCGACCGCCAGGTCGTGGAGCGAGAACTCCTGCTGGATCTCCGCGAGCATCTCCGTCGTCGGGCTCGTGGAGGCCGACCCAACGAACTGACCGGGCTGCTTGAGAACCTCGCTGATGTCCGGGATCGCGACCTCGCCGATCCGCAGGCCGTCCGCGTACGCGACGCTGTTGACCAGCCCTTTCATGCCCGCCCCTCCTCGGCCAGCATCGTGCGACGGCCGAGCACGCGGTATACCAGCGGCCCCGTGAGCGCTGCCGCGACGCCGGCGATCGTGTTCGTCCAGCCCGCCGTCGCCATCGCGCCGGCACAGAAGAGCACGGGGAACGCGACGACCCCGACCGCGACGGCGAGACCGCCCGGAAGCCGCCACGGCCGCGGCATGTGCGGCGCGATGACGCGCAGGCGCACGAACGCGGCGAGCTCGACGAGCAGGCTCAGCGAGTAGAGCCAGATGTTCAGGACGATCAGCTCCTTGAAGGAGAACACGGCGAAGGCGGCGTAGAGCGCCGCGGAGACGACGACCGCCGTCCACGGCGTGCCGAATGCTCGGGTCGACGGCGCCGAGCCATCTGGGCATCAGCGCGTCACGCGCCATCACGTACGGCAGGCGCGAGTTCGTGAGGACGCAGCGACAGGAAGAGCCCGGCGGTGCTGAGCACGGCACCGGCGGCCACGGCGTGGCCGAGCCAGCTCTCCGCCCACCGACGGCGCGCGATCGACGGCAGCGACGCCGGTCGTCCACTGGCTCCAGCGGCAGAGCCCCGCTCGCGAGGGCCGCGCCCGACCGGAAGGACGTACGCCGGCCGTCGAGCACCGGCAGGGCCAGGAACATCGCCGCACCGGAACGCGCGCTCCGGCGAGCGGGCCTCGCCGAGAATCGTCGAGGGCGTGTCCCAGCCCGAGTAGTTCCACATCACCACCGCGAGACCGAGCCCCAGGGTCGTCCAACCCTGACCGGGCGGAGCCAGCGGCGTCCACGGCGAGACCCGCGGTCCCAGCAGCGCGCGACCACCGTCAGCGCGCCGACCGGCACGAGCGCGATGATCGCCAGCGCCACGGCCGCGTGCCCGGTCGGGCGCACGCCGAGCAGATTCAGCCCGGTCAGCGCGACGATGAAGGCGAGCAGCCAGCAGCCAGCGGTCGACCGGGGTCATCTCCGGGCACCAGAAGCGGAGGTACTCCACGAACAGCGCCGGGTACACGGCGACGTCGACGAAGCTGTCGATCCAGCTCCACCAGCCCGACCTGGAACGCCCCAGAACGGCCCGAAGGCCCGGCGCGTCCACGTGACGTAGCCGCCTTCGTCCGGCATGCGCCGACGCCAGCTCGGCCATCACCAGGGCGACCGGCAGGCTCCAGCAGGATCGGCGTGAGCACCAGGAGCACGAGCGTCATGCCCGGACCGAGCGTGGGGACCGTGTCCTCGATGCCGTAGGGGCCGCCGCTCACGTTGAAGAAGACGATCGCGGCGAGCGGAAGGAGCCCGAGCTCCACGCCTGAGCCCGGCCGTCAGCGTCATATCCTGGGCGGCGGCGATCAGCCGCGGAAGCTCCGTGAGCCATTCGTCGATCGGGCGCGCGGCCTCGACCGTGATCTCGATCTTGCCGCTCGGCAGCCGGCGCACGCGCCCGGGCGCGGCGGGTCCGAGCGGGATCACCAGCTGCTCGCGGTGGATGCCGAGGGCGTCCGTCACCGCGAAGATCGCGTCGATCTCCTTCATCGTGACGACCTCAAGCATCGACACCCACCTCGCGCGGCGCATTCCTTGATCTGCCGCCACGTCTCGTCGTCGATAGGCACGCCGCCGGCGCGGCGCTCGCGCGAGGTGCGCTCCTCAGGCTCGCCCGGGATCAGGATCTCCTCCGCGCCGGCCGGCCAGCGGGGCCGAACGCACGAAGCCGAAGAGCGTGGCGACCTGAGCGTGGAAGTCGCCGGGCGGCAGGAAACGCCCGGGATCGATGCACATCATGAGGACGCCGTTGCTCACCGGGCCCTTCTCCGGGGCGCGCGGTTCCGGTGCCCGACAGGATGCCGCCGAGGATCTCGACGGCGAGCGAGAGACCGTACCCCTTGTGCTCCCCGGCGGTGATCAGCGAGCCGGGCGGGTCGGTGTAGTACTCGCGCGGATCGGTCGAGGGCTCGCCACGGCCGTTGCGCATGATGCCCGGCGCCACCTTCTCGCCCGCGGTTGAACTTGACCTTCAGCTTGCCCTCGGCGACGACGCTCGTCGCGAAGTCGTGCGACATCGCGACGGTCGCGTTGGGCCCCGGCACCGCCACCGCGTGCGGGTTGGTGCCGAGGCGCCGGGCGGCGCCGCCCCACGGCGCGCACGTTCAGCGCCGTCGGCGCGTTGACCCAGAGCATGCCGATCAGCCCCTGGACCGCGGCCATCTCCGCGTAGTCCGCGAGCCGGCCCACGTGGTTCGTGCGCCGGAGCGTGACCGCCGACAGACCCTGAGCCCGAGCCTTCGCGATCCCCAGCGTGATGCCGTGCCGCGCGACGACCTGGCCGAACCCTTTGTCGCCGTCGATGCGCGCGATCGTCGGAGTCTCCATCTCGGTCTTGATCGACGGCGTCGGGTTCACCTCGCCGGCCTTGAGGGCGTGGACGTAGTGCGGAATGCGGATCACGCCGTGCGAGTCGTGGCCGCGCAGGTTCGCGCGCACGAGCAGGGATGCGATCCACGGCGGCGTCCTCGCGAGGGAGCCTTCCAGGCGACGAAGATGTCCCGCGTGATCCGTTCGAGCGTCTCGACGTCGATTGTCCGCATGCGTTGGTCCTCCCGCCGGGGTTCCGATCGAACGCCCTGCTAGACTAATGGACCGAATGCGCGAAGGCGAGGCCCAAAGAAGAGCTGATGCCGAGAAACCACGCCCAGGAGATCCCCATGTCCGTCCCCTGACGAACCGCTGCTCGCCGGTCTCACCGTGCTCGATTTCACGCGCGTGCTGGCCGGCCCGTACTGCACGCGACTGCTCTCGGATCTCGGCGCGCGCGTGATCAAGATCGAGCGCCCGGGGAAGGCGACGACACGCGGCGCGGCCACGCCCAGGTCGAGCCGGCCGCACCGATCAGGGCACGTACTTCATCCGGATCAACGCGGGCAAGTCGAGCCTGGCGCTCGACCTCTCGCATCCCGAGGCTCGCGAGGTCGTCGTGGACCTGGCCCGGGTCGCCGACGTCGTGGTCGAGAACTTCCTGCCCGGCGTGCGTCGCGAAGCTCGGCTGCGACCATGCCGCGCTCTCGGCAGTGAAGCCCGATCTCGTGTACTGCTCGATCTCCGGCTTCGGCCAGAGCGGCCCGCTGCGTCTGCAGCCGGCCTTCCATCACATCGTCAACGCGATGTCGGGCATCATGCACCTCGAGCAGCAGACCGACCCGGCGCCGCGCGCCGGATATCTCCAGGCGGCCGACGTGCTCGCCGGCACCCACGCCTTCGGCGCGATCCTGGCCGCTCCTCTGGCGGCGCGCGCGGACGGGCCGCGGCGCCTACCTCGACGTCTCGATGCTCGAGATGCATGGTGGGTGCCGAGGACATCAACTACGGGGGCATGCTGAACGCCGGCGCGGAATACCCGGGCCCGCGCGCCGGGCATGATCGTCCACGGGATCGGCGGCCGTCACGTGGCGATGCAGACGGTCGGGGCGCCCACAGCTCTGGGCGCGGCTGGTGGCGATGATGGATCGGCCCGACCTCGCGTCGGACGCGCGCTTCGCCACGCCGGCGGGGCGCCGCGAGCACTGGGCCGCGCTGCATCCGATCATCGTGCAAAGTGGCTCGACCGGTTCAAGACCGTCGAGGAAGCCGTGAAGACGCTCACGGCCGCGCGGGTTCCCGCCTCGCCGGTCCTCTCGCCCGCCGAGGTCGTGGCCCATCCGCACCTGGCCGAGCGCCAGGCCTTTCCCGGATCGAGCATCCCGGGCGCGGCACCGTGCGCATCACGGCTGTGCCCTTTCACGTCGACAGCCGGCCGGTGAAGTCCGCGCGGCGGCGCGCCGTATCGCGTCGGCGAGCACACGCGCGCGGTGCTCGGCGACGTGCTGGGCTATACTTCGCGGGAGCGGATCGACGAGCCACCAGGCTGGGAACGGTCGCGGCGGTGTGACGCCGAAGGCTCGCTCGGCGGCCGCTTCGCCGGACCTGACGCAGTCGGCGATGCCGACGCCGCGGTACGCGCCACCGGCCAGATGAAGGCCCGGGTGGCGCTGCGGCGCACTGCTCGATCGCCTCGACGCGCGCTCCGATGGCCGACGTGATACTGCGGCATCGCCTTTCGTCCAGCGCGCGACGCGCGCCAGCACCGGCTCGGCGGCAATTCCGAGCGCCGCGCGCAGCTCGTCCCGCTGCCGCCGCGATCAGCCCGCGGTCGTCGCGACTCGAGCGATCGCCTTCGTTCAGCGCGCCGCCCGACGAAGCACGCGGAGCAGCACGTGGCCCTCGGGCGCGCGGGCCCGGGTACTTCACGCTCGAGAACGTGCACGCGATGATCGGCGGCGCTTCCGGTGCTTGGAACGACCGAAGCCGAACCCGTCGAGCGGATGCGGGACGTCGGCGCGACGGTAGGCCCAGCGTCACCGTCGCCGACGAGGCAGTAGGGGATCTCGCTCGAGCAGGGTGCGCGAGCGCCGGGATCGACGTAGCGCAAGAGTCGCGCGCGCGGTGTGCGACTCCGGCGGCAACGATGACGCGGTCGGCCTCGAGCGCCGGGCCCAGACCGCCGACGACGCGCCAGGTCGTCGCCACTCGCCGCTCGATCGCCGTCGACACGCTGCGCGAGACGCACCGCGCCCGGCGGGCAGGCGCGGCCAGCGTCGCGGTCACCAGCTCCTCCATGCCGTCCCGGAGAGGTGACGAAGAGGCTCCAGCGCGCGCCGCTCGTGCCCGGCTGCGGCGGCCCGGCGGCGCGGCGCGCCAGAGCGCGAGGATGACGACTCGCTCGCGCCGCTCGAGCTCGGAGAATCGCGGCATGGTCGCCGCCAGCGAGAGGTCGTCGGGATCGGCAGTGTAGATTCCCGCGACCAGCGGCTGGGCGACGCGCTCGAGCGCCTCGTGGCCGAGCCGGCGCCGCACGAAGCCGCCGAGGCTCTCGTCGTCGCTGGTGCCCCGCGGCAGGGCGAGGTCGAGCGCCATCCGGAGCTTGCCGGGCCACGAGAAGCAGGCTGGACCTGACGAACGGCGGCTGAGCTGCGTCGGTGCCAGGAGCTGGAAGCCGTCGGGCAGCGCGATGCAGGCGCCCGCGGCGCGCCACGACGAAGACCGTCCGGAAGCGGTCGTCGGTCCGCACCAGCCGGTCGCTCGATGCCGAGCCGCCGGCAGAGCGCGAGCGCCCACGGCTTCTCCGAGAGAAACGAGTCGGGCCCGCACTCGACGAGGAATCCCTCGGCGGCGCTCCGTCGCGATGGTGCCGCCGAGCCGGTCGCGCGACTCGAGCGAGCGTCAGCTCGAGCTACGGCCGACGCTCGCGCGCGAGCCTCGACGCGCGCGGTGGGCCGCCGCGAGCCCCGTGATCCGCGCCGCCGGTGACGACGAGCTTCAGTCGAGCCATTCGCGCTACGGCCGGGCGCCGACCTCATCGCGCGCCTCGGGCGCGCCGCGGGCGCCGCGCACAGATCCGCCAGCATCGCGACGAACTCGGGGTGGTCGTTCACGGCCGCCGCCGCGATGACAGCGAGAGCCCGGCACTCATCCGCCACCCGGCGCGCTTCGATGTCGAGGTCGTACAGCACCTCCACGTGATCGCACACGAAGCCGATCGGCACCACGACCACGTGGCGCTCGCCGTCCGCCGCCAGCCCGCTGGAGGACGGCGCCGATGTCCGGCTCGAGCCACGGCTCGCCGGGGGGGCTTCCACCCGGCTCTGATAGGCGACCGACCAGCGCGCGCGTGGCCCAGGCGTCTGACGACGGCGCGCGTCGCGGTCGTGTCCGACGCGCTACGGCGAGACGTCGGCCATCGCGCTGGGCACGCTGTGCGCCGTGAATACTAGCGGCGTCGATGCCCGCGCATCTGGCGGCGACTTCGCCGAGCCGCTCTCGCTCGATCGGCCATCGCCGCGACGAAGCGCGGGCTCTCGAACCACGCGGCGCGAAGCCGACCTCGGGCGCGTCGCCAGCGCCGCGAGCGCCTCGGCGACGTCCCGCATGTAGCGGTCCCACGAGGCCCGGCTGCGAAGCGGCGACAGGATGATGGCGCGCGCCGCACGCCTTGCCGGTCATCTCGGCGAGCGTCTCGTAGGAACGGATGCCAGTTGCGTACTCCTGACGAACACCGGCAGCGCGAGGCCGGCTCGTGGGCCAGCGTCTGCTGGAGTGCCTGCGCG
>ERZ1370068.4568-contig-3633_pt1 | contig 13271 bp, 15 predicted proteins | sample MGYA00561227_ERZ1370068 | MGnify/ENA primary metagenome ERZ1370068 (study PRJEB38410, sample SAMEA6850437) | metagenome | study: Metagenomic assessment of the ecological functions of the soil: analysis of the soil microbiota associated with the...
TCGATCGACGGCTTCATCGACTACCTGAAGGCTGGTCGCGTCGACGGCCGACATGCTCGAGCCGGTCGACACGAGCCGCGCGTCACGCGGCCCGACCGACGAGACCAGCGAGCCGCAGAAGGTCGACTGAGGCGTCGAGGGTGGCGGCGCTCGCGCCACCCTTAGCGATCGCGGCGATGCGGATGATCTCATGCTGCTGACCGGCGCCCTGGCGGCCGGTCTTTTTTGCGTCGTGGCCGGCGTCGGCCGAACGCCGCGTCGATCACGCCGACGCGCGACGACGAGGTGATCGAGGTCCTGCCGGCGCGCCGCCGGCAACCGCGGCGAGGACCGTCGGCTGCGCAAGGCGCTCGCGGCGCGTCCCGACGACGCCGACGCTGGCGATGGCGGTCGCGCCAGCGCTATCTCGAGCAGGCGCGCGAGTCGGGCGATCCGCGCTTCGCCGGCCTCGCGCTCGCCGCGCTGCGCGCCTGGCCCGACGCCATCGACCGCGCCGGACGACGTGCTGCTGATGCGCGCGACGCTGCAGCAGTACCTGCACGAGTTCGACGCCGCGGTCGGCGCACCTGCGCCAGCTGCTCGCGCGGCCCGGCGAGCGAGCGCAAGTCGCAGGCCTGGCTGACGCTGGCGACGGTGCTGCGCGTGCAGGGTCGCTACGCCGAGTCGGACGCGGCGTGCCGCGCAAGTCGCCGCGCCGGCGCCGACGCTCCATGCGCGGCGCGTGCCTGGCCGAGAACGCGGCGCTGCGCGGCGAGACGTCGGCGCGCGCGCGCGCAGCTTCGAGGCGCTGCTGGCCGAGCCGCGGCTGCCGCCGGCGACGCGCGCGGCTGGCTGACGACTCGCTCGCCGAGCTCGAGGAGCGCGACGGCCGGGCCGCCGCCGCCGACGCCGCCTACCGCGCGCGTCCTCGCGCTCGGCCCCGACACCTACGCGGCGATCGCCTATGCCGACTTCCTGATCGCGCAGCGTCGGCCGGCCGAGGCGCTGGCGGTGCTGAAGGACGAGCCGCGCACCGACACCGTCGTGCTGCGCCTGGCGATCGCCGGCACGCTCGCGCGAAGGCGGCCACGGCGCAGCGCGACGTCGCCGAGATGCGCGAGCGCATCGCCCTGGCCAACGCAGCGGCCCGAGGCGAGCATCTTCCACGGCCGCGAGCAGGCGATGTTCGCGCTCGTTCGTCGAGCGCGCGCCGGAGCGCGCGCTCGTCGCTGGCGCGCGGCAACGTCGCGCAGCAGCGCGAGCCGCTCGACCTGCTGCGTCTTCGCCGAGGCGGCGCAGCGCGAGCGGCGACAGCGCGAGGCGATCGACGAAGCGCGGCGCCTGAAGGCCGCGATCGGCCTGCACGACCGGCGCATCGATGCGCTGCTCTGAGGTGCGGTCGCGGGCGGGCGGGCGCGGCGCGCCGCAGTCGGCTCGTCGCGCTCGCGCTCGCTGCGCCGTGCCGGCGTCGCCGGCGCACAAGGCGAGCGACTCGTACCTGCAGATCGACGGCCGCGCCGGGCGCGGCTCGACGTGCGCTGGGACATCGCCCTGCGCGATCTCGACGTCGCCCTCGACCTCGACGCCGACGCCGACGGCAAGCTCACCTGGGGCGAGGTGCGCGCCGCCTGGCCGCGCATCGAGGCGTACGCGCTGCGGCGGCTGGCGATCGACGGCTGCCCGCTGCGGCGCGGTCGGGCGCGGCCTCGAGCGGCGCAACGACGGCGCGTACGCGGTGCTGCTGCCTGCGCTCGACCGTGCACGCTGCCGGCGCCGCCGCGCGATCGCGCTATTCGCTCTTCGCCGAGGTCGATCCGACCCATCGCGGCATCGCCAAGGTCCAGCGGCCGGGCAGGCCGGTCGTGCTGTCGGTGCTCGATCCGACCGCGACGCCGGCAGCGCGGCGTGCCGCGCGCGGCGTCGAGCGCGCGGTGCGACGCTCGGCCGCGCGTCCGGCCGGATGCGCGCCGAGGCGAGCCGTCGCGCTGGCAGTTCCTCGTCGAAGGCATCCGCCACATCCTCGACCGGCTACGACCACGTCCTGTTCCTGCTCTGCCTGCTGCTGCCGTCGGTGATGCGGCGCACGACGGCGCGGGTGGCAGCCGGTCGAGCGGCTCGTCGCAGGCGGTGCTGCCGGTGGTCGGCATCGTCACCGCGTTCACGGTCGCGCACTCGATCACGCTCGGCGCTCGCGGCGCTGAAGCTGGTGTCGCTGCCGTCGGCGTTCATCGAGCCGGCGATCGCGGTGACGATCGTCCTGGCCGCGCTCGACAACGTCTGGCCGATCTTTCCGGTGCGTCGCGTCGTCGTCACCTTCTGCTTCGGCCTGATCCACGGCTTCGGCTTCGCCAGCGTGCTCGCCGAGCTGAACCTGCCGACGCGCCGACTTCGCCTGGGCGCTGCTGCAGTTCAACCTCGGCCTCGAGGTCGGGCCAGCTGGTGATCGTCGCGGTCGCGACCGCGGCGCTGTTCGCGCTGCGCCGCTGGCGCGGCTACCCGCGGGTCGTGATCGGCGCCGGCTCGGTCGTGGCGATCGCGATCGGCGCTCTGTGGCTGATCGAGCGCACCGCGAACGTCTCGCTCCTGCCGTTCTGAGGCCGTCTGATTACAATGCGGCCCATGAACAGCACCACTACAAGAGCGAGAAAGGCATGACGGTTATGACACCGCGAACTACCACCCTCGGCCGGAGGGTGTAGGCCGCCGCGCGTCCCGACATCCGCAATCCGTCTTCCTCGTTCGATCGAAAGCGCGGCTCGGTCCGCGCTTTTTCATTGCTGGAGTGTTCTCATGATCTCGATTCAACTTGCCCGACGGCTCGCGCCGCGAATTCCCCGGACCGGTGACGGTCGACGAAGTCGCCGCGTCGATCGGCGCCGGGCCTGGCGAAGGCGGCGCTCGGCGGCCGCATCGGCGCGGGCAAGCGAGCCGCGTCGTCGACACGAGCTTCGTGATCGACCACGACGAGCGCTTGCGATCGTCACCGACAAGGACGCCGACGGCCTCGAGGTGATCCGCCACTCGACGGCGCACCTGCTCGCCTACGCGGTCAAGGAGCTGTTCCCCGACGCGCAGGTGACGATCGGCCCGGTCGATCGAGAACGGCTTCTACTACGACTTCGCCTACAAGCGCCCGTTCACGCCCGAGGACCTGGCGGCGATCGAGGCGAAGATGGCCGAGCTCGCGAAGAAGGACGAGCCGGTCGACGCGCCGCGTCCTGCCGCGCGACGAGGCGGTCGCGCACTTCAAGCGCCATGGGCGAGGCCTACAAGGCCGAGATCATCGCGCAGCATCCCGGCGGGCGAGGACGTCTCGCTCTACCGCGAAGGCGCGTTCGAGGACCTGTGCCGCGGCCCGCACGTGCCGAGCACCGGCAAGCTCAGGCACTTCAAGCTGATGAAGGTCGCCGGCGCCTACTGGCGCGGCGACCACCGCAACGAGATGCTGCAGCGCATCTACGGCACGGCCTGGGCGACCAAGGACGAGCTGCAGCAGCTACCTGCACATGCTCGAGGAGGCCGAGAAGCGCGACCACCGCAAGCTCGGCCGCGAGCTCGACCTGTTCCACATCGACGAGGTCGCGCCGGGCGTCGGTGTTCTGGCATCCCAAGGGCTGGGCGCTCTGGCAGGCAGGTCGAGCAGCTACATGCGCCGCGTCTACCGCGACACCGGCTACCAGGAGGTCAAGGGCCCGCAGATCCTCGACAAGAGCCTGTGGGAGAAGACCGGGCCACTGGCAGAACTACCGCGAGAACATGTTCACGACCGAGTCGGAGAAGCGCGAGTACGCGCTCAAGCCGATGAACTGCCCCGGCCACGTGCTGATCTTCAAGTCGGCATCTGCGCAGCTACCGCGACCTGCCGATCGCGCTACGGCGAGTTCGGCCAGTGCCACCGCAACGAGCCGAGCGGCGCGCTGCACGGGATCATGCGGGTGCGCGGCTTCACGCAGGACGACGGCCACATCTTCTGCACCGAGGACCAGATCCTCGACGAGTGCGTCGCCTACACCGGCGCAGCTGCAGACGGTCTACACGCGACTTCGGCTTCACCGACATCATCTACAAGGTCGCGACGCGGCCCGACGAACCGGGTCGGCTGCCGACGAGCTCTGGGACAAGGCCGAGTACGCGCTGCATGGAGGCGCTGCGCCGCTCGGGCTGCGAGTTCGCGATCGCGCCCGGGCGACGGCGCCTTCTACGGCCCGAAGATCGAGTACACGCTGAAGGACGCGCTCGGCCGCCAGTGGCAGCTGCGGCACGATGCAGGTCGACTTCAACACCGCCGAGCGGCTCGGCGGCGACTACGTCACCGAGACGAGCGGCCGCGCGCTCCCGGTGATGCTGCACCGGGCGATCGTCGGCAGCTTCGAGCGCTTCATCGGCATCCTGCTCGAGCACCACGCCGGCGCGCTGCCGGCCTGGCTGGCGCCGGTGCAGGCGAGCGTCCTCAATATCACCGGAAAGCTCAGGCCGATTACGCCCGGGAAGTTGCCAAAACGCTGCAAAAACAAGGACTTAGAGTCGAGCGTCGATTTGCGGAACGAGAAAATCACCTATAAAATCCGCGAGCATTCGTTGCAAAAGGTCCCGTACATCCTCGTCGTCGGCGACAAGGAGAAGGCAAACGGGGCCGTTGCCGTGCGCGCCCGGGGCAACCACGACCTCGGTGTGATGCCGCTCGGCGACTTCGCCAGAAGCTCGCCGCCGACATCGCCCAGAAGCTGAGAGTGCCCGGCCGGAAGCGCATTCCGGCCGTGCGGGCGCGCTTTGTTCGTTTATGGGTTCCGTCTGCCTCGGGGCTCGTTGAAAGGCATTCGACCATCGCTACTTTCGCTGACCGTCGTCACCCCAACGCCGAGCGCAAGCACCGGCTCAACCGGGAAATCATGGCCCCTGAAGTCCGCCTGAACGGACCCGAGAACGAACCGCTGGGCATCGTCCCGATCGCCGAGGCCCTGCGGCTGGCCGGCGAGCAGGACGTCGATCTGGTCGAGATCGTCGCCCAGGCCGATCCGCCGGTCTGCCGGCTGATGGACTACGGCAAGTTCAAGTACCAGGAGCAGAAGCGCGCGGCCGAGGCGAAGGCGAAGCAGAAGGTCATCGAGGTCAAGGAAGTCGAAGTTCCGCCCGGGCACCGACGAGGGCGACTACGCGATCAAGATGCGCAACCTGCGCCGCTTCATCGAGGAAGACGGCGACAAGGGCAAGGTCACGCTGCGCTACCGCGGCCGCGAGATCACGCACCAGGACATCGGCATGCGCCTGCTGGAGCGCATCCGCGACGAGCTGGCCGATGTCTCGGTGGTCGAGCACATGCCCAAGCTCGAAGGCCGGCAGATGATCATGGTGCTGGCGCCGAAGCGGAAGTAGGACGCGAGAATCAGAGCAATTCGGTCAGGCGCTCGAGCGCTCGGTCGCCAGCAAGCGGCTGCAGGCTTGCAAGACGACGGAGACCTCCGGCGGCGCCTGCAGCAGCAAACGAAGAAGGAGCAGTCATGCCCAAGATGAAGACCAAGAAGAGCGCCGCGAAGCGGTTCCGCGTTCGTCCGGGCGGCACCGTCAAGCGCGGCCAGGCGTTCAAGCGCCACATCCTGACGAAGAAGTCGACCAAGAACAAGCGCCACCTGCGCGGCGCGGTCGCGCGTCCACGAGACGAACATGGGCCACATGGCGCAGATGCTGCCGTTCGCCGGCCTGTGAACCGTTCGTCTCGTCAACACTGCACAGGAGAATACACATGCCTCGCGTCAAACGCGGCGTCACCGCACGCGCCCGCCACAAGAAGGTTCTCGCTCTCGCCAAGGGCTTCCGCGGCCGCCGCAAGAACGTCTTCCGCATCGCCAAGGAAGCGGTCATGCAGCGCCGGGCAATACGCCTATCGCGACCGCCGCACCAAGAAGCGCGTCTTCCGCCAGCTCTGGATCGCGCGCATCAACGCCGCGACCCGCGGCCTCGGCGTCACCTACAGCAAGTTCATGGCCGGCCTGAAGAAGGCGCAGATCGACATCGACCGCAAGGTCCTGGCCGACATGGCCGTCAACGACCCGGCCGCCTTCGGCAGCATCGTCGAGAAGGTGCGCGCCGCACCTGTCGCCTGAACTTGCCGGCGCGGCGCTGCGCCGCGGCGCAGTGTCCCAGGCGCTCGCGCCGGCGCTCGCGGCCGGCCTTCGTCTGCACCGAACGATGAACGATCTCGACAACCGGTGATCGACAGCGCCTGGCGCGACTTCGCCGCGCGCGTCGACGCCGCCGAGCTCGAGGACGCCAAGGCGCGCTATCTCGGCAAGGCCGGGCGTCGTCACCGAGCAGCTGAAGGCGCTCGGCGCGCTTGCCGGCCGAGCAGAAGAAGGCGCGCGGCGCCGAGATCAACGTCGCCAAGCAGGCGATCGAGGCGGCGCTGGTCGCGCGTCGCGCCGGCGCTCGCCGAAGCCGAGCTCGAAGCGCAGCTCGCGGCGCGAGGCGCTCGACGTCACGCTGCCCGGCCGCAGCCGCGGCAGCGGCGGCATCCATCCGGTCAGCCGCGCGCTGCGAGCGCATCGAGGCGATCTTCGCCTCGATGGGCTTCGACGTCGCCGACGGCCCCGAGATCGAGACCGACTGGTACAGCTTCACCGCGCTCAACAACCCGGAGAACCATCCGGCGCGCTCGATGCAGGACACGTTCTACGTCGACCTCAAGGACGGCGAGGCCACTGGCTCAACCTGCGCCCGCACACCTCGCCGATGCAGATCCGCTATGCGCAGGCGCACGCGCGCAAGCACGCCGGCGCGCGCGACGATGCCCGACGATCCGCGTGATCGCGCCGGGCCGCACCTATCGCGTCGACAGCGACGCGACGCACTCGCCGATGTTCCACCAGGTCGAAGGCCTGTGGCTCGGCGAGAACGTGAGCTTCCGCGACCTGAAGGCGGTCTACCTCGACTTCATGCGCGCGTTCTTCGAGACCGAGCGAGCTGAAGCTGCGCTTTCGCCCGAGCTACTTCCCGTTCACCGAGCCGAGCGCCGAGATCGACCTGATGTTCGAGACCGGCCCGCTCGCCGGCCGCTGGCTCGAGGTCTCGGGCTCGGGCCAGGTGCATCCGCAGGTCGTCCGCAACATGGGCTTCGATCCCGAGCGCGTACATCGGCTTCGCCTTCGGCTCGGGCATCGACCGGCTGGCGATGCTGCGCTACGGCATCGACGACCTGCGCCTGTTCTTCGACGGCGACCTGCGCTTCCTGCGCCAGTTCGCCTGACCCGACGCCGACGACGATCATGCAATTCCCCGAATCCTGGCTGCGCGAGTTCTGCGATCCGCCGATCGTCGACGCGCCGAGCTCGCCGAGCTGCTCACCATGGCCGGCCTCGAGGTCGAGGACGCTGCGCCCGGTCGCGCCGCCGTTCCACGGCGTCGTCGTCGCCGAGGTGCTGTCGGTCGCGCACGCATCCGAATGCCGACCGGCTGCGCGTCTGCCAGGTCGACGCGGGCGCAGGCGCGACGCTGCTCGATCGTCTGCGGCGCGCCGAACGCGCGCGCCGGCATCAAGGTGCCGCTGCGCGCTGGTCGGCGCCGAGCTGCCGCCGGCGGCGAGGACGCGCGAGCCGTTTCGCGATCGAGCGTCGGCAAGCTGCGCGGCGTCGAGAGCCGCGGCATGCTGTGCTCGGCGCGCGAGCTGAAGCTCTCCGACGACCACGGCGGCCTGCTCGATCCTCGACGACGCGCGCCGTCGGCGCCGATGTGCGCGCAGGCGCTCGCGCTCGACGACACGATCTTCACGCTCAAGCTCACGCCCAACCTCGGCCACTGCGCTCAGCGTCTACGGCGTCGCGCGCGAGGTCGCGGCGCTGACCGGCGCGCCGCTCAAGGCGCCGCGCGATCGCGCCGGCGCCGGTCGGCGACGACGCAGTGCTGCCGGTGCAGGTCGAGGCGCCCGACCTGTGCGGCCGCTTCTCCGGCCGCGTCGTCCGCGGCGTCGACACCGACGGCGAAGACGCCGCGCGTGGATGGTCGAGCGCCTGGCGCGCTGCGGCCAGCGCACGCGTCTCGCCGCTGGTCGACATCTCGAACTACGTGATGTTCGAGCTCGGCCGGCCCTCGCACATCTTCGACCTCGACAAGATCCACGGCGGCCTCGACGGTGCGCTGGGGCAGGCAGGGCGAGACGCTCGAAGCTGCTCAACGGCAGCACGGTCGAGCTCGACGAGAAGGTCGGCGTCATCGCCGATGCGACAGGCAGTCGAGTCGCTCGCCGGCATCATGGGCGGCGACGCGACCGCGGTGTCCGACGCGACGCGCAACGTCTACGTCGAGGCGGCGTTCTGGTGGCCCGAGGCGGTCGCCGGGCGCTCGCGCCGCTTCAACTTCTCGACCGACGCCGGGCACCGCTTCGAGCGCGGCGTCGACCCGGCGACGACGGTCGAGCACATCGAGCGCATCACGCGCGCTGATCGTCGAGATCTGCGGCGGCGCGAGACCGCTGCGGCCCGATCGACGACCACGTCGTCGAGCCTGCCCGAGCGCCGACGCCGGTGACGCTGCGCGTCGCGCGCGCCGCCAAGGTGATCGGCATGCCGGTGACGCAGGCCGAGTGCGAGCGCGTGATGGACGCGCCTCGGCTTCGCCGTGACGCAGCGCGCCGGGCGACGATCGACGTCGTGCCGCCGAGCTGGCGCTTCGACCTGCGGATCGAGGAAGACCTGATCGAGGAGGTGATCCGCCTGATCGGCTACGACAGCCTGCCGAGCCACGCCGCCGCGCGGCACGCTGTCAGCGCACGTGCGCGAGCGAGGCGCGCCGCGCAGCCGCGCGCGGCGTGCGCCACGCGCTGGCCGACCTCGGCTGGCAGGAGACGATCAGCTTCAGCTTCGTCGACGAGCGCTGGGAGCGCGACTTCGCCGGCAACGCCGAGCCGATCGCGCGTGCTCAACCCGATCGCCGCAGCCGCTGGCGGTGATGCGCTCGAGCCTGGTCGGCAGCCTGGTCGAGGTGCTGCGCGTCAACCTCGCGCGCAAGGCGTCGCGCGTGCGCGTGTTCGAGCTCGGCCAGCGTGTTCCTGCGCGACGCCGCAGTGCGCCGACGGCGACCGCTCGACCGTCGCCGGCGTGCGCCAGCCGCTGACGCGTCGGCGGCCTCGCCTACGGCCCGGCCGATGCCGCTGCAATGGGGCGCGGCCGAGCGCGCGCGTCGACTTCTTCGACGTCAAGGGCGACGTCGAGGCGCTGCTCGCGCCGCGCCGCCGCACGCTTCGTCGCCGCGCGCGCATCCGGCGCTGCATCCCGGCCGCAGCGCCGCGATCGAGCTCGACGGCGCGCGCGTCGGCTGTCGTCGGCGAGCTGCATCCGCGCTGGCGCCAGGCGTACGAGCTGCCGGCAGCGCCGATCGTGTTCGAGATCGACGCCGAGGCGCGTGCATGCGCCGCCGCTGCCGACCTTCGCGCCGCTGCCGCAGCAGCAGCCGGCGTGGCGCGACATCGCCGTCGTCGCCGCGCGAGAGCGTCACGCACGAGGCGCTGATGGCGGCGATCGACGCCGGCCGCGGCGAGCTCGTGCGCGCGCGCGACGCTGTTCGACATCTACGAGCCGCAAGGCGCCGGCGGCCGGCATCGCCGCCGGCGAGCGCAGCCTGGCGGTCCGGCTCGAGCTGCGCGACGACGACGCCAGACGCTGACCGACGAGCAGCATCGAGCGCGTCGTCGCCGCCGTCGTCGCGCGCTCGCAGCGCGGCTCGGCGCGCGCCTGCGCGGCTGCAGCGACCGAGCTCGACGACCATGGCCCGACCCGAGCCCGCCCGCGAGCGCGTCTGCTGCCGACGCTGGTGACGCCGACGCTCGACCAAGGCCGAGCTGGCCGAGCTGCTGTTCGAGCGCCTCGGCCTGAACAAGCGCGAGTCCAAGGACATGGTCGAGGCCTTCTTCGACCTGATCCACGCGACGCTGCTCGACGGGCGACGACGTCAAGATGTCGGGCTTCGGCAACTTCAACATCCGGCGCAAGGCGCCGCGGCCGGGGCGCAATCCGCGCACCGGCGAGGCGATCCCGATCAAGGCCCGGCATGTCGTGACTTTCCACGCAAGCCACAAACTGAAGGGAGTCGTGCAGGGCGACACGCCGCCCGCGGACGAGTTCGAGTAAAGTCGAGGTTTATCTCCTGATCTCATTGATTTCAATGGAGAAAGCGCTCCCGCCGATCCCGCCAAGCGCTACTTCACGATCGGTGAGGTGAGCGAGCTGTGCGGCGTCAAGCCGTACGTGCTGCGCTACTGGGAGCAGGAGTTCACCCAGCTCAAGCCGATGAAGCGGCGCGGCAACCGGCGCTACTACCAGCACCACGAGGTGCTGCTGATCCGCCGCATCCGCGAGCTGCTGTACGAGCAGGGCTTCACGATCAGCGGCGCGCGCAACCGCCTCACCGACGCCGCGCGCGCACGCGCCGCGCAGGAGCCGCGCCGGCGACGCAGGCGGCGACACCGCCGAGCCAGCGACGGCGCCGCGGCACGACGGCGACGCCACGACTCGTCGGCGCCGCGACGACGCCGATCGCCGAGTCGACCGATGCGCGCTCGTCACGCTTGTCGGCAGCGCAGGTGCGCCAGGAGCTGCTCTCGATCCGCGGCTTGCTCGGTCCCTGAGCCGGGGCCGCTGCCTATAATCCGCTGCGACGGGGCGTAGCGCAGCCTGGTAGCGCACTTGCATGGGGTGCAAGGGGTCGCGAGTTCGAATCCCGCCGTCCCGACCAATGAAATCAATGGGTTAGCAGCGATGAGCTGCTAACCCATTTCTCTTTCTGAGCGTCTGGCAACAGAATTGGCAACAGAATTCGTGCGCCGTGCCGGTGCGCGCGATGCCGAGCAGTTCGACGGCACTGCGAGCGCTGCGGCCGTCGACGACGAAAGCTGAAACAGAAGTGTGAGGAGTCGGAGCCAATGGACGCACGACGAGCTTGGAAGGACTTCCTTCGACGGACGCTGATCAGGCGAATCCGACAACTCAGAGGGGGCTACCAAGACGCAGAACACAGCGGCACGATGCGTTCATGCGCATGCCCTGGAACAAGTCGAAGGTAGGAGCAGCTCGATCGTCGACGATACGAATGAGGCAATCATGGCGCCTGAACGTTGGCTGCCGCATGCGGTCGACGCCTTCTGACCATGCCGTCCCGCGGGCCTCCGTCGCTGGAGCTCTCGGCGCCGAAGGGCACCTCTGCCCGTGCCTGTCGGACCGCCTCGAGGAGGACCCCGACAACCCGCGAACCGGAGTTCCTCGACGAAGAGATCGCCGAAGCTCGCCCGAGACATCGCGCTGCGCGGCATCCTCCAGCCGATCGTGGCGCGCCGCGCTTGCCGAAGCCGGTCGCTACCGAGTCCTCTTTGGCGCGAAGCGCCTGCGCGCCGCAAGGCGAGGCCGGGCTCGAGGCCGTCCCGGTCGTCATCGGCTCGCAAGCCCATGACGCCTACGCCGCAAGTCGCCGAGAACCAGAAGCGTCACGGCCTGACGCCTCTCGATCTCGCCCGGTTCATGCGCTCGCGCGCCGATGCCGGCGAATCCAACGCCGAGATCGCCAAGCGGCTGGGCATCGACCTGACGGGCGTCGCCCACCATCTCGCGCATGCTTGACGCTGCCGCCCGGAGCTCGACGAAGCATCTTCGAGGCAGGACGTTGCACGTCACCGCGAACGCTACTGAGCTGGCCAAGCTGCATCAAACGGCCAAACCCAGGAGCGCGTCAAGGCGATCGCCATCGGGCGAAGGCGGAGATCACTCGCAGTGCGGTCGCCTCGCTGAAGAGGGCGGCTCGACTCGCCGCGCCGAGGCGGAACTGGCAAAGACGGCGCCATTCCGCGCCAGCCAACGGCGTCCCTCGTCGGCCAGGCGAGCGATCTCTGCGCCCGGCTCGAGTCGCCGCTCGGCCGCATGACCCAGCCCGCAGCTCTCAGGTCGTCACGTCGGAGGAGTCTGGCGGCACGTGCGGCGCCGACTGGCTCAGCTCGGTAGCGCGTAGCGGTCGGGGTCGCGAGCTCGCCAACCTCGCGACTCCTGCTCGGTCGCACGCGCTTGCTGAGCGTTGTGAGCATGCTTCGTTCCGACGTTGCTACCTCAGTCGCTGCACGCGAGTACTTCACCGTCGACCTGCGCGGCCACGCGTGCGCACGGCCTGGCCGGCGCGGCGCGCAGCTCGCGACGGCATGACGGAGTCGCGACGGTGCTGCGAGCGCCCTGGCCGACGGCGCCCTGGTAGCCCACGGGCCGACGCTCTTCGACACAGCACGACCACTCGAGTGCCGTTTCGCCGAGACTCTCACTCGGAGTGAAGCTGTCCGTCCGCGTGGCATGCGACCTATGGCGCGACGTCTCGATCGGACCGGGACGCCCGCGCGGCCGGCCTGTCGCGTGGCGCCGTACCTGACCCGGTTGGTACGAGGCCGCGCCGCCACTGTCGCGCGTTCTCGGCCGACCGCAGCCGCCGCGTGCGCAAGGCCTTGAACAGGCCCTCCGAAGAGCTCGCCGTGATGAGCCGCGACATCAACCACCTGACGCAGCTCTTGCGCCGAGGCTCGGTTGCAGGCAGCCCAGGCGTACGCGGCGCGCCACGAGACGCTGGACCGCGACGTGCGCTCGCATCTGGCGCTGGCCGCCTGCCGTCCTCGCCGATCTGTCGACGATGCGACTACCTGCGACGACCGCGATCCAGCTCCAGGAGCCGGCCATGAGCGGCGAATCGGAACGATCGACGGGGGTGCCTCGTCCAGTGGGGCTGAGCGGTTCGCTTCTTACCGCGGCAACCGGACTCGTCAAGAGCCGGACGCCGCGCCCGGGCCACATTCCGACAGCAAGGGCGCGAGTCGATCCGCCGCCGGATCGAGGTACCACGGTGCGTCGGGCTTCTCCCAGGTGATGGTCAAGGTGACTGGCGGAGGACGCGGCATGAAGGCCACTGCGGCCCACTTCTGCTACATCAGCAAGAACGGCGGCTCGAGATCGAGGACGACCGCGGGGTGGTCGAGCACAGGCAAGGACGCTCTGAAGGACATCGAGACGCCAGTGGCGCTATGGCGGCGCCCATATCGACGACGTCAGCCATCGCCGCGAGGCGTTCAACATCATGTTGTCGATGCCGAGGAAGGGACTGATGCCCAGACTCGTCTAAAGGCAGCACGCGAATTCGCCGAAGAGTCGAGTTCGTTGACCACCGCTACGTCATGGTGCTCGCACACCCACCAGGCCAACCCGCACGTGCAATCATGAGCGTCAAGGCCGAGTCGAAGCATGGCGAGCGACTCAACCCGCGCAAGGCCGACCTGCACCGCTGGC
>ERZ1370068.1276-contig-11168_pt1 | contig 13266 bp, 13 predicted proteins | sample MGYA00561227_ERZ1370068 | MGnify/ENA primary metagenome ERZ1370068 (study PRJEB38410, sample SAMEA6850437) | metagenome | study: Metagenomic assessment of the ecological functions of the soil: analysis of the soil microbiota associated with the...
TTATGCTTCGTTCAGTTACGTATTGCTTGCGGTCGGTGGCGCTGAAATGAGGCGCCCTGCGCCGATCCATGAGAGACCTTCTGCCGCAGGTGACTAGGCACTTAGTACATCGCTGGACGCCCAACGCGCGCGCGACGGAAGCTCCAGCCGCGTCGGCTGGGCAGGCATCCGCTCCAAGGTCTGGCTGCTTCGACGCGAAGACGCGAATTGTCGTCCGCCGGTCACGGGGCGCTTTGCTCGCTCTGCCGATCGCTTCGCTACCGTCCACGGCCCATTCGGCGTCGAGCGGGCGATCACCGGGGCGCTGCGTCTTGGTAGCCATCGCACTGGATAGGGGCCGATCTGACGAGCGCGGGTCCCTACGACGGGCCCACGTTCTACGTCTGGATGGCCGGCATCTTCGTGCTTTTGGCCTTCACCGGCCCCACATCCCAGCCTACTCGCGAAGGTCGCCAGCGGAACGCGTTCGGCGGCGCGCCCGTGCTGCACATCCACGGTGCACCGTTCTTCACCTGGACGCTGTTCTTCTTCATGCGGACGGTCCTGGTGGCGAGCGGCCGCACGCCCGACCACCGAGCCTGGGGGCATGGCCGGCATAGCGCTCGCCACGGCGATGGCCTGCACCGTTGTGCTCGCGGCGGCGATCAATCTCGATGCGTCGCCGACCGGTGCCATCGGCATGGCCGACGAGGCACGCCGGTTCGCCCTTCGTTTCGCTGACGGGGTGACGCTGTTCGCCGGTTTTCCTCACCCTCGCAATGGTGGCCCAGTCAAACGCAGGCGAGATCCACAAGCGCCCTGATGCTGCTGACGATGATCCCGCGCTGGTTCACGCGGCGATGGGGCGCGCGTGTTCCTGACCTTGTTCGCCCCCGCCCAACGTCGAAAAAGGGGCCGCCGCCGGTCTTCGTTTCGGTGCCGCGCCCGGCCTGGCCGGCGTCCTCCTGATCGTCGCGCGCGGCCCCCTCGTCTACGACTGCTCGGCGCACGCGGGGCCGCTGACCGCACCCTGTGTATCTCGTGCGGCGGCGCGGTGCGCGATCGCCGACCAAGCTCTCGCGGTGCCCTTTGCAGGCGCCACGCCGGCGTGGCTTTGTCCATTGCGACCTGGGTTCAGCCGCTGGCGGGGCTGAGGATCCGTCAACGAGCAGCGCTGGTGCAGGGTCGCAAAAGCGTCCAGCGAAGCGACGCGCCGCGACCGTATCGGTGACGGCGCTGAGCGCCTGCCGTGGCCCAGCCGACTTCGCCTTCGCGCCAGGCCGTTCAATGCAGACGATGTCACGACAAAGCGACCGGCATGGGGTCGTGAGCGGGCCGCGGATGCTCAGGTCGCCGCTCAGCTGCGCCGCGCCAGGCTGACGAATCGAAAGCGCAGAGACGCATCCCCGCCAGTCACGACGCGGCGCGACTGACAGCGAGCACCGACGACCACCTGGCTTGCGACTCCGCCGCCATGGACGATGTCGTCGCCTGCGCTCTACCGTCACGAGAGCCGCCGTGTCTTCTCGACGCGCTGGTGCGGCTGCTCGGCAGCGCTACGATCTCGCCGAGGACGCGTTGCACGACGCCCGTTGCCGCCTCGGAGCAATGGCATAATACCCGCGCAGGGGCGTGCCGGCGAACCCGGTCGCGTGGCTCCGCCTCCGCCGGACGCTTTTCAGCGCCATCGACCGCCTGCGCCGCGAGCGATCGCTTCGTCGCGCTCGACGACGCCGCCGAGCGGGTCGAGAACGTCGCCGACGATGCGCCTCGGCTGGGAGGCGCGATAGCCGACGCGCGCTATGCGATCGAGGACGACCGGTTGCGCCTGGTCTTCACCTGCCGCCATCCGAGCCTCGCGGAAGAAGCGCGCATCGCGCTGACGCTGCGTGAGGTGTGCGGCCTGACGACCGAGGCGGATCGCCGGCGCGTTCCTGATCGCGACGCCGACGCTGGCGCAGCGTCCTCGTCCGCGCCAAGGCGAAGGGAGTCGCGCTGCGCGGATTCCGCATGAGGTGCTCGGGCCGGACGGGCGGCCGGCGCGGCTCGCGAGCGTGCTGCGCGTCGCCCGCCTCGTCTTCGGCGAAGGCCATGCCGCGGCGTGCGCGCGCCGGCTCGCCGGACGAGGCGACTCCGGCTCGCGCGCCTGCTGCATCGCGCTGCTGCCCGGCGAGCCTGGGTCACGGGCCCGCTCGCGCTGCTCGTCCTGCACGATCGCGCCGCGACGCGACGCGCTCGACCCCCTGAGGCGAGCCTGTCCCGCTCGTCGAGCAGGACCGCTCGCGCTGGAACCGCGCCGCGATACCGACGAAAGGCGCGGCGCAGGCGCAGCGGGGACGCGCTGTCGCGGCCTGGGCTTCGGCAGCCTATGCGCTGCAGGCCGCGATCGCCGCCGTCCCAGCGCCGGGCGCCGAGCGCCGCCAGCCACCGACTGGCCGCAGATCGTCGGCCTGTACGACGCGCTGCTGCGCGTCGAGCCGAGCCCGGTGATCGCGTTGAACCACAGCGCCAGATCGCGGTCACCGCGATGCGCGACGGCCCCGATGCGGGTCAGTCTCCCCTAGGTCCGAGCGGCTCCTTCCCGCCTTTCTTCTGCCTGGCTACCACGCCGCTTCGGCGAGCGGCCGCCGACCTCTCGCCGCCGGGCCGGACGCCTGCACGAGGCGGCGGTGCATTACCGCGCCGCGATCGCGCTGACGCGGCAGGAGCCCGGCGAGCGGCGCGTGCTCCTGCCGCGCCGTCTCGCGGAACTCGGCGCCTGAAAATTTCTCGGAGCCCTGTCGAGATAGCGGTCGATGCCGTTCGTCTACCAGGTGCCGGCCCCTCGGCGCAATCTTTCCAACCGGGAGCATTCCATGTCCACCACCCTCACGCCCTACCTCAGCCTTCGACGGCAACACCCGCGACGCGTTCCGCTTTCTAGAGCAAGGCGCTCGGCGCCAAGATCGAGACGATGATGAGCTACGCCGACATGCCCGCATCGGCCGCACCGCCGAGCGGCTGCGAGGGCGGCCCCGCCTAGCGGCGACGGCATCATGCGCCACGCCTGGCGCTCGGCGGCGCGACTGCTGTTCGCCGGCGACACGCCGCCCGGCATGCCGTACGAAGGCATCAAGGGCGCGATGCTCGCGCTGTCAAGTACGACACCGTCGACCAGGCGCAGAGCGCGTTCAACGCCCTGCCAAGGCGGCCAGGTGACGATGCCGCTGCGCGCCCGCGTTCTGGGCCAAGACCTTCCGGCATGCTCACCGACCGCTTCCCGGCGTGAGCTGGGCCGTCAACGGCGAGCCGATCGCGCTCCAGTGACGATGCCGCGGCCGGCAAGGAGTTCGCTGTGAAGTACGCCGTCGCCTCGTCTACCTCGACGCCGAGCACTGGTCGGCGTGCAGCGGGCGCGCCGAGTGCGCCGACTTACGTGGAGCGGCTCGCGCGCGGGCCAGCGCCTGCTCGCGGCCGAGCCGCTGCACCCGCGCACACCGCGACCACGGTGCGCGTTGCGCTGGCCGGCGAGGTGACGCTCTTCGACGGCCCGTTCGCCGAGACGCGCGCGAGATGCTCGCCGGCTTCTACCTCGTCGATGCGCGCGACCTGAACGAGGGCAGATCCAGCTCGCGGCGCGCGTTCCGCTTTCGGCGCGCCACGCGGAAGCATCGAGGTGCGGCCGCGTGCGCGAGCTGCGGGTCGACGCTGGGGCAGGAGTGACGGCGCGCAGGGGCGCCCTGGCGCACGAGGCGCCTCTCGATCATGTGCGCCACGCCAGTCCCTGCACGTGCCGGGTCAGCGTCGCGCAAGGCTGGGCCGCCTGGTCGCGCTTGAGCGCGCAGTCAAGCAGTCGCTGGTGCTCGCCGGCGGCGACACGTCGCCGCGGCAGACGGCGGCGATCGCTCCTGGTAGCGCGGGTAGCGGTCGTAGATCTGCTGCATGCGTCTCGAGCAGCACGTGCGAGCCGCCAGGCCGCGATGTGAAGTGCACGGTGGAACTCGCGGTCGCGTAGTTCTTCCACGCTTCCGGCGTGCTGCGCTCTTGGCCCAGTGGCGCTCATGCGCGCCTGCTCCACATCGACGCGCGAGCAGCCCGGTGGGCGGCAGCCGCGCCCTGCCTCCACTCCCGTGTCGCCGGCTTCGAACGCGACAGGCGCAGGGCGTGCGTCTCTCCAGCCGGGCGGCTGCATCTGCGCGGCCACCTCACCTCGCGCAGGTCGGCGGGCGAGATCGGCGTGACCTGGAAGCCGCGTGACGCTTCGGCGACAGACGAGACGCTTTAGAGCTGAGCCGATTGAGCATCATCTCCGCGCAGCGTGCTGACGCTTCGCCTCGTAGGCGTCGCGCATGCGATCGAGCGTGCAGCCGCTCGCCCGGAGGAAAGCCGCCCGAACACGATGTCGAGTGTCGGATCCGCCGGCGGGTCTTCTCGCCGACGGTTTCGATGGGCTGGGCCTCGTTCGGCATGGGCTGCGCTGTGCCACCTCGCGTCGCCACGATCATACGCTCGGCCTTGGTGGATTCCCGAACCGTCCGGACCTGATTGCAATCATCGGATGAAGCCGTTAACGTCAGGTCAAGCCGTGCGGCGGCGCGCCACGGCGGCCACCACGCTCGAGGAGACACCGCGCATCGGCGATCTGCGCGTCGCCGCTGGTGCTCTGCAGGCCAGCGCCTCCGCGCTCGCCGTCGCCGCTGCGGCGTGCGCGCACGTCTCCAGCGCAGGGGGCTGCGACCAGGGTGCGCTTCAGCAGCGCGCTTCACCGAGCAGGACCCGCGCGCCGACGCCCTGCAAGGCGTTCAGCGCCGCGATGAAAGAGCGACTTCGAGCTCCAGCCGTATCTGGGGCAACACGCTCTTCAAGCAGGGCACCGAGCTCGGTCGCGCTGCAGCGCGGCGAACCTCGGAGATGTGCAACCTCGCCCCGCAGGACATCTCGAAGCAGGTGCCGGCATGGTCGCTGCTGACCTCGGCCTACCTGTTCCGCGACGTGGCCCACCTGAAGAAGACGTTCAAGAGCGACGTCGGCCGCGACTTCATCAAGATCGCGCGCGACCAGCTCGAGCATCGAGGTGATCACGCCGGTCTACTTCGGTCGCGCGACGTCAATCTGAAGCCCGACCGGACGATCCGCACGCCGGCCGACCTCGCCGGCATCAAGCTGCGCATGCCGCCGGGCGAGTTCTGGCAGTTCCTGGGCGAGTCGATCGGCGTGAACCCCACGCCGGTGGCGTTCGCCGAGGTGTACACGGCGCTGCAGACGGGCGCCATCGACGGCCAGGACAACCCGCTGGTCGCTCAGCAAGCTCATGAAGTTCGACGAGGTGACGACGCAGTTCGTGCTGACCGGTCACGTCGCTCGGCTACGACGTCGCTGACGATCTCGAGCAAGGCCTGGAACGGCCTCAAGCCCGCGCAGCAGACGCGCTTCCGCGCGGCCGCCGAGAAGGCGATCGACGACTACACCGCCAAGTTCGAAGGCCAGGAGCGGGACATCGTCGCGTACTCTCAAGGCCGACGGCAAGAAGGTCTACACGCCCGATGTCGCCGCATTCCGCACCTACGCGCAGAAGAAGTACGTCGACAAGTACGGCCGCGACTGGCCGACCGGCGCACTCGAGAAGATCAACGCTCCTCAGGCGCTCGCGCGCCGCGATGGCACACTGAGCCGACGCCCCGCTCCAGCAGCCGGGCGCTCACCGCGTTGGCTGCGACGCCGCGCCAACGATGTCGGCGTCGCGCTGATCGCGACGATGTTCGTCTCGTTCCTGCTCCAGATCGTCTTCCGCTACGTCTTCAACCGGCCGCTCGGCTGGACCGAGGAGGTGACGGTGCTGTGCTGGGTGTGGGTGGTGCTGTGGGGCGCCTCGTTCCTGCTCGACGACGAGGAGGAGGTGCGCTTCGACATCGTCTACAACGCCGTGTCCGGCCGGCGTGCGGCGCGTCTTCACGATCGTCTCGAGCCTCGCGCTGGTCGTGCTGATCGCGCGTCTCGCTGCCCGCCACGTGGCACTACGTGGCGTTCATGAAGCGCGAGCACTCCGCCTACCTCGGGATGCGCTTCGACATCCTGTATTCGATCTACGTGATCTGTTCGCGGTCGTCTGCATCGCGCGCGCAGGCGCGGGTCGCGTGGCGCGCTGTGCACGGCAAGCTGCCCGCAGCCGCGCTCACCGTGAGCGAGGACCGCGTCGCTGATGGCCCTCGCCGTTCGCGCTCTGCATCATCGTGCTGGTCGCGCTGGCGCGTCCTCGGGCTGCCGATCGGCCTGTCGATGATCGCGCGCCTCCGTCCTCTACCTGCTCGTCGCCGGGCTCGACCTCGGGCACCGCCGCCGAGCAGATCCTGAACGGCCTGTTCAACAGCTACGTGCTGCTCGCGGTGCCCCTGTTCATCCTCGCGGCCGACCTGATGAACACCGGCAGCCTCACCGACCGGCTGCTGCAACTTCTGCCTCGTCCTCGTCGGGCGCTTTCGCGGCGGGCTCGGGCACGTCAACGTCGTCGCCGAACATCATCTTCGCCGGCATGTCGGGCTCGGCGATCGCCGACGCCGTCGGCATCGGCCGGATCATCATCGGCATGATGACGCGCGACGGCAGATACCCGGTCGCGTACGCCGGCCGCGATCACCGCCTCGGCCGCGATCATCGGCCCGATCATCCCGCCGTCGATCCCGATGGTCGTCGTACGCGCTGGTGTCGGACACCTCGATCGGCTACCTGTTCCTCGGCGGCGTGATCCCGGGCTTGCTGCTCGGCGCGGCGTTCATGGTCACCAACGCGCTGCATCGCGCGGCGGCGGAACTATCCGGTCGAGCCGCCCGTACCGATGCGCGAGCTGCCGCGCATCACGCTCGACGCGTTTCCGGCGCTGCTGCTGCCGGTCATCCTGCTGTTCGGCATCTACGGCGGCGTGATGACGCCGACCGAAGGCGCGGCCGCCGCGGCTGCTTATGCGCTGCTCGCGTCGGTCGCTGATCTATCGCGCGCTATCGCTGCGCGCAGCTCTACGGCGTGCTGCTCGTCGAGCGCCAAAGCCACGACGTCGGTCGGCATGCTGATCGCCGGCGCGCTGGTCTTCAACTACGTCGTCACGATCGAGAACGTCCCGGCTGTCGGTGCAGCACTTCATGGCCGGATTTCACCTCACGACGACCGGCTTCCTGCTGCTGGTCAACGCGATCCTGCTGGTGCTCGGCTGCCTGCTCGAGGGCACGACGATCCTGCTCGTCATCGTGCCGATCTTCATCCCGCCACGAAGTCGCTGGGCATCGACTGCGTGCATTTCGGCGTGGTCGTGGTCGTCAACGTCATGATCGGCCTGCTCACGCCGCCGTTCGGGCTGCTGCTGTTCATCGTTGCCAACATGACGCAAGCCAGCCGCTCATGGCCATCGTGCGCGAGGCGGTGCCGTTCATCGGCATCGCGATCGTCGTGCTCGCCGCTGATCACGTCTCGTTCCCGAAACCATCCTCTGGCTGCCGCGCGTGCATGGGCTACAAGGGGTGAGCCACCGAGCGAGGAGAGACCGATGACCAAACCGCTCTACATCCTGAACGGCCCGAACCTGAATCGCCTCGGCACGCGCGAGCCGGAGATCTACGGCACGACCACGCCTGGCGCAGATCGAGGCGATGTGCCGCGAGGCCGCCGGCGCGCAGCCGATCGAGTTCCGGCAGATCGAACAGCGAGGCGACGCTGATCGAGTGGATCCACGAGGCGATCGACCACGGCGTGCGGCGATCGTCATCAATCCCGGCGGCGTACTCGTTCACGTCGATCGCGATCCTCGACGCGCTCAAGATGTTCCCGGGGCCGATCGTCGAGGCTGCACATCTCCAACATCCACCGGCGCGAGGACCTCTACCAGCGCTCGCTGGTGTCGAAGACCGCCACCGCGGTGATCGCCGGGCTGCGGCGCGCGGCTACGGGCCTCGCAGTTCGCGCCATCGGCGAGCTCATGGCCGACCCGTCCGGGTTGAACGCCCAAGCCGCCGCGATCTCGCGGCGGTGCGCGGATGTTCTTGAGGAAGCCCTGGCGCAGCGCAGGGTCGGAATGGTCGCCGCCTGGGCCCCGGCGCGTCGTGGGCACTGCCCAGCCACGCGGTCGCGCGCGGGTCGTGCGCTCGGGCAAGCGCCTGATGGCAGGTCATCTCGATCAAGCGAGGCTTCACGCTTCCAACCAGCGTCCAGCGCTTCCGCCACGTGGGCCAGCACCGCCTCCGCCTCGCGCAGCGCCGTCGCCACGTCCCCCTCGGCGAGCGCGACCTGCGCTAAGCCCGCAGTGGCATCGTGCTGCCAAGGGCTCTCGATCTCACGCGCTTTGCGTCGCATCTGCTCGAGGCCTGTCGCGCTGCGGCACGATGGGCCCCAAGGCCTGCCAGCTCGGCCTGTGCCCAGCTTCAGCAGCGCGTCCACCTCCCGATCGCGCGCTTGCGTCGCGGCCAGGATGTCCAGGGCCGAACGCGCCAGTGTCAGCGCCGAACGCAGCGTCGCCGTGCATCAGCGCGAGGTCCGAGAGGTTGCACAACGTGGAGCCTTCGATGACCCGGTCGCCGTTGGCGCGCAGCATCCGCAACGACTCTTGCGAATCGCGCCGCGCCTGCGCCAGATCGCCCAGCTCCAGCCACGCCACGCCCAGGTTCGACAGCGCGATGGCTTCGCTGCGCCGATCGCCGATCTCCCGGTTGATCAGCAGGTTGCGGCGACTCAGGTCGAGGGTTGCCCATGACATCGCCCCTGCAGGTTGGCGATGACGATGAGCGTGTTGAGCTGGGACTCCTCGTTCGCGGCAGCCCGAACGCGCGCGCGTCGGTCAGGCCCTGCCGAGCAAGCACCCTGCCGGCCTCGAGGTCGCCCTGCATCGCCAGTGCCGACGCGATGCAAGCAGCAGCGCATGCAGCCGCAGGCCATGGTCATCTGCACTCTCGGCGAACGCCATGCCGCGCTCGCGCGGCGCTCTTCGCACGCTGACCAGTCGGCCATGCGCAGCGCCCGGTAGCTGCGCCGCCAGGCGGCGTAGGCGCCGCCGCGCATCGCTGGCGAGGATCTCGGCCAGCCTTTCCAGCTGCTTCGATGTCGGCAGCCTGCTCCGGCGCGGCGGGCCTGCAGTGTCCAGCGTCTCTTCGCGCACGCGCAGCAGCCGCCAGCGCAGGAGCGCGTCGGCGGGGATCGCACGCTGCCCTGGCGAGCCGAGAAGGGCGAGAGCCTTCCTCACATGTTCCAGCACCGCGTCGTGCCCGAAGCGCTCTCTCGCATGCTCGGCCGCGCGGGCGTGGAACTCGGCCGCGCTGCGCCCCATCGCCGGCGCGCTCGTAGTGCTCGGCGGTGGCACCCAGGAAGTCTCTGGCACGCAGGCCGGTGAGGCTGGCGAGCCACTGCGCCACCTCTGCCATGCAGCTCGCGCCGGTGCGCTTCAGCACGCGTGTCGTAGGTGACCTGGTGCAGCATCTGGTGGCGAAACGCGTACTCGCGCAGGCCTTCGATCGCGGCGTCGGCTCTCGGTAGCACCAGCTCGCGGGTCACGAGGGACGGCAAGGCGCCCTCTGGCCTTGCATCGAGCGCGCGATCAGCGCCTGGTCCCAGAAGACAGGGCCGATCACGCTGGCTTCCTGCAGCGTGAGCTTCTCGACGGCCGGAAGACCGTCGAGCCGCGCCTGCAGCACGCCGGTCAAGGTGGGCGGCACCTTGGCGCCGAGAGCTTGTCGGCAACCAGCGTCCAGCACTCCGAGCTGGTGTCGATCGCGCCCTGGTCGATGAGCATCTTCACCAGCTCTTCCATATAGAAGGGGTTGCCTTCGGAGCCGCTCGGTGACGATCTCGCGCAACGGCTGCCGGAACCTGCGGGCAGCCTCTTGAGCAGCTCGTCGGCGAGGTCGCGGCTTTGTCGCTTTCTCCAGCGGCTTGAGCTCGATGCGTTGCTGTCCTCCGAGGCGCGCTCTGCCAATCCGCTCTGCGCTCGAACAGGGTCGGCCGGGTGAAGGCCAGGATCAGCAGCGGCAACGTCGCCGCTGACTTCGCGAGGTAGGCGAGGAAGTCCGAGGCTGTCGTTGTCGGCCCAGTGCAGGTCTTCGAGCTGCAGCACGACCGGCGAGCCCGCCGCGCCGTCGCTGCCTCCGCCGCCCGAGACCTGCGGAACAATTGCGCGGCCGCGTGGAGCGCACGGTTGCGAATCTGCCGAGGGTCGTCGAGGATGCCGCGCAGATGTGCGGCTCTCGCGCCATTCGATGCCGATCAGGTGGCCGAGCAGGTGGGCATGGCCTTCGGCGAGATCCGGGCCGTCGTCGTGCTCGAAGAGCGGGATGATCCCCTGCTCCATCTTGGCGCGCGCCGCTTCGATGCTGTCGTCGTCGGCGATCTGGAAGCGCCAGGCCGAGGATGTCGCGCAGCAGGCCGAACGGCTGTCCCTGGGTCTGCGGCGTGGCGCGCCCGCGGAAGAGATGAAGAGCTCGGGCTCGCGCTTCGCTCCAGGCCTCGAACTCGTAGAGCAGCCGGCTCTTGCCGATGCCGGCGTCGGCGACCACCGTCACCGCGGCGAGGCGCCTCTCGCGCGAACAGGCGCCTGAAGGCGGCCTGCAGCGCTGGCGAGCTCGGCCTCGCGGCCGATCATCCGCGTGGCGACGCCTTCGATGCCGCGCGTGCCGATGCGGAAGGACCGCGGCTTCGCGCGCAGCACCAGGTAGCTCTGGATCGGGTCGTCGACACCCTTGACCAGCAAGCGGCTCCTGCGCTTCGACCTCGAACATCCCGCGCACCTGGCGCGTAGGTGTCCTGGCTGATGCGCAAGCGCTCCGGCCGGCGCGGTCTGCTCCATGCGCGCGGCGATGTTGACGGCGACGCCGCGGATCGTGCCGTCGGCATCGACGCCGCCGCCGAGCAGCACGCCGCCGGTGTGGATGCCGACGCGGACGTCGAAGCCTGGCATGAGCCGTGCGCGGCCAGGACCTCCGCAGCCGAGCGCCCGGCCGAGCGTCGAGCAGCGCCAGCCCGCAACGCACCGCGCGTTCGGCATCGTCCTCCCTGGCTTCGTCGGCGCCGAACGCAGCGAGGATGTTGTCGCCCGCGTACTGCAGCACCTTGCCGTGGTGCGCCCGGACGATGGCGGTGCCGCGCCGGAGCGCGCTCGTCCATCACGGCGCTGATCTCTTCCGGGTCGAGCCGCTGGCTCAGCGTCGTCGAGCCCGACGACGTCCAGAAACACGATGCTGACCTGCTTGAGGGTTTGCTGCGGCTCGCGTGCTGACGCTGCGGGCGATGTCAGCGCGACGAGCCTGGCGCTGCAGCGGCGCGATCGCCATGTCGACCATCGCGTCGCCAACCACGTCGCGCTGGGCTTCGAAGGCGGCGATGGCGACCCGGAGTTGCTGGACTTCGTCCGACATTGGTGCGACGAGGATATAGCTTCCCGCTCACCGGCAGAATCGCGGATCTCGACGCTTCGCCCATCGTGCGCTCGTGCAGTCGCGCCATCGGCGAGCTCATCGCCGACCTCTCCGGTTGAATTACGCCTCCGCCTGATCGGGCGCGACCGCGACCGCGCGGACTTCTTCGCCGAGTCGACCAACGCCAGCAGTGCGTCGGGGTCGGCCGGCTTGGTCAGGTGATGATCGAACCCGGCCTCGCGTGCCCGTTCGCGGTCGGCCGGCTGGCCGTATCCGGTGAGCGCGATGAGGCACGACGAGCGTGTCGCCGACAGCTCACGCAACTGGCGCGCGACGAGGTAGCCGTCCATCGCGGGCAAGCCGATGTCGAGCATCACGACATCGGGCGCGAACACCGGCGCAGACGCCAGCGCGTCCGCGCCGTTGCCGACCGTCTTGACCTCGTGCCCACTGAGCTCCAGCAGCACCTTGGTGGCTTCCGCTGCATCGTGGTTGTCGTCGACGACCATGACGCGACAAGCCGCACGCCGCGTCCATCCCGGGCGTCGGGCGATCGCCGTCGGCGGCGCGCCTCGCCCACCTCGCTGACGTACGGCAGCACGACGCGGAACTCCGAGCCGCGACCTGAGCCGCCGCTGCTCGCCGTGACTGCGCCATGATGCAGCTCGACCAGGCGGTGCACGAGCGTCAACCCGACACCGAGGCCGCCCTGGCTGCGATCGAGCGAGCGCTTGCCCTGCTCGAAGATCTCGAAGATGTTGGGCAGCAGCTCGGCGTCGATGCCGACGCCGTTGTCGCGAACGCGTGATCTCGGCATGGCCCTGGCGGATCCCGAGCGCCAGCTCGATCGAGCCGCCGTCGTCGGTGTACTTGGCGGCGTTGTTGAGCAGGTTGGCGACGACCTGCGACAGGCGCGCGAAATCGCCGCGCAGCGACGACCGGCGCGTCGGGGATCGCCGTGTCAGGGTGGTGGCGGCGGCTGTCGATGAGCGGCCTGGCGGTCTCGACGGCGTGCGCGATCACCGCGCGCAGGTCGAGCTGCTCGGTCTGCAGCGCGATCTTGCCCTGGTTGATGCGGGCGACGTCGAGCAGGTCCTCGACCAGGCGGTGAGATGCGCGACCTGGCGACCGGTGACGTCGGTCGCCCAGGTCAGCTTCGGCTCGGCGGGCGCGCGACGCGGCGAATGACCTCGAGCGCCGTGCGGATCGGCGCCAGCGGGTTGCGGAGCTCGTGCGAGAGCATCGCCAGAAACTCGTCCTTGCGCCGGTTCGAGATCTGGCAGCAGCGCCTCGACGCCGCGCCGTTCGTCGATCTCCATCTGCAGCATGCGGTACAGCGCGCGCGTTCTCGAGCGCGATCGCCGCGCGCTCGAGCAGCTCGACGATGTCCGATGCGGCGCCCTCGCTGGCCGGACTCAGGCAGATCGCACCGACGAGGCGGTCTGGCGCTGCGGAGCGGCAGGACCAGGCGGCGCGCCATGGCTTCGGCCGACGGCGTTCACGCCTTCGCGTCGACGACGCCAGCCAGCAACGCCGCCTCGTCGCGCCGGCAGCTGCTCGACCTCGCGCCGCCCATCGCGCGCGACGCCGCTTGCCGCCGAGAGATCCGTCGAGCACGCAGTCGAAGCCGCCGAGCGGGATTGCACGAGCGCGAGCGTGGCCTCGCTCGCGAGAAGCGCGGGATCAGCATCTCGAGGAGACGCCTTCCGGTGACCTCGGCATCGAGCGACGACCCGAGCTCGCGGCTCGCCTCGAGAAAAAGTGCGAGCGGCGCGTGTTCTCCTCGGCGACCTGCGCGCAGCTTCTGGCCGCGGCGAGCGCGACCCGCTCGTCGGCGCGCGCGGCGCAAGCGCGCTGCTGCGTCAGATGCAAGGTCGACGAAGACCTTGCACCTTCGAGCGCAGGACGTCGGGAACGACCGGCG
>ERZ1370068.9426-contig-8206_pt1 | contig 13263 bp, 22 predicted proteins | sample MGYA00561227_ERZ1370068 | MGnify/ENA primary metagenome ERZ1370068 (study PRJEB38410, sample SAMEA6850437) | metagenome | study: Metagenomic assessment of the ecological functions of the soil: analysis of the soil microbiota associated with the...
GTAGTCTGAGAAAACCAATTTCTGGAATCTGTGCCATATGTCGTCCCTTCAAGTTTTCAGCTTGGTGTGCATCTCTGGTCAATGCGCGCGGCGATTTATGTCGAATCAGGTTACTCCGATCCGTTTACATGCAAAGTGAGACAAGACCGTCCGCCTTTAGTTCACGCAATACATTGTATTCAAAGGGAATTGTGTAAAGAACTTTACGGAGGGTTTTGATAGACGTATGAAATGACAAGAAATTTTGATTGCAGTGGTTCTAGCCATTTTTTTGGCGATGGACCATCTTCTGCCGGTGCGAACACGCCCGCAACCGCAATGCAGCGCGGGCGTTGTGGTGAAGAAGAGCCGCCGGGGGTTGCGGGAGCCTGCCATGCGCTACCCCGGCAATCATTGCGACGCCGTTTTGAACCTTCGTCTAGCGCCCGAGTAACTTCTGAAGGCCAGTGCGCGACGAGAATCGCGCCCGGGCGCCGCAAACCGATACGCCACACCGTGCAGTGGTATCACGTCCGCTCGGCTTTCAACTTGTCCTACGTTAGTCCGCCCATTGCTGCATCATCTTCCGGCGCTCGGGAAGAGTGCTCGGCGGCTTGAGATTGTAGGCCGCCCGTACCCCGTCGCGCTCTGAATGTGCGAGCGGCATCAGTGCGTCGCGGTTTCCAGCCCTGCTCGTTCAACTGCGTCGAGGGCCATGCTCCGGAAGCCATGTCGGTCATCTGGTCCTTGGCGTAGCCGAGCCGGCGCAAGGCTTGCGTTGACTGTGTTCTCGCTCATCGGGCGCCCGTCAGTACGCGCCCCCCGGAAAGACGTATTTGCCGCGGCCCGTGAGCGCCTGCAATTCCTTTAGGACTGCCACGGCCTGGGTGGACAGCGGGACGATGTGCTGGCCTCCCATTTTCATCCGCGGACCGGGGATCTTCCACTCGGCCTTATCGAGATTGAACTCGGGCCACTCGCCCTTGCGCAACTCGCCAGGACGAACGAGGTAAGAGGAGCAAGACGCAGCGCGCACTTGGTGACAGCGAGCCGTCGTACCGTCGATCGCGCGCAGTAGCCCGCCAATAGCCTTGGGGTCCGTGATCGAGGGTAATGCTGCTCCTTGTTGGGCGTGAGCGCGCCGCGAAGCTCAACGGTGGGGTCACGATCCGCGCGGCCGGTGGCCACCGCATACCGGAATACCTGGCTGCAATTCTGCATCGTTCGATGGGCGGTTTCGTATGCCTCGCGTTCCTCAATTTTTCATAGGACCCAGCAAGCGTTTCGCGGGACGTGATCTCGGCTATCGGGCGACCGCCAGGGCGGAAAACATTGTTTCAGGCCGCCCGAGGATCTTGTTGGGTAGTTCTTGTGCCCACTTCTTGGAAGCTGGCGATCCACTCCCTGGCAACTGCCTCGAAGCTGTTGGCCGCGCGCTCGGTGACCGCATGGTTCGACTTACGCTGTTCGCTCGGATCGACGCCATTGGTCAGCAACCGCTGCACGTCGTCGCGCCGATCCCGCGCGCCTTTGATCCACTCGCCAGTGTCTTTGTCCTTACGCCCCGCCAGCAGCGTCTGGATAGACACCGAGGGAGGCGCTTCTCGCCTTGCCGGCGAAGCGGTACTTGAGTCGCCACTTCCCTGTCTTCGGCTGGCGCAATTTCGAGGTACAGACCGCCCCATCGAAGAGGCGTACAAACTTTTCGCTGTGCTTCGCTGCGCGGACCAGCTTTGACATCGGTCAGGGCCATGGGGGCAACTCCATTGGTTGAACACCAACTTGCCCCCAAGGTTTGCCCCCAGTTGACCGTCAATGAACCTAAAACCGCCTCCGGACGTATTTTCATAGGAGAACTGGCGTTTTCCAATAGGAAGTTGGGAGACGGCTTTGGACTTCCCAAGGCAGGTATCTGGTGCCGGCTGACGGAATCGAACCGCCGACCTTCGGTTTACAAAACCGCTGCTCTACCAGCTGAGCTAAGCCGGCCCGGGTGCTTTGTAAATTATGCGCTTACTTGATGCGGCGCAATGTCGGCTTGCCGCCGCCGGAGGGCTTCTTCGGCGGTTCGGGTACCGGCGCAGGGAGCGCCGGGGCACGGGTATTGGAGGCGGTCTCGCCCTCGGCCTTGGCCTGCACGCCGGCCTTCGGCCCCTCGGTGTCGAAGGTCATGCCGTGGCCGGTCTCGCGCGCGTAGAGCGCGTAGACGTTGGCCACCGGCACCGAGATCTGCCGCGCCACGCCGCCGAAGCGCGCCGAGAATTCGATCAGCTCGTTGCCCATCTGCAGCTTGTGCACGGCGTTGGGGCTGATGTTGAGCGTGATCTCGCCGCCCTTCACGTACTCGGCGGGCACCTGGGTGTGCGAGTCGACCTTCACCGCGAGGTGCGGCGTGTAGCCGTTGTCCACGCACCACTCGAAGAGCGCGCGCAGCAGGTACGGCTTGGTCGGGATCTCGTTCGCTCGACTCACTTGCGCATCACCTTCTCGGAGGGCGTCAGCGCCTCGATGAACGCCGGGCGCGAGAAGATGCGCTCGGCGTACTTCATCAGCGGCGCGGCGGTCTTGCCGAGCTTGATGCCGTAGTGGTCGAGGCGCCAGAGCAGCGGCGCGATCGCCACGTCGAGCATGGTGAAGTCGTCGCCGAGCATGTGCTTGGTCTTGGTGAACACCGGCGCGAGCTCGATCAGCCGGTCGGTGACGTGCTGGCGCGCGCGCTCGACCTGCTTCTCCTTGCCCGACTCGAGCGCCTCGATCTGCGAGAACAGCTCGACCTCCATGTTGAACAGCATCAGGCGCGCGCGGGCGCGCATCACCGGGTCGGCGGGCATCAGCTGCGGGTGCGGGAAGCGCTCGTCGATGTACTCGTTGATGATGTTCGACTCGTACAGGATCAGGTCGCGCTCGACCAGCACCGGCAGGCGGTTGTAGGGGTTCATCACCGCGATGTCTTCGGGCTTGTTGTACAGGTCGACGTCGATGACCTGGAAGTCCATGCCCTTCTCGTAGAGCACGAAGCGGCAGCGGTGGCTGAAAGGGCAGGTCGTGCCCGAATAGAGTTGCATCATGATGCTGGACTTCCGATCAGGAAAGAACCGCGCGGCCGGCCGGCCGCGGCGGTGGTCAGTGCACGTCTTTCCAGTATTCCTTCTTCAGCAGATAGGCGAGCACGAACAGCACGCCGAGGACGAACAGCGTGACGACGCCGATCGCCTTGCGGCTCGCCGGCGTGCGGCTCGCCGACGTAGACCAGGAAGTTGACGAGGTCGCGCACCGGTGGCGTCGTACTCGGTCGCCGACTGCGCGCCCTTGGAGATCTCGCGACCACTTGTACTCGACGTGGCCGTGGCCGCCGGTCGGCGACCTCGAGGCGCCGCTCGCCCTGCAGCATCCACAGCGCGTGCGGCATGCCGACGTTCGGGAACACGGCGTTGTTCCAGCCGTTCGCGGTCTTCGGGTCGCGGTAGAAGGTGCGCAGGTAGGTGTAGAGCCAGTCGGCGCCGCGCGAGCGCGCGATCACCGACAGGTCGGGCGGCGCGACGCCGAACCACTGCTTGCCGTCCTTGACGCTGCATGCGGGCCCTTCATCGGCTCGCCGATCTTGTCGGCGGTGAACATCAGGTTGTCGCGGATCTGCGCCTCGGTGAGGCCGATCTCGGTCAGGCCGTGGTAGCGCATGTACTGCGCGCTGTGGCAGCCGAGGCAGTAGTTGACGAAGGTGCGCGCGCCCGACCTGCAGGCTGACCAGGTCGCGCGGGTCGTGCGGCGAGCGGTCGAGCGGATAGCCGGCTTCCGAGCCGCGAGGCGGCGAGCGGCGCGAACAGCAGCGACGAGCAGGAGCTTTCTCATGCACGTCACCCGCTCGGGCACCGGCAGCACCTTGTCGCGCGCGGTGTACCAGGGCATGAGGAAGAAGAACAGCGAAGTAGACGCACCGTGCACACGCGCGCCGCCCAGGTGGCGACGTCCTTGGTGTCGAGGCAAGAAGGCGTCGAAGCCGAACTGGCCCCAGACCGTGGTCGAGCTCGGTGCCGAGGTAGCCGAGCATCAGGAACACGACCACGAAAGCGGCGAGCCAGCTCTTGTACAGCACGCCGCGGTAGCGGATCGACTTCACCGGGCTGCGGTCGAGCCAGGGCAGGAAGAACAGGATCATGGTCGCGATGCCCATCGCCAGCACGCCCGGGAACTGCGAGTTGAACAGCGGCGGCACCGCGCGCAGGATCGAGTAGTACGGCGTGAAGTACCAGACCGGCGCGATGTGCTCCGGCGTCTTCAGCGGGTCGGCCGGGATGAAGTTGTTGTACTCGAGGAAGTAGCCGCCCATCTCCGGCACGAAGAACATGACGAAGCAGAAGATGGCGAGGAACACCACCGCGCCGACGATGTCCTTCACCGTGTAGTACGGATGGAAGGGAATGCCGTCGAGCGGATGGCCGTCCGGGCCCTTCGTCTTCTTGATCTCGATGCCGTCGGGGTTGTTCGAGCCGACGTCGTGCAGCGCGAGGATGTGCGCCACCACCAGGCCGAGCAGCACCAGCGGGAACGCGATCACGTGCAGCGCGAAGAAGCGGTTCAGCGTCGCGTCGCGACACTACGTAGTCGCCGCGGATCCACGAGCGCGAGGTCCGGGCCGATGAACGGGACGGTGCCGAACAGGTTGACGATCACCTGCGCGCCCCAGTAGGACATCTGGCCCCAGGGCAGCAGGTAGCCGAAGAACGCCTCGCCCATCAGCGTCAGGTAGATCAGCACGCCGAAGATCCAGACCAGCTCGCGCGGCTTGCTGGTACGAGCCGTACAGCAGGCCGCGGAACATGTGCAGGTAGACGACGATGAAGAACGCCGAGGCGCCGGTCGAGTGGATGTAGCGGATCAGCCAGCCGCCACGGCACGTCGCGCATGATGTACTCGACCGAGCCGAAGGCGAGCGCTCGCGTCGGGCTTGTAGTTCATCGTCAGGAAGATGCCCGAGACGATCTGGATCACCAGCACCAGCATCGCCAGCGAGCCGAAGAAGTACCAGAAGTTGAAGTTCTTCGGCGCGTAGTACTCGGCGGCGTGTCTTGCGCCATTCCGACGCCACCGAGGGCATGCGCGCAGTCGAACCAGCCCCAAAGGGCACGCAGCGTTGCACCCATTCGCCTAGGCTCCCTTCTTATCTTTGTCTTCGCCGATCGTCAGCTTGCCGTCGGCCAGGACGTGTACGGCGGCACCTCCAGGTTGAGCGGCGCCGGCGCGCCACTGGAACACGCGGCCGGCGTAGTCGAACTTGGAGCCGTGGCACGGGCAGTAGAAGCCGCCCACCCAGTCGGCGCCCATCTCGGCCTTCGCGTCCGGCCGCCTTGAGCTGCGGCGAGCAGCCGAGGTGCGTGCAGACGCCTTCCATCACCATGCACTCGGGCTTCTGAGCGAGCGGTACTCGTTCTTCGCGTAGTCCGGCTGCTTCGAGGAGCGTCGACTCGGGATCGGTGAGCCGCGTCGTCGACGGCTTTCAGCGAATCGAGCATCTCCTTCGTGCGGCGGATCACCCACACCGGCTTGCCGCGCCATTCGATCACCTGCCAGCTCGCCTGGCGCCATTCGCGAAATGTCCGACCTCGACCGGCGCGCCGGCCGCCTTGCGCGCGCTCCGAGGGCCACATGCTGGCGACGAAGGGACGGCGGCGCCGACGTCCAGCCGCGCCGCCGACGGCCGAGGTGGCAACGATCAGAGTTGCGCCGCGTCTTATCCAGTTTTTCTTGCTCGTTCATGGAGATGGAATTGTTGTCGGTAACGACGCGAAGCGGAGATTGTAGCGGCGAGGCTTGGTAGTTGTCCACGATTTCGCCTCTAAGCGCTTATATTTTCAAGGGAATTTTCGTATACTTGCGCGCGCTCCCCATGCGTCGGCTCTGGCTCATCTTCGCGCAGGCGACGACCGATCGCCGTCGCGCTGCTGTTCGTGGTCTCGACGTTCCGGCCCGAGTGGCTGCCGGCGCGCGGCGGCGCGCCGATCGCTCGGTCGCCGCCGGCGCGACGAGCGGCGGCGCGCCGGCGCGCGGCCGCGAGCGCGTCGTACCACGACGCGGTGCAGCGCGCGATGCCCTCGGTGGTGAACATCTTCACCTCGAAGGAGATCCGCACGCCGCGCCATCCGCTGCTCAACGATCCGATCTTCCGCCGCTTCTTCGGCGAGCAGCTGCCCGACGAAGCGCAGCGCGCCTCCAGCCTCGGCTCGGGCGTGATCGTCAGCACCAGCGGCTACGTCCTCACCAACCACCACGTGGTCGAGGCCGCCGACGAGATCGAGGTGGCGCTCGCCGACGGCAAGAAGCTGCTCGCGCAAGGTGGTCGGCAACGATCCGGAGACCGACCTCGCGGTGCTGCGCGTCGACGCCGAGAACCTGCCGGCGATCACCTTCGGCTCCGCCGAGAGCGCTGCGCGTCGGCGACGTGGTGCTCGCGATCGGCAATCCCTTCGGCGTCGGCCAGACGGTGACCGGCGGCATCGTCTCGGCGCTCGGCCGCACCGGCCTCGGCATCAACACCTTCGAGAACTTCATCCAGACCGACGCCGCGATCAACCCCGGCAACTCCGGCGGCGCGCTGATCGACGCCTGCGGGCAACCTGATCGGCATCAACACCGCGATCTTCTCGCGCTCGGGCGGCTCGATGGGCATCGGCTTCGCCATCCCGGTGTCGACGGCGAAGATGGTGCTCGACCAGATCGTCAAGAACGGCACCGTGACGCGCGGCTGGATCGGCGTCGAGGTGCAGGAGATCACGCCGCCGATCGCCGAGTCGTTCAAGCTCGGCGGCACGCGCGGCGCGCTGATCGCCGGCGTGCTGCGCGGCGGCCCGGCCGACAAGGCCGGGCGTGAAGCCGGGCGACGTGCTGGTCGAGGTCGAGGGCCGGCCGGTCGCCGACCCGACTTCGATGCTCAACCTGATCGCGGCGCTGCCGCCGGGCAAGCCGGCGACCGTGAAGGTGAAGCGCAGCGGTCAGGAGATCGACGCCACCATCACCGTCGGCCGGCGGCCCGAAGCCGCAGGCGCGCGCGGCCGAGATAGCCGCGCTTCCCGCGGCTCTACTTCGTCAGGAACGCCTTGATCTGGTCGCCGACCTTGGCGATCGAGAAGATGCCGTCGAGGTGGCCGCTCGTGCCGTCGATCTCGTAGAACTCGACGTACGTTGCCCTGCGCGCGCAGCTTGTCGGCCCAGCGCTTGCGAGAGCTCCGGCGGGAAGACGAGATCGGTCTTCGGCCGGCAGGAACAGCACCTTCGCCTTGATGCGCGACTGCTCCTTCTCCAGGTTGTAGAGCTGGTTCGCCTTGACGAGCCACACGAAGTGGCGCGGCATCGGATGCGCCCGCCCTCGCCTGCCCGGACTTCTGCAGCGAGTCCTCGATCGCGAACAGGTTGCCCATCGCCTCAGCGGGGTTCTTTCCCTTCGGCCGCCCACTTGTAGCCGTGCACCTTCTCCGCCCACGCGAAATGCAGCGTGGTCAGGCTGACGATCGTCAGCGCCTGCGCGAGGCCCTCGTCCGGCTCCGCGCCGCCGTAGTAGTCGCCGCCCTTCCAGTTCGGATCGAGCTTGATCGGCGCGGCCCACACGTTGAGCCAGCTCGAGCACGTAGGGATGGATGTCGAGGCCCGGGCCGATGACGTGCGACCACGCGCTCGACGTAGCCGGGGTATTCGGCCGCCCACTGCATCGCCTGCAGCGAGCCGCCTGGACGCGCCGGCGGCGGCCACCAGCTTCTTCACGCCGAGCGAATCGAGCAGCGCCTTGTGCACGCGCACGAAATCGCGCATCGAGACGACCGGGAAGCTCGAGCCGTACGGCTTGCCGGTATCGGGATTGATCGTCGCCGGGCCGCGTCGTGCCGACCATCGGGCTCTTCACGTTCAGGTTGACGAGCGTGTCGGCGCTGACCACGAAGTACTTGTCGGTGTCGATCGCCTTGCCCGGCCCGATGATCGCGTCCCAGTAGCCGGCGGCCTTCTCGTCGGCCTTGTAGCGGCCAGCGGCGTGCGAGTTGCCCGGAGAAGAAGTGCGGGACGAAGATCGCGTTGTCGCCGGCGGCGTTCAGCTTGCCGTAGGTCTCGTAGCCGACGCGCACGTTCTTGATGGTCTTGCCGCCGGCCGTCGTGTACTGCGGCAGGGTGAAGAACTTCTTCTCGGTCAGCAGCTGGGCGAGCGCGCCGTCGGCGAGCGCGAACGCCGCCAGGAAGCGCCAGAGCAAAACGCAGGTACATGGAATCTCCCTTCAGGTTTGTTTTTGCGACAGGTCGGTTGCTGCTTCTCGTTTATGGACGAAGCGCGCGACGAACAGCCCCGCTTCGTAGAGCAGGCACATCGGAATCAGCAGCGCGAGCATCGACACCACGTCGGGCGGCGTGATCACCGCGGCGACCACGAAGCGCTGCCGAGGATCACGTAGGAGCGCGCACTCGACCAGCTGCTCGACCGTCACCAGGCCCGAAGCGCACCAGCAGGATCGACCACGATCGGGATCTCGAACGTCACGCCGAAGGCGAGGAACATGGTGAGCACGAAGGTGAAATAGGCGTCGATGTCCGGCGCCGGCGTGATCGACTTCGGCGCGAAGTCGGCGATGAAGGCGAACACCTGGCCGAAGACGAAGTAGTAGCAGAACGCCACGCCGCAGAAGAACAGCAGCGTGCTCGCGACGACGAGCGGCACCGCGAGCTTCTTCTCGTGCTCGTAGAGCCCGGGCGCGACGAACGCCCAGGCCTGGTAGAGCACGTAGGGCAGCGCGACCATGAAGCGCCGCGAGCGCCGTGACCTTCAGCGGCACCATGAACGGCGTGATCACGCCGGTGGCGATCATCTTCGCGCCCTGCGGCAGCGCGTGCCATCAGCGGCGCGGCGAGGAAATCGTAGATCGCGCCCGGCGCCCGGCCAGAACAGCAGAGCGACGAAGCAGCCACGAGCGACCGCGCCCAGCGCGCGCAGCAGCCGCGTGCGCAGCTCGATCAGGTGCGAGATGAAGCTGTCCTGCGTCGCTCACGCGGCGCTCGGTCGCTTCGGCTGCTTCGGCGTCTTCGGCGGTGCTTCCTGCGGCTTGTCGCAGGCTCGCCGCCGCGGCGTTCAGTTCGCGTCTCGACCTTCGAGACCTCGGCTGCTCGCCTTCGATGACCTCGCTCGTTGCACCGGAGCTCTGGAAGCTGGACGCCGCCTGCTGCATCGAGTCGCGCATCTTGCGCAGCTCGTCGAGCTCGACCTCGCGGTTGATGTCGGCCTTGACGTCGGCGACGTAGCGCTGCAGCCGGCCGGCGAGGTGGCCGAGCGGTGCGCGCGACGCGCGGCAGCCGCTCCGGGCCGATCACGATCAGCGCGACCACGCGCGATCACCATCAGTTCGGAAAAGCCGATGTCGAACATTGGCGTCCTAGAGAACAAACGGGCGCCCGCAGGGGCGCCTCTGCGTCTAACTGGCAGCTGGACCGTGCTCAGGCCTTGCGTCTCGGTCTTGCCCTTGACCTCGCCCTCGACCGTCTTGCCGGTCACCTGCGGCGCGGCGTGCCCGGCGTCGGCCGCCTTGTCGCCGCTGTTCGCGCATGCCGTCCTTGAAGCCGCGCACCGCGCCGCCGAGATCCGCGCCGATGTTGCGCAGCTTCTTCGTGCCGAAAATCACCAGCACGATGACCAGCAGGATGACCCAGTGCCAGATGCCCCAACGTGCCCATAGCTTCCTCCTACTTTCGCCTCTGAGAGCATCGGGCCCAGCGGGTCCGGCCCGCCGAGGACATGCATATGGACATGATACACCTCCTGATGCCCCACCCGGCCGTTGTTGATGATGGTGCGGAAGCCATCCGCCGCGCCCGGCTTCGCGGGCGAGTCGCCCGGCCAGCGCGAGCATCTTGCCGAGCGCCGACTGGTGGCGCAGGCTGCGCGTCGTAGAGCGTCGCGACGTGCGCCTTCGGCACGAGCAGGATATGCACCGGCGCCTGCGGCCGGATGTCGTTGAAAGCGATCACCTCGTCGTCCTCGTAGCAGCTTCTTCGCCGGAATCTCGCCGCGGACGATCTTGCAGAAAATGCAGTTCGGGATCGCTCATCGCTTCTTCCTGCGCCGCCTTCTCGTCGATGCCGGAGATGCCCTCGCGCCGCTGCAGCTCGGCGAGCACGTCGCCGCGGCCCGAGGCCGTGGCGCGCGAGCACGATCATGCAGTGGAACCAGAGATCGGTGGTCTCGCGCACGAGCTGCAGCCGGTCGCCGCTCTTCGCCGCGAGCACCGTCTCGGTCGCTTCCTCGCCGATCTTCTTCAGCATCGCGTCGTCGCCCTTGGCGAACAGGCTGCGCGACGTAGGACTTCTTGCGGATCGGCGCCCTTGCGCTCCTCGATGGAGTCGGCGATGCGTTCGCAGGATGTCGGCTTTCATTTTTTCTTGTAGATGAGCGCTGGATCCTTGAGCACCGGATCGACCGTCACCCATTTCCCGTTCTCGAGTTTGCGGAAAAAGCAGCTTTCGCGCCCGGTGTGGCAGGCGATGCCGCCGACCTGCTCCACCTTGCAGCAGGATCGCGTCGGCGTCGCAGTCGATGCGCAGCTTCGCGCACCTTCTGCGTGTAGCCCGGACTCCTCGCCCTTGCGCCACAGCTTCTTGCGCGAGCGCGACCAGTAGACCGCCTCGCTGCGTCTCCGCGGTCTTCTGCGAGCGCCTCGCGGTTCATCCAGGCGACGCGTCAGCACGCTGGCCGTGAGAGAAGTCCTGCGCGACGACGGCGACCAGGCTCGTGCTCGTTCCAGGGCACTTCGTCGAGCCAGCTCACAGGCGCACCTCGATGCCGCGGCTCTGCATGTGCTCCTTCACCTGCCGCACGGTCAGATCGCCGAAGTGGAACACGCTCGCGCGCGAGCACCGCGTTGGCGCCGCCCGCGAGGATACCCTCGGCGAAGTGCTCGCGCGTTGCCGGCGCCGCCCGAGGCGATCAGCGGCACCCGCACCGCGTCGCGCACCGCGCGCGTCAGGCCGATGTCGAAGCCGTCGCGGGTGCCGTCGCGGTCCATGCTGGTGAGCAGGATCTCGCCCGCGCCGGCCTCCGCCATGCGCTTCGCCCACTGGACCGCGTCCAGGCCGGTGGGCTTGCGGCCGCCGTGGGTGAAGACCTGCCACGAAGAACCGTTCTTCTTGGCGTCGATCGCGACCACGATCGCACTGGTTGCCGACGATGCTCGGACGCCTCGCGCACCAGCTCCGGGTTCTGCACCGCGGCGGTGTTGATCGACACCTTGTCCGCGCCGGCGTTGAGCAGGCGCCGCACGTCCTCCACCTTGCGCACGCCGCCGCCGACGGTGAGCGGAATGAAGACCTTGCTCGCCACCGCCTCGATGACGTGCAGCAGGATGTCGCGCTCGTCGGAGCTCGCGGTGATGTCGAGGAAGGTGAGCTCGTCGGCGCCCTCGCCGTCGTAGCGCGCGGCGATCTCGACCGGGTCGCCGGCGTCGCGCAGCTTGACGAAATTGACGCCCTTCACCACCCGGCCCGCGGTGACGTCGAGGCAGGGGATGACTCGCTTGGCGAGGCCCATGCTTATGCCTTCTTCGGTCGCCTGGTCGGCGGCCGCCTGCGCCTTCTTCAGGTCGAGCTTGCCTTCGTACAGCGCGCGGCCGGCGATCGCGCCGATCACGCCTTCGGGCACCAGCTTCTCGCAGATCGCCTGCACGTCCTTGACGCTGTTCAGGCCGCCGGAGGCGATGATCGGCGTCTTCGATCGCCTGCGCGAGCTTGAAGGTCGCCTCGATGTTGATGCCGGTCATCATGCCGTCGCGGCCGATGTCGGTGTAGATCAGCGCCTCGATGCCGTACTCCTCGTACTTCTTCGCCAGGTCGATGACGTCGTGGCCGGTCATCTTCGACCAGCCCTCGACCGCGACCTTGCCGTCCTTGGCGTCGAGCCCGGCGATGATGTGGCCGGGAAAGGCGTAGGCAGGCGTCCGACAGGAAGCCGGGGTTCTTCACCGCCGCGGTGCCGATCACCACGCAGGTCACGCCGGCGTCGATGTAGCTCTCGATGGTGTCGAGGTCGCGGATGCCGCCGCCGAGCTGGATCTGCAGCTGCTCGCCGACCGCGGCGATCATCATCGCGGATCACCTTCTCGTTCTTCGGCCGGCCGGCGACCGCGCCGTTCAGGTCGACGATGTGCAGGCGCTTCGCGCCCTGCGCGGCCCAGTGCCTGGCCATCGCCACCGGGTCCTCGGAGAAGACGGTGGCCGAATTCATGTCGCCCTGCTTCAGGCGCACGCAGCGGCCGTCCTTCAGATCAATTGCGGGAATGATGAGCACGGCAGTGCTCGAGAAAATCTCTGGAGTGCGTCAGGGACGCCAGTGCACGAAGTTGGAGAGGAGGCGGAGGCCGGCGGACTGGCTTTTTCGGGGTGGAACTGGACGGCGAAAATGTTATCCCGCGCAACCGCGCAGGTAAAGGGCACGCCGTAGACGCAGGTCGCGGCGGTGAGCGACGCGATCGCGCGGCGCCGGGTAGTAGCTGTGCACGAAATAGAAGCGGCTGCGGTCGGCGAATGCCCTGCCACAGCGGGTGCGGACCGCGCCTGGAGCACCTCGTTCCAGCCCATGTGCGGGATCTTCGAGCCCCGGCGCCGACGAGCCGCGGCACGCGCCCGGGCAGCAGGCCGAGCCCCGGCGTGTCGCCCTCCTCGCCGCGCTCGAACAGCATCTGCAGCGCCGATGCACATGCCGAGAAAGGGCTTGTCGCGCCGCCGGCCTCGATCACCGCCTCGCGCGCGCCGCTCGCCGCGAGCTGGCGCATGCAGTCGGGCATGGCGCCCTGGCCGGGCACGACCACCCGGTCGGCGGCGCGGATCGCTCCGGGGTCGGCGGTCACCAGAACCCGGTCCTCGGGCGCGACATGCTCCAGCGCTTTGGACACCGAGCGCAGGTTGCCCATGCCGTAATCGACGACGGCGATCTTCAAGCTAGAGCGAGCCCTTGGTCGAAGGGCACGGTGCCGGCGGCGCGCGGGTCGGGCTCGGCGGCCATGCGCAGCGCGCGCGCGAACGCCTTGAACATCGTCTCGCACTGGTGGTGCGCGTTGTCGCCGCGCAGGTTGTCGATGTGCAGCGTCACCTGGGCGTGGTTGACGAAGCCCTGGAAGAACTCGTGCACCAGGTCGACGTCGAACTCGCCGATCAGCGCGCGCGTGAACTTGACGTGGTACTCGAGCCCGGGCCGGCCGGAGAAGTCGATCACCACGCGCGACAGCGCCTCGTCGAGCGGCACGTAGGCGTGGCCGAAGCGGCGCACGC
>ERZ1370068.4504-contig-3574_pt1 | contig 13261 bp, 25 predicted proteins | sample MGYA00561227_ERZ1370068 | MGnify/ENA primary metagenome ERZ1370068 (study PRJEB38410, sample SAMEA6850437) | metagenome | study: Metagenomic assessment of the ecological functions of the soil: analysis of the soil microbiota associated with the...
CGCAGCCATCCAGAATAGCGACAAAGGTCTTGTAGGCGGGATTCGACAAAATCAACTTCAGCCGCGTCTCCATTTCTGCTCGGTTCGGTTTCATAGCCGAGCTCGCGACATCAGCACGGCAAGCTCCGAGGCGTCGCTCAATTCCGGCGTCGCGAATCGCAGCAGCCACTGGTATCGGACGCGTCAGTCGTTCGCTCCGTGTCCCTCAAGCGCGGCAATAGCTGCTCGAGGATCGTCGCGACGGATTCGTCGACAGTTTGCTTGATCCGTGTGGACGACGATCTCCGGGTCGTCCGGCGCTTCGTAGGGCGCGTCGATTCCGGTGAATTCCCGAATCTCCCCGGCTCGCGCTTTTTGTAGAGATTCTTGGGATCGCGCGCTTCGCAAACTTCCAGCGGCGCATCAACAAACACTTCGATAAACTCCGCGTTACCCTCCAGCGCAATCTCCGCGCGCACGGCGGCGATCCATTCGATACAGGCGAAATGAACGCGGTGATCACCACGGTGCCGGCGTCCGCCATCAGTTTCGCCACTTCGCTCACGCGGCGGATGTTCTCCACCCGATCGTCTGGCGAGAACCCGAGATTGGAGTTCAAGCCGTGACGGATGTTGTCGCCGTCGAGCACGTAGGTGTGCATGCCGCGATGGAACAGGTCGCGTTCGAGCGATTGCGCAATGGTCGATTTCCCGGCGCCGGAAAGTCCGGTCAACCAGACGACCGCTCCCGCGATGGCCGGTCCGCACTGCGCGCTCGCGAGCCGTAATTTTTCCTCCGTCCAGAAGATATTTTTGCTCTTTGCGACGGTTCGATCGGTGTAAACGCCGCCGAAAATTGTGCCGCCGCCGCAGATTTGGCCGTCGTCGATGATAACAAAGCGGCCCAGATTCGGAATCCGATCGTGATTATCGATGACGAGTGGCCCGCGCGTTTGAATTGTAAGTCTGCCAATCTCGTTTCGCTCCAATTGTTCGCGTCCGTCGCTTGTTGTCTCAAGCGTGGATGAATCCATGACCTGCTCGATTGAAACGATCTGACATTTGACCTGCTGCGTCGCCAGACGCAGCTCGTAAAGATGTCCCACCCGCAGCGGTTCGCGCACGATCCAGAACAAGTCCGCATGAAAGCGATTTGTCTCGATCGGTGTGTCGTTCTGGTGCGATGCGACATAGCCGCGCTCGACGAAAATCTGTTCGGCTAGCGTGATGCCGATCGAATCGCCCGCCACCGCGGGTCCGTTTGCCAGCGCGTTCCAACGCTCGATCGTTGCGACCACCGACGACTTGTTTGCCGGCGAAAACACCAGTTGGTCCCCCACCCTGAGCGTTCCGGTCTCGATCCGGCCCGCAATGATCCGCCGCCCGTCAAAGCGATAAACGTCCTGAACACAAAAGCGCAGTGGAAGATCGACCATCGCGCTTTTGCGGCTCCAACAGGTCGAGCGCCTCGAGAACGCTCGCGGCGCAGTGCCATTTCATTTTCATACTCGCGCGTCGCGACGTTCTCGCCCTGCTTCGCCGACGCCGGAATAAATACCCGCGCGTTCAAGCCGAAGTTCCTCGAAGAAACTTTCGATATTCCTGTTCGATCTCGCGAAATGCGTTTCTCAGAGAAATCGACGAGATCCATCTTGTTCACGACCACGATCACCTGCTTGATGCCGAGCATGCCTGAGCAGATAAGCGTGGCGCCGGCTCTGTTCGCGCACGCCTTCGTCTGCGCCGATCACGAGGATCGCCGCGTCCGCCCTCGACGCGCCGGTGATCATGTTCTTCAGAAATTCCTTGTGGCCCGGCGCATCGATGATGGCGTAACGGCGGCGCTGCTGTTCGAAACGGAATCTCGGTCGTATCGATGGTGACGTTTTGCTTCTGCTCCTCGAGCAGCGCATCAAGCAGAAACGCGAATTCAAACTCCATCCGCTTCAGCCGCGCAGGCCTTCTTTATCTCCTCGATCTTGCCTTCCGGCAAGCGAACCGGTGTCATGCAGAATCGCGTCCAATGAGCGTCGACTTGCCATGATCAACGTGACCGACGAAAACGACGCGCAGCTTTGGCTCAACGTCTGGCGTTGGAGGTTGAGCGTTGGACGTTGAGCGTTGGGCGTTGGCATTTCGGTCATAAGAAATCCTTTCGCTCGCAGTTTCTGCATCGCATTGCGTTCGTAATGATCCTGTGCGCGACCGGCGCGCTCAGTTGTGCTTTGTCGCTTCAAGTTCGGCGATGATCTCGTCGATTGTGGATGCGTTGCTTTCGATCGGATGCGTGATCGGGCTGCAACCGAAGCGAACGAAAACGTTTTCCGTTTCGCGCGAAATACATTTTCGGGATCGGAATACTTTTCGCGCTGGATGTAGCGCCAGATGTCCACCTCGGTCCAATCAAGCAACGGCTGCACGCGCACGTGTTCGCCCTTTGCCGCTGTAGTTGCGAACTGGCTCCAGAATTCAGGCGGCTGATCTTTGTAATCCCATTCAAACTGCGCGTTGCGCGGCGAAAATATCTCTCCTTCGCACGCGTGGGATCTTCGTCGCGACGAATGCCGGTGATGAGCGCGTCCCATTTGTATTCTGCGAGCGCTTGTTGCAGCGCGACCGTCTTCAGTTCGTGCGTCACTGTCACCGGATCGTGCGTCTCGTAGCCCGATGCCGCGCGCGCGCGCTTCGGTATTGATCTTTACAATCAGATTCAGGTTGTGATGCTTCGTCGCCCATTCGCGGAACTCCAGCATCTCCGGAAACTCGTAAGTCGTGTCGATGTGCAAAACCGGGAAGCGGCACGCGACCGAAAAACGCTTTGCGCGCCAGCCAGATGAGGACGTTTGAGTCCTTACCCATCGACCAGGGCATGGCGATATTCTTGAAGGCGTGATACGCCTCGCGAAAAATAAAAATGCTTTGGTTCTCGAGTTGATCGAGATGACGGTGCGCTCAGATTCCGTCATCGAAGAGTGCTCTTGCTGACAAAGAATTACGAAATTCAACCACGAATGAAGACGCGACTTACACAGCATGCTAGGCATGTTTCCTTCGTAATCCGGTGTTTCATCTGTGTCGAATCTGCGGCTGGTTTCTCTTGCGAGGGCGTAAGCGATGATCTTACTGTTTCGCTGATGCCTGAAACTCGTCTCGACAGCGTACGATTCGAAGATCGAAAGGCAACGTGATTTTTACGCGCTTCGATGCGGCGCTCAATTGGGTGCGCAAAAATTCGCTTTGGCCGATGCCGATGGGTCTGGCCTGTTGCGCGATTGAGTTGATGGCGACGGCCGCGTCGCGCTTCGACATCGCGCGGTTCGGCGCCGAGGTGATGCGTTTCTCGCCGCGGCAATGCGACGTGATGATCGTGGCCGGCACCGTGACCTACAAAATGGCGCTGGCGGTGAAACGAATTTACGAGCAGATGCCGGAGCCGAAATGGGTCATCGCCATGGGCGCGTGCGCTTCCACCGGCGGCATGTATCGCTCCTACGCGGTTCTGCAGGGATCGATCAGCTGATTCCGGTCGATGTTTACATTTCCGGTTGTCCGCCGCGTCCGGAAGCCTTGCTCGCCGGTTTGATGAAGTTGCAGGAGAAAATTTCGCGCGAACGCTCGTTCAGGAACCAAAACCGAACTGACCGGAAAAACTCGAGGACGCATTCAGATGAACACGCTGTCATATGGGCTCCGGCTAAGAATGAGATTAGCGCTATGACTGACCAGGAACTGTTTGACGTTGGGCAAACTCGTTCGGCGGGAAATTTCAGAGCAAGACTGAATTTCGCGGCGAAACGACTTACACGATTGCTTGCTGGTGATCTCGCGCGAAATCGCGAAATTCTGCCGCGACGAACTCTCGTTCGATTATTTGCTCGACATCACGAGCATCGATAACTTCGGCGAAGAGCCGCGGTTCGAAATCGTTTATCATCTTTACTCGATGCCGCGCGCTGTTCATCTGCGGTTGAAACTGAAAGTCTCGGAGAAATCGGCGCGGTCGATACCGTTTCCGACATCGTGGCCGACAGCGAACTGGCACGAGCGCGAGGCTTACGACATGATGGGCATCAAGTTCAACGGGCCATCCCGATCTGCGTCGTATTTTAATGTGGGACGGCTATCCGTGCTTCCCGCTGCGAAAAGATTTTCCCGCTCGAAGGATTGCCGAGCGAAATGCCCGATGTCGCTTTCTACAAAAGCCACGCCACTGGAAGGTGGACCATTTGTCACAGTTCCGAGCACCGCTGGCTCAAAGGACCGCGAACCGCGGGCTCGTCCACCAGAATTATAAGTTTAAGCTGACGCGTCCGGCGGCTCGACTCGCGAACAATTTCAGAATGGCCCCTTGCCTAAGCAGCTGACACCGGGCGGCGCGGTTTCGGGCTTCCGCGAAGCAGCCATCACGTCTGGCCGCACAGTTTCATCGCGTGGCACGACGTGCGTTTTGCGCCGTGCTTCGGATAAGCGATCCGGCTGTGCAACATCATTAAGAGCGTGAATCGAAAACGGTCGGCGATGACTTTCAGTTCGCCAAGCGTCAGGTCGCAGTCGTCCAATTGCCGATCGCTAATACGTTCCTCGATCAGTTCGTTCACGAGCGATTCGATTTTCTGCGGAGTTGGTTTCTCGAGACTGCGCGACGCGCTCTCAACGGTGTCAGCCAGGCTAACAATTGCGCTTTCTTTCGTCTGCGGTTTCGGTCCGCTGTAAGCGAAAGCTCTCTTCGCGCACTTCTGGAATATCGTCCTCGCGAAGCTTCATGATTTTGCCGCCCGCGCGCGCGTCTTCATGCTGCTGAAGCGCGCGTTGATAAAAATAACGGACAACCGATGTGCCGTGATGCTCCTGGATAATATCGATGATGCGCTGGTTTAGACCGGTGCTTGAGCGCGAGATCCGACGCCTTCCTTCACGTGCGCAATGATGATCAAGCGCGCTCATCGTCGGCGCGAGGTCATCGGTGCGGATTGCGTTCGAAGCTCATGTTCTCGGTGAAGTAATCCGGTTTCACCAGTTTGCCGACGTCGTGGAAATAAGCGCAGACGCGGCAGAGCGTCGCGTTCGCGCCGATCGCTTCCGCGGCAGCTTCAGCGAGATTGGCCGACCAGGCTATGATGATAGGTGCCCGGCGCTTCGATGGTCATGCGTCGCAACAGCGGATGGTTTAAGTCCGATGCCTCCAGCCAGGAGATATCCGTCGTGATTCCAAAAAGATTCTCCAGCACCGGCAGCACGCCGCCTTACCAAGGTCGCAGTCAAGATCCATTGCCGATAGCCAGCGCGCTTTGCAGGCCGAGCATGCCCCAGTCGTTGGCTGTTGGATAAAACCAATTGATCGGCCCGATCAAACCAAACGTCAGCGACAACAGCCAGATCGCGAGCCCGACATAGATGCCGGCGCGGATCAATTTGCTGCGGCGTCGCACCTGCAAACGTGAGAGAGACTGCCGTGAACCCGCTAATCAGGCTGGTTAATAGAAAGAGGGCATCAATTGGACCAAACAACATGCTACTCCATAAGCTCACGAAGAATGCAGCATCAGAGAGGCCGTGCTGGCGCCCGAGCAAGCACGCTCAACACGAGTGGCGCAAACGCGTACGGCGTGATCAAGCCGGCCATTTCCGGCTTTAAGAATCGGTAACTACCACTGTTACAAATGACCACAGCAGCAGTTTGGTAACGGCCAGTTGCACAAGCATAACGCCAAAGACAAGGAGAATTCGCGAGTTTGCGCAAAGCTCTTCGGCTGATTGATCCAAAGCTGCGTAATGCCGTCGCCAAAACGAGCAGAGCAATTATAAAATTCTTCGTCGGTTCCGGCTGTTGGCCACTAAAGACAAGAAATGCAAGGCCGCCTGCAAACGCGGCGAAGATGAAAAGCTTCGCATGTAGGCGAGTTCTCGAGGTTGCGCATGAGATCGTTTCGCGTCCGTCGTCGCCGCCGACGTTTTTCGGGAGGCGAGGCCGCGTCTGACTAATCGCCCGCGTTTAGAAAATCGAACATATGGTTTCTTTATTTGCGCGATGCCGGCGCGGGTGAGCGGTGCTGCTGGTATGCGCCAATGATAGCGCGCACCAGTTCATGCCGCACAACATCGCGCTCGGTGAGAAATACACGAGTTGCGATTCCCGGCACAGTTTTCAATGCCTGCAATGCTTCGACGACGCCGGAGCGTTTGTTGGCTGGCAAATCAATTTGTGTGACGTCGCCAGTCACCACGCATTTGGAATGCGAGCCGATTCGCGTCAGCAAGCATGAACATCTGCTCGGTAGTTGTGTTTTGCGCTTCATCGGAGGATAACAAAGGCGTTATTCAACGTGCGGCCGCGCATGTACGCCAGCAGGGGCCACTTCAATGGTCTGGCGCGCAATCGCCCGCTCCATTTCCTCCGGCTCTAGCATCTCACGTAACGCATCGTAAAGCGGACGCAGATGCGGCGTAATCTTTTGTTCGAGGTCACCCTGGAAGAAAACCCAGCGCTTCACCGGCCTCCACGGCAGGGCGCGTCAAAATTATCCGCGCCACCTGCTCTTTCTTCAGCGCCGCCACCGCCAGTTGCGACTGCGAGATAAGTTTTGCCCGTTCCCGCAGGTCCAATCCCAAAAACGACGTCGTGTTTTTGAATTGCCTCAACGATGCTCGTTGATTCGCGCTTCGCGCCACAATCGGCGGCTTGCGTGAAGACGTAGTGATTTTCGTCGAAACGATCTCGCCGAGGTTTTGATCGTTTTCTTCGGTCACCGCCTTCAGGGCATAATCAAATTCATGCTTTCTGAATGTCACGCCCTTGCTGGCGGGCCTTTCTCAAGCTGTTCGAACACCTGTTGCGCTTTATCGGCACGGTTTCGATCGCCCTCCTGGCTTGACCCAGCCTTCACGCGTGGTCACCATTTCACACCAAGGGAATCCTCGAGGTTCTTCAAGAGTTTAATGTCATTTGCGTAGAGCGATTGCAAAGCGCGGGGGTTCTCAAACTGCAAAGTGCGCGTTCTCAGTCATAGCACGCTGGCATGCGTCCAGCCGTAATGCTCTATCGGCACGGATGCCGATGACTCGAGCTAAACTTACCGGAAACCATATACCAGCGCCCAATGCGTGCGTTCCTCTGGCGACTCTTCAACGCTGACTATGATGAAGTAGCTGCCGGTAGCTTTTGGAATCACGTGTGCAGCCGCGAAGTGACCCTTCTGCCCAGCTGTCCGATTCTTCCGCCAGCTTTCCGTCCGAATCATAAACGTGAACGGAGACCTTTGCCTTATCGACCTCTGTTCCCAGCCAGAACCAATATTCGTTGCCCTTGAATAATTGCTGCCGCACTGCCTTTTTCTCCAGAGCCCAGTCGCCTCCCCAGTAATCCTCGCGCACCTGGAAGCCTTGCTTCACATATGGTTCGGCCGCCTGAAGAGCGAAGGACTGCGCGTCATCGACGGAGGCGAAAATCGCGAGCTGCAGCGCCAGGAGCCCCAGCAAGGCAGAGCTCGTCCGGAACAGATACTTTTGCGAACAGTTTCATCGAGAATTCCTCAATCTCTCGTCACGATGCCGTGGCCGAGCCGCGTGCGTGATCTCATTGCACTTTTTCACTGATTGGGCGGAATGTGCCGATCTCCGACGTCAATCAAGGGTTTCACCTCGACCAGAGCATCTTGAATTTGGCGGATAATCGGAAGATTGAACTCGGGCATGGCCTGGAGCACTTGTCTGAAAATAAGAAAGCAGATCTGGTTGATGCAGCAACTCGGCGCCGTCGGCTGGAAAGTAATGCTCGGTCACTACTGGAGTCAACACTTCCGGTGCCACGCAGCCACCCGCCCAAGCTGACAAGCTGCGACAGCTTTTTCATCGTGTACCTCGTTCATCGCTTGTTGCACGCTGTTTTGCGTGCGATCCAGTTCCTGTCGCACGTTTTCCAATTGCGCTTGTCTGCCGCCTCAATGATCGCCTTTGCATGCGGGGTGATTGAATTTCACGCCGATTCCCTTGGCTGCCAGCGTCAGGACGCGCTGGCCGATGTCTTTGACGGTGGGCGCGTCTTCTGCTTGCACCGCGATAAAGCCGTCGGCGATGACTGTTCCAAGCAAGTAGACGCGATGCGCGGCCTTTCGGTAAAGTTCGGTCCCTTGTCGCTACGGACGTATGTTGTTTCCAGTTCACTCCGCCTAATTTGTTGAGTGCACCGAAAATTTCGTTCGGCAACGGCACGACAACGTCTTCCGACAGTAGTCGTTAGATTTTTAATATCGATATGCTGTGGGGCTTGGGCGGCACCTGCGCACGAGTGCAACCGCACAAAATACGCATACGCTTAGCTTAAAACATCTAGTAAACCGGAATCATTGGCACTTTCGACTGTTGATTTCGGGTTCGTATTCAGGATTTAATGGAGCAAACTTTAACCGGACAGCTGCACGCTTACACAAATCGACGCATGAAAGAATTTGACTCACTCCTAATCGAACGGCTCCGGTGCCTCGACGCGCATCGCTGCATGCCTGCCCTATGGATCTAAATCGACTAGAGCACATCCTCGATTCGCGCGGCCTCAAACGAATAACGGTGATTGGCGATCTGATGCTCGACGAATTTGTCTGGGGAAAGGTCGGCCGCATATCGCCGGAGGCGCCGGTGCCGGTTGTAGAGGTGACCGGAGAATCGTTCTACCCGGGAGGCGCTGCCAACGTTGCGCGGAACCTGCGCGAGTTTGCCGGATCACGTCGCCGACCATCGGATTGCTCGGTAGAAGATCGCAGTGGCCAGCAACTCCGGGAATTGCTGACTGAGACAGAAAATCGATATCTCCAACGCTGTTGAGGACGAGTCGTTTCCGGACAATCGTGAAAACGCCGGATAATCGCGCGTCACCAACAAGTTGTCCGTGTCGATCGCGAACACATTTACGGGCCATCGTCGCAGCAGCTTCGGCAAGTCGTGGCAGCGGTCCAGAAGAACATTCCCGACATCGACGCGATCATTTTTGAAGATTACGGGAAAGGGTTTTTGTCGACTGAAGATGGTTTCGCAAATCACAGCAGAATGCCGCGCTCGGCCGGCAAGATTCGTTGCTGCTGATCCGAACCCTCGCCATCCGGTCGACTGGCGCGGTGTGCACGGTGGTTAAACCAAATCGCGCGCGAAGCTCTGCTCGCTGCTGAGCGTTCCTGGTCGCGACCCGGATGACTGCTCCGCCGCAGAAGATCGCCGATCTGAGGCGTGCCGGCGAAGCGCTTGCTCAAGAAATGGGAAACAAAATATGTTCTCGTCACGCTCGGCGAACACGGGATGATGCTTTTCCAACAGAGACGAAGCGCCGCATTACATTCCCGACCGAAGCGCGGCAGGTTTTCGATGTCTCCGGCGCGCGGCGATACCGCCATTGCTCTTTTACACTTGGACTTGTTTGCGGAGCGACTCCTACTTGAAGCGGCGGAAATCGCCAACCACGGGAGCGCAGTTGTGTGTCAGCAAACTCGGAACCGCCACTTCGTGACACGAGATGAACTTATCGCCAGTTTTCAAGAGGACAGCGGACATGACTGACGCGTGCGTCCGCGGCCGGTCTTTGTCGATCGCGGACGGAACCATCATTGAGGATCGCGACTACTGTTCGGATCCGAAAAGACGTAAAGATTTTTCCCGGCGCGCCGGAAGCGCTGCGGCGTTTGAAATCGAAAGGGTTCAAACTCATTATCATTACAAATCAGAGCGGGATCGGTCGCGCGGTCTGTTCACGCTTGAACAATATCGAGCAGTCGAAGCAGAAGTGTTGCGGCAACTGGGCGATGGTTTGATCGACGCGATCTTATTTTTGTCCCCGACGCTCCCGGCCAGCATTGTAATTGTCGGAAGCCAGCGACCGGAATGATCTGTCGCGGCCGCAGCGAGAACACCAACTCGATCTATTCTCGCTCCTTCTTGGTCGGCGATAAGGAGACAGACGTCGAATGCGGACACAACGCTGGGGTTGCGTGCAATCCGCGTCAAAACGGGACCCAGACGTGACGTGGCCGGCAAGTCAGGCAGATTGGGTTGCTGAGGACTTGCCCGCCGCAGCAGCAGATCATTTTAGACCAGCAATGCATGATCACGATGTCATTCCGAGCCGCAGAGACGGCGAGGGACCTCACAATCGTTGGTCGGACGCGATGCAAGCTTCGCGTGTCACGACAATGCGCGGGATCCTTCCGGATGACCGCGCGTTTCGATCAGTCATTGGCCGTCCGGCTCAATGCTAGTGCGCGCGCGGCATTATTCCAGCACAGCTGGAGTTCTACACGTTTTCCGGGAAAACCACTGATCTTGTTGCTGGAAGCCTCTTCGCCGCGCATGTATGGAACCGCTGCCGACGCGCAGAAAACCTAGACGCGCTTATCGTTGCTACTGACGATATGCGGATCGCGGAGGCCGCTTTCGATTGGGGGCGCCGAGGTCGCCGTTACTTCGCCGAAACACCGCAGCGGGACCGATCGGGCAGCTGAAGTGGTACGCCGCGCGAAAAACGCCGAGTTCTGGTGGTTAACATCCAAGGCGATGAGCCGCTGATCGATCCGCGTTTAATCGACAACCTCGTCGAAAACTGCAGCTCGGATCGCAAGATCGACATTGTTACTGCCGCGCGCATCCGTTCCTAGAATCCTGCCGAAGCAGAATCACCGCACCAAAACAAGGTCGTCGTAGATCGGAATATGCAGCATCTTACTACGCGAAGCGTTATCCCTACCCCGCCAAACCTTCCGGTTTTCAAGCTAACTCTGCGCCATCAAGGCATTTACGGTTTCCGTCGCGATGCGCTTCTCCGGTTTGTGAAATGGAAACCGAAAGTCCGCTGGAGCGGGCCGAGTCGTTGGAGCAATTGGCGCGCATTAGAAAATGGTGTAAAAGTTCATGTGCTCGTTACTAGAGCATGGTCCACCTGGCGTGGATACGCCGGCCGACGCAAAGCGCTGGAGCAGAAACTCGCTCGCGCACAACGAAAGTTGCTCTCCAGATGAATATACATTTTCGTTACTGGTGGGGTCGTTAGTTCGTTAGGCAAAGGCTTGACCGCAGCCTCGCTTGGCACACTGCTCGAAGCGCGTCGTCTGCGCGTTGTTCTCCAAAAATTCGATCCTTATCTGAATCGTTGATCCCGGAACGATGAACCCGTTTCAGCACGGGAAGTTTATGTGGCTCAACGACGGCGCGGAGACGGATCTCGATCTTGGCCATTACGAGCGCTTCACCAACTGCGTCCTCACTCGATCACTAACAACCTGACCAGTGGTCAGGTTTACGGAGACAGTGATTTTAAAGGAGCGGCGGGGCGATTATCTCGGGAAAACTGTGCAGGTGATCCCGCACGTCACTGATGTGATCAAGGGTCGTATCCGCGAACTTTCCGACGAGAGCAACATACGACGTCGTGATCACGGAGATCGGCGGCATGACCGGGGACATTGCAGGCAGCTCCCGTTTCTAGAAGCGATCCGGCAGTTCATTCTCGAAGTCGGCCCGGAAAATGTGATAAACATGCACGTCACGCTTGTTCCGCACATCAAAGCGGCGCACTGAGTCAAAAACAAAGCCAACTCAGCAAAAGCGTGGCGAAGCTCCGCGAAATCGCTTGCAGCCGCAGGTGCTCGATTTGCCGCGCTGGAGCAACCGCTCGACCGCGTGATGTGCGTCGGAAACTCATCGATGTTCTGCAGCGTCTCCAGAAAAGCTGTAATCGAGGAGCGGCGTGGCGAGCATCACGATTTCGAAGTGCCGCTGACTCTACATTCCGAGGGACTCGACCAGCTGGTGTGCGACCTGTTGCATCTCGGAAACGCCTGAACGCCGATCTAGCAGACGGCGAAAATTCGTCGAGCGTGTCGTTAGTCCAAGCAAAGCGTCAAGATCGCGGTCGTCGGCAAATACATGGACGTGCGCGACGCCTATAAGAGCATCTACGATCACTCGCTCACGCCGCTGCCGGAGCGAGGACTGTGGAATCGACCTGAAACTTATCGATGCCGAATCGCTGGACGGCATGTCGCTGCTCAACTGAAGATGTCGCCGGCGTCCTGATTCCCGGCGGATTTGGCGTTCGCGGCGTTGAAGGAAAATCAACGCCGCCGCGTTCGCGCGCGAGCGCAAGGTTCATTTCTCGAGTCTTTGTCTTGGCATGCACGGTAGCGACGATTGAATTCGCGAGGAACGTCTGTGTCATCAAAAACGCAAACAGCACTGGGATTCGACAAGAACACCTCGAGAGCCGGTCGATCTCAGCTGTACTGGAAGAGCAGCGTGGTGTTCGCAACAAAGGGGCAAGTATGCGGCGCGGGGCACGTGGCCAACCAAAATCATTGCAGGGCACGCTCGCGGGAAGAATCTACGGTGAGCACCGAGGTCACGAGCGCGGCACCGGCATCGTTACGGAGTTCAACATGAAATATCGCGACCGAGTCAGAACGCCAAAGGCTTGGTGATTTCAGGAACATCACCAGGATGGCGCGCTGGGCTGAACTGATCGAGCTTCGCGATCACCCATATTTTTGTCGGCTTCGCCAGTATCGTCACCGCAGATTCCAAAGCAAACCGGCGAACAAGCCGCGTCGTCCGCTGTTCGAGGGTTCATTCAAGGCGTGTCTGCGGGCCAACAGGCTGGTCGATACGCGACGCACGCTCGAGCCGATCACAATCGCCACGCGCCGGAGTCCCCTGGGAGGGAACTCGTTCCGGCAACGATAAGATCGGGGCCGCGAGCACATCGAGCTCGCGCAGCGTAGCGAAATTCGCTGCGGCCTCCCGCAAGTCCTGAAGTGCGCGCTCAACAGATTTCGATACCAGCGACGACACCTCAACGTCGGCCGCGGTTGCTCAGTCACGCCGCTGGGCGCTCGCAGAATCTTTCGTCCCTGATACGGCAGTGCCCGGGATGCCACGCTAAGCTGAACGCTACGACGCTCTGGTTCCTCTGGACGGCGAAAATGGGTTCGTTAATCGTCGATCACGCGCAAGCGCGTGTCGTCGGCGCGTAATGCAGGTAGTTGGCCAGGCGCGGTCCGGAAAGAAACCTTCCGCAGGTGTTGCGACGATGTCGGCGTTGCGCCGGAATTGTGGATACGTTGCTCCTGCTGTAAGCCGGCCCGCGGCGCATGGACGCCACTGATGCTGTTTCCGCGCACGTTGATGATTGTCGACTCAATCCCGTGCTCGTGTTGGTCCAGTGCGTCGATGTCATCAGCCGCGGATTCGTGCATCGAGTTCATCGAGCGCTGCGTGCTGGGCCGTGGTTGGACGGCTCGGCAATACGTGGC
>ERZ1370068.2474-contig-1623_pt1 | contig 13249 bp, 14 predicted proteins | sample MGYA00561227_ERZ1370068 | MGnify/ENA primary metagenome ERZ1370068 (study PRJEB38410, sample SAMEA6850437) | metagenome | study: Metagenomic assessment of the ecological functions of the soil: analysis of the soil microbiota associated with the...
TTGCCGACGATCAAGCGTGTTCATCTCTCGCGTGCCCTCGTACGAGTAGATCGCTTCCGCATCGGCCACGAAGCGTCCGATGTGGTTCTCGAGCAGGATGCCGTTGCCGCCGAGCAGCTCGCGCGCATAGCCGACGGTCTCGCGGCATTTGACCGTGCAGAACGCCTTCGCGAGCGAGGCATGCTCGTCCTGCATCACGCCTTCGTCCTGCAACTGCGCCAGCCGCAGCATCATCGCCTGGGTCGAGGTGACGTTGCCGAGCATCCTCACCAGCAGATCCTGAACGAGCTGGAATCCGCCGATCGGCTTGCCGAATTGGAGTCCGCTCGGTCGCGTAGCGCAGCGCGTGCTCGTAGGCGCCCATCTGGCAGCCAACGGCAAACCACGCGACCCCGGTGCGCGTCATCCTGCAGCACCTTGGCGGTGTCCTTGAACGTAGTTGGCGTTCTGCAGCCGATCGGTCTCGGGCACGCGGCAGTCCTTCAGCGTGATCAGCCCGTTCTGCACGACCCGCAGCGCCATCTTGGTCTTGATCTTCTCGACCGAGAATCCGGGATTATCCTTCCCGACCACGAAGCCCTTCACCTGGTTTGATGCCCTCGTCCCGCGCCCAGATCACGTTGATGTCGGCGAAGGTGGCGTTGCCGATCCATTTCTTCTGGCCGTTGAGGACCCACGTGTCGCCCTCGCGCCGGCAGGTCGTCATCATTCCGCCCGACGTCGCCGAGCCTACCAGCGGCTCGGTCAGCCCGAACGAGCCGATCTTCTCGAAGCGCATCATGGCAGGCAGCCAACGCTGTTTCTGCTCCTCGTCGCCGCACAGGTAGATCGACCCCGCCGAAAGGCCGGTATGGACGCCCCAGAAAGTCGCGACCGACGGATCGACCCGCGCCAGCTCCATCGCGACAAAACCGTTCAGCAGCCAGCTGCCTCCGGCCGCGCCATATCCTTCATAGCCTACCCCGCCGATGCCGACCTCGGCCATTTTCGGGATGATCTCGAAGGGAAATTCATCGCGCGCCCAATATTCCTCGACCACCGGCGCCACCACGCCTTCCGTGAATGCCACGCACGCGTTTGATCAGCGCCCGCTCCCTCTCATCAAGAACATTGGCGATCCTGTAGAAATCACCATCGATTGGCGGCGGCGAGTAAGCCGGCTGCTCGGCCAGCGTTGTTTGCGGGCTTGCCATCTGTTCCTCCCTTTTTGACACGCGCCTTGCTTCGTCTCTTTTTCGGCTCCGGGTGTCGCATTACCGACCCCGGCTCATGGATGTGGGCCGCCTGACGGCGAAAGAAAACGCCTGCGCCAGCCGACCGCCCGCGAAAGCAGACTGGATGTCTGCGCAGGTTCGTTTTCCCTCCGCCAGGAACTCTTCAATGATGCGTGCGGTTTCTGCCGGCCGCGTCACCATGAACAGGTGTCCGTCATCGATCATCCGAAGCTCTGCGTTCGGGAATGAGACGCGCCAGGATGCGGCCGTTGATCGGCGGAACCAGCGGGTCATCGCTGCCCATCAGGATGAGCGTCGGTTGCGGCAGCGACCAAAGCCACGGCAGGCTGGTCCAACCGGTCATGGCGAGAAGCTGATAAAGATACCCGCGATTGCGCGCCCCCGCATCGCGCTCGCGTGCGGCATCGATCAATGATGGATTTTTGCGAAAATCGCCGCCGTAGATTTCCGGAGCAACCTTGCTCATGTAGTCCTTGTCGGTGTAGCGCCGCGGCGTCGCCATCTTCCACAGCACCGAAGGACCGGCGGGCACCATGATCGCGCCCGGCGAGGTCGCTGCCAGCACCAGCCGCCGGCACAATTTCGGATATTGATGCGCGAATTGCTGCGCGACGCCGCCACCCCAGGAGACGCCGGCCACATCGATCTCGCTGTATCCGAGCTCGGCAACCAGACCGGCGGCAAGCCGCGCCAGCGTCGATGGCCGGTATGGAAGCGACGGCACGGGAGAGCCGCCGACCCCGGGCACGTCGAAGATGATCGCCGTCGTATGTGTGAGCGCTTCGAGGAAGGGCTTTGCCAGCTCCCAATTCGCGCCGATTCCGTTGAACAGGAGCAGCGGAGGCTGATCGCCAGCACCATGCCGTGATCGCGACCTGGAGCGATTGCCCGCTGATCAGGATTTGCCGGACCTCGATTTCGCCTGGCTTCACGGCTGCCGCAACTGGTCCTCGCGGACCGGTTGATCCCCCTTCGCGCGATCTCCACTGGTGATCCTATCATTCAAAGACGTAAGTCCCCGGGGCTTTCGCAAGGACGGGATGGCGTTCGCTGCCGAGCGATGCTGGCGCGGCGACCTCTTCACCGGAGCGCGCGTGCAGCCAATCGCGCCAATCGAGCCACCAGCTTCCTTTCCGTTTCTCGGCCGCGGCGAGAAACGCATCCGGCCCAGCCGGATTGACCGGTCCGATCGTAAATGACGCCTTCGGATTGGTCGGCGGGTTGAGGAGGCTCTGAAGGTGACCGCTGTTCGACAGCACGAAGGTGGTGCCTTCGCCCATGATCTGAGCCGTCTTGTAAACGCCCTTCCACGGCGTGATGTGGTCGGTGACGCCCGCGACGACATAGCTGTCGGCCTTGACCTTGCTCATGTCGATGGTCTTGTCGTTCAGCGTGAGCTTGCCGGAATTGACGAACGGGTTGGTGAAATAGAGATCGAGGTAGTCGCCGTGCAGGCGAGCCGGAAGGCGCGTCGTATCGGCGTTCCAGTAGAGGATATCGAATGCCGGCGGCTGGTTGCCGAGCAGATAGTTGTTCACCCAGTAGTTCCAGATCAGGTCATTGGGCCGCATCCAGGCGAACATCCGCGCCAGATCGTGGCCATCGACAATCCCGCGCAGACGGGATGTTTCCTTGGCCGCGCGCATCGTCTCAGGTGTGATCAGGCAGCCGAAGGCACTCTCGTCGGCCGTGTTGGGATCGAGCAGGCATACCGCCAGCACCATGTTCTTGATCTTTTCTGCCGCGCCGCCGAGCGTGGCAAAATATGCCGTCGACGTGATGCCGCCCGAACAGGAGCCCATCATGGAGATATCGTCGCTGCCGGTGATTTCGCGCGCGGCGTCGACGGCTTCGTCGAGCGCCGCCACGTAGGTGTCCAGGCCCCAATCGCGATGGGCCGCCGTCGGGTTGCGCCAGCTGACGCAGAAGACCTGAATTCCGCTCTCGAGCAGAAAGCGGACCATGCTTTTGTCGGGGAGAGGTCGAGGGCGTAGTATTTGTTGATCTGAGGCGGCGTGACGACCAGCGGCCGCTTCCAGACCTTCGCCGTCGTTGGCGCATACTGGATCAGCTCAAGCAGCTCATTGCGGAACACGACCGCGCCCGGCGTCGTCGCGAGGTTCTCTCCGACCTTGAAGGCGCTGGTGTCGACCATCGACGGCATGCCGCGATTCTTGACGAGGTCGTCGAAATAGTTCTTCAGTCCCTGCCGCAGGCTCTCGCCGCCGGTATCGACGAAGTTTACGCACCGCCGCCGGATTGGTCAGCATCGCGTTGGTCGGCGCCACCGCATCGATCAGGATTTCCGTGATCAGATGCGCGCGCGCCTTGTCGATGTCGCTGAGGCTCGTCTTGTCGACGAACCCGCTGACCGCCTCGCCCCAGGCAAGGTAGGCCTTGAGCAATCCGCTGTGCAGCTCGCTCTCCTTCCATGCCGGATCGGAAAACCGTTTGTCGCCGGCCTTCGGCGCGCGCTCGGACTTGCCGCCCGACGATGGCTCCTAGTTCGCCCAGTAATGACAACCATTGCTCGGCCGCGACCTTCGGCTCGTTGACCATCGCCTTGAAGAGAACGCCTGCGCTGTCGACCAGATCCTGGCCCGCTTATGCCGACAAGCGGATTGAGCGCCAACGTATTCCTGGAGGCTTGCTCCGATATGCCGTCCGATGACGGCAACTCGATGCGATTTTCTGTGCCGGTCATGCTTTTGCGCTCCCGTCGCGGGAATCAGAAGCGCAAGCGTTTCGGCAATCAGGGCAGGCTTCTCCGATCCCTCGACTTCCAGCGTGTTCTGCGTCTTCATGATCACCTGTCCGCCGTCCCTGGGCTCGACACCAGCGAGAACGACGCGCAGCCGCACGCGGGCGCCCGCAGGCACCGGTGCAAGGAAGCGAACCTTGTCGATCCCGTAGTTCAGGCCGGCCGCTGCATCCTCGGGAATGACACCGATCTGCATGGCGAGCGGAGCGACCATGGCGAGCGTCAGATAACCGTGGGCGATCGGGCCGCGGAAAGGGCTTTCCCGCTTCGCGCGCTCAACATCGACGTGGATCCACTGACGATCGCCGGTGCAGGACGCAAACGTATCGATGCGTGCCTGGTCGATGGCCACCCAATCGGAGACGCCGAGCTCCTGCCCGATCCGTTCGTCCAAGCCAGCAAGTGTGAAGTTCACTCATGCGTCCCTCCCTCGAAGCTCATTCTGCGAGACGGTCGAACAGCTACATGTCGCCGTATTTCTTGCGCAGTTCCACCTTGTTGATCTTGCCGACGCTCGTCTTGGGCAGTTCTGTCGATGAACAGGATCTTCTCCGGGATGCCGTATTTGGAGATGATGCCCTTGTCGGCGAACACCTTGAGATGCGCCTTGATGACTGTGTCATCAGGGCCGTTGGCGCTCGTCGCATCGCTTGACCACCAGCGCAAGCGGACGCTCGCCCCATCTGTCGTCCTTTACGCCAATGACTGCAGCTTCCGCCACGCCGGCGCATTGCGTGATCAAGTCCTCGATCTGCAGCGATGACACCCATTCACCGCCGGTCTTGATCACGTCCTTGAGGCGGTCGGTGATGTGGACATAGCCATCGGGCGTCGACGACGGCGACGTCGCTGGTGTGCAGATAGCCTCCGGCCCAGAGCTGCTCCGAGCTCTCCGGATTGTCGAAATAACCCTGGGTGAGCCACGGCGAACGCAGCACGATCTCGCCGGCAGACTGGCCGTCATGCGGCACATCATTCATGTCCGGATCGACGATGCGCAGATCGACCAGCGGCCCGGCGATGCCGGCCCCGGCGCGGAACTCGACCTCCCCGTCCGGATCGCCGGTAAGGTCCTTCGATCGAACATGGGACACAGCGGCAAGCGGGCCGGTCTCCGACATCCCATAGCCCGCGAAAATGTCGATGCCCGCAGCAAGCGCCCGCTTGGCCAGCGCCTTCGGCAAGGCCGAACCGCCAATCACCATCTTGAGGCCCTTCAGATCGACGTTCGCCTCGGCGGCGGCGTCGAGCAACATCTGCAGAATGGTCGGCACGCCGTGGGTGAAGGTGACGCCCTCACTCTTGATCAGCTTGACCAGCATCGCCGGCTCGTAGCGCCCGGGATAGACCTGCTTGACGCCGGCGAGCGTCGCCGACCAGGGGAAACCCCAGGCATGGACGTGAAACATCGGCGTGATCGGCATGTAGACGTCGTCACGCGAAAAGCGGCCCTGTGTGCCCGCCATCCCGAACAGCGCCAGCCCGACAGATCGAGTGCAGCACGAGCTGCCGGTGGCTGTAATAGACACCCTTGGGCAGTCCGGTCGTGCCGGTCGTATAGAAGGTGGTCGCCTGGGTGTTCTCGTCGAAATCGGGAAAGTCGTAGTCGGGCGAAGCCGCGGCCAGCAGGCTCTCATATTCGCCGATGAAGGACAGGCTGCCGGTCTGCGGCGCGGGCCGGTCCGACATCACGATCAGCCGTTTGACCTTCGGCAATTGGGCCTTCAGCCCTCCAGCAATCCGACGAACTCATCGTTGACGAGAAGCGTCGAGGCGCCAGCGTGATCGATCGTGTAGGCGATCTGTTCGGGTGACAGACGGACATTCACCGTCTGCAGCACGGCGCCCATCATCGGGATCGCGAAGAACGCTTCGAGAAACCGGTGGCTGTCCCAGTCGAGGACGCCTACGGTGTCACCAGGCACGACACCCGCTCTGCTCAGAGCCGATGCGAGACGGCCAATCCGCTCCTTGATCTGGAGATAGGTGAAGCGCTTCAGATCGCGGTAAACGATCTCCTGATCCGGTGCCTGCACGCGCGGCGTGTGCCACAATTGCTTGAAGATCAACGGATATTGATAAGCTGATTTGGTGGTCTGAATCAGCCTTCCCACCATGGCGGCCTCCCTCGACTTGTCTTTCCTCCGGCCGTTTCGGCGTCCGCCATTCTAAGTGAGCGGATCGCTTGGTCTGCCTCGCACCGCACGACACCAGCCCCAAGCCTCGCGCGCAGCCTGGTGCTTGTGAAGGTCCGAAACGGACGACGAGCGGGTCCGAGCCGGACAAGCTGCCCCTCATCAGGGGCGAGGTCTTGAATAAAACTGCGGCATTTTACGGCCCAAGGGGAGCCGGAGTCCCAGCCGTCTAAGCCTACGGGCGATCGAAAAAACTGTTATCCTGTCCCGACGACAAGTGACAGAAGCTTCGAACCGTGTGGCGTTCAAAGGCAGGTTCATTGCGCGACTCCAAGCACCCCGACAGGTCTTCCGCTTTGCGCTCCATTTCGAACAACGCAAAGGAGAGGCTGATCGTTGGATTGGGTGAGCGTATTTACGAGATCGACCAAACTTGCCGCGCTATTCGACGTACTCGTCGACCAGGGCTGCCCAGCCGGCGAAATACTGAGAAACGTCAACCTGACCGTGGACGAGGTGCACTCCCCGAAGTCAAGGATTTCGCTCGCGGAATTGATGACGGCCTGCGAGAACGCAATTCGGCTCTCAAGCGACCCGCACCTGCCATACCGCATCGGTACATCGATCCACATCTCCGCTTACGGCATGTACGGGTTCGCCATTCTTTGCTGCCCCGACTTTCGCAAGGCGATGGCTTTTGCCGAACTTTATCACGCGCTCGCGGCGCCGCTGGCAACAATCGAATTCACCGAGGAGGAGGAGTCGCGAGCTGGGTCATTGAGCCCAATGCGCGCGCCGCAACCGATCCGCAAGTCTACCGCTTCATCACCGAGATGCAGGTCGGCATTCATATATCGCTGATGCGGGATATCATGGGCGCTGTGTTCACTCCGGATCAGATAAGTCTGGCCTATCCGAAAGCCCATGACTTTGGCCTGCCCGCGGACCAGATCGGATGTCGTCTAAGCTTCGCAAGCAGGACCAACCAGATCATGTTTCGGTCAGCATGGCTGGACCAAGCCGCAAATCTCGGCAACAAGACGACGTACCCGGCGGTCGTGGCCCTCTGCGACGACCTGCTCAACGACCTGAAATTGCGAATCGGATTAGCCGGAGAGATTCGCGCACTTCTGCTTCGGAATATCACCAACCCTCCGACCCTCGCCGCCATAGCGAAGCTGCTTGAAATGAGCGATCGCTCGCTGCGGCGCCAGCTACGGGAGCAAGGCATTTCTTTCCGCGGCTTGCTGGATGAACTTCGAATGCAACTCGCGCTGAAATACCTGCGCACGACAAGGCTCGCAAACGAGGATATTGCGCTGGCGCTTGGATTCAGCGATGCGACCAATTTCCGCCGCGCATTTCGCCGCTGGACGAACAAGTCACCTAGCGAGATCAGAACAAAGTAGCAGGCTTACGCTCGGCTCGCGCGGGCCGGTGATGAGCGTCGATCGGCCGTGCATCAGGATTTAGCTTAGCCTGGGAGTCCACGCGCGTTTGATCCGTCATTCATCGGGCAGGCGCGACCAACTGCTCAGGTTGAGCGTGTCGCTCACGAGGCCGTAACAATGCTTGACGCTTGTATTCTGCAGGATCTCAACAATGATGCCGCGCCCAGCTTACCCATTGCATTCAAACCCCGCTGTGACCATTCCTGCCACAATATGCACTCAACTGCACACCCGGGGCTTGTATCGAATGCGAGGGACTTGAATCCGCCTGCTCGGACACCGCACAGTAATTTGATGGTGCCGCTCCAAGACCGCCTCTAACAAGGTGAAACGGTAGCGCGACCCCACACCTAACGGTAACACGGTGTCAAGGTCACACGATTTCCCATCTCACAGCAGAACCCGCGGTCGGGTTGCCTGTTCTTTAGGACGGCTCACGAGTGCAGCATCACGACGCAGTGTTTGCGATCGCCGGCAGGGCGAATTGAAAGCTGGCGCCGCGGGGCAGGTTCGCGCTCGCCCACAATCGGCCGCCGTGCGCTTCGATGATCGAACGGCAGATCGACAGGCCCAATCCCCAAACCGCCAGGCTTCGTCGTGTAGAAAGCCTCGAACACGCGCTCGAGAGCCGCCGGCGCGAAGCCTGGACCCGAATCTCGCACCTCGACTGACACGCCATCCGGTTCGTTACGGGTGCTGATGAGCAATTCCCGCTCCTCTTCGCCGACGTCGCGCATCGCTTCGATGGCATTGATGATCAAGTTAAGCAGTACCTGTTGCAGCTGGACCCGATCTCCCTGGACACGCGGCAAGCCCTCCGCTAACTGCGTCCGCACCGAGACGCCATTGTTTGCGGCCTCCGTACGGGTGAGAGCAATAACCTCGAGGATGGCATCGTTGATCGCTACGGCGTCCTTTCGTGCGGGCGCCTTCTTGATGAGCGCGCGGATTCGCCCGACGACCTCGCCTGCGCGATTCCCCTCCTTGACAATAAGAGAGAGCGCGTCATCCACCTCGCGAAAATTCGGTGGCTCCGCGCTTAGCCAGCGCCGAGCGGCTAACGCGTATGTGACTGCCGCTGTGATCGGCTGGTTCACTTCATGGGTGATCGAGGCCGAGAGCTGACCCATGGTGGCGACGCGGTTGGCGTGCGCCAGCTGCATCTGCATGTCCCGCAGCGCCTCTTCTGCCCGCTTGCGCTCGGTGATGTGCCGCGCGACGCCTCGGTAGCCGATGAAGCGCCCCGCCTTATCAAACACCGGCAGGCCCGAAACAGATATGTAGCGCTTGCCGCCGTCGGCGGCGGGTCGCGCGAGCTCAAAGTCACGGAAAGGCAGGTGGGCCTCGAGGGTCTCCCGGTGCTTGCGCCAGGCCTCCGCGTCAGGCTCCAAGTAGGGCACTTCCCACCTTGTCTTGCCGATTTCAGAGCCCGGCGCCGGCGGGTCTGCAAGGCCTTCGGCGAACTCCTGACGGATGAAGCGATGCTGCGCATCGGATTCCCAGTACACGTCGAAGGAGAATTGTACCAGTGTGCGAAAGCGCTCCTCGCTCTCGCGCAGCGCTTCTTCGGCCCGCTTGCGCTCCGTCATGTCGATGACAAAGACAACCCCCTCGTCTCGTTTCCCTTCGAAAAAGGCTCCTCCGACCAGAACCGGCACGCGGCTGCCATCCTTGCGGAAATATTCCTTCTCGTAAGGCTTGCAGGTCCCGGTCGCGCTTCAGCTGGGCTATTGCATCCTGGTCGGCGGCGGCCCACTCGGCAGGCGTCAGCTTCGTCCACCGTATCCGACCCGAGACAAGGTCTTCGCGGCCGTAGCCCAACAAGTCGAGAAAAGCCTCATTGGCTTCGATGATCTGGCCGCGAGCATCCCAGATCATGATTCCGATGATGTTCGAGTCGACCAGACGGCGGATCCTGGCCTCCCGCTCCCCGAGATCGCTGTACAGACGGGCGTTCTCCAGCGAGATCGCCGCCTGCGATGCCAAGCAGCTCCAGTACCGAGATCCGGGCAGGCGTGAACACGTGCGATGCCAGCTTGTTCTCGAGATAGAGCACCCCGATCAGCTTGGCCTGCTTCACCAGGGGCAGGCAGAGGACGGACCGGGCGTGCTTCTGACAGATGTACTCATCTGCCGAGAACGGATTCTGCGCCAAGGCGTCATCAAGGATCACGCTTTCCCGCGTCCGGATCACGTAATGGAGCACGGATTCGGGAAGCTCGGCGGGTGACACGGCCGTCTGGCGCAGCGTGACCTCGACCCGGCCGCGGCCGGTCGTCGCTTCCGCCTCGATCCGTGGCTCGTCGCCCTCGAACAGGATCAGCAGGCCACGCTCGGCGCCGGCATGCTCGATCGCGATCCGCAGCAGCGTCTTGATGAGCTTGCCGAGGACGATCTCGCCGGACACCGCCTGCGAGGCCTTGAGCACCGTCCCGACATCCAGCTGCTCGACGGGCGTGCCGATCGTCGCTGGTGGCAGAGACGGCGCTGCTTCCTCGCGCAGCTGCGGGTAGCAGCTGGTCGAGTTGCCGCACCTTGCCGAGCGCGCCCCAGCGGAGATAGCAGCTACCGCGCATCCCGCAGATAGGCGTGCGCGATCGTCTCGAAGCCGCGCGCCGCGTAGAACCGCGCGGCCAGCTCATGGGCCAGGCCCTCGTTCTGCACGAAGCCGTGCTCGCGAGCCGACTGAATGGCCTGCTCGTACAGACGCATTGCATCGGCGTCTCGCCCTTCGAGGCGGGCGATCTCGGCCGACACCAGCGCGTGCTTGTCGGCGAACGTCGGTGGATAGTTGTCGGCCCACTCGCGCAGTTGTTCCCGGTGCGCCGTCAGGAGGTCGCGCCACCTGCTCTGCTCGTCGGCAGAAGCGTTCTCGTAGAGCGCCGCCACCGTCAGCGCGGTGTAGTAGAAGTAGTCGAGCAACTGGATATGGGCGGCTGCGGCCCAAAGCAGCGCCTTCGCCTTGTCGGCTGCCGCGAGCGCCTCGGCGTAGTCGCCTGACAGGAACCGCGCCTTCAGTTTGAGGATCCAGTACCAGGCAGATCATCATGGGCATCCGGTCCCCCGTCAGCTGCGCCTCGAACGCCGCCTCGTCGAACTGCGCGTCGCTGAAGGTGGAGAAGGTCGCGGTCCGGCCCTGCATGGTCGCGATGAAGCGTTGCTGGCTCACGATGATGTCCGCGACGTCGCGGAACCTGGCTTTCCGGGCGAAGTCCAGGCGCCATCTCCGACTCGCGCCACACCGCGTCGAGCGGATCGTTCCGCAGGAGAAGGCCTGTGACGGATTGGTACATGCTGTAGCAAGCGTAGGTCAGATCCCCCGTCTCGATCGCGGTGCGAAAGGCCGCCCGCATGAAATCGATCGCGGTCGCGATCGGCTGCGTCCAGAGGGCAGCCATCCCCATCGCGTGGTAGACCTTCGCCTGGTAGGCGATGAAGCCGTGCTTCTCGACAAGGTCGCATGCGAGCTTGGCGAAACGATAACCCTCGCCGATAACGGTGAAACGACCGGGCCGAGGATAATCCCGAGATGGGCATAGGCGTGCGCGGAAGCGCCGCTCGTCCCGTGCTGCATGCTGACGTTCACCATGCGGCACACGAGCAAGCAAAATAAATGAAAGTCGGTAAAGTAGGCGGGAGTGAGTCAGGACCGAGAGCACCTGCATCGCGGCCTGCAGTTCCGGATCGGTCATCAGCGGCAGATCGATCAGGCTCTCGATCGGGCGCCCATCGAGGTGCTGCCAGACCGTCTCGTATTCGGCCTGGACCTGCTCCCAGGTCGGGTGTGCCGGGAGGTCAATGCCGAACAGGCGCAGGCACGTGAGCGCGCTGGCCACGGCTTGCGGGTTTTCCGACTTCACGATATGGAACTGGACCTTCAGGTGGTAGACGGCCGCCTGGTCGACTTTCGACGCCCCGCGCTGCAACAGCTCCCCAATCAGTTGCTCGGCCGTGTCGAAGTTACCGGTCAGAAACTCGCACTCCGCGCGTTCGAGCCACAGGCTGAACGTCAACTCGTACTGGCTGCTCCAGTCCCTTTCGTCCAACAGCGCCATGCCGGCCGCAAGATACACGCACGCCGACGCATAGGCCGCCGACGCCTTGGCCTTTCGCCCGGCACGCAGATCGATCGCCGCCACCTGCGCTTTCTCGTCCCGGTCGATCAGCCGTGCGGCGCCCCGATTGAGCTGGTTCGCGACATCGAACAGATGCTCGGCGAGCTCGTCCGCCGTCATGCTCGCCAGCAGCGCGCGGCCGATGCGCAGGTGGACGTCGGCACGGTGCTCTTCGGGAATCAGCGAATAGGCCGCCTGCTGGATCCGGTCGTGCAGGAATTTGTAGGCGCTCTCCTGGCGGAAGACGAGCCCGGCGCGGACGGCTTCCCAGAGTGCCGCGTGCATCGCCTCCTCTGTTTCCCCGTGAACCAGGGTCAGGGTGGCGATCTCGGCGACGTTGCCCAGGCAGGCGAGCTGTTTCAGGGCTTCCTGGGTGGTGGCGGAGAACCGCTTCAGCTTCCCGGCCATGAGATCCACCACGTTGTCGGTGTAGCTCTTGGCGCGGATGCGATCGATGTCCCATTGCCAGGCCGGCGCGACCGGGTCGAACGCGAGCAGCCCCTCTTCGGCCAGCGCCGTGAAGAACTGGATCGCGAAGAACGGATTGCCGCCGGTCTTCTCCTGCACCAGCTGCGCCAAGGGCCGCGCGCGCTCCGGCTCGCAATGCAGGGCATCGGCGACGAGCCGGCCGACATCGTCGAGCCCGAGGGGCGCCAGCACGATCTCCTGCACCCGCGCTCCGGCCTCGCGGATCGCCTCGAGCGTCCGCATGAGCGGGTGCGCGGGACCGACCTCGTTGTCCCGGTAGGCGCCGACCAGCAGCAGGTGCCGCACCTCCGGGTGCGTGACCAGGTGCTCGAGGAGGTCGAGCGTCGCCGCATCCAGCCATTGCAAATCGTCGAGGAACAGCGCGAGCGGGTGCTCCTGCCGCGCGAACACGCCGAGGAAGCGCCGGAACACCATCTGGAAGCGGTTCTGCGCGTCCTGCGGCGGCAGGTCCGCGACCGGCGGCTGTTTCCCGATCACGAGCTCCAGCTCGGGAACGAGGTTGACGATGAGCTGACCGTTCGGGCCCAGCGCCTCGCGCAGGGCGTCCCGCCACCGGCCGAGCTCCGCCTCGCTCTGGCCCAGCAGCGGGCGGACCAGGCTCTGGAAGGCCTGGGCCAGGGTGGCGTACGGGATGTCGCGCTTGTACTGGTCGAACTTGCCGGACGCGAACAGGCCGCGCGGCGGGACCAGCACCTTGTGCAGCTCGTTCACCACCGAGGACTTGCCGATGCCGGAATAGCCGGACACGAGCACCAGCTCCGGCGTGCCGCTGCGCCACGACCCGGTCGAAGGCCGCGAGCAGCGCGTCGATCTCGCGCTCCCGGCCGTAGAGCTTCTCCGGGATCAGCAGCCGGTCCGACACGTCGTGCGCGCCGAGCGGGAACGGCTCGATGCGGCCGTGCGACTCCCATTCCGCCAGGCAGCGCCGCAGATCGGCCTCGACGCCGGCGGCGGTCTGGTAGCGCTCCTCGGCGGTCTTGGCGAGCAGCTTCATCACGATCGCCGAGAGCGGCCCCGGGACGCCCGCGACCCGCTCGTCGGGCGGCACCGGTTGCCGCGCGAT
>ERZ1370068.6693-contig-5661_pt1 | contig 13246 bp, 20 predicted proteins | sample MGYA00561227_ERZ1370068 | MGnify/ENA primary metagenome ERZ1370068 (study PRJEB38410, sample SAMEA6850437) | metagenome | study: Metagenomic assessment of the ecological functions of the soil: analysis of the soil microbiota associated with the...
GGCGGCGCTACTCACGGTCACCGCGGTCAGGTCCACGAACCAGCTCTGCGGGCTGCACGAAGCCCTTCACCTTCGGGGACAGCGCACGCGGGTTCTGGTCGTGCGACGCACGAAGATCCACGGGGCGTCGTCCACCACAATCTCGCGTGGGCTTGGCCCGGCGATCTCGTTCTGCTTGGCCGACGTCGAAGGTGCCGCTCCGGCCTCGTCGATGAGCTTGTCGGCCTCGGGATTGATGTAGGGCATCGTGTTGACCGACGACCGGCACCACCGACTTGCTGTGGAAGAACGCGCCCGAAGCCGCTCCACGGCTCCGAGGAAGTTCCACGAGATGTTCCAGGCGTTGAGCCCCTCGTTGTCCGGCGTGTGGAAGCCGGCGCGCCAGCGGGTGAGCAGCGGTGTTCCACCTCCACCGGCTGCAGGTCCACGTCGATGCCCACGTCCTTGAGGTTCTTCTGGATCGGCTCGTTCATGGCCAGCGGCAGCATCTGGCCGGAGCCCGAGGTCGAGATGAGCTGGACCGCCTTGGCCGGGTGCTTGCGCCGCGTCGAAGCCCGGCCTGGCTTGCAGCAGCTCCTTGGCCTTGGCCGGGTTGTAGTCGTACGTCTCCTTCGGCTTGCCGAACCACGGATGGCCCTTTGTACACGACGCCGGTGGCCGGAATGCAGGTGTCGTTGAGCAGGCTCTTGCAGATGCCGACGCGGTCGATCGCGTAGTTGGCCGCCTTGCGGACGAGCTTGTTGCTCCACGGCCTCTTTGTCCAGCCGCAGGGTGTGCGTCCAGTTGTGCGGATAGCTGTTCAGCGTGATCGGTGAAAGCCGCGCGCCCTTGAGCTGCGGGATCGAGTCGGGCGGCGGCACCTCGATCCAGTCGACCTGTCCGCTGCGCGGCGCGGCCAGCCGCGTGGTCGGCTCGCGGCATGGGCAGGCAGCACGAGCTTGTCGATCTTGGGCCGGCGCTTGGCGTCCCAGTACTGCTTGTTGGCCTCGAGCTCGAGCCGCTCGCGCGGCACGAACTTGCGTCACCTTGTACGGGCCGGTGCCGGACGGCTGCTCGGCGAACTTGCGCCAGTCCGTGAACCTTCTGCCACTGGGCCGGCGACACGATGAGCATGTAGCAGAGCTGGTAGGGCACGAAGCTGGTGGGCTTGTTGGTCTCGAACTCCACGGTGTGGTCGTCGACTCTTTGTGATCCCGATGATCGAGGCGAGGCCGGAAGCTCAGCCTGCCCGAGCCGTAGGTGTCGAAGTGCGGCGCGTCGCTTCTTCTTGATCGACTCGAACGAGAGAGACGACCGCGTCGGCATTGAATGGGCTGCGGCGTCAGTGGAACGTCGACGCCTCGGCGGAGCTTGAACACCCACTTCGTGGGCTGCGTCGCTTGCGCGGCTTCCCACGACTCGGCGAGCCCGGGCACCAGCGGGCGTAGACCGGTCGCCGCGGGTGAGATCCCCACGCGATCAGGGGGCTCGTAGATCTGGTAGCCGACGAAGCGGAAGCCTTCGAGAAGCCGTTGTCCGGTCACGGCCGCCCGTTGTACCGGGATGTCGCCAGTGGCAGGCTGGCGAGTGGGAGAAAGGCCCGAGCAAGACGGCCAAGCCACCTATGAGCTCGGTCAGAATGCTGAAGCCACGCCATCAGATGCGGCGCGGGCACGCCGAGGGCGTGCAGGATCCCGGCGAAGGCTTCCGGCCCCTTGGACAACTTCCTGGCGAAGGCGTGCTCCATGAAACCATAGCCAACAATCAGTCGGAGCGGGATTGGAGCCCAACGGGCGGCGAAAGGTCGCTTCAAGAATGCAAAGCCGCCCGCCCCTTTGCCTGTTAGGCGAAGTTCGTTCATCGCCGCATCACTGACCGCATCGGCTCTGTACGTCGAGAACTACCGAGCACTTCAGGCCAACTACCTCGACGACGCGGTGCCTCGTCGTCGCGCAGCTTGTCCGGGCAAGGAAAGATTCCACGGCTCCCTCCCGCAAAGGTTCTAAACGCGCCTGCTCTCCGGTTCATGGGTCAGCGACGCGGCAGGTTTGAGAAGAGGGATCAAGGCCTCTCCGCCATCGTCAGGTGCGCCAGGACCGCGTCGCGAAGCTGCCAGCAGGGCAGGCCGGGCTGCAGCATCGCCGTCTGCACCACGGCCACGACCTCGCCGGCGTCCGCGCCCGATCATCGTGAAGCCGAGGATGCGGTCGTCCTTGTCCGACGAGCGCCTTCATGAATCCCTCCGTCTCGCCGGTCGTCTGCGTCCGCAGCACCGCGCTCATCGGCAGCCGCGCGACGCGGGCGCTGATGCTTCAGGCGTCGCGCGTCGCCTTCGCTGCAGTCCGACGTGGGCGAGGGAGGGTCCGTGAACATGCAGTAGGGCACCAGCCGGTCACGGGTGGTCCGACTACCTCCAGCGAGGTTGTCCCGGATGATCCGGAAGTCGTCGACGGATACGTGCGTGAACTGCGGGCTCCCGGCACATTCGCCGATCGCCCAGACGTCGGGGGCGCTCGTCTGCCAGCCGCTCATTCACCCGTATGTAGCCGCGGTCATCCAGCTCGACGCCGGCCCGCTCGAGCCCGATCTCGGCGGTGTTGGGCGTGCGCCCCACCGCGACCAGAATGTCGGTGCCGTCGATCTGCTCCTCTCCGGAGGGCGTGTGCACGACGAGGCTGACGCTTCTCTCCGGATCGCCCCTGCACACGGTCGAGTCTCAGCAGCCACCAGCACGTCGATCCCTTCGCCGACCAGAATGCGCTGGATCTCGTCGGACACGTCACGATCCTCACGGGCCATGAGCTGAGGCTGCTGCTGGATGACGGTCACGCGGCTACCGAACCGACGGTATGCCTGCGCCAATTCGAGACCGACATAGCCTCCCCGAGCACGATCAGGTGAGGCGGCAGGTAGTCGAGATCCAGTGCCTCGATGTTGCGTGAGCGGTCGGGCCGCCTCGAGGCCGGGAATTCCCGGGATGGCCGCGTGCGTTCCCACGTTGATGAACACGCGTTCGGCCGCCAGAGTGCGCGTCCCGCCGTCGTTCAGGCGCACCTCGAGCGTCTTCGGCGCCACGAAGCGACCGGCGCCCATGATCAACTGCGCTCCGCTCGCCTTGTAGTTGGCCAGATGCGCCGCGATCTGATCCTCGACCATGTCCCGCTTGCGCTGGCGAACCCTCGCCATGTCGATCGCCACGGGCCCCGTCGCGGCGCCGTACTGCGGCGGCGTGGTGCACCAGATACGCAGACCTTCGCGCTCCAGATCTCGTTCTTGCTGGGCAGGCAGTTGACGTTTGGGACACGAGCCGCCGATCCAGCGGCGCTCCACGACCGCCGTCGGTTGGCCCGACGGCGCGAGATGCCACGCCAGGAGCTTGCCACCTGCTCCACTGCCGAGGATCAGGTTTGCGAACGATTCTGTGCTGAGGCATGGTGTCCTCCCATCAGGTGCGGTCCGGTCGCAGCCGACACTCTCACCCGTCTCGAGCCCCCTCCGCGCTTCGCGTCAAGTCATCGCCCGTGTCATTGCGTCACCTTCCAGGCCTCTCCCTTCCACGAGGAGCGCGCCATGCGTCGCCGGAGTGGCGCGCGTGCGGGCGTCCTGCGTCGGCAGATACAATCGAGGCGGCAAAGAGAACGATGTCCTTCATGAGGAACGGGATGTTACCTGCCATGGCCGGGAAACCCCCGGCAGACGCCGCACCAGCCGTCCGGCATGAACGGGATGATCGTGATGGTTCCGAGGAATGCCGCGCAGGAGCCCAGTGCTCGAGGAATCCCAGTCGCTTGTGCCAGAATCCCAGGAACAAGAGCAGGGCGAACGACCACTCCGATAGGCCCAGGAACCGCAGCTCTGCTCCCCGGACGCCGAATACCGGGTAACATCCACGAAATCAGGGGGCCGTTGCTGATGTACGGAATCAGCACCTCCGCCTCGTACGGGAACCACTCTCTGGTAACCCGAAGAACAAGAAGAGAACGATCATCGACCCACTGAATGAGGTGATAGTCGAGGTCCCCTTTGAGGAAGACCGAGCTTGATCAAGGCCGTTGATGAGCGAGCTCATGCGTCTGGGTACCTCCTTGTGATGCCATTGCGACGACACACCGCGACTTCCGGTTACCGAGCGCTCGTGCAGCTGACGGCTCGGAGCAGGTTTCCGGCTGGCAGGTCGTCGCCGTGATCGACGTTCGGTGGGCCGAATCGTAGAACTGGTGCTGCCTCGCAGTGCGATACCGGCTCCCGTTTCGTTCTTGAGGCTGGAGATCGTGGGCTCGTCGAGGCCGTCTCCAGCCACCTGCCACCTGACTGTGACGTCGCAGCCGCTCGGGCGCCGGTTACGATGGTTGCGCCAGGTCCATCGGAGTTGGATCGCCGTCCTGACGCCGAAGGGCCGGCGGTTTTGACGCGCGTATCTGCGCCAACGAGTCGTGCTCATGGGAGAACGAAGTTGGGGCGGTCGCGTTCATGCCGAGACTTGCGGAGTCTTTACGCGACGCTTTGCGGACTCGGAGCAGCGCCCTCGCGGCCCCGAGGTCGGCCGCGTGGCGAACCCTCGGTGAAGCGGGCGTAGATCGGGGCCAGTGGCGGGTCGCGCGCCGGCGCGGCCGTCCTTGCTCGATAGCCATAGCCGGGCGAGGTCGGTGGCGCAGCGCAGCTCCAGGTGACAAGCGCCTGGCGGCGCGTCCACGAGAGGGCGTCCTGAAGGTGGGCCTCGGCCGCCGCAGCGGCATCCGCGCCTCCGCTGACAACATCACCTCAGCCTTGATGCGCAAGAGCTCGGCGATCCACCAACGCTCCTCGTCCCTTTCGCATTTGGCGAGCGCCTCATCGATCGTCGCGAGCGCCTGAGCGACGTGCCCCGCCTCGGTCAGACCTTGCGCCAGCGCGCCGAGCATGACCGGGTAATACGGGACGAAGCTCGTTCCCCGAAGCTCGTCGAGCGCAGTACGGAGCAGCTCGAGTCCCCTCACCCACCTCGCCGCGCTTGATGAGTCGGATTCCGTCGTAGCACCGAGCCGGTCGATGCCAGGCGGCCAGCGCGTGTCGTGCCGGAATAGTCGAGCAGCGCCGTCACGTAGCGTTCGGTGGCCACCAGATCGCTGCTCCAGATGGAGACCAGGGATGCAGATCTCCAGTGCACAGCACACCCCCACTGGCGAGATCGATCGCCCTCGCGTCCTCGACGTTGCGCTCGGCGAGCCGCAGGCCCTGATCGGGGAATCCCTGCAGCCAGAGGATCCGCGACAGAATCAGCGGGCATTCGGCCGGCCATATTGAAAGGGGACCGCGCGCGATTGGGGCAGTGGGGCGACGTGGCGGCTGAGTATGCCCTCGAGGATCTGCCGCGCGTTCGCCTGGTCCCCGAGGTAGTGCAGGGAGGCGCCCATCATCCTCTCGCCGCGGAGCCGATCGGCCGGATCGGTCACCAGGCTGCAAAATCGATCCACCAGCACCAGTGCCGTGCGGGCCTCGCCGCGGGTGATGTGGACCAGCCACAAGCCCCAGAGGGCCGCCAGCTGATACTCGGTGTCGGCGAGGCCTTGGGCGATGTGGAGGACGGTGGTCCAGGCCGCGATGGTGTCGGGAGGTGCTGTCTCCCTCGTCTCGCATGAGCGCCACCAGGAGCGCTGTCCGGAGCTGCATCTCGCGGCGCCTGTCCCGCCCCGGGCGTTCCGCGAGGCTGGCCAGCGCGCGCTCGACCCGGCCGCGCGCACTCGAGCAGAGAGCGACTGGTGGAACCAGAGTGGCAGCGCCGAAGTGGTGAGCGCTACGCCGATCGACCCGTCACCGCTCGGGAGAAGGCCCAGTCCAGCGCCGTCCGCACGTTGTCGATATGGCGGCCGTACACTGGCCAACCACTCGAGCGTGGGCCGGTCCCACTCGGCCTCGGCCCGCTCGAAGACGACTTGGTAGTGTTGGGCATGGCGTCGGGCCACCTGGTCGAGCTCCCCGCTGTCGGCGAGCTTCTCGAGCGCGTAGACCCTCGTGGTCTCGAGCGAACGGTATTGCGCGTCGGCATCCGCGATCTCGACGACGATCAGCGACTTCGCCGCCAGGTTCGTCACGATGTCCACTCACCTCCGGCGCGTCGAGGTCGTCGGCGGTGACGACGGCGCTGGCCGCCTCCAGCGTGAAACTCCCGGCAAAAACGGCGAGGCGGCGTAGAACGGTTTGCTCGATCGCCGGGAGGAGCTCGTAACTCCAGTCGAGGGTCGCCCGCAACGTCTGCTGGCGCAGGAGCGCCGTGCGGTGGCCTCCCGTGAGGAGTCGAAACCGATCGTCGAGACGCGCAGCGAGTTCGTCTAACCCGAGCGTGGCCGTCCGAGCCGCCGCCAGCTCGATGGCGAGCGGGATCCCATCGAGGCGTCGACAGACCGCGCCCGTGATCGCCGCGGTTCGCGCGTCCGGCGAGAAGCGAGCCTCCACCGCTCGCACCCGGGCGACGAACAAGCTGACGGCGGCGGTCTGGAGCAGCTCCTCGCGATCGTCCGTGTCCTCGTGGGGACTTCGAGCGACGGAACCCGATACACGTACTCTCCAGGCGCCCGCAACGGCTCACGGCTGGTCGCCACCACGCGCGCGTGCGGCGCGGCACGCAGCACCGCTTCGGCCATGCGCGCCGCCGCGTCGATCACGTGTTCGCAATTGTCCAGAACGAGCAGAAGGCGCCTTGTCACCGAGCGCGGCCGCCACCCGCTCAGGCGACTCCGCACGGTCGGGCAGGGCAAGCTTGAGCGCAACCGGCGACGCTGACCGGCACGAGACCAGGGTCGGAGAGCGGCGCGAGCTCGGCTAACCACACTCCGTCCGACGAAATCCGGCAACAGGTGTCGCGCGACCTCCAAGGCGAGCCGCGTCTTCCCGATGCCCCCGACACCGGTCAGCGTGACGAGCCGATGCCGCGTCACCAAATCCACGACATCGCGCGTCTCGGCCTCGCGGCCGATCAGCTCCGAGCTCGACGCCGGCAGATTCGTCGGGGTGTCGCGGGCAGCGCCGCCGCGCCGGTTGCGGACGTGGACTGTTCTGCTCGGCCGGGATGGACGGGAGGTGTCTTCAAGAGTTGCTGATAGAGCTGGATGGTTTCCGCCTCAGGCTGCGCGTTGAGCTCGCGCTTGAGCGCATCCATGCAGAGCTGGTACTGGCGGAGTGCCGCCTGCCGGCGACCAAGCCGCGCATAGAGCGACATGACGGCGCGGTGCACAGGCTCCTGGAGCGCGTCCAGCGCGAGAAGACGAAGACCGGTCTGAACGGCCACCTCGTGATCGCCAGCCTGCTGCTGATGCGCGAACAGACGGCCCAGGCCCTGGATCGCCAGCTCGTGCAGGCGCACGCGCTCCGCCGTGAGCCACTCCTCGAACGGGCGCTCGGACAGCACCAATCCGGCCAGGAGCTCACCTCGATAGAGAGCAGCGATTTGTCCGAGTGCCTCCGTGCTGCCATCGGCGAGCAGCCGCTCGAACCGCGCCACATCCACGTCCACGGCCGTGGGGTCGAGAGACACGCTCGCGCCGTCGACGACCAGGCTCGCGCGCACGGGCTTTGGCAGGATTTTCTTGATTCTCGACAGGGCGTTACGGCAGGTTGCCCCTGGCTTGCGTGTGCTGCATGTCTCCCCACAGAAGAGTGGCAAGCTTCTCGCGGGGATGCGATTGCCCGAGCGGCAGGGCGAGATAGGCGAGGAGCGCTCGGGTCTTTTGGGTCGGGAGGACGAGCGCAGCACCGGCTTGGAGGCGTGCTTCGAAGCCGCCAAGAAGCTTGAGTTCCAGGTGCACCTCGGACGTCACTGCTCCTCCACCGGTCCGCAGCCTGCCACGACCCCCGCCAGAATACGCCATTTTCCACGGTGCTGGTGACGATCCGGATACGGTCACCCGGTACAACCGAGGAAGAAGCAGCACCATTTCGCACGGGAGGGAGCCGAAATGAGAGAGTTGACGCTCGGTGACGCTCGACGGAGTGCGGATCGCGACGCAGATCTGGTGGAAGCGCTGCGCGGGCAGGAGACCGGGGCCATCGAGGCGCTGATCGCTCTGTACGGAGATCGCGTCTATCGCTTGGCGATGCGCATCACGGGCAACCGCCCGGATGCCGAGGAGGTCGTCCAGGACGCCTTCTGGACAGTGGTCCGGAGGATCGATACGTTCAGAGGTGATGCGGCCTTCGGCTCCTGGCTCTATCGCATCACCGCTAACTGCGCGTACACGAAACTTCGCGTTCGACGTGCGCGGCATCAGGAGAGCTGGATGGACGAAGGTTCGGTGATGGTCGACGAGCATGTCCCGGGCTTTCCGGACTGGTCTGCGCACGTTGAGGATCCGGCGCTTCAATTCGAGCTGCGAAACGTGTTGGTCGCCGCCCTCGACAGCCTGCCGGAAGACTACCGTGCGATCGTGCAGTTACGCGACGTCGAGGGCCTGTCGCCCCAGGATGTCAGCCAGATCACAGGGCTGAGTGTCGCCGTCGTGAAGACTCGCACCCACCGTGCGCGGCTGGTGCTGCGCAAGGGGCTCGGGGAGTACCTCTCGGATCGGCCGTTGTCGCTCGCTCCGCCCTTGCCACGTCGCGGCGATGGTCGAGCCGGACGACGCGGGCCCCAGGCGAGGTCCGGGCGCCGTATCTCTTCCGGGCGCAGAATCTCGTCGGTGCGATCGCGTGTGGCACCGTGAGGCTCGCCCTGCCGGGGAAGCGGGAGCCCTGGCCACTGTTACCGGCCTCTACCCCGTAACCAATCTCGGATAGTCAGCATCAAACGAGAAAGTGTCCTGAATGACCTGCTCAGGTGATGCCAAGGGACGGGAGACCGGTCAGCGGGCTCGACTTGCAGCGTAGGGAGCCCGACGAGGCAGCGTCTAAGACGCGCAGGAGGACGGTCATGGAATTTCCCCTGCTGGACAAGCTGCGCAGGACGAGCCACCGTTTCGCCGACGTGGATGGCCGGAAGATCTTTTACCGAGAAGCGGGGGCCGACACGTCCCCGGCGCTGCTCCTGCTTCACGGATTTCCGACGTCGTCTCACATGTTTCGCGACCTGATCCCGGCCTTGGCGGACGACTACCATGTGGTCGCCCCCGACCTCCCCGGCTTCGGATTCTCCGAGGCCCCGGACCGGGCGCAGTTCAGGTACACGTTCGATCATCTGGCCGACGTCATCGACCGGTTTACGGCGGTGGCTCGACTCACCCGTTATGCCATCTACGTCTTCGACTACGGCGCCCCGGTGGGCTTCCGCCTCGCGATGGGCCACCCAGAGCGAATCACCGCAATCATCTCGCAGAATGGCAACGCCTATGAGGAGGGGCTGAGCGAGGGCTGGAACCCGATCCAGCGCTACTGGAAGGAGCCCACGCCCGAGAATCGCGCGGCGCTCCGCAGCTTCCTCACGCCCGAGGCGACCAAGGGGCAGTATGTGTATGGCGTACAAGAGGAGTCACTGGTCGCGCCCGAGAGCTACGACGCTCGACTCGGCGCTGCTCGCTCGGCCCGGCAACGACGAGATCCAGCTCGACCTGTTCCTCGACTACGCCAGCAATGTCGCGCTGTACCCGAAGTTCCAGGAATACTTCCGCACGCGGCGACCGCCGCTCCTCGCGGTGTGGGGCAAGAACGATCCGTTCTTCCTGCCGGCGGGCGCCGAGGCGTTCAAGCGCGACATTCCAGGTGCAGTGGTCCGCTTCTTCGAGACGGGCCACTTCGCGCTGGAGACGCATGCGGGCGAGATCGCGGCGGCGATCCGCGACTTCCGCGCAGCCTGAATCTGTACCGATCAACTGGAGGAGCGCTATGCGCGCAATCGTATTGAAGAAGTTCGGTGGACTCGACAGCGTGTTTGGCACGCCGGGGTTCCCGCTGTCCGACGTTCCGCTGCAGGAAATAGCGCAAGACGTGGCGGCGGGAAGGCTCAAGGCCAAGCCGGCGCGCGTGTTCGGCTTCGAGGAGATCCGCGAAGCGCATCGCATCATGGAGGCCGGTGAGGCCGGCGGGAAGATGGTCGTCGTCCGCGGCTGATGAAACGGGAGGTCATCGTGCGCATGAGCGGGGCCCGCGTGTGATTTTCGACCACCTCGAGTGGATTCTGTTTGCCTGGGTTCTCGGCAACCAGAGTGGCCTCCCGGTACCGGTGGTCCCTGCTTTGCTCGGTGCCGGCGCGTTGGCAGGGAGCGCGCGCCTGAGCCTGAGCAGGATCATTGTCGTCGCCGTGGGCGCGTCGCTGAGCGCTGACCTGACGTGGTACGGCCTGGGGCGATGGCGTGGGGAGCGGATGCTCAGGATGCTCGCGCGACTTTCGCCGACGCGCCATGCCCCTGGTCCACCGTGCCCGGCATGTGTTTGTCACCCATGTTGGAGCATTTCAACTGGGCGCTCGGTTCCTGCCCGAGCTGAACGCAATTTCGGCCGGACTGGCGGGCACGGCAAAGGTGAGCATCGTTCGATTTGCCTTCTACGGCCTCGCGAGCGCGGTGACGTGGGCCGGAGGATGGATCGGTCTCGGATACCTCGTCAGCGATGCTGTTACGGCGACGGCGGCTCGCCTCGGCGTGCGACTGATAGCCTTGCTTCTCGCGCCCTTTGCGCTCTATCTCCTCTTTCACCGCGCCCGTCGCCATCGCGTCATTCAGCTGTTCCGGCGGGCACGGATGAGCCCGGATGAGCTCTCCGCAGTGCTGGAAAAGAGTGACCGCGCACACGGCCGCCGCATCCTGGATGGTAGCGACGACGCGCAGCCGGCCGCCACAGTGGGGACAGGCGAGGGCATCGAGATCGAGCGCACGGCGCATCAACGCCGCCCAAGACTAGGCGTGCGTGGGGACGGCGGTGCGCTCGTAGCGGACGACCTGAGGAGCGGGCCGACGTAACGAGGCGATTCGGAGCACGCGGGCTTTCCGGGGGAAGAGTTGCCGCGGCGCCAACACCGGCCCCTCGGCAGCGGTTGCCCCCCTCGTAGTCCCCGTCCCCATGACGAAATCTGCCTACTCAGACGCTCGCCCCCACGCCGCACCCCCGCTGGAGCCGCAGGCTTTGTAACCGGGCGTCGTGGTGCTACGTCATATCGGTGAAAAGGCAAGGCCGGAAGCGCCGAAGCTGGTCAGAGCTCGGGAAATGTCCCCGGCCCCGAGCCGATGATATTCGGCCACTACAAACAAGGAAGGAGAAGCCAACATGATCTCTGCGGAATTTCCGTACAAGAAGCAGCGGCGGCGGGTCCTCGGCAGCGAGATGGCGTACGTGGAGGTGGGAGAGGGCGACCCCATCGTACTGCTGCACGGCAATCCCACCTCGTCGTACCTCTGGCGGAACGTGTTGCCACACCTGGAGCCACGAGGCCGCTGCATCGCCCCCGACCTGATCGGCATGGGCGACTCCGACAAGCTGCCTGACAGTGGCCCCGGCTCGTATCGCTTCGTCGAGCACCGTCGCTACCTTGACGCCCTGCTCGAGGCCCTGGATGTGCACGAGCGGGTCACCCTCGTCGTCCATGACTGGGGCTCGGCCCTCGGCTTCGACTGGGCCAACCGCCACCGCGAGGCCGTGAAGGGTATCGCGTACATGGAGGCGATCGTGGGGCCGCAGAACTGGGACCACTGGGACAAGTTCGGAATGCGTCCAGCCTTGCAGGCGCTGCGTTCCGAGGCCGGCGAAGCGATGATCCTGCGAGACAACTTCTTCATCGAGCAGATCCTGCCGAAGGCCATCCTGCGCACCCTCTCCGTCGAGGAGATGGCGGAGTACCGACGGCCGTTCGCCGAGCCCGGCGAGGGGCGACGGCCGACGCTCACGTGGCCCCGGCAGATCCCCATCGAGGGCGAGCCCGCCGACGTGGTTGCGATCGCGGCCGCCTACGCGGACTGGCTGGCGACGAGCCGTGTGCCCAAGCTGTTCGTGAAGGCCGAGCCCGGTGGGATCCTCGCCGGGGGCGCCGTTCTCGACTTCGCCCGCAGGTTGCCAGCGCAGACCGAGGTGACGGTCGCGGGGGTCCATTTCCTCCAGGAGGATTCGCCGGACGAGATCGGGCGGGCCATCGCCGGCTGGATGGGGGCGCATAGGAACGATTAGCGCCATCTCCGGAAGCGGCCGCTGACCGACGCTCAGTGGACAGACCAGAATAAGGAACTAGCGAAATGACGTCCGTCGGCCGAGCTCCTGAGAACGCGCTGATGACTGATCTCCTCGTTCAGTATGGCGTGGTGCTGGTCTTTGCCTGGGTGTTTGCCGTGCAGGCTGGGATGCCAGTCCCGGCCGGCCCGATGCTCCTCGGAGCCGGCGTTCTATCCGGCTCCGGCCAGATGAACCTCGCGCCTAGCCGTTGGAGCGGCGATCGCCGGTGCCCTCGGTGCTGACGTGCTCTGGTATTCACTTGGCCGATCACGGGGGACCCGACTGCTCGAGACTGTGTGCCGGTTCCGCATGAATCCAGACTCCGTCGTTAGGGACGCCAAGGAGCGATTCGTCGCGCATGGCGTTCGGTATGTCGTCCTGGCCAAGTTTCTGCCCGGTGTGAATCCGCTCGCCGCCGGACTCGCGGGGGCCGTCCCCATTCGCCTCGAACGATTTCTGCTCTGCGCCTCGACGGGCGCCTTGCTGTGGGCCGGAGCCTGGATCACTCTCGGCTACCTCTTCGCAGATATCATCGCTCGTGTCGCGACGAGAGCCGCTCCCCTCGGGAGGCTGCTCGTCATCGTCATCGCGGTGGCGCTGACTTCATATCTCGTGTTCAAGTTCGTACGACGGCGCCGCTTCCTCCGTCACCTCTGGAAGGCTCGCATCACCCCGATAGAGCTCAAGCGACGGTTGGAGGCGGGCGATCATATCGTGATCTTTGACCTGAGAACGGCGCTAGACATCGCGACGGCACCTTACCGCATCCCGGAGCGCTCGAGATCGGTCCCGAAGCGCTGCAGCATCCATACCGCCTGATCCGACGTGACAGCGAGGTGGTCTTCTACTGCGCGGAGCCAAGGGAGGCGACCAGCGCCCGGATGGCTCTCCGCCTGGCCTCCCACGGCTTCAAGAATGTCCATCCTCTGAGCGGGGATTTGAGGCCTGGCGCCAAGCCGGCTTCGTCGTCGAGCCGGTCGTGCCCGCGCCGTCGAGGGGCAGCACTCCACAGCGCGCTGTCGACGAAGAATTCGGTGATGCTTCGGCGCTACAGCGAAATGCTCGAGAGTTAGCCGTCGCTCTGCTGCCAGGGTCAAAACACGCTCGCGCTGATCCGACCGCGACTACCTCCCCAAAGAATGGGGAGCGCGCTGGATGACCCACA
>ERZ1370068.4404-contig-3479_pt1 | contig 13240 bp, 15 predicted proteins | sample MGYA00561227_ERZ1370068 | MGnify/ENA primary metagenome ERZ1370068 (study PRJEB38410, sample SAMEA6850437) | metagenome | study: Metagenomic assessment of the ecological functions of the soil: analysis of the soil microbiota associated with the...
TCAGTTACGCATTGCTGAATGCTTCGACGTCGGCATCGTGCGCTGCGTCGGCATGTACCGGCAGACCGGCATGTATCCAGGGCCGCTGGAGTATAATTTCGTGATGGGCGTCGCCTCCGGCATGCCGGCCGATCCGGATCTGCTGCCGATCCTGCTGAAGCTGAAATTGCCGGAGGCGCATTGGCAGGTCACCGCGATCGGCCGCGCCGAAATCTGGCCGCTGCACCAGCGCTGCGCCGATCTCGGCGGTCATCTGCGCACCGGGCTGGAGGATACGTTCTATCTCGCCGACGGCACCAAGGTGACCTCGAACGGCCAGCTGATCGAGGCCATCGCCGCCTGCGCGCGCCGCGCCGGCGCGCGAGATCGCGTCAGCCCGGCCGAAGCGCGGCAGATTTTTGGGGTCAGGCATTGAAGCGTCGTCATTCCGGGGCGCGCGAAGCGCGAACCCGGACATCTCGATCGTGGTTACGGATTCGGGCTCGCGCTACGCGCACCCGGAATGACGAGTAGGGTAGAGTCCATGGCCATCATCGAATCGACCATCGCCCCGAGCAGCGCCGCCTTCAAGGCCAACCGCGACGGCATGCTGGCGCTGATCGCGCGGATGCGCGCGCTGGAAGAGCGCACGCGCGCGGCATCCGCCGCCGCCAAGGACCGCTTCCACAAGCGCGGGCAGTTGCTGCCGCGCGAGCGCGTGGCGCTGGTGCTCGATCCCGGCTCGCCCTTCATCGAACTGTCGACGCTGACGGGCTACATGTTCGACGTGCCGGATGCCGACAAGAGCGTGCCCGGCGGCGGGCGTGATCGCCGGCATCGGCTTTGTCTCCGGCATCCGCTGCATGGTCAGCGCCAATGATTCCGGCATCGATGCCGGCGCGCTGCAGCCTTACGGCCTCGACAAGACGCTGCGGGTGCAGGAACTGGCGCTGGAGAACAAGCTGCCTTACGTGCAGCTGGTCGAAAGCGCCGGCGCCAATCTGCTGCGCTACCGCGTCGAGGATTTTGTCCGCGGCGGCAACATCTTTCGCAATCTGGCGCGGCTGTCGGCGGCGGGCTTGCCCGTCGTCACGGTGACGCATGGTTCGTCGACCGCGGGCGGCGCCTACCAGACCGGGCTATCCGATTACATCGTGATGGTGCGCGGCCGCACCCGCGCCTTTCTCGCCGGGCCGCCGCTGCTGAAGGCCGCGACCGGCGAGATCGCGACCGAAGAAGAACTCGGCGGCGCCGAGATGCACACCTCGATTTCCGGGCTCGGCGATTATCTCGCCGAAGACGACCGCGATGCGCTGCGCATCGCGCGCGACATCATGGCCAATCTGGAATGGGACCGGCCGAAGCCGGCGAAGCATCGTATCGCGCCGCCGCGTTACGATGCCGAGGAACTGCTCGGCATCATGCCGATGGATCACAAGCGGCCGGTCGACATGCGCCAGGCGATCGCGCGCTTCATCGACGATTCCGACTTCACCGAGTTCGGCGCCAATTACGGCCCCGCCACCGTGTGCGGCCACGCCCGCATCGAGGGCCAGGCGATCGGCATCATCACCAACAACGGCCCGCTCGACGTGCCCGGCGCCAACAAGGCGACGCATTTCATCCAGGCCTGCTGCCAGTCGCGCACGCCGCTGCTCTATCTCAACAACACCACCGGCTACATGGTGGGCAAGGCCTATGAAGAAGCCGGCATGATCAAGCACGGCTCGAAGATGATCCAGGCGGTGACCTCGGCCACCGTGCCGCAGATCACGATCTATTGCGGCGCGTCGTTCGGCGCCGGCAATTACGGCATGTGCGGGCGCGGCTTTCATCCGCGCTTCTGCTTCTCCTGGCCGAACGCCAAGACCGCCGTGATGGGCGGCGAGCAGGCCGCCGAAACCATGGCGATCGTGACCGAGGCCGCCGCCGCGCGGCGCGGCAAGCCGATCGAGAAGGAAAAGCTCGATGCGATGAAGGCGCAGATCATCGGCGTGTTCGACGGCCAGATGGACGTGTTCTCGACCACGCGCGCGCGTGCTCGACGACGGCGTGATCGATCCGCGCGATACCCGCAGCGTGCTGTCCGAGGTGCTGGCGATCTGCCGCGAGGCCGAGGCGCGCACGCCGCAGCGCATGCAATTCTCGGTCGCGCGGCCATGAGCGAGTCGATGAAGCGCACGCCGTTCTTCAAGATCCTGATCGCCAACCGCGGCGAGATCGCGCTGCGCGATCATGCGCACCGCGCGCCGTCTCGGCTATGGCGTGGTCGCGGTCTATTCCGACGCCGACCGCGATGCGCTGCATGTGCGCGAGGCCGGATCAGGCGGTGCGGATCGGCGAGGCGCTGCCGGCGCAATCCTATTTGCGGATCGAGGCGATCATCGCCGCGGCAAAAGCCAGCGGCGCCGAGCGCGGTTCATCCCGGCTACGGCTTTCTCGCCGAGAACGAGGATTTTGCGCAAGCCTGCCGCGATGCGGGTCTGGTGTTCATCGGGCCGTCGCCGGAAGCGATCCGGGCGATGGGCAACAAGGCCGGCGCCAAGGACATCATGCAGAAGGCCGGCGTGCCCTGCGTGCCCGGCTATCAGGGCGCGGACCAGAGCGACGCCGTGATGCTGGCGGAAGCCAAGAAGATCGGCTTTCCCGTGATGATCAAGGCGGTCGCCGGCGGCGGCGGGCGCGGCATGCGGCTGGTCGCGGATGCGGCGGCGTTTCCGGATGCGCTGCGCAGCGCGCGGTCGGAGGCGCAGGGCGCGTTCGGCGATCCGACCGTGATCCTGGAGCGCGCCATCGTCGATCCCCGCCATATCGAAATCCAGGTGTTCGGCGACCGCTACGGCAACGCCATCCATCTCGGCGAGCGCGATTGCTCGGTGCAGCGGCGGCACCAGAAGCTGATCGAGGAGGCGCCGTCGCCGGCGGTGTCGCCGGAATTGCGGGCGCGGATGGGCGCGGTCGCGGTCGCGGCGGTGAAATCGATCGGCTATGAGGGCGCCGGCACGCTGGAATTCCTGCTCGATCAGCAGCGGCGAGTTCTATTTCATGGAAATGAACACGCGGCTGCAGGTCGAGCATCCCGTCACCGAGGCGATCACCGGGCTCGATCTGGTCGAGCTGCAATTGCGCGTCGCCAGCGGCGAGCCGCTCGGGCTCGAGCAGGAGGATATCAAATTCTCCGGCCACGCCATCGAGGTGCGGCTGTGCTCGGAGGACGCCGGCCACGATTTCATGCCGCAATCCGGCACGGATGGCGCTGTGGCAGATGCCGGATGGCATCCGCGTCGAGCACGCGCTGCAATCCGGCTCGAGATTCCGCCGTTCTACGATTCGATGATCGCCAAGATCATCAGCCATGGCGCCGACCGCGACGAGGCGCGGGGCAGGCTGATCTGCGGCCTGGAGCAGACCGCGGCGTTCGGCGTCACCACCAATCAGGGATTTCTGATCTCCTGCCTGCGTCATCCCGGCTTTGCCGCGGGCGAGGCGACCACGGCGTTCATCGGCAAGCATCGCGACGAACTGCTGGCGCCGCGCGCGACGACGGCGTCGGAAGCCGCGCTGGCGGCGTTGCTGCTCTATGTGACCAATCCGCATGCGCCGCCATGGCGGAGCGGACGGATCGCTGGCGGCGACGTTTCCGATTGCCGCTGCGCATCGATCTCGATCACGGCGTCCACGATATCGAGATCGTGCGCGAGCGCGATGGCGGCTATGTCGCGGGCCTCGAAGCAGCGAGCGTACCGGTTCGAGATCGACGAACTCGGCCGCGATACCATCCGCTTCCGCAGCGACGGCCTGATGGAATCCGTCAAGATTCCTGCGCGACGGCGACCGGCTCTATTTCCTGCATCGCGGACGCACGCTTGCGGTCCGCGATCTGACGCTCGCCGCGCCGGTGTCAGCTGCGGCCAGCCGGCGGCGACGGCAAGGTTCGCGCGGCGATGAACGGCCGCGTCGTCGCGGTGCTGGTCAAGCCGGGCGAGCAGGTCGCGGCCGGCCAGCCCGTGATGACGCTGGAAGCGATGAAGATGGAGCATGTGCACACGGCGGGCGTCGCCGGCACGGTGTCCGTCGATCGATGTCGCCGAAGGCGAGCAGGTGACGACGGGCAAGATCGTCGTGGAGATCGAGGCGGCAGCGTAGCCGGCGTAACAGCCGTCATTGCGAGCGTAGCGACGAGCAATCCATCGAGCCAGCGATGCGCGTCATGCGATTGCTTGCCGCCTTCGCTTGCAGCATGGCGGACAGTCGTCGCTGTCTCGCTCGCAATGACGACGATGAGCTACTCCCGCCCCGTCCCCTCATTGAGCCAGCACGCCACCTGATGCTGCGCGCCGGCTTCCGCCAGCACCGGCCGCTCCACCTTGCAGCGGTCCATCACATAGCGGCAGCGGGTGTGGAAGGCGCAGCCCGACGGCGGGTTGATCGGGCTCGGCACGTCGCCGTCGATCATCGGCGCCAGGCGTCTTTGCCTTGGGATTGGCGACCGGAACCGAGGCCAGCAGCGCCTGCGTATAGGGATGGCGCGGGTTGGCGAACAGTTCGGCCTTGTCGGCGATCTCGACGATGCGCCCGAGATACATCACGGCGACGCGGTGGCTGATATGGGCGACGACCGCGAGATCATGCGCGATGAACAGATAGGAGAAATCGTGCTTGCGCTGCAGGTCGATCAACAGATTGATCACCTGCGCCTGGATCGAGACGTCGAGCGCCGAGACCGGCTCGTCGCAGACGATCAGGCTCGGCCCGAGCGACAGCGCGCGCGCGATGCAGATGCGCTGCCGCTGGCCGCCGGAGAACTGGTGCGGGTAGTTCTTCATCTGGTCCGGCCGCAAGCCCGACCTGCGCGAACAGTTCGGCGACGCGCTCCTGTTGCGCTGCGCCGGTCGCCAGACCGTGCACGCTGAGCGGCTCGCCGACGATATCGCCCGCGGTCATGCGCGGATTGAGCGAGGCGAACGGGTCCTGGAACACGATCTGCATCGAGCGCCGATGCGGCCGCATCTCCGGCCTTGCTGAGGCCGGTGATGTCCAGTGCCGTTGAGCTTGATGGCGCCGCTGGTCGGCTCGACCAGCCGCAGCACGCTGCGCGCGACCGTCGATTTGCCGCAGCCGGATTCGCCGACCAGCCCGAGCGTTTCGCCCTTGCCGACCGAGAAGCTGACGCCATCGACGGCATGCACGGTGCCGACGCGGCGGCGCAGGATGCCGCCGCGCACCGCGTAATGCTTGACGAGGTCGGTGACCTCGAGCAGGGGCGCGTGTCGGTCATGGCGCGCCCACCAGTTCCGCCGCGCGCCAGCACGCCGCGAAATGATCGTCGCCAAATTCCTGCAGCGGCGGATATTCGGCGCGGCAGCGATCGATCGCGAGCTGGCAGCGCGGCGCAAAGGCGCAGCCCGGCGGCAGGTTGGTCAGCGACGGCACCATGCCGGGAATTTCGGTCAGCCGCGCATCGGCCTTGGCGCCGAGCGAGATCACCGCCGGCATCGAGGCCATCAGGCCGCGCGTATAGGGATGCTTGCGGATTTGCGAACAGCGTCTTCGACGGTCGCTTCCTCGACCTTCTTGCCGGCATACATCACGATGACGCGCTGCGCGGTCTGCGCCACCACGCCGAGGTCGTGGGTGATCAGGATCAAGCCGGTGCCGAGCGTCTTTTGCAGATCGACGATCAGCGCCAGGATCTGCGCCTGGATCGTCACGTCGAGCGCGGTGGTCGGCTCGTCCGCGATCAACAGCGCCGGCCGGCACGCCAGCGCCATCGCGATCATCGCGCGCTGGCGCATGCCGCCGGAGAGCTGGTGCGGATATTCCTGCGCCCGCCGCTCCGGCTCGGGGATGCGGACCAGGCGCAGCATCTCGACCGCCTGCGTCCACGCCTCCTTCGCCGTCATCGTCTCGATGCAGGCGGACCACTTCGGTGATCTGGTCGCCGATCCGCATCACCGGATTGAGCGAGGTCATCGGCTCCTGAAAGATCATCGAGATGCGGTTGCCGCGGATCTCGCGCATCTCGGCCTCGTCGAGGCCGAGCAGGTCGGTGCCTTCGAGCGTCACCGAGCCGCCGACGATCCGGCCCGGCGGGTCCGGCACCAGCCGCATGATCGACAGCGCGGTCACGCTCTTGCCGCAGCCGGATCTCGCCGACGATCGCCAGCGTCTCGCCGCGGCGGACGCGTGAACGAGACGTCGTCGACCGCCTTGAACAGCCCCGGAATTGGTGAAGAACACCGTCTGCAGGTTCTTCACGTCGAGAACCGTCTCGTCCGTCTGCGCCTCGGTCATCAGCCGCGCTGCCTCGGGTCGAGGATGTCGCGCAGCGCATCGCCGAACAGATTGGTGCCGAACACCGCAAGGCTGATCGCCACGCCCGGGAAGATCACCAGCCACGGCGCGACGCGGACATATTCCGCCGCCGATTCCGACAGCATGCGTCCCCAGGACGGATAGGGCTCGGGAATGCCGAGGCCGAGGAACGACAGCGAGGCCTCGGTGAGAATGGTGGAGCCGAGCTGCGCGGTCGCCAGCACGATCAGCGGCGCCAGCGTGTTGGGCAGCACGTGGCGAAGCGCGATGCGCGTCTCGCTCATGCCGATCGACTTGGCGGCTTCGACGAACGGCAGTTCGCGCAGCGCCAGCGTGTTGGCGCGGATCACGCGGGCGACCGTCGGGATCAGCGGGATCGCGATCGCGATGATCACGTTCGGCAGCGACGGCCCCAGCGCCGCCGTCATCACCAGCGCCAGCACCAGCAGCGGCAGGGCCTGCAGAATATCGGTGATGCGCTGGAACACCAGATCGACCCAGCCGGACAGATAGCCCGAAGCGAGGCCGACGATGACGCCGATCGACGATCCGAGCGCGGTCGAGCCGATGCCGACGGCCAGCGAGATGCGCGCGCCGTGGATGATCCGGCTCCAGACGTCGCGGCCGAACGAGATCCGTTCCCATCCAGTGCCGCGCGTCGGGCGCGCGCCAGCCGATGCGCGGGATCGACGCTGAGCGGGTCGAAGCGGCAGATCAGGTCGGCCGAGATCGCCACCCAGACGAACATCACCATGATGACGAGGCCGACGGTGCCGAGCATGTAGCGCTGCGCCAGGAACGCCAGCCGGCGCCAGCCATGCGTCGAATGGGCGCCGGCGCGTCTTCAGTTCGCTATCGTAGTTGATCACGGCCAAGCTGAGTCTCCTAGTCCGTGTAGCGGATGCGCGGATCGATCGCGGCGTAGAGCATGTCGACGGTGAAGTTCGCGACCACCACGACCACGGCGATCAGCATCACGAGGTTCTGCACGATCGGATAGTCGCGCCAGCGCAGCGCCTCGACCAGGAAGCGGGCGACGCCGGGAATGTTGAACACGGTCTCGGTGACGATCAGGCCGCCGATCAGGAACGCCGCCTCGATGCCGATCACGGTGATGACCGGGCAGAATGGCGTTCTTCAGCGCGTGGCGATAGTTGACCGACGCCTCGGAGGCGCCCTTGGCGCGCGCGGTGCGGATGTAATCCTGCCGCAGGATTTCCAGCATCGAGGAGCGCGTGATGCGCATGGTCAGCGCGGCGCTGCGGAAGCCGACCGCCATCGCCGGCACGCATAGATCGCGAACGCCTCGGTCCAGGTCTTCGGATTCGGATTGAAGATCGGCATGGTGCCGAACAGCGAGACCGACGCCATCAGGATCAACAGGCCGAGCCAGAACGAGGGCAGCGACAGCCCGCTCAGGCTGACGACGCGCAGGGCATAGTCGAGCCGCGTGCCCTGATGCACCGCGCTGATGACGCCCAAGGGAATGCCGATCGAGGCGGAGAACAGCAGCGCCAGGCCGGCCAGCCGCGCGGTGATCGGGATTCGCGGCAGGATCTCCTGCAGCGCGGGCTTCTCCGACACGTAGGAATAGCCGAGGTCGCCGTGCAGCAGCCCGCCGATCCAGTTGCAGATACTGCACGACGATCGGCTGATTGAGGCCGAGTTCCTTTTCGAGATTGGCCTTGTCGGCGGGATCGACGAAGCCCGCGGCGTCGAACAGGATGTCGACGATGTTGCCGGGAACGACGCGCAGCAGCACGAAGATGATGATCGAGATCCCGAACAGGGTCACGAGCATCAAAGCGAGGCGTCGCACGATATAAGCAAACACCTGAGGCGCTCTCCCTGATCCGCTTCCGCAGCTCTCGCGACCGACGGACGCTACTTGTCCATCCAGACGTCCTCGTAACGATAGCCGTTATAGGAGCTGTTCACCATGATGGTGACGCCCTTGACATAGGGCTGCCAGCAGGTGCCCGGTGCGGCTGTGGAAGATGATCGGGCGCGCCACGTCTTCCTGCAGCTTCTTGTCGATCTCCCAGACCAGCTTCTTGCGCTTGGCGACGTCGGTCTCGACGCGATTGCTGGTCGAACAGCTTCTCGATCTCCTTGTTGCAGTAGTTGGTGTAGTTCCGCTCCGAGCCGCAGGAATAGTTCTCGTAGAACGACTGGTCGGGATCGTCGACGGCATTGCCGGTGAGGTTGAGGCCGAGCGCGTAATCCTTGCGCGCGACCTTCGGGAACCACTGCGCGGTGTCGACGACGTCGAGCTCGGCGTCGATATAGATGCTCTTGATCTGGTCGATCAGGATGACGGCGGGATCGCGGTAGACCGGAATGTTGCGCGTCGAGACCTTGACGGCGAGATGCTTGTCGGGGCCGTAGCCCGCCTTCTGCATCAGCTTGCGCGCCTCTTCGCGGTTGGCGTTGATGTCAGGGCCGTAGCCCGGGATCGCTCCAGCATTTCCTTCGGCATGGCCCACAGCCCGCCCGGCGCCGGCAGCATGGTGCCGCCGATATCGCCCTGGCCCTCGAACAGGATCGAGATGAACGCCTTGCGGTCCAGCGCCAGCGCCAGCGCGCGGCGGATGTCGAGATTGTCGAACGGCGGCGAGGACGAGTTGACGATGATGTTGGTCGAGACGTTGATCGGCTCGACCACGCAGACCGCGTTCGGCGCCTGCGACTTGACGTCCTTGAGCAGCGGGATCGACACCTCGGTCGGGAACGTCATGTCGAACTTGCCGGAGACAAAGCCGAGGATCGCCGTCGAGCGGTTCGGTGATGATGGTGAATTCGATGCCGTCGAGATGCGGCAGGCCCTTCTTGCAGTAATCCGGGATTGCTGCGTGAGCTTGATCGATTCGTTGGCCTTGAACTCGACGAATTTGAACGGGCCGGTGCCGATCGGGTTGGTGCGCATGTCGCCCGGCGAGACGTGGCAGGGATAGACCGGCGTGTAGCCGGAGGCGAGCAGCGACAGCAGCGCCGGCTGCGGCCGCTTCAGGTTGAACGACGCCTCGAAGTCGCCGTTGGTCGTGACGTCGCTGACCTGGTCGTACCAGGACTTGCGCGGGTTCTGGCGGAACTTCTGCTGCGACTTGCCCATCAGCATGTCGAAGGTGCATTTGACGTCGGCCGACGTGAACGGCTTGCCGTCATGCCATTTGACGCCCTGCCGCAGCTTGAAGGTCAGCGTCTTGTTGTCGCTCGCTCCAGGCCCAGCTCTCCGCGAGATCCGGGACGATCGATCGCACGCTGTTCTGCGCCACGTCCTGGTTGAAGATGACGAGGTTGTTGAAGACCGGCATGAACGGGAATGTTGATCGAATAGGTCGCGCCCTCGTGGATCGAGGCGCTGCCCGGACTGTCGCGGTGATAGATCCTGAGGATGCCGCCCTGCTTCGGCTCGCCCGCCGATGCAACATCGCAAGCCGGCAGCACATAACAACGCCGCGACGGCAAGCGCTTCGCACGCTCCGCATGGTTCCTCCTCCTGATTTCGGTCTCAAATGGCCGATTGCTGCCGACGATACCATGGCGCGAGCGTCCGGGCAACCGGCCAAGCCCGTGCGAGGATTGGCAATTCGGACTAATCGCAAATCCGCGTGGCGGAACTCATCAGCTGATGATTTGCCGTCATTTGCACGGAACTGCACGTTGCGCTCGCTCGGCGCAGCGATTGCGTCGCCAAGGGTCTGCGCCATAATGCCTCACGCCGACAGATCGCCGATCATTTGGCCTACGGCGTCACACGATCCGCGAGGTCTTGTTGCCCCAGTAGCGGTCGCGCAGCAGGCGCTTGTAGAGTTTGCCGGTCGGCAGCCGCGGCAGCTCGGCCTCGAAGTCGATCGAGCGCGGCACCTTCTGGCGCGACAGCGACTGGCTGCAGAAGGCGATCAGCTCCTCCGCGAGCTCCGGCCCGGGCGAAACGCCCGGCATCGGCTGCACCACCGCCTTCACCTCCTCGCCGAGATCCGGCGTTGGGCACGCCGAACACCGCGGCGTCGGCGATCTTGGGATGGGTGATCAGGAGGTTCTCGCATTCCTGCGGATAGATGTTGACGCCGCCGGAGATGATCATGAAGGTCGCGCGGTCGGTCAGATAGAGATAGCCGTCGTCGTCGACATAGCCGACGTCGCCGACCGTGCTCATGCTGCCGTCGGCCGAGCGCGCCTCGCTGGTCTTGGCCGGATCGTTGAAATATTCGAACGGCGTCGCGGTCTTGAACCACACCGTGCCCGGCGTGCCGACCGGGCAGGGCTGCATGTTCTCGTCGAGAATATGCAGGTCGCCGAGCAGCACCCTGCCGACGGTGCCGCGATGCGCCAGCCATTCCTCGCTGTTGCAGGCGGTGAAGCCGAGGCCTTCGGTGGCGCCGTAATATTCGTGGATGATCGGTCCCCACCATTTGATCATGTCGTCCTTCACCAGCGCCGGGCAGGGCGCGGCGGCGTGGATCGCGATCTCCAGCGACGACAGGTCGTAGCGCTTGCGCACCTCCTCCGGCAGTTTCAGCATGCGCGAGAACATCGTCGGCACCAGCTGGGTGTGCGTGATGCCCCATTTCTCGACCAGCTCGAGATAACGCTCGGGATCGAAACTGCTCCATGATGATGGCGGTGCCGCCGCATGCGGATCGTGAGATTGACGGCGGCCTGCGGCGCCGAGTGATAGAGCGGCGCCGGCGACAGATAGATCATGCCCTCGCGGTACTGCCAGAGCTTCATGCAGGAAATCGAACAGCGGCAGTTGCTGGGTCGGCGGCTGCTCCGGCAGCGGCCGCAGGATGCCCTTCGGCCGGCCGGTGGTGCCGGACGAATAGAGCATCGCGGTGCCGATGCATTCGTCGGCGATCGGCGTGTTCGGCAGGCCCGCGCGTCGCCTCGCGCAGGCCGACGATGCGCTCGCTTTCGCCTGCGCCATCGGCGACGATGCAGAGTTCGACCTTGGGGCATTCCTTGCAGCGCCTCGCGCGCGACGTCGAGCTTTGCCCTCGAGGTGATGAGGATGCGCGACTGGCTGTTGGTGAGGATGTAGGCGAGCTCGCTCGCGGTCAGGTAGGAATTGACGCAGGTGTAATAGAGGCCGGACCGCTCGCCGGCGCCGCAGGCTTCCAGATAGCGGCTGTTGTTCTCCATGAAGATCGCATAGTGGTCGAGCCGCTTCAGGCCGCGGTTGCGAAGCAGATGCGCCAGCCGGTTGGTGCGCGCGTCCAGCTCGCGATAGGTGACGGTCTCGCCGCGAGCTCGCCATGATGAAGGCGGGCTGAAGCGGACGAAGATGAGCGTGCTTGCCGGTGTACATCGTGTCTTCAGTCTCCTCATGCGGCCAGATCAAGAATCTCGCGCACCTGCGCCGGACCCTCGATCTTGCGCGGGTTGCGCGGCACCCATGGCGTCGCCATCGCGCCTGCTCGCGATCCGGTCGAAATGCTCCGGGCCGATCTTGACCTCGCGCAGGCTGCGCGGCATGCCGAGGCCGCGGATGAAGCGCGTCGAGCACGTCGCCGGCATCCTCGCCCGGATGCCCCATCGCGGCCGACGACCAGCGCCTGCCGCTCGGCATTGGCCGGCTTGTTCCAGCGCATCACCGACGGCAGCATCACGCAGGAGGTGTAGCCGTGCGGCACGTCGAACTCGGCGCCGAGCACGTAGCCGATGCCGTGGCTGGCGCCCATCGGCACGCCGCGAGGCCAGCGGTCCCATCGAAAGCCAGGTGCCGATCTGGCAATCCATCCGCGCGTCGAGATCGCCGGCATCGGCCTTCACCCGCGGCAGCGCCTGCGCCAGCATCGACAGCCCCTTCAGCGCCTGCGCGTCGGCGTAAGGATGCGCCTCGCGCGAGCAGATGCCCTCGACGCAATGATCGACGGCGCGGATGCCGGTCGACAGCCACAGCCATTCCGGCGTGTGCACGGTCGAGCGCGGGATCGAGGATCGCGGCGCGCGGCATCACCAGCGGATGGCGCAGCAGCTTCCTTGACCTTGGTGCTGCTCGTTGGTGACGCCGGCAATGGCGGTGAACTCGCCGCCGGCAATCGTCGTCGGCACGCTGATCTGGCGCACCGATCGGCGCGTTCATGCGGCGGCGACGCGCCGTCGTGCGGCCCGGATCGCTGTCGATGCCGTCGGCGGTGCGGATATCGTTGGCGAGGCAGAGCTGCACCGCCTTGGCGCCGTCGGTGATCGAGCCGCCGCCGATCGTGACGATGAGATCGGCGTTGGCGGCGCGGGCCTGCTCGGCGGCGGCGATCACGGCCGCGCGCGGCGTGTGCGGCGGCATCGCGTCGAAGGTGCCGACGCAGCGCGGGCCCAGCGCGCGGCGGATCTTTTCGATCTCGTCGGTCTCGCGGTTGAGCGTGCCGCTGACCATCAGGAAGGCGCGGCTGGCGCCGCAGCCGGTCCATCTGCTCGACGATCGCCTCGGATGCCGGGCCGTCCGAACACGACCTCATCCATGGCGCCGAATACGACACGGCCCTTTATGCACGCTCTGTCCTCCCCGGACATTTTGGCGTTGTTGCAGCCTTGGAGGCAGGTTAGCGGAGGAAACTCGCGACGTCATGCCGAAGGTGATGCCTGTCGTCCCCCAGGGATGGGTGGAGCGACGCGATACCCCATCGCGCATGCGCACTGGTGTTGACGGGTATTGCGCTGCGCTTCACCCGCCCTGCGGCTGCGCGTCAGACGCCTCTCATGACGTCACGTTTTCGTCATCAGCCAGACGATTAGCCTGACGCGTTCGTTGCGACCGGTCCGCTTGTCGTCGCAGTGCGGAAAACGTGAGATCTGGGCGGTGCAGGGCGTTGGCTACACGAATGCATAACGATTGTGCTTGATCCCGCCGGGTTCTTGACGAGACTGGGAACCGATCACATCTGTGGCCTCCGCCTACAAGGTTCCACGGCAGCCGCTTCCATCTGATCAGGATGTTGAGAGT
>ERZ1370068.2924-contig-2051_pt1 | contig 13230 bp, 18 predicted proteins | sample MGYA00561227_ERZ1370068 | MGnify/ENA primary metagenome ERZ1370068 (study PRJEB38410, sample SAMEA6850437) | metagenome | study: Metagenomic assessment of the ecological functions of the soil: analysis of the soil microbiota associated with the...
GAAGTTACGTATTACAAAGGGTAGTGCACACATCCATCTTGAGCGACGGAATTCGCACCAAACTTCAGGCTGTGCCGCGCCGAGCGTGTGGCTCAGGTCGTCGGTGATGTGCCAAGTAGTGTCGGTCCGCCCCAAGGCAGGCGTTTCACCAACACCTCCATGAGTAAAGCCGTTGATCTCGATATTTGGCGAACCAAAATTTGCCGAGGTCACGCCCGTGTTAAACTCTCACGGACGGAGGATTTTGGTGTGGTTGTTGTCGTCGAAGTTCTGGAGAAAATAGTTCACTCCGAAGAGCAACTGATTCACCATGCGGTGTGTGAGCTGTACTGTTCAGAACGACTGCCCAGTTCTCTTGCCGGCTGGGAACGGCTTGGAAGTATTCGCCGTACACAGAGCCGGAATAGGCGGTTGCATCCCCACTGCCGATAATGCTGCGCAGGAACAAGTGGTGGTTGGTATTGATCGTCCAATCAACCCGGGCAACACCGTTGTTGCTACCTGTAATTATTTGGGTCAGGGTGCTGTTGAAGTTCGGCGGACGTAGCTGGCGCATTCCCAATCGCGCTTGGCCAAAGATTTTGTAGCAGTAGCCACCACTGGTCGGGTTCACCGGAACATTGTTGTCATTTAACAGCGTTGTCGCATCCGCGACCCAGGCCGTCGAAGGGACGGTCGCTTGAATGGCGTTGCCCGCGATGAACCGCTGGCCCCTCCATGGAGAGAAAGAAGAACACCTGGTCCTTGATAATGGGTCCACCAATGGAAAAATCCGAAGTTGTGGTTACGCAGCTTGCTGCGGGGCATCCGGCGGATTGAAGGGATTGGGCTCGGCTACGGCATCGTTGCGATGAAAGTAGTATGCGCTGCCATGCCAGAGGGTTTGTGCCGAGACTTGATGACCACATTTTACCATGGATCCCGGGTTGCAGGCCATAGTCCGCGCCGCCCACGCTCTGCTGGTTGAACTCGTCGATTCGCGTCGAGAGGCGGCAGCAGTACCCCAGCAAGTCCGGAAATACTCCCTGATTCACTGCTTCCGAGTTGTGCCAGAAATCATTGTTATCGACGCCATCGATTTGCCAGTTGTTCTGGTTGTGCATGATTGCCGTTTCGCGAAGACTGTAAGTTGTAACCGGGCGTAAGTTGCAACAACTGCCGGTAGTCTCTGCCATTCAGGGAGCATCCTCAATCTCGCGGGATAAGACGACTGGAATTGGAGGCGCGCTCTGGGTCGTCTCAGTAGCCGCACGCCGCGGCCGGCGATCTCCACCGTCTGCGTCTGGCTGGCGACCGAAAGGGTCACGGGCAGGCTCGTTGTTTTGGCGACGTCCACGCTGACCTGCTGGATGCGTTGGGTCGCAAAGCCAGCGTGGCTTACTGTAACGGTATAGACGCCGGAAGGCAGGTCCGGTGAAGGAGAAGAGGCCGGCACTCGTGCTGGCCAGTTCGCCGTAAATACCAGTATTGGGCTTGGTCGGCCTTCACCGTGGCGTCTGTCACTATCGCCCCGCTCTGGTCATATACCGTGCCAGAGATGGTGCCGCGAGAGGTCTGGGCCAAAACGGATGCGGCGAACAACAGAACGATACTCAGCAAGAAGGAAGAACGGAGAGACGGGACCATCTTGCACCTCCTGGGAAGGCACTACAAAACGATGAGGAGCAGATCACGCCGGTAAGAAACTTAGCATGCACTGGTACACCCATTGCCGAGCCACTGTCAAGACGAATTGCATCTACGGTCTCGAAAGTCTCGAAGGGATGGGGTTAGTCAGTCAGCCGATGCCGGCCCTCATTCGATCCGTAACGCAAGTAGAGAAGAATCAGCCCTACAAGGAACAAACAAGCGAGACCATGATCTGAGATCAATTGCATCCAGGCGCTTACGCCATTGGTGCAGGGCTGCGGCCTTGGCCGCCATCGCCCTCGCGCTGTAGTCGAGGACGTTGTTCTTCATCACCGGATGCTCGAATTCCCGCCATTGCTGAAAAAGCTTAACCAACGCGAGATAACCATCCGGACTCTTTGCAGCTTGGGCCGAAGAATTGTTCGCCGTCGTGAGGAAGACGCCCGACGATGACCGTCACGACGCAGAGAAGCCGCATTTTTGCCCTGCGAAGCGTGCGATCGAGGTTGCTCCTCACATCGATCTCCTCGCTATAGAATGGAACGCCTCGGACGGGAACACATGGAAAGAACTACTCAGCTTACGCCGCTGGTCTGAGCGCCGATTGATGCAAAAGCCCGACGAATTTATCACGTTTTTATCACGTCAGCCCCTTTTTCGAGGGCGCATCTCATTTTGCGATAGGCCTTAAGGCATCCGGAAATATATGAAAACAAACTGGCGGAAGCGTGTGCGAGTCGAACTCACACAATAACGTATATCCAACAAACATAGAGAGCAACGGACGGCGTTTTAGAACGATGTTATGATAACAACACAGGATATACCAACGGCGAGGTGAGACGGCAGGTGGTACTGTTGGAGGACCGGTGTGAAAGTGTGGGTTCTGGCATGACGACGACCAAGACGGCAACATCGACCGACGGCATCCACAGGCCGCTCATCGATCCCGCCGTCGCCAAGTTGCGGGAAACCGAGTACGAGAGTGCTGCAAGGCGGACGCCTTCGAGCTTGATGACATGCGCCGCATCGCCGACATTTTTCAGATAAGTGGCGAGGAACTGCTTGCCACAGCAGTGAAGCAGAGATAGATTGATTGAGAAAAACCGGTAAAACTCCGCCCGTGTGTGGGTGCGATTCTTCCGAGCAGCGGCCTTCAAAGGCCGCTGTGCTCGTTCCGCGTATCCGGAGCGAAGGTCTCGCAAGTCGTAGCGGGACTCTGGAGAGCGGCCCCTCGCGGCTTGCTCCTGACCACGGCTGCATGAAATCACTCGCCCAGACACCGCACTCTGGCGCGCTTCAGAGCGTCTCGCCGAAGTGTACCTGCGGTGCCCCCAGACATCTTCCTTCCCATCCCGCCACAGCTCACTTCGGCCGTTGCCTCGCTCTTTGCACACAGGTGCTTCGGCTCCTCTCACCGGCCTTGACGATTCTCCGAACTTCTACACCCCTCGCTCGCTCCATTCAATTTGCATAAGTCCCGCGTCCGCCGCGCCAGCGGCTTCCTTCTGACGGCTTTTTCGAACGCGACGCGTTGGCACCTTCTTTCTCAGAATTCAGCACTCATCCCAGCGTCGCGTCCGAAAAAGCACTAGCGTCATTCGGGAACAAACGGCTGTGCACGGACCGTGGGGTACAAGCCGGCTTCTAATGGGGACGTGTGCCGCTCTTCTCGCAACAGCGTGCACGCCCAGCGACCACGCACATATGTAACTCGGATACCAGGGAGTACACACGGAGCAGCAGCGTCAGAATGATGGGCGTACTTCACCTGGTTGAATCAGCGTTTGACGTTGTCGTCCAAAAACTGAAAAACATCCGGTTCCCATTCGGAGATGCCAAGGTAGAGCAGACTGTGCCCATCATCTGAGGTCTTGCCGATCACGGGATAGATTTTGAGCAAATGGGATTTGTGGAGCCGGTCGAGTTCCGCAGAGATGTCCTTTCCGGGTGTCGTGTCGTAGTCATTGGCCGCATACACAAGCATGACACGAGCTGCCGTTTTCCCGACTGCCGCCAGAGTGCGGTCCCGCAATTCTTGCGATGCTCGCCAGGAGTTCGCGCCCGCGGCAAAGGCTACTTCAGCGCGAATGGTGCTGTCGTGATCACCAGAAAGCAGCGTGAGCATTCCGCCAAACGAATGGCCGACGATGGCGATGCGTTTGGGATCTACATCCGGCGCGGCCTTCAAGAACGTTAACCCTGCGAGAGCGTCATCGAGTTGGCTGCCCGTGATCAGCTGATAATGCAACTGCTTTCGCGCGTCAGCGCCCTTGGCTTCCGCTTGTTTCAGAAGGTCTTGCATAAATGGGCCTTGGTCGGCGGAAAGACCCTGGCCCCGACGGCAAAGATAAAAGAAGGCGTAACCGTGTTTAAGAAAGATCGGAGCAAGATCGGAAGCGGCCTCGGCCATCGTCCGACCAGCCGTATGCTGCGGGTCGTCAGCGCCAGAGCCATGATTGAACAAGATAGCCGGGAACGGGCCTGAACCAGCGGGTTTCCAGAAATACCCCTTCAGGTGCAGCTCGCCGCTGCGCACATCGGCGATTTGAGGAGCGGCAGGAGGCGCGGAAGGTGAAACTGTTTGAACGAGAGCTACGGCCGAGAGCTGCAACGCCAGAGCGAGCACGATGATCGTTTTCATACTTTACCTTGAGTATGGAGCGTAACGACGATTCCGAACAGGGAGAGGGACAGAACCAGTGACGGGCGAGTCTCTGCCACTTCCTTGCCTCGATCAAGCGTCGGCATTTGGAATAGCAGTTTAGCCGATTGCAAACAGTCTCAGGATGGCCGCTACTCGCAAAACTAGGGGTGTCACGTAGTTGGCGATAAATCCGTAGTTGTTGAAATATCCTCATTTCACTCCACTGACCGGATTTTGGCGAAGAAACGGCGCAAGCTGGGCTAATGGCCTGTTTTCGCCAACTATCGGCTGGCTCTGCAGAAACTGGCAAATCCGGGCGACCATTGCCGTGTAAGTTCCGTGCTTCCGAACAGTAGAACGACAGTAGAACGTTACCGAAGGACCTGCCCGAAGAGCCTTCCGCGCACGCGGCTGGCGAAATATCGCCATTCCACCAAGCCAAGGGATAGAGTGGCCGGTGGAGACGATCTACTCCCAGCATCTATGGGATCTGCTCGACTCACAGTCGAGCGTACAGGAAGGCTCACCTGTGAAGAAGCAGCCGACCGTAGTAGAGCTATCGCTTCTAGTGTCCTTAGCCCTGGTCGTCGTGATCGTTTACGGGGTGCGCGAGTTTTATGTCGCCCGAGCTCAGCGAGACGCGTGCCACCGCGCCAACCTCGAGAAGCTCAGCTCCGCTCGAACCCTCGGTGGCGACTATCAACACCGAGGTCCAGGAGATTCAACAAGGCCAAGACGTGATCGATCAGCTCGGGGGACAGACGACGAAACCGTGATCCAACGCCGGGACCGCATGATCGACGGCGTGAAGCTCAAGCTCACCAAGGTCAACAAGGATCGAGCCGAGAATCAGCGTCGCACTGAACAGATCCAATCCGAGCTCTCGAGCTGTCTGGCCAAGGTGAAATGATGCAAGCCCCAAGCGATTCCATCGACTAGCAGGATTGTGGCAATGTGAACAACAAGTCGCGGCGCACCCGCGGTGAGTCCCTACCCGCACACTGTTCACCATCAGGACCCGCTCTCGATCCTCCATGAGTTACGCTGGTACTCTTCTTTGCAATCCTCCGTACCCTTTGCGGCGCCCCTGAATACTAGGACAATGTCGCTCCGAGTGTCCCCGCGGGGCTTGAAGCCGCTTGAGGCGCTAGAGGACTGGGTGGGATGGTTGAACATCCAAACAGAGCAAGCAGTACTCTCGTCCGCGTGTGCTCAATAATTGGCAAAAACACGTGGTGCGTGCTATCGGGATAGTGCTATCCGCTCTGCTTTTTTGGGGCTGTCAAAGTACCTGATCCTGGCTGACGTCAGGTCAAACCAACTTGTGCTGTTCGTGGCCATGGTGTGGACATTGGCGTTCGTGTTCGACCACTTCCAGACCGAGAAGACGGACGTCCAAGTCATCCCCACAGAGTCCGAAAAACTGCAATCTCAGAAAATGGAAGCGATCGGCCGACTCTGCCGGCGGAGTGGCGCGCGATTTCAACAACCTGCTCGCAGTGATTTCTGGCTACAGCGATCTGTTGTTGGACAATCTTGACCCGTCCGATCACAACCGGACGAAACTTGAGCAGATCAAGCAAGCCGCGAACAGCGCCGCTGCCCTCACGCGCCAGCTCTTGATGTTCAGCCGCCAGCAAATCATCCAACCGGTAACGCTGGACATTAACCAGATTGTTAGTAATACGGGAAAAGATGCTGCGGCGCTTGATCAAGGAGAACATCGAACTCGATGTGATCCTGGAGGCCCAATCTCGATCTCGTAAGCGCAGATCCCGGGCAGATCGAGCAAGTGATTTTGAATCTAGTTGTCAACGCACGGGATGCATTGCCGAAGGGCGGAAAGCTGACAATCCAAACGCGCAATGTGCGAATGGAAAATGACTTTGGTCAGGCCGGAGCTAGCACATTGCCCGGCCGTTTCGTCCTGCTGGAGGTGACCGACACAGGAACCGGTATGGACCAGGAGACGCAGGCACACATCTTTGAGCCATTTTTCACGACGAAGGCAGTGGGCAAGGGTACCGGCCTGGGCCTGGCGACAGTTTACGGAATCGTGAAGCAGAATAACGGAAGAATCGAAGTAAAAAGCATGCTGGGGCGTGGCTCGTCATTCAAGGTCTATCTGCCTGCCGTCAAGCATGCGGTCTTAACTCGTACGTTCGCCAAATACACGGGCAGTCCAAATTTTTCGGAAGAAACCATTCTCGTGGTGGAAGATGCGAAACCGCTTCGTGATTTGATTTGCGAAGTCTTGAGCGGGTATGGCTGCAGGGTTTTAACGGCCTGCAATGTTGAGGAAGCCTTACAGATTGGCAGGGAAGAAAGGCCACGATTGATCTGCTGCTAACTGACGTCGTGATGCCCGGCATGGACGGTACGGCCCTGGCCAAGGAGATTCGTTCGCTGCATCCAGAAACGAAGGTGCTCTACACTGACCGGGCACAGCGGCACGTTCATCCGGGCGGACATGCTGAATCAAGATGTATCGCTGATTCGGAAGCCCTTCACACCTGGGGAACTGGGGCGCAAGATTCGCAAGAATGTTGCCAGGCAAGCTAGGCGAAAGTTCGAGGGAGGGTGCCTGCCCGAAGGAGGAGAATGCGGCTGCACAGCGGGAGTCTAGGGGCGTGAACAGCAGAATAGAGAGACGTTGCACCTTCCATTCAGATTACGGTGAATCTTCTTCGGAAGGTTTTCTGAGTACGTTTTCCCAGCACCAGAATCCCTTCCACACGTCACCGACTACAAGAAGAGCGTGGCAGAAAGCAGCTCGTGAGGCAGGAATTCCAGACAGACGCATTTACGATCTTCGAGCGTCATTTGCATCTAGGGCCAACTGCATGCCACGCCTCGGGGCTCACAATCGCACAGTTGCTTGGTCATGCGAACAGTACTCCAGATTCTGCCGACCTATGTGGAAACCCCCTCGATGAGAACACAAAAGCAGTGATTGAGGCTCTCGACCTCGCTCCGCATATCGCAAGCTGGCGAATCGCCCTCCATTCAGTGAATGAAGACGAGGCAGTCAGCGCTCAGGCAAGCCTTTGACTTTCAAGGGGTCTTCCGACCCCTTGTGCACCTCGGCCAAACCTTTCCAGTCCTCGTTGTCCTGATCGGGCCTCTCGCGACGATATTTCGCGTAAAGTGCAACTCCCTCCCGATCTTCGACAATGTCCACTCGGATTCCTTTGTCTCCGGATCGTTTGTTCGTTGCCCGACGCATTCGTGACATCCCCGACTACAACCCTGCTGAACTGTCGCATGCAGATCAGCGTAGCGCACACGTCGCATGGGCTGAGCGTAGTAAAGATCGTTGTCAGGCTGAAATCCCTTTCGTCCAGCATCGCGAATGGCAGAAGTTTCACCATGGTTATAGGGATGGTTTTCCTGCACCAAGGTATTGTGCCCTTTTCCCAGAATCTGGCGGGTGTCATTACTGATAATGACGCCACCAATCGGGCACCCTCCTTCTTCATAGCTTTTTTGCGCCAGCGAGTGCCGCAAGGCGCATGAAGTCTGCATCCGTCATCTTTTGGAAGAACCCTGGTGCAGCAACCGAGGGCAGACTCCGCGTCGGAAGGTGGGCAATAACGTTGAGCACATCATCGGTGACGGGCGTTTGATCAGTAAAGAAGGTGCGGTCATGTGCTGTCATGCCAATCGTTGAAGAGCGCCCTTACGGACTCTAAAGCCGCTGCAAAACGTCGGCGAATCTATCACGTTTCTATCACGTCAGCACCTTTTTCGAGGGCGCTTCTCACTTTGCGACAGGCCTGTGAATGCAACTCCGGACATCTCACTGAAACAAACTGGCGGAAGCGTGTGCGAGTCGAACGCACCGGCGACACCAAGAGGTGCCGCCCGCCGGTTTTGAAGATCACCAGGTGGGTTCTGATCGGTTCTGAAAATTCTCTACTCTACTCGATTCTTTGCGCGCTTTCCAGGGATAGGGGTTCTGACGGGTTTTGCTTCGTTCTGATCCAGTTTGGGCCATGGATCTATCACGTTTTTATCACGGCGCTGACGGTCTGGATCGACACTGCTTGGCGGGCGGATCGTGCAGTCGAAAAATGGAGACGGCGGCGGGTCAATTTGGCAGAGTATACAAGGTGTAGCAATCCGAAAATGCTCTCATTCCCGATTAATCACCAATTTGGAGATCGTTACCCTACTTTTGGCCAGTGGATGCGAAATCCGATCGAGATGCCTAAGCTTGATGAAACCGAGCGGGAAGGCAAAGATGCACCACACCTCGCGGATCAACGGCATGCCGCTGATCACGGGCAACGCCCTAAAGATTTCGACTCATAAGCATGTCGTTGTATACTTTTCCGATACTCTCGGAAAGAGAGACCTCCCCCTCAGGATGCGACTTCCGGTGGCTTTGGTCGAAATGTCGACAGCCACTCGCGCATTGTATGGTGCCCAAAATCCCTTCTAGTCCGGATGAAAATGCCAAACCGACCTCAAAGGGAAAGAATCGCCTTAGGCGGAGGACCTTCCGGGAGCCGTCTGTCCCGCCAGGGGAGGGAGCACCCACTGCCGTAGAGATCAGGCTGAAGTTCTTCGAATTCAAAATCCTCAGCACCAGACTCCCGACTTGCCTCGACTTGATTACGTCTCATGGGATGCCTCACGCAGCAACGGGCGCAGACGTAAGGAGTGCACAGTCCAATTCGGCCCAATTTGGTGTTGATACCCAGCAGTTGCTGGCTGCGCGCATGAAATCTTGGAAGTCTTAGGAGAAGGTGGTATGGGTGCGGTCTATAAGGCCAAAGACCGCGCTTTGAATCGTCTCGTGGCGCTAAAGGTTATCCGACCAGAGCTAGCGCTCAATCCCGATATCTTGCAGCGCTTCAAGCAAGAGATTCTGTTGTCGAGCAAGGTGACTCATCGTAATGTCGTGCGCATTTATGACTTAGGGGACACGGAAGCTCTCAAGTTCATAACCATGGAGTACGTTGACGGCAAAGATCCTGCGCTGCAGCACTCATGACAACATGGCAGCTTGGGAGTCAATGACGCCGTCGACATCATCGAACAAGGTGTTGAGCGGCCTGGCAGCGTGCTCATCGCGAAGGCATCATCCATCGTGATCTGAAGCCCGGCAACATCATGCAGGACAGCACCGGTCGGGTCGTGGTCATGGATTTCGGTCTGGCGCGGACTCATCGTCAGCGATGGAATGACCCGAACCGGCATGATGGTCGGGACGCATGGATGTATGTCGCCCGAGCAAGCTCAGGCCCAGAGCCTGGATGCGCGCTCCGACATCTTCACCGTCGGTCTGATCTTTTACGAGTTGCTCACCGGCAGAATGCCTTACGAGGCCGACAGTGCAGTGGCGAGTCTTCTGAAACGTAGTCGCGAGCGCGGCTCCGGTTTCGAAGCCATGATCACTGCAATCCCTCGATCCTCAGTTTCATTGTCGCCAAGTGCCTGGAAACCGGACCCGAAGTTGCGGTACCAGAGCGCTGCCGAAGCTCTCGCCGACTTGGAAAATTGGCATGCAGCGGGAGCGGCCGCGACCCTGCGTTTTCCGATGTGCGACCTTTGGGCGATGCGATATTCCGTGTGTCAATGGTAGGCGTTATCACAACCGTTCTTGTTCTCGCAGTCGCGGGTTCCTCTTTCGAAATAAGCTTGTTTGGACCTCGAACCGCACTGCTCCTACTCAGTATCCGTGCTGGTAGCGGATATTCAGAACAATACGAATGACAGCTTATTCGATGACACTCTTGAACCCATGCTCAACGTCGCCCTAGAGGGGGCGAGTTTCATCAACGCGTATAACCGAAGCACCGCACGGCAGTTGGCGGCGAAGCTGCAATCCTAGCGGGAAGCTCGATAGGAGACGCTGCTCGGCTAGTTGCTGTCAACGAGGGTGTTCCGGTCATCCTGAGCGGTTCTGCTTGAGTAATCGCGGTGGCGGATACGGCTTATCGGTGAAAGCAGTCGATGCCGTCACCGGAAAAACGCTCAGCGACGCCCACGGCAAACGCCGCGAACAAGGACGAAGCTCCTGCTCAGATATCCCCCAGATCGCTGCTCCGATTCGCCAAGCGCTCCGGAGACACCACGCCGGAATCGGTGCAACTCGAGAAGGCGGCCGGACTTTTAGCAGCTCATCATTGCCAGCCGTGCACCAGTACGGCCTTGCCATCGATCGGCCGTGGGCGGGAACTCAGAAGAGGCCTAAAGTCCTTCGAATGCTACAACCTGGATCCGAATTTTGCGCGCGCCTATGGGGATCGGGCTTCGGCGTATGGAAATCTTGGTAAAACCCAGGATGCCGGAAAAATATGAAGCTAGCGATGGCGCACGTGGACAGAATGACGGGCGAGCGTTACCGCGTGCGGGGACTCTACTATTACACCACCTCACCAGTGCCCGAAGTGCATTGAAGAATACGGCGAGCTCGTCAAACGCTTCCTGCCGACAATGTAGCTTGGACCAATATCGCAGCTTGTTATTCAGGGGTGCGCGAATCCCGAAGGCAGTTGAGCGGGGCCAAGCGGGCGGTGGAAATTACCCCCAGGGCGCTGTGCAGAGGATGGTTCTATCCTTTTACAGTTCGTACAACGGGGATTTCACAGTCGGTGAACGCGAGGCTCGGACCGCGCTGGACCTGAATCCCTCTTCCAGGCCTATCTCGCCCTTGGCAGCAGGGGCAGCTCTGGTCTGGGCCAGATGTCTCAGGCGACTGAAACCTTCCACAAAAATGGAAAAACTGGATGCGCTGGGAGCCTCGCTTGCCGCTTCTGGTTTGGCGGATATCGCGTCCCACGAAGGCCGCTATGCAGATGCGGCGGAAATCCATGACCATGGGTAGCCGCTGACCTGGCTGCCAAGAACGCGGATAACGCCGCCGAGAACTGGTTGGTATCTCCCGCCTGCAGCTACTCCGCGGCGAAGGGCTCGTCGTTGACGCCGCGACCAAGGCCCTGTCTGTGCCAGTCCGTACCAGTTCGAGTACTGGCTGCGCAAACGCTTTGCTCGAAGCTGGGGAGTTCGCAAAAGCACAGAAGCTGGCAGACGGCCTGGCTTCCGAAGCCCAACCGGAGACCCGAGCCTACGCGCCAAATCGTTCGCGGCGATCTGGCCTTGCAGCATGGTCAGAAGAACGAAGCCATCCAGATGTTCACTGACGCAAACCAGCTGCTCGATACCTGGGATCGGCCCAGCAGCGGGTTTGAGCCGGGCCGAGCTGCATCTGGAGGCCGGGTCGTTTGCTGAGGCGGATTCAGAGTTTGACCGCTGCACGAAGCGGCGGCGTGGGTGAACGCTTAGAGATTTTCCAGGACAACGTCACTACTTTCGCTTATTTTCCACCGCTCTATTATTACCAGGGACGGGTGCGTCAGGGGACTCCAGAGTCCGGGGTTTGGGGGACGCATATCGTACGTACGCTCGACATCCGCGGTAAGGGTAGTGAAGACCCATTCGTGTTTAGACATTCAACGCCGCCTTGGTCACGGTGAGGATTCCGCAAAATCCGATCGCATTGAGATGCGAGCAATGAAATGCCCGGCATCCGCCGGGCATTTCGATTTTGCCAAAAATAGCGGCTGGTTACTGTAGCTTCAGTCCCGTTCGCTCCACTTGTCCGCCGTCTAAATCCAACTCTAAGACGTAGCTTAGCCGGCGGTTGTCGTTTTCGTGTCCCAGGTGAAGACCGAACTGGTTGGCCGAGAAACGGAACGTGCTGGACCCTTTGGCTCCCGAGGTTGGTGAACAAGCTGAGCCTGTAAACATTGGCCGGACAACCGTTCGGACTACTGGCAGAACAACCGGGCGACCTTGGTTCACTTGTGACCGGGCGGCAGGGTCCCATCTGCTTGCGGCGCGCCACGGGCCGATTCCATACAAGATGTTTGCGTTGAGATTTGTCGCGAGGTTGCCACTACCGCCCTGCTAGCGTCCACTTTGCCGTCACCGACTTCGACAGGTTAGAACGACCCTGAGTACGAGGATTGGTGTTAGGCGGTCTGCCGTCGCCAGCGGCGAGCAGGAATCCGGTGAAAACGGCGCGGCGGTAGAGCAGATCCGTCACTGGCTCACCCGCATTCCGAGGCACGCGCTTTTTTCCCTGCCATCCTGCAACAAGGCGGTTACGACATACGTATACGTGGGCCCACAGGTAACATTCTGGTCGAGTGTAGGTCAGCGTGTTGCCGGGCACTGCGCTCGGCAAATCGCAGGTGGAACGGGCGTGCCGTTGGTCGTCCCTGACGACTGTTGTAACGAGCTGACCTCTCCGAAAGTCTGGTGCAGAGTCCATTTCAACTGAATGTAGCGTGGTGAGGCTGTCAGCATCGCTGTCAAAGACCGTGGAGGGCCGGACAGACGAGTTCGCCGTTTCGAAAACCTGAGCTCCGCATTCCCGGAGCCAGCACGTGTCCAGTCTGCTACGCCGGCTGTAAGTCTGCCAGTGCCCGCCGCCAGTCTACCGGCACCCGGCTGTGAGTCCGCCTGTTCCAGCTGCCAAAGTCTGCCGGCACGCGTAGAATGTCACTGCCGGTGGCTCCAAGCTGGCGGCAGGTTCTGGTGTGCCCAATCATTGTAGCCGCGCAAAGAGCCAGTGCCGATAGCACCGTCGAAGAAATTGACGTCCGAGCCGCTCACCCACGGCAGATGTGATCGGGCGTCCGCCGTACCCCCCTACGAGGTACATGGTCGGATTCACCGTCCGCACCTGGCGATAACGGCGTACCATCACAGTGGTGCGTCGCCGCTGAGCCAATGCCATTGGGTCGAGTCGGCGTATACCACTTCGTGGTCGTATAGGCGAGCGCCGACCCGTTGGTGGGTGGTCACGCCGGCGGGCAGCGTGCTTTCATTCATCGGGCTCAGTTACGTTGCTCCGAGTAATCCAGAACACCGGTGTCCAGCAGGTCGATCTGGAACTGGTAGCTCATCAACACTCAGCAATACGTAACTGAACGCGCCAA
>ERZ1370068.2739-contig-1870_pt1 | contig 13219 bp, 15 predicted proteins | sample MGYA00561227_ERZ1370068 | MGnify/ENA primary metagenome ERZ1370068 (study PRJEB38410, sample SAMEA6850437) | metagenome | study: Metagenomic assessment of the ecological functions of the soil: analysis of the soil microbiota associated with the...
CCCTACCCGCGCCAGATCAATCGCTCTTTACCCGTGAGCCGACCAAAGTCGGCGTCATCAGCCTCGGTTGCTCCAAGAACCTTGTGGACACCGAGGTCATGCTCGGCCACCTCGACCGCGCGGGATGCGCGTTCGTCCAGGACGCCGACGAGGCCGGACGTCCTCATCGTCAACACGTGCGGATTCATCGATGCGGCGCGCGAGGAATCGGTGCGGACGATCCTCGACGCGGCGAAGCTCGAAGGACGACCGGGCGCCTGAAGCGCCTGGTCGTCGCCGGGTGCATGGTGCAGCGCTATCGCGACGAGCTCGAGCCGCGAGCTTGCGGCGACGTCGACGCGTTCGTCGGGTCTGGACGAGCTGCGACGACGATCGTCGAGGCGCGACGGGCGCGCGCGCCCAGCCGCGCGTCCCGGCTGCGCGAACGACCTACCTGATGCTCGCCCGTGTCGACGAGCGCCGTCGCCGGCAGACCGCACGGCCGCCTGTCGCGCTACCTCTACGACGCCGCCACGCCCGCGCAAGCTCGCGACGCCGCCGTGGACCGCGTTCGTCAAGATCGCCGAGGGCTGCGACCACACATGCTCGTTCTGCGCGATCCCGAGCTTTCGCGGAGCGTTCCGATCGCGCCCTGCGGACGACATCGTCGCCGAGGCGGAGGCGCTGGCGCGGACGCGGCGTGAAGGAGATCAACCTCATCGCGCAGGACTCGAGCCATTTCGGGCGCGACCGCGGCGATGCCGGCCGGCCTGGCCGGGCTGCTGACGCGCCTCGACGCGGTGCCCGACGCTGCGCTGGGTGCGCGTCCACTACCTCTACCCGAACACGGTCACCGATCGCCTGATCGACGACGATGGCGCAGATGCCGCCGCGTCGTGCACTACGTCGACATGCCGCTGCAGCACGCGCACCCCGACATGTTGAAACGCATGCGCCGGGGCGGCTCCGCGGACAGCCACCTCGAGTTGCTCGGCCGGTTCCGGAGCGCGATGCCGGATGCCGCGATGCGCAGCACGTTCATCGTCGGGTTTCCCGGCGAGACCGAGCAGGAATTCGACGAGCCTCGTCGCGTTCGTCGCGGCGGCCCGTTTCGACCACCTCGGCGTGTTCACCGTATTCCCACGAGGACGGGACCTCTGCGCATGGCGTCGGCGACGACGTTCCGACCGCGTCTGAAGGAAGCGCGGCGCGATCGTGCTGATGAGCGTGCAGCAGCGGATCGCGTTCGAGAAGAACGAGGACGCGCGTCGGCGAGACCGTCGAGGTGCTCGTCGAGGGGGCGCATCCTGAAACCGGAGCACCTGCTCGTCGGCCGCAGCGGTCGACCAGGCGCCGGACGTGGATGGGCAGATCCTGCTTGAACGACGGCTTCGCCGAGCCCGGCACGTTCGCCCGCGTCGTCGTTGACGGAAGACCGCGGGGTACGACCTCGTGGGACGGATCCTCGGTGCGGCCTAGCTCGCGGCCGCCGCGGCTCGCGGTCCGATCGGCTCGCGATGATCCTCGCGACCGGCTTCGGGACCGGCTACGCGACCGATCGCGCCGGGAACCTGGGGGTCGCTTCCCGGCCTGGCAGCTCGCCTGCGGGCTGCGACCGACTGCGCGGGGGCTGGGCCGTCGTCGCCGGAGCGGCTGTTCTTCGCCGCTCGCGGGCGTGTGGGCGGCCGGCCGCGGCCGAGGCGCTCCTCGGCGAGAAGGACCCGGGCCGCGTCGTCGTCGACGAGATCGCCGGCCAGATGGTCGCGCTCCTTGCTTCCTCCCCCACGACGCTGCCGATGCTCGTCGTCGGGTTCCTGCTGTTCCGTGCTCCTCGACGTCCTGAAGCCCTGGCCGGCGCGTCGACTCGAAGACCCTCCCGGGCGGGTCGGGTATCATGGCCGACGACCTCATGGTCGGGCTGTACGCGAACCTGATCCTCCACGGCCGTCGCGCTCTGGCGCCCCGGTATGGCTGGGCCTGGCATGAACGTCTGGAACTCCCTCGACGCCTTTCCCACGGGACGCGAGCCGATCTGCGCGACGATCGGGAATTTCGACGGCGTCCACCTCGGGCCACCAGGCGATCCTGGCGAGCGTGATCGACGCAGCGAAAGCGCAGGTCGGCGCCGTCGCTGCTGATCAGCTTCGATCCGCATCCGCTCGCCGTGGTCGCTCCGTCGCGCGGGCCCAAGCTCCTTCAGACGCGCCGCCAGAAGCTGGAGGCGCCTGGAGGCCACGGGGCTCGACGGGATGCTCGCTGCTGCCGTTCGACCGGGAACTGGCGGCGCTCACCGGGCGAGGAGTTCTTCGCAGGGTTCCTCGCGGAGCGCATCCGATTCGCCGCGGTCCACGTCGGGAGCAACTTCCGCTTCGGCCGCGCGCGGAGCGGCGACATCCAGCCTCCTCGAAACGATCGGGGCCGCGCTCTCGCTTCTCGGTCGTCGCCGTTCCGCCGGTCGAGCGTCGACGGCGAAACGGTCTCGTCCTCGGCGATCCGCGCCGGCGATCGAGGACGGGAGACGTCGTCAAGGCCCGGGCGATGCTCGGCCGTCCCGTTCGCCGTCACCGGCGAGGTCGTCCGCGGAGCAGGGACGCGGCCGCACGCTCGAGTTTCCGACCGCCAACCTCGCGGTCGAAAACGAGACCATCCCCGCCGCGGGCGTCTACGTCACCGAGACGATGGCGTTCGCTTCGCGCTTCCCGTCGATCACGAACGTCGGCGTGCCGCCCGACCTTCGGCGGCACCGACGCTTTCCGTCGAATCCCACCTGATCGACGTCGGATGAGGACCTCTACGGCGAGCGGCTCGAGGTCCGGTTTCTCGCGCGCCTGAGGGACGAAGCGAAGTTCGCCGGGCCCGCGGAGCTGGCCGATCAGATCGCGCGGGACCAGGCGGCGGCGACCTCGCTACTTCGCCGGGCTCACTCTGACGCGCCGCTGAGTTGAAGCCATGAGCGCCCGCGACGACATCCTCGATCCCGACGACGACCCGGCAGGCTCCGGTCGATGCCCGCAGCAGGAGAGCCGGTCGAGCCCGCGCTCTCAGCCGGCGGCGCAGGTCGATCCCGGCCTCCTCGCCACGACACGCCGGCACGGCTGCTTCGTCACGCTTCGAGGGGATCGAAGGCTCCGGGAAATCGACGCAGATCGCCCGACTCGCCGAGCGCCTCGACGAGGGCCGGCGAGCCGGCCGTCGTCACGCGCGAGCCGGGCGGATCACCCCTGGGGCGACGCCTCCGCGAGCCTGCTGCTAGGCGGAGACATCGCGCGGATCGAGCCGATGGCCGAGCTTCTGCCTCTACGTCGCCGACCGGGCGCAGCACCTGCGGGAGTTCGTCGAGCCCGACGCTCGCGTCCGGAACGCACGTCCTGTGCGACCGCTTATCTCGACGCGACCGCTCGCGTACCAGGGCTACGCCCGCGGACTCGACCTCGACTACATCCGGCTGCTCCACCAGAACGCCGCCTCTCGACCGGCGGCCCCACCGGACGATCCTGCTCGACCTGGACCCGGAGCTCGGACTCGACCGCGCGCGCGCGGCGCAACGACGGATTCGGCCTCGAGGCGACGGAGGGCCGGTTCGAGCGCGAGACGCTCGCCTTCCACCGCCAGCGTGCGCGACGGGTACCTCGCCCTTGCCGAGGCCGAGCCGCTTCCGCTTCCGCATCGTGGCCGCGGAGGGAACCGCCGGACGACATCGAGGCGCGCGTCGCCGATCTCCTCTCGGATCTGTTCCCGGCGCTCGACGGCGAGGACGGCTCGTGATCTTCCCCGAGGTGCTCGGGCAAGAGCGCGCCCGCGCCGTCCTCGCGCGCCTGCTCGCCTCCGGACCGCGTCTCCCACACGCGCTTTCTCTTCCACGGGCCCGAGGGCGTCGGCAAGGGCCTCGTCGCACGCCTGTTCGCCGACTCGCTCGTCTGCGACGCAGCCCGGACCGAGACGGCGCGGCGTGCGGATCGTGCCCGGCCTGCCGCAAGGCGGCGCACGGCAACCACCCCGACATCCTCGTGGTGACCCGCCTCCCCAAGAAGGACAACGCGAGGCGACGTCGGCGTCGAGACGACGACGAGGACGACGACGACGAGGCGCCGGCCGCGGAAGGCGGCGAGCTGCGGCCGTTCATCGTCGTCCAGCAGATCCGCGAGCTGAACCACCATGCCACGTACGCGCCGCGCGAAGGGCGCCGCCGCGTGTTCACTCGTGGATCCCGCCGACCGGATGCACGCCGAGTCGCAAAACGCGCTGCTCGAAGACCCTCGAGGAGCCCCGGGGCACGGCCGTCATCGTGCCTCGTCGCATCGCGCCCGCACGTCCTGCTTCCCGACCGTTCGCTCGCGCTGCTTCCAGATCGGATTCGGGGCGATGCCCCCGACGAGCTCGCGGCAGGGCTCGTCGCGCGCGGGCATGCCGCCGGCACGAGGCCGCGCGCCCGCGCGGCGCTCGCCGAAGGGCGGCCCGGTCGCGCCCTCGGCCTCGATCTCGCCGCGCTTGGCGACGCGACGCGACCGATCCTGCTGACGGCGCTCGAAGCGCTCGCCGCATCCTCGCGGGCCGCGTCGGAGCTCGACGCGTACGCCGAGCAGCTCGTCGGAGAAGGCGAGACGGACCTCTGCTCGAGGACTCGATCTCGTCGCGGCGCTGCTGCGCGATGCGGCGCGCGCCGCGTCGGGCCGCAGCGCGATCCTCCACGCCGACGTCGCACCTCGCATCGACAAGCTCGGCCGCGCGCTCGGGGCCGAGCGCGCGATGGAGCTCGTCGCGCTGGCCGATCGCCTCCGCGGCGACCTGCGGCTCAACCTCAACAAGACGCTCGTGTGCCGAGACGCTGCTGGCTGCCGTCGCGGGCGGTGGGCTCCCGGCGTTCTCCTAGGATCGGTCGGGCAGCCGCGCGTGACAGCCACGCCACCGCCTCGACGTGGCGCGGTCTGCGGGAAGAGATCGAACGGCGTGATCGCGCTCGATCCGCGTAGCCGCGCGCGGACAGCGCGGCGAGATCGCGCGCGAGCGTCGCGGGATCGCACGAGACCATCGCGATCCTCGCGGCCCCGAGCGACGCGAGGCGCTCCGCGACGCCCCGGCCCAACCCGGTGCGAGGCGGATCGGCGATCACCAGATCCGGCGGCCGCCGTCGCGCCGGCGTTGCAGGTAGTCGAGAACGTCGCGCGTGCACGAACGTCGCCGACGCGAGGCCCTGGGAGCGCGCGGCCTCGGTCCCGCAGGCGACGGCCGCCGGGTCCGCGTCGACGATCGTCGCGTGCGCACCCGCCCGCGCGAGCGCCAGACCCAGAGCGCCGATGCCTGCCGTACAGCTCGACGACGCGCCGCGGCGAGCCCGCATCCTTCAAGACGTGCCGCCCGAGCCGATCGGCCGCCGCGCGTGAACCTGGAGAAACGTTGCCGCCGGGACGCGAAACGCGACCCCGTGGATCTCTTCCGTGATCCAGTCGCGACCGGACGATCGTCTCGACCGCCGCGCCGCCGCGGCGTCCTCGCGGTGCGACCAGGCGCACGACGCCGACGAGCCCCGGGTCGGCGCTCGGCGGCCACGCGGGCGAACGTCGTCGCCGATCGCGAAACGGCCCGGCGACGCCGCGAAGCGCGACCAACCGCTCGTCCGCGCGTTTGCGAGGCAACGGAGCACGAGTCGTACGGGATCCCGTCCGTCCGCCGAGCGCGGGTTCGGCCGCGCCCGGGCCCTCGAGAAAGAACGCTCGCGCCGCCGCGAGGAGGGGCCGTAGCCGCGGGTCGGCGATGGCGCAGTCCGATCACGTCGACGAGCTCGACGCCGGTCGATCGCCGCGGTGATACCCCAGGACCGGCGCGTGCACGCGGCCCGACCGAAGCGTCAATTCGATCTTGTTCCGATATCCGAGTTCGATCGGGCTGCGACGACCTCGTCGACCGCGATGCCGCGGGAAGCCGGCCGATGCGTTGCAGCGCGTCGAGCAGGAACTGCCGCTTGGCGCCCCGCTGCGCGGCCTCGTCGACCGGCATGAGCGGACAACCACCGCACTCGCTCTGGATCGGACACGGCGTCGTCGCGCCGCAAGCGTCGAGTGACCGCTCCAACGGCCTGGACGACCGCCTCGACGAATCGCCCGTGGTCCTTGACGACCCGCGCGCTCACCTCATCGCCCGGGGACGCCCCGGCAACCATCCAGACCCGCCCGTCCACGCGTCCGAGACCCCGCCCGCCGCTGGCCCAGGTCGTGATCTCGACCCGGGTCACCCCATCAGGTAGGGGCATGTTCAGGTTCGTGGACCCGACATCTTGTATTTTCCTGTTGACATCGGCCTGGACACCGGGGTAGGGTCTACTCGCGTTCGGCACGGCTGTCTTGAGTGGGGTTTCTGATGAAAGCGTCTTCGGGCGTTGCTCGCTCTCCCCGGCGGAGGGTCATCCCCAATCGACTCGACCCGCCAATATCCACCTCCGGCGCGTCTGCAAGCCGCGCCGGGGGTCGGCCAATGTGTACCCACCCTGGTATCTCGACCCGTGCCTGGGAATCCCGATACCGGGGAGAGCGAACAGCGTCCGACGAAGTCTACACCGAGAATCCGCGAACGGATCTTCGAAAAGTGGTCTGGTCGCGTGAGTGCCCTTTACGATCGAGCGGACTGACCGTACATAGTGGCCGGTCCCTGGGTTCTAGGGGAGGCCAGGCGACCTCTGGGGGCCGCGGGGTGTTGGGCGAACCGGGGGTAATCGCCGGCACCGCGCGGCTCCGTTCTTTCCCCGTCACTCTGCCCTCAGTAACTCGCGGAGACTCGGACGTACGCGTCGAGGTTTCGCTCGCGTCTCGCCGAGCGCGTCGCCGCCGAACTTCTCGAGCATCGCATCGGCCGAGCACCAGCGCGGCCATGGCCTCGCCGACGACCCCGGCGGCCACGATCGGCACCGTGTCCGTGCGCTCGACGTCGGCGGCGAACGGCTCCTTCGTGACGAGGTCGACCGACGGGAAGCGCTGCGGGAGCGTCGCGAGCGGCTTGAGATAGCCGAGAACGCGAACGATCTCGCCGTTCGTCATCCCGCCCTCGATCCCGCCCGCGCGGTTCGTCGGGCGGGTGAAGCGCCGCGCGGCCGGGTCGTAGCCGATCGGATCGTGAGCCTCGCGACCTCCGCCGCCGGCCGACCTCGAGCGCCGTCGCCGATCGACACCGCCCTTGACCGCCTGGATCGACAGCATCGCGGCACCGAGGCGCGCATCGAGCCGTCCGGTCCCAGTGCACGTGGCTCCCGATGCCCGGGGGCATCCCTCGCGCGATCACCTCGAAGCAGCCTCCGACCGAATCAGCGCGCTGCCGGGCCTCGTCGACGGCCGCGATCATCGCTTCGACGGTCGCAGGACCGAGGCGAACGCATCGGCGCATCGTCGGGGAGCGCCAGCAGCGCGTCGACGTCGTCGCCTTCGTCGTTGCGGCGCCACAGCCCGCCGACCGCCACCGTGCGGCTCGTCACCACGACGCCGAGACTCAATCAGGAACGCCTTCGCGAGGGCGCCGGCCGCCGTCCGCGCCGGCGTGTCACGCGCGCTGGCGCGCTCCAGTATGTCGCGCGCATCGTGCGTTCCGTACTTTTGAGCGCCGGCGAGATCGGCGTGTCCCGGGCGCGGCCGGGTCACGGATCGCGGCGACGCCTTCGGCCGGGCGCGAACCTTGCGGGATCCATGGCCTCCTTCCAGTTGGCGAAGTCGCGGTTCCGGATGAGGAGCGCGACCGGCGACCCGAGCGTCCGCCCGAAGCGGCACTCCGCCCAGGATCTCGACCTCGTCGGACTCGATCTTCATGCGGCCGCCGCGTCCGTGCCCGCCCATGCGCCGCTCTCAGCTCCGCGTCGATCGGCCGCCTTGACGACCGGCACGCCGGCGGGTAGTCCCTCGACGATCGTCGTCAGCGCGGGACCGTGCGATTCGCCGGCGGTCAGGAAACGGAGGGGCATGGGAGCGCGAAGGTAGCAGAAGACGCGTCCGAGCGTCCTATCGTCCCCGTCGCCATGGAGATCCTGACAGCGCGAGCAGATGAGACGGGTCGACGCCCGTGCGATCGGGAGCACCGAATCCCCGGTCTCGTCCTGATGGAATCGGCCGGACGCGGCGTGCGCGGAGGCGCTCGCCGAGGAGATCCCCGGCCTCCTCTCGCGACGCGTCGTCATCTTTGCGGCAAGGGGAACAACGGCGGCGACGGCCTCGTCGCCGCGCGGCATCTGACGCGCCTGGGCGCTCACGCACGCGTCCTCCTGCTCGCGCGAGGCGACGACCTCGAAGGCGACGCCGCCGCCAATCTGGCCCGCGCTCGGGAGGACAGGCGATCGCGATCGAACGAGATCGGAGACGAGGGCGCCTGGTCCGCGAACTCCGTGCGGCTTCGATCGGAGACACGGTCGTCGTCGATGCGCTCTTGGGCACGGGCGTCACAGGCGCGGCGCGCGGACTCGATCGCGCGGGCCATCGACGCGATCAACGCCTCCCTGCGACCGTCGTCGCGATCGATCTTCCCTCGGGGGCCGATGCCGACTCCGGGCGGCTCGCCGGCCCCACCGTGCGAGCGCATCGGACGCTGACGCTGTGCCGTCCCGAAGCCGTGCCTCGTGCTGGAGCCCGCGGCGTCCCACGCGGGCCCGTGGCGCGTGCTCGACATCGGCATCCCCGAGCGAGGCCGTCGCCGCGGAGACCGCCGCGTCTCGAGTGGCTCGACGCCGAGAGCCGCGGCGCGCCTCGCGCCGCTGCGTCCCCGAGACGCGCACAAGGGGACGATGGGGCACCTGCTCGGCGGTGGCCGGGTCGTCGGGAAATCCGGCGCGGCCGTGCTTGCTCGCGCGCGCGCGCGCTCCGGTCCGGGGTCGGACTCGTCACGGTCGCGACGCCCGCGCTCGGTCCAGCCGATCGTCGCCGCCGCGCAGCTCGAGGTCATGACGGAGCCGCTCGCGGAGTCGCGCTCCGGGGCGCTCGGCCGGGCCGCCGCCGCCGCCGCGCTCGACGCTCCTCGCCGCGCGAGACGCACTGGCGCTGGGTCCCGGGCTCGGGACGGAGGGCGGGACGCGGGCCGCGGTGCATCGCGCTCGTCGCCGGCGAGCGAGCTCCGGCCGTGCTCGACGCCGACGGACTCAACGCGTTCGACCGCCGACGTCTCGCGCCGCGCCGGCGCCTGCGCGCGGGCAGCCACGCGCTCGTCCTCACGCCGCATCCCGGCGAGGCCGCCCGCCTCCTCGGAACGACCGCCCGCGAGATCCAGATCGACCGCCTGGGAAGCGCCCGGCGCCTGGCCGCGGAGACGGGCGCGGTCGTCGTGCTCAAGGGGCGGACGCACCATCGTGGCGCATCCCGGACGGCCGCGCGTCGTTCAACGCGACCGGCAACGCCGGCATGGCGACAGGCGGGCACCGGGGACGCGCTGACCGGGATTATCGGGGCGCTGCTCGCGCGAGGAATGTCGGGATTCGACGCGGCGCGTTTGGGGACGTACGTTCATGGTGCCGCGGGGGACCTCGCGGCGGCGCAGTTCGGGGAAGACGGCCTGATCGCCGGCGACCTGATCGACGCGCTGCCGCGAGCGTGGCGTCGGTTGGCGGAGCGACGGAGGGTGGGAATCGGTGGACACCAGGGGCGTGAAGGTCAAGGCCGAGCGCGGCGGCAGCGCCGGCGCGACGGCGGCGTCCGGCTCGCGGACGGTCTTCTCGTTGAGCGAGGAGGAGACGATGGACCTCGGCCGCGGGCTCGGCCGCGCGCTCAAGGGCGGCGAGCTGCTCTTGCTCGAGGGCGACCTCGGGCTACGGGAAGACGGTTTTCGCCCGCGGCGTCGCGACGGCGCTCGGCATTCTCCCCGAGGAGGTTTCGTCCCCTTCGTTCACGCTCGTCCACGAGTACAAGGGCGGATCGCGTCCCCCTGTTCCACATCGACCTGTACCGGCTCGACACCCCGGAGGAGGAGGTCGGCGCGCTCGGGCATCGAGGAGATCCTCGCGGCTGGAGGCGTCGTTCTCGTCGAGTGGGGTGAGAAGGCTCCCGCCGTTTCTGCGGCGCGGCGCGACGACCATCCGATTTCACGACGTCGGCGAGGGTTCGCGGCGGATCGAGATCCTCGCCGAGCCGACGGTCCCGGCCGGCCGCGTGGCGACGCCTAGCCCGGCGCAACGTCGCTGAGCGCGTCAGTCCAGTCGGTAGTTCGGCGCTTCCTTCGTGATGATGACGTCGTGCGCGTGGGACTCGCGCAGGCCCGCCGCCGAGATGCGAACGAACTGAGCATCGCGCCGCAAGCGATTCGATGTCGCGGCAACCGGTGTAGCCCATGCCCGCGCGCAAGCCGCCGACCAGCTGGCCGATGAGCGCGGAGAGCGGACCCTTGTGCGGAACGCGACCTTCGATCCCCTCGGGCACGAGCTTGCGCTCGTCGAACTCGTCCTGGAAGTACCGGTCCGACGAGCCGCGCTTCATCGCGCCCAGGCTCCCCATGCCGCGGTATTCCTTGAACGTGCGCCCCTGGATAGAGAACCGTCTCGCCCGGCGATTCTTCGGTTCCCGCGAAGAGGCTTCCGATCATCACCGCGTGGGCTCCGCGCGGCCAGCGCTTTCGACGACGTCCCCGAGAACTTGATCCCACCGTCGGCGATCAGCGGCACGCCGGCCGCGTCGCAGGCGGAGACGCGGCGCGCCGATCGCGGTGACCTGCGGCACGCCTGCGCCCGTGACGATCCGGGTCGTGCAGATGCTGCCAGGGCCGACGCCGACCTTGACCGGCGTCGACGCCGCGCTCGATGAGCGCCTTCGCCTCCGCCTCGGTCGCGACGTTGCCGCCGACGAGCTGCATGTCCGGGTACTTCTCGCGCAGCGTGCCGATCATCTGGAGCACGCCCTCGCTGTGCCCGTGCGCGGTGTCGACGACCAGCAGATCGACCCGCGCATCCACGAGGGCCGCCGCCCGATCGAGCGTGTCCTTCGCGATGCCCAGAGCCGCGCCGACGCGCAGGCGTCCCGAGCTCGTCCTTGCAGGCGAACGGGTACTTGATCTGCTTCTGGATGTCCTTGACCGTGATCAGTCCGACCACCCGGAACTGGCGCGTCGACGACGGGGAGCTTCTCGATCCGGTGCTTGTGCAAGAGCTCCTTCGGCCTGCTCGAGCGTCGTCCCCTTCGGCACCGTGACCAGGTTCTCGGCGGTCATCAGCTCGCGGATCGGAAGCTCGCTCTGCGTGCAGAAGCGCAGGTCGCGGTTGGTCAGGATGCCGACGAGCTTCCCCGCTTGTCGACGACCGGGAAGCCCCGAGATCCGGTACTGGCTCATCGCCTCCAGGGCTTCGTAGACCTTCTGATCCGGCGTCATGGTCACCGGGTCCACGATCATCCCGGACTCGGATCGCTTGACCTTGTCGATCTCGCTGGCCTGCTCGTCGATCGGCAGGTTCTTGTGGATGATCCCGATCCCGCCCTCCTGGGCCAACGCCACCGCGAGCCGCGACTCCGTGACCGTGTCCATCGCCGACGAGACGAGGGGAACGTTGAGCGTGATCCTGCGCGTCAGGCGGCGTCTTGGTGTCGACTTGGCTGGGAGAGGATGCGCGAATGCGCGGGAACGAGCAGGACGTCGTCGAAGGTCAGAGCCTCGGGGACCGGGAATTCCAGCATGGACCTCCGCGTTCCCGGGGCATTCTAGCAGGGGGCCAAACAGTCGCAGGCGTTCAGGCGCGCTTCGCCCCGCAGCCCGGGACAAAACTTCGCGCCGTCGGGGAGCTTGCCGCCGCAGTTCCGCGCAGAATCGCGCCGGCGCCGGTCGTCGGCTGACCTCCGACCCGGGCGCCATGGCGTCCTGATCATCCCGGCGACCGTCATGCCGATCCCCGCGCCCGACGCCCAGGCCGACGCCCGCTGTCGGCCCCGCCGTCGCCCGACGGGTTTTTCGCGGCGTCTCCCATCGCCTGCGCGGCCTTGAACTTGAGGTAGGTGTTCTGGTCGCCGACCGCGGCCATGCCGGTGCGCTCGTCGATGACCTTCTGCACGTCCTCCGGGAGGCGTGATCGCCCCGACGAAGAAATCGGTCATCTCCAGGCCGTACTTCGAGAAATCGCCGGCGACGCGGCCCTTGAGCGCCTCCGCCAGCTCGTCGTAGTGCTGCGGCAGATCGAAGATCGTCTTGAGGGTCGATGCCGAGCACGTCGTTCAGACGCGCGACGATGACGTCCCTGAGGTAGCCCTCGATGGCGTCGATCGTGTAGCGGCCCTGGCTCCCGACGATCTGATTGACGAACAAGCTGCGGGTCGGTGACACGCGCCGCGAAATTGCCGTTGGCGCGCAGGCGAACCATGGCGAGCTCCGCGTCGCGGAAAACGACGGGCTCGCGCGTGCCCCACTTCATTCCGGTGAAAACCTTCTGGCGACGTAGTAGACGTCGGCGCGGAACGGCGAGGTGCCCCCGAACGGCAGGCCGATCAGGCGGGTCAGGAGCGGGATGTTCCCGGTCGTGAGCGTGTGGCGCCCCGCGGAGAAGGTGTCCAGCGCCTTGCCGTCGCGGAAGAACACCGCCCACTGATTCTCGGACACGACGAGCTGCGCGCCGAGCTTGATCTCGCCGCCGGCGGAAAAACGCCACACCATTTCGCGTCCCGAGTCGTCCTTCCATTCGATGACTTCGATGGCCATGAAGAGTCCTCCCGAGAGGTCGTGTTAGGCCGTGGGCTTTCGAAGATCTCGCGGCGACGCGCGATCCGCAGGTCGAGCTTGCTCGGCCGTGCCCGCGAGCGCGGCGAGCGTCGCGAGCTGCGGCGACTGCGCCACCGCCCGCGCGGAGCGTCGGAGAGCGCGACCACGTCCGTGACGGAGCGCGGCGTCGTAGGCGTAGACCTGATCGAGCTCGGCTTCTCGGATCTTCATCTGGTCGAACAACCCGCTGAAGCCGTAGTCGGCGTAGCGGAGCGACGACACCGACTTCTGGAGAATGCGGTCCAGCTTCCTGATGGCGTCGAGCGCCTTGAGCTGACCGGCGTCGGTCGCTTGGTTGCTCAGAGGGCGTTCAGGCCCGGCTCTGCCCCTCGTCGAGGCGCGTCCCGCGAGAAACTCACGGACGCGTCGATCCGTTTCCCGCCGGCTCTCGCGCTCTGCGGTACCCGGCGACTCCCGGGATGTTGCTGGCGATTTTCTCGAGGAAGTTCTTTCGGACACCGGCATGCTTCATGACGGTCCCTTTCCAGGCGTCACAGCCTTCAAGGAGTGATACGAGAGCGCTCTACGCTGCGTTCTCCCCGTGACATTT
>ERZ1370068.8280-contig-7148_pt1 | contig 13216 bp, 21 predicted proteins | sample MGYA00561227_ERZ1370068 | MGnify/ENA primary metagenome ERZ1370068 (study PRJEB38410, sample SAMEA6850437) | metagenome | study: Metagenomic assessment of the ecological functions of the soil: analysis of the soil microbiota associated with the...
TCGGAGAACAAAGCGGAAACGGACCGCGGGCGATCATCAACGTCCACTCGAGCGAAGCTGATTGCGTAATCGATGTTCTGAACGATCCATCCTAGCATCATCGCCGTCATGCCCCGGCGCCGCCGGGTTAGGACGGGCGCATAAACCAGCTGACGATGAACAAAAATCACTACAACGACGTTTGAGAGGCCGTGGAGTAAAACCTTTAGCACGCTGAACATTCACTCGGTAGGGCGGGCAGTCCTCTGCACGCCCAGCGGCTGATGCATTACTTGCGCGTCGGCGCGTGCTAGCGGCACGAGCTGCAAGCAATGCATCCCAATCAGTGGTCACCAAACTGGTGAACGACTACCGATCTGAAGAAGCCGACGCCATTTCCGGCTCCATCAGAGCCTCTGGGTTCACGATGTCTTCGGCCAGCTTGTTCAGAAGCTCGTTTGCCTCAGATTCCTCATCCAGAGTTTGTTGCAGAAGCTCCGCGGATTTATCCTGCCCAAGCAGTTGCGCAAAGGTGCGCACACTGCCGTAACCGGCGATCTCGTAGTGCTCGACTTTCTGCGCAGCTACGATGATGCCTGCGTCGATAACGGAATCTTCGCCATCTGCCTTAAGGACCTCCGATCCTTCTTCGATCAAGCCTTTCATGGCCTGGCAGGTTTTGCCCTTTGTCTTCTCGCCGAGTTCTTCGAAGACTTCCTCAAGCCTCTGGACGTGACCCTTGGTCTGTTCGAGATGCTTTTCGAAAGCTTCCTTCAATTCGTCTGATGAAGCACCTTTCGCCATCTTCGGCAATGCTTTGACTAGTTGGTTCTCGGCATTGTACAGATCCCGAAGTTCGTTCACGTAAAGTTCTTTTAATGTCTCCAGATTCATGATCCCTCTTTTCCTTTCCCTTTCTTTTTCTGGTTTTGGTTCGGTTGTTGTAGGCACGGTACGCCTGCACCGGCTACAAGAAGGAAACGTGGCGAACGAACGAAATGCGCGTGTGTCGCGCTTAGAATTTTTGAAATTCGCGATCGCTGCAGGCCGCGCAGCTTATCGTCAGCCGGCCAGGCGCTCTGAAAAGAGCGCATTGAGGATTCCAACGATTGCTCCACTCTTCTCATCCGAGAATCGGCCAGACGCGTATGAACGCGTTTACGTAATCGCTTGCCATCCGGCTCGCTGTGAACCGCTTCTCAAAAACTTCGCGACATCGAGCGCGGCTCAGATCACGAACACGACGTGCGGCTTCGACTGCCTGTTCGATCTCGTTTACGACGAAGCCTGTCACGCCGTCGTCCATGACTTCCGCAACAGACCCGCCAGCGTACGCGATGACCGGAGTACTGCACGCCATCGCTTCAATCATCACCAGTCCGAACGGCTCCGGCCAATCAATGGGAAAAAGCAATGCGTAGGCGTTCCCAAGAAATTCGTCCTTGTCCTTGATCGCTGATTTCTCCGAGCCATTCTATGTGCGGATCGTTCAGCAGCGGCTCGATCTCGCGCTTGAAATAGCGTCTGTCAGCGCGGATCGACTTTCGCCGCGATCTTGAGCGGCATCCCCACGCGCTTGGCAATCTCGATGGCGCGATCTACTCGCTTTTCCGGCGAGGCTCGTCCCAGAAATGCCAAGATAGCTCACCGGGTTCCGGGTGAAACCGAAATAAATCCTTGCGGTAATCCATGGTAGATCGTCGCCTGCCAATTTGCGCACGGCCACGGTATGCCGCTGAGCATTCGAGATGGAGATCATTGGCATGTCCCGAAACCGCTCGATACAGCCGGAACCAACTCGGGAGTGTCGAGCCGGCCATGCAACGTTGTCACGTGCGGAACTGTCAGGTGACGACGAAATGAGATAATGCAAACAACCTGTATGAAAATGAATCACGATCGAATTCACCGGCGCGCTGCGATTACATGATCCATGAGCAGGACTTCGCGCGACAAATAATCCTTAGCAGCGCTTGTTTTGCCGAAATGAACGCCGGCATGACAGGAACCAGCTCGGCGCTTGTAGACTGAGTCGCCACTGGCAAACAGAGTCACCTTGTGGCCTAAGCGAACCAACTCTTCAGTCAGATACGCAGACGATGCGTTCCGTCCCTCCGTAATGTTTCGGAGGCACACTCTCAACTAGCGGCGCAACCTGAGCAATTCGCATTCTACCCTTCTTTCCCTGGAGTGCTGGTTCGAATAATTGAGATCCATCGCTGGATATTCGAACCGGACGCCAGCTTTGGTTTTGTCGCGTTTCGGCACGAAATGAACGCGGAGAATAATGTTACATCCGTTGCTCACAGCGTTCTCGAACCACTTTAGACAAACGCGGCAAGAGAACTTGGAACCAGGACATTACTTGCTCATAACATTTGGGGGAGGCTAAGGACGGCATTGGTGTTCCCAATTCGTGAACCTCAAAATAGGTGTCACAACTAGCTACGAAATTTTATATGCAGAACTTCGAAGCAATGGCGTTGGTACTTAGCTGCATCGGAACGCTGTGCTGGATCGTATGCTTTTGGTGGATGCATCGCATCTCATCCCGTCAGGATGCGATGTTGGAAGAGCTCCATGAAATGACAGCCCGCATTGAAAAGCTTTCTCAGGCCGAGCACGATTTGATTAGTGACGTGCATCCGCAGGTAAGCGAAATCAAGGAGCAGGTCGAAAACGTTAGAGAAGTTGTTTCGTCCGAAAGGAGCTGAGCGTGTCGATTTGCTCCATCGGACGCTCAGGATTTGTCACCGGCTACCCGAACCGCGGCTCGTCGCCGCCTTGATGGTCAAGTTTTTGCTTGATTACTTCACGAGACTTTGTCGGAATATGGACGCTTAAACCAACTTAACGGAAAGGCATATCTATGCTCTGGACCATAATAGTCATTCTGATCGTTCTTTGGCTTCTTGGCTTCATCGGCCACTTTGGCGGCAGCTCTAATTCATCTCCTGCTCGTGATTGCCGTTGTCATCCTGATCATTAACCTGCTCCAAGGCAGACGAGGTCCCTGAACGAACGCCCTCCCGAATTGCCGCAGGGGCGGGTCAGCCGAACGCGCCACCGTTCACAGGTGTCCCGTTAAAGCGAGAATTATTAAGATCAAAGAATCAATCCGAGTCCTCCGCTCGGCCAGTAGCCCCAGCCCGAGCTATAGGGCCAGGCCGGCAAAGCGCCGATCAGCAGCAGGATTAAGTATGATTAGTAGAATTGTGCCCATGGCTATCTCCTTTCTGAAGTATGTTCGCCGCAGCGAGGCACTTTGGACGTTGTCATATTCTCCGACTGCAGAAGCTAAAGAGTCCGCGTGGGCAGGAAAGATGGCGACGTTGCGGCTAGGTATCCTAAAAATTTGGTCTAGCCGCCGTGAGTGTACGCAAAACGCGCCCTTCCTATTCGCCATCGGCGAAACAGGAAAGGCGCGCTGGTAGATTTGCTCTTCTACTCTTAATCTTCGTCGAGAATCACTCGATCAACCATCACGCTTGTCTCCTGTGCCAACGTAGTGAACGCGGACTGGAGCGCCGACTTTCACTCTGGTCCGTACGACATCTTCATCGAGCACCTTACCGCTTCGCGTCACGTAAGTGACTGTCTTACCAAAATGGTATGTCCGCGGTCCGCTGCTTTCCTTGAGCACGATTACGCTGCCCGGAGTACTCGGTGATCGTTCCGTTGCCCTCGGTAGTTGTCGTTGTTGTCGTTGTCTCTGAGACCTGCGCCCATGCGAACGGAGCTGCAATCGCGAGGGCCATACTAATTATTGTCTTTTTCATTTGTTTTTCTCTTTCTATTACGCGGCGGGAGTAAACACTTCCGCGAACGAGCTTTCCTCGAGTGACGGAAGCGCGTCCCGCCGTTCTTCCTGCATTAATCGCGCGCCGCGCTTGGTTCTGGATGCAAGAGCGCCACGCTCCTCACCCGATTGACACAAGCCGTGCTTTAACGTCTCTCCACTTCTTTTGTTTCAACCGCGCACCGCGTATTCGTCCGGTTTTACTTCGCGCCCCGCTCGATCGGCATACACCTGGGTAAACTCAGCACCGAACAACAGAATCTGTGATGAGTAATAAACCCACAGTAACAGTGTGATCAGAGAACTGGCCGGTCCATAAGCTGACCCAGCGGCGCCGCTGCCCAGATACAAACCGAGCAGCCATTTGCCGATACCGAAAAGAATCGCGGTCATGACCGCGCCAATCCAAACGTCTCGCCACTGAATCTTAGCGTCAGGCAGAAACTTAAAGATCATCGCGAAGAGCAGAACAATGACCGCAAAGTCGAATATGAGATAAACGCTCATCGCGACCATAAGACCACCCGGCAAGACAGATTGCACGTAGTGGCTGAAGGCTTTGAGCAGGCTTTCGAGCGTCAGTGAAACGAGTAGCAGAAAACAGACGCCGCCGACCATTGCAAACGAAAGGAATCGGTTCCGCAGAAATCCCCAAATACCGCGCGTGGGTTTTGCTTTCACACCCCAAATTGTGTTCAAGGCGTCCTGAAGTTGACCGAAGACGCCGCTTGCGCCGAAAGAGCGCGAGGGCAACGCCTATGATCGTGGCGATCGTGCTTTTACCCGGCTGCGACGCTTGTTGCGCGATGTTTTGCACCACCTGCACAGCGCTCGCGTCGAGAAAGTAGCTCATCTGCTCGCGTGATCTTGTTCCAGGCTCCCGCCTGGATCATCGCGGAAGATGATCCCGACGATCGCGAGCAAAACGAGGATCAGCGGCGCGAGTGAAAAGACTGTGTAGTATGCGAGCGCCGCGCCTAATTGCGGCGCTTTGTCCTGCAACCACTCCTGAAACGTTTGTTTCAACAAGGCCGAAGACATTTCCAAAAATGATTTTGACGTTTCTGAGTCGTGCCGCTCTGCCACAATGAAAGACCTTTCGATTAAGAATTCGCTCGTAGTGGCACGCATGGTCGTCTGCGAAATAGCGCACAGAGATAAACGCTCTCGTTGATCTCGCGCACTGTTATTTAGCAGGCACCAGAACCGTGAGTGCTCGTGAGACAAAATCAATTTCCGCGCTCGTGCCTAAATTTACTATTTCTCCATCGAGCGTCGCAGGAATGTCTTTGCTTGATTGCACATCTTACTCGCTTTGTTTTGGTGAGAACGTATATTTCGGTCATCGCGCCATTTGCCAAACGCGGCGGTAGTGGCAAGGCCCGATCACTTCAGCGGCGCTTTCCACATCAATGACGGCGGCTTCAAGCGCTTGCTCCGAGTCGGACATTTCGTTCCGATATCAGAGGGCAGATAAGCGCCACGGCTTCAGCTTCACCCTTCATTTCGCCTGAGATAAGATACTGAATCTTCGTTTCAAACATCTTTCGGAAGGCGACGCTCCCCTTCTCGATAGCATCAACTATATTTCCCTCGCGCATAGATTCGCGGGGTTCTGCCAAAAGCGCAGGCGCTCCCACAATGGCGGCGATAAGAAACTGCTTGCCCGCGATCCGACCTCCGGAAAGCACTTTAGTTGAGGGAGCAGCGAGCGTATTTTTGAGCGACTCTTCCCAGGCCACGTCTCCATACAATGCTCGAGGGAGCATATTCATCGTTCCCCGGGAAGCGGGATAAGATACGACCCCTTTTCGGCGCATGCTTCTGCAGCTGTCCGGATGGTGCCATCGCCACCGAGCACGATAAGCACTTCCAGCTTCTGCCCGGCCGCCTCTGCAAACGAACGCTCCATTTCTTTTGCCTCGCCACACCAAACCTTCGGCTCAACAATGCCCGCACGCGTAAGGATACTGAAGCATCTTCTGCTCAGATTCCGAATCGCAGCCTCCGCTTGAGGTGTTGATTATGGCCCCAACCTTCAACTCTGATAAACGGATGTCGTTAGGCACAAATCACGTGTGCGCGTTAGTGGCGCGCCTAAATCCCCTGCCCTTGGACGCGCGCTCAGCGCGGTCCGCTCGGCGCATGCCGCCAGGATTGTTTCCGTTCCGCTCTGCTTTTTTGCGAACGCGCTCGAACTGTTTCTCAAGGCTAGTCAGATCTTCGTCGGCAAGTTTTTCCAGATCGATAAGCTTCATTTCGAGCGCCTTTCAGCGCTCGAATTATTTCGTCGAGTTTCAAATGAGCCGCTTTGGCATCGCGATTCTGCGTATTCTGAATGAGAAAGACCATTAGGAAAGTAACAATGGTCGTCCCGGTATTAATAATGAGCTGCCAGGTATCCGAATAATGAAACGCGGGGCCGGTTAGTCCCCAAATGACGATAATGAGGATAGCGACTGCAAAAGCCCACGCGCTACCGAGCACTCTCGACGAGCGCCTTGCAAAAATCCGAAAAGCATCGCTCACGACGCAAAAGAAATCTCGCGATTCTTCCCGTCGCTTAGCTTTCTCCTTCTGCGTTTTCATTGTCTTGATATTATTGTCGGCACCCACCAGCCGGAGACAAGTGCTTATACGTGCCGACAAAGAACTGTGGAGCTTCACATCCAGCAGCCCTGCCAGCACGTCGACGCCCCTAACGACGGAAAATCAAACCGAGCACGAGACCGACCCCGAGCGCGGTAAAGACTGCCTTCGTCGGGTTCTCGCGGACGTATTGCTTGCTGTCGTCCTGAAAACTGCGGACACGATGGAGCGCATCGTCCCATACTTCTTTCCGCGCGTCCCGATATTCATCGGCCATTGCGCCTGCGGCCGAGCGGAGATCTTCCGCCGCTTTGCGCGCGTGCGTCACGCCACGCTCTGCTTCTTCTTTCGGCCTGCGGCGGAACCGCAGGGCCTTGACCCATTTGGTTTTCGTCATCCATAGAATTCCCCTATCTTCATGATTTGTTTAAGCTTTCGGTGCCGATGCTTCGCTGACGGTGCTGATATCCTCAGCGCCGGCAGTTTTGAAAATGTGCTTCGCCCGATCAACGTCTTCGCTTTCATCCGTGTGCACGGCGATCAGGTAATTCCCTTTTTCAACTTCTCGTCATAGCGCTTTGCCTCGATCTCCGGAATGCCGAGACCGATCAAACCGCCGACGACACCGCCGGTCGCCGCTCCGACGGCCGCGCCGCTAAGCGCCGCCATAATTGGACCCGCCGCGATAAACGGACCGACGCCGGGAATTGCCAACGCGCCAATTCCTGCCAGCAATCCGATCACGCCGCCGGTGGCGCCGCCGGTAGCTGCACCGGTCGTTGCGCCCTCCGGCGCCTTTGTCGCTTTAACGTGACCAACGTCGCGCGTGCCGCCTGTATCAGGCATGAGCACTGAAATTTCCGAGGCTGCGAAACCTTGAGCTTGGAGCTGCTCGACAATTCGCTCAGCCTGGCCGTGTGTAGTTGCAATACCGAATACTGATTTAGACATAATAATTTTCTTTCGTTTGTGTGTGGTTGTTTGTTAGTTTGATCCTTTAACGTCGAGTTGATCGTCGATCTGGGCGCCGCCAGCCGCTGATTTTGCAAGCTGATCGATTTTTGCTTTTTCTTGCGCAGTCTTAACGGGTCCGCGGAGTGTAACGTGGCCGTTAGCGGTAATGACTTTGATGTTCTTCGCAGTCGTTGAAAGCTCGCTGTCTTTCATTAGCGCCTGCCGGATAGCCTGCGTGATTTTTAAATCCGCAGAACTGTTTGACTGGTCGCCAGATGTCTGGGTTTCACCGGAGCGATCGCGCTCGTTTGTTGCTGTGTTATCGGGTTTCGTCTTCTCATTGTCGGCAGCCAATGCCGCTAGGCTAAATGCGCTGAGACAAGCTAAAGCTAGTAAAGTTCGTTTCATGGGTCCTTTCGTTTGAGTTTGTGGGTGGCGGTATTACTGATCGCAACTAGCACGCCCACCGGTTTTATTTATTTGAGCCGCGATGTTGATCACAGATTTGGCCAACTTGGTTAGCTTTTTGTCTGTATCTGATTCTTCGGTCAAGGTAGTCTGAAGTAACTGCGCGCCATCCGGATCCCCTAGTAACTCGGCGTATGTCCGAGCGCAGCCGTAACCGGCCATCTCATAGTGCTCAACGCGCTGCGCCGCAGCAATTAGCCCGGCATCGCGCACTTCCTCTTCAGCATCTTCTTCGATCATTTCCTCTCCCTCTTTAAGCACACCCTCCATGCCCTCACATTTCGGGCCGCGGGTTGACTCGTCGTGGCTCGTTAAAATCTTTCGAGACGCGCCACGTGTTCCTTCGTCTGCTCGAAATGTTCTTCGAACCCAGCCGCAAGCTGTTTGTTAGTAGCGGCTTTAACCATTTTCGGTAGCGCTTTGATAATCTGCTTCTCCGCGCTGTAGAGGTCTTTCAGTTCGTGAATGTATAGGTCTTTGAGTGTTTCTAGTTTCATATGTGTGGATTTAATATCGTTGGTTTGTTACGCCTTGTCTTCGCATGAAGCGACCTCGCTCCCAACATCTTTATGTGCAACCCCGCAGCAGAAAGATCAGGAGCAAAATCGGAATCGGAATTCCGAGAAGCCAAAGTAAAATGTACCCAGTCGCACCCGCTTCTTTGATTCTGTTCGTTAAACGCATCTCAGATTTCCTTTCTTGACGTTATTGATAACTCTCCATTGGGCGCAGGAACTTGCTTCGATTGATTAAGACACACAATCGGGCTGGTGGATGGATTTGTCTGGTCGAAAGAAAATCCTAGCCACCATTTGACGCATTATCATGAAAGACGGAACTGGGCTCGGCTTTCGGAGTCGCGCCCGCTCGAGATCCTGAGAGGCGAGCAAATGAGGATTAGCTTGAATTAAAGTGCCAGCATAAAAACCATGCTTTTGGCCAACAAAGGGACGAAGAGTTCTAACGCCTTTTGGTGCGACCGCTACCGCGTTTTCCGCTCCTACGCGATGATGTCGATTTTGCCGGATCTTATCAGTTTGCGCGCTGCGCGCATACGTTCGCGTCTTCGTTGAGGACGATTTTTGAGATCTCGTTTTGTCGCATGGCACCCTTGGCGCGCAACCGCCGCGCGCCGCCTTTTCGCGACTTAGGCCCGGACTTTCTTACAAACTGTCGTTTGAGGCGGTAGCCTTTCGAGACTGCAGTAGCGTGTCTAACAGCCTTCCGAGACGGCGCGCCGCTGCGTCGCTGCTTTCTGCCCGCGAGCTCCGACGACTCCTCCAACTACGGCGCCCACTGGTCCAGCTATGCTGCCGATTGCCGCACCCGTAACGGCGCCAGCTGTTTGCTTCGGGATTGGCGGAACCTCGAGATATCTTCAGACGGTCGGGAGCTTTTCTTCTTTTCTGGCTTTGAATAGTCTGGCATAAATGTCAACTCGTGCAATTTGTTCCGTTTAGCTACAGAGATACTTCCGGATAACAAGGGTCGACGTAGCCTTAACGAAGTTAAAATGCCCTAGGACGCTCATTGGCGCCCGAGGGCTGAGTTCGAGTCGAAAACACTGTCAGCTGTTTGGAAGTGACCATAAACCGCTGAGCGTCGCGACACGCATCAGCAACGAAGATCCTTCGCTCCGCTGCAATTGCCGCGCAAGGCCAACTCTTTAAAAAAGGCCGAGCAATTTGAGTACGATTACGATGACAACAATTACTCCGATTATATAGAAGATGTTTCTGTTCATGCTGTGACTGATATCAGATTGGGTTTTCGGCTCGGCCGGCATTTATAATCAAATCGAGCCAACTGAAAACACAGGAATCAGGATGCCGGATGATTGTCTAATCAGACAAAATCCTATGAACAGCAGACAATCTTCGCCTCAAAGCCTTAATCAGGCTGGCGCGTCTCCGCGCTCATCGGGTCCTTTCTGGTTAGCTTGGGAACCAGTTAGCGAGTTGCACGCCGAGTTAAGGGCGATACTAATGAGCGAAACCGAAAAGTGAGCAGCAGGAAAAGGAGAGTTTTTGCATAGTCTAGCGATGCATTTTCGGATCTTTGCCCGTCGGTCCTCCATCGCTCTCGGAAGCGCCTGGGCGTTTGCCGGGGCCATGCTTGTCATCCCTTGTCTGGGTTCTCTCCGGACCAATGTTTCATTTTTCAGATACCTGGCAGTTGGTGATAAATACTGGCACGACAATTGTCACCTTCCTGATGGTGTTTCTGATCCAGAACACGCAAAACCGCGATGCTAAAGCAGTGCATCTCAAGTTGGACGAGCTGATTCGCGCCATCAAAAACGCGCGTAACGAACTTGTTTATCTGGAAGATTTATCCGATGAGGAGCTGAAAAAGCTCGAAGAACAATTCAAGAGGGTGCGTAAACGAGCTAGAACGATGGAAGTCTTCGCGTCACACCGAACCCTCGAATTGGTCTGAGATAGCACGTCAGAGGTGGAGCTGGCTAATATTTGTTTCCGGCGGACTACCGGCACGTTCTAGCCTGGATAACCTTTCGTTTCGATGAATGATTTCGGGGCCTGGAAGATGCCGCAAAGAACATCGACCTGCATGGTAGTGCGCCTGACAAGCACAAGTTCGCGCTGCTTTTAATTGACGTGATTAACGATTTTGATTTTCGGAAGCCGACCAGTTACTGAGAAATATGCGCGGCCGATGGCGCGAATCTCTTACGCTTAAAAGACGGGCGCAAAAGGCAGGCGTGCCAGTAGGTGTATGTAAATGATAATTTCGGCCGATGGAAATCCGATTTCCGCCACACTGCCGGGAGACGCTGTTCCGCAGGCATGGCCGCACGGTCGCAGGGGTGGTTGAATTATTACGGCCCGAGGAAAATGATTACTTCGGTGCTGAAGCCCGAGCAATTTCCGGATTCTTCTCCACCACTCTTGAGGACCCTTCTCACGCTACTTAACCGGCCATAACGTGTTGTACTTCGTTCGTTGCGTATTCGGCGGAACCGGATCAACCTGCTGCGCAGCTATGACCAAGCGATGTGATGGACCGGATCAAGACCTTGCTCTCCAGCCCGCTGGCGCATGGCGAGATGCCGCCGGCCAGCCGGAGACCGGCGTCATGAAAGTGTTGCTCACGGGCTTCGAACCCTTCGGCGGCAGCCAGGTCAATCCCTCCGCACAGGTCGTGCACACGCTCATGCAGGGATGGTGTCCCTGGCGTGACGTTGCATCCCGACCATTTTGCCCGGTCGACCGCCAGGGTGGTCCCGCGACGCTGCTCAACGCTGTACGTGCTTGTCAGCCTGATGCTATCCTCTGTCTGGGCGAAGCAGCACGGCGCCCGGCCATTTCGATTGAGCGTGTGGCGCTCAACCTCCTCGACTATCGTATGGCCGACAACTCCGGTCACCAGGCTGTCGATGAGCCGGTTGTGCCCGACGGGCCGAGCGGCCTGCTTCTGTAACACTGCCAGTGCGCGCCATGCTCGATGCCCGTGCGTGCGGCTAGGTACTCCCTGCCGAATTGTCCTTGACTGCCGGGGCATCTTCCGTGCGATCCGAGTCACTTACGAACTGCTGCACCTTTACCTCACGATCCACCAACTCGCTATTCCCGCAGGTTTTCGTGCACTTGCCAGCGCTGCCAGAGCAGGTGACCAACGCCTATCCACCTGATGCCTTCCATGGCGCTCGAAACGATGGCACGCGGCATCTGTGCAGGTTATCGGCGCTCTGCAGGCGACTGTTCCCTCTCCGGCTGGAGGAGGTTGGGAGTGAGGGGCTTTTGCTCGCTGGGCAGCGGAGTCCCTTATCTGCACGGCTCATCCCACGCGCGCTGGCACCCCGTCGACGGGCAGCGCCACGCCAGTAATGAAGTTTGCCTCATCAGAGGCCAGAATAACGCTGCATTGGCGACATCCCAGGCTGTCCCCATCTTCTGACGCAGGGGCACCTGGGCGTCGCGTTCCGCCGCGATGGCTTCGCGCCAGCGTCCCCAGGTCCGGGCGCGCGTGTCGACCGCCATCGGCGTATCCATGAGGCCAGGCAGGATGACGTTGGCGCGAATGCCATACGGCGCGTTCTGGATGGCAATTTGCTGCGTCAAGGCGATTACGGCTGCCTTCGTGGTCTTGTAGCCGACCCACGGATAGGTCGTCCACGCCGCCATGGATGAGATGTTCACGATGGCGCCTGAGCGCTGCTGGCGCATAATCGGGATGGTGTGCTTGCAACTGTAGACCATGCCACGCAGGTTGACGGCAACGAGGCGATCGAAGGCCTCGGTAGTAATGTCCTCAACGGCCGCATCGTTGCCAGCGACACTAATACCGACATTGTTGTGCAGGATATCGATCCGTCCCCAGCGCTGCATACAGGTGTCGATCACCGCCTTGATCTGCTGCTCGTCCACCACGTCCGCCTGGCACGCGTTGCTTCGCCTCCCTGCTGGGCGATAAGCGTGACCGTCTCTGCAGCCGAGGTGATGATCCCGGTCGACGACCAGCACCTTGGCGCCTTCTCGGGCAAACACGAGCGCCGTCGCCCGACCGTTCCCGACTGCAGCAGTGGACCCTTCACCCTGTCCCGCCCCGATAATGATCGCGACCTTATCCTGCAACCGCATGCTCTCTCCTTCCGGTCGTGAGGTGTGTAGCAGCTATAGCCGTTCCGCTGCTCTGCCACTTGCATACATCAATTGACGATCACGGGGGTCGATGCGAAAAGCGCAGGGGTCTTCCGGAGGGCGAATGGTATCCATCTGACATATCGCGCTGTCGACCGCGTATGACGATGCTGCCATGGTGGCCATCAATGGGGGCGGGCGCCGCGGGCGAGGCGATTGAGCCAACTTAGCGTTGTGTCCCGGGGCGCAGAGCGCCTCGTACTCGCGAGGAGTCTCTTTGTGGGGATAACGTGCCAGCTTTTCCGCCTGGCGAGCAGCGTTTCGAAACGTTCCTGCAAAGTATGGCTGGCTCGTAGTACGAGCGTTGCACCTTCCGTCGCAACGGAAACCGCTCCGTCAGGAGGTCCTGTACCCAGGTGTATGCATCCTGGATCGTCGTCTGCTCCATCCCATCACCTCTCTACGCTTGACTTTCCCGTTGACATTGCCGTGGAGTATGGGGATTACGGAGGAGAATACAAACTGAGGCAGGCCAAGCATGCAGGATGCCCTGAGGGCATGGCCTCGCGTGATATCTGAGAGAAGCTCCCCATTTGCGATCTATGCTTATGCGAGCATAGGAAGACGACGTCGGATAATCCAGGGCGTGAGGCGCAATATGCGTGATACAACCGATGAGCAAGCCAACGCTGTGCCCTCTTTGCCGGGGTGGATGGGTGTCGTGCGGGATGGGTGGTGGTCCTGGCGCACCCGCTGGCGCGTGACGCCCAGGAGCACCAGGTGACGATATGCGCCAGGTTTGACGGGGGTCATAGCAATACGTAAC
>ERZ1370068.11040-contig-969_pt1 | contig 13203 bp, 14 predicted proteins | sample MGYA00561227_ERZ1370068 | MGnify/ENA primary metagenome ERZ1370068 (study PRJEB38410, sample SAMEA6850437) | metagenome | study: Metagenomic assessment of the ecological functions of the soil: analysis of the soil microbiota associated with the...
GCAGTGACGCTTAAACTTACACACGGGAGAAAGTATTGACTTTTGCAAGAAGTCGGACTATTGTCCGCCTGCTTAATCCAATAGGCTGAATTCCCTGGGCCTCTGCTCCCCCTGCACACTCCGATGAATTTAGTCATTCCATCACCTTCTCGAGGAAGGTTCGGCGGACATGCGACGCGTCGCTCGTGACACCTCGTCTCCGCAGAACTGCCGTGGGCCGCAAGGCGAGTTTCTCTTCATGCAAAAACTGAGGAAAACCTATATGCCGAGACACTCGGCAACACGCAGATTTTCCCGCGCTTAACTTTGTACGCAGCATTGAACCAACAGCCGCCCTGACCTTTCTTGCTTTAGAAAAGTGAAACGCACTTGGATGACCCAGCTACGCTGGGGAAGGAGTAGTGATGACATGAAATATATCTTCAGAGGACGGCTCTGCGGTCTTATTTGTGCTGGAGTGCCCAGAGCCTTTGGCCAACGTTAAAGTGCGACTCTATCAGAGCGTCGAGCGGGAGCAGATAACTGCCCGCGCTGTCGCGAACCCCAAAGATACTTTTGCTGTGTTGGACGACGATGCGATTAAGGCTAAGAGACAAGCTGTTAATCGCCGAGGCCGAGACCGACGCTCAGGGGAACTTTTCATTTGAACTCGCCGGGGGCAAGAAGTATAACGGCGAAGCTTTCGACGTCGATGTCTATTGCGGCACGGTGCCGGGCCCCGAGTGCCGCGCCGCCCACCGCACCCACGACAGTTCAGCATTACCACCTTGCAACCCCGTTGGCGGACCGGTGAGGATCAGGAGACCGCGCTCTATTACTGGGAGTATTGTCTGCCGTATCGTTTTTGGTGCTACGTCACTCTCGCTGCTGGGACTGTGGACGATCTGCGGGCGCGTTACGACCTGCGGCAAGGAGCAAGTAGCGGTCGCCGGCGTCAAGGTGAGCGCCTTCGATGTTGATTGGTGGCAGGACGATCCCCTGGGCTCAGCAATCACGGATGCGGACGGCAAGTTTCGAATTGACTATTTCACTGAGGACTTCCAAGTCACACCGTTTTCACCGTTGATCAACGTCGAATGTACCAGTGGGCCCGATCTGTACTTCAAGATCGAAGACTCCGGCGGCAATACGCTTTTGAATGAGTCCAGTTCACGTGGGCGGGAACCCGACCGCGAGAATGTCGGCAACTGCTTCTGTGTCGACCTCTGCGTCGACGTCAACATTCCGCCGCCGTTCAAGAATCCCTGGTTCACACACGTCGGTGATTTCCACATTCTCACCGACATTAGCGCCGTCAACGGCTTGACGAACAGTGCCGTACTGGGTCATGGCGGACCCAACTACGGCTTCTTCGGCTGCATGAAGTTGAAGGGTTTTTGCCCGAAGACTTCACCGATCGGCGCGCCTTCGCCCATGCGGTACCGCTTTCGCTATGCGACGCTGGCTGATCCCGGCACGTTAATTCCCATTACCGGCGACAAGGTTTGTGGGGTAATAGTCGGCAGTCGGTTAATCCAGTGGAAAGTGGTGGGCGATGTGCTGTCATGGACATTTCAGACAATTCAGATTGCCGGGGCCGGCGCGACGCCCGATCCAACTCCAACACCAGGCGGCCCTGGACCATGGGGGTGCGGTACCAACACACGTAATCGTGCCGGACGCGGACGGCTGGATCAACGTCGATCAGAACGGGCTGGACGACGGATTCTATGGTCCGCTCGTCGGCTTCAACTCTCCCAATGCGATTCTGGGCGGGGCAGCACCGGGCAACGGCGCGGGTAACGCTGTGGCCGCTCCGAAGAACGGGTGCCGATCAAGATCGTCTTTGAGGCCGGTCCCGTCGGCAGCCCGGCCACCTTCAGCAACGAACTATCAAATGTAAAGGTCAACAATTGGAACGAAGTGACTCTGATCGACCTGGCACAGTTCCACGGCGGCGGCGGCGCGGATGCCTGCTCCGAACTGACAACCGCGCTCGACATAATGTACACCGCCGATCACGAACTGCTCGCAGGGTTCTCGGTAAAGCATTTCCAGCGCTGCCGCATTTCCACCGCAGGTTCTGCCTTCGGGCACCGGACCGCGGGGCGGATTCGGAACGCACCACATCGACATCTCGATGTGGCCGAGTTGCTCGTACACAGTGGGCCTAACGACGCGCCGATCGCTCACCGATGGTGAGGACGACGATCCGGGACGTCCCAACCCGCTGACCTTCTGCATCGCTGCGGGCGGCAGTCACCCGCCGGGCTAGGCGAAGTCCGACGTTAAATCGCCCTCCTTTGATCAAGCGGTGCGCGGGGCGTCGAAGACAACGACGCCACGCGCTCAAGCCGCTGGCAGAAAGCATGCGAGAGGCAAAGCTAATAGCTGGCCTCTCGCTTTTTTGTGCGCCCGGTAATCCAAAAACAAAATGCCAGTTTCGCGAGTCAGCCCAACTCATTGATAGGAGGTCGTCGTGAGTATCGCAAACGCGCCAGAATGACGTTCTAATTGACTTCCTACAAAGCAGCATCAGCACCATGTGGAATGACCTGAGCATTTCTGCCGTTGGCAGTCAGAAAAAGTTGCGCAGAGTGTCCAGTGTGGGAGCCAATTTTCTTTTGGGTCTATATTCCCCAGAATCCAGCCGGGAAGTTCTACGTTGGTGAGACTGAGGACTTGGACGCACGATTCAATTTTCACAATCAGACCGACAATATTGATGGACACTTCACCCGCAAGAATGGGCCGTGGAAAACTTGTCAGCGGCCGCTTGGTGAGGTGCGAAGCGCCGTCATGCAATAGCCCCTACCGTCAGGTCAGGGTAGTAGTCACCAACAAATAATAAGGCCCGAAGTGCCGACATCGCGCGAGCAGCATGCCGGTCCTTCGAACCTCGCCAATCATTCTTAATCCCGGACCACGACCTCACAGTCGCGCCGGGCAAGCAGTTGGTCAGGACGCTCGGCCATGTTCACATTTGCATGGGATGATGCTATCAATACTCGCGTCCCCGCGTCGCAGTATTCTCCTTGGCAGATGTGAGGAGGCCGTCAACGATGATCCAAACGGAGAAAGCCTGTTTGAGCCTGTGCGTGCAAACGTCCTCGAGGCGAGTACGAGTCGCGCGCGCGCTAACCAGACTCTTGCTTGTAGTTTCGACTGCGAGCTTCAGCCTGCTGGCTTCCAATCCTGGTTCGGGTCAGAGTCACGGAAAGAAATCCTTAACCCGTATTCCGAGAACGTGGGATGAGCGGGCCTTACAGTCACAACAGATTCCTCTGGCAAATCGGGCCATGTCCCCGAAACCTATCTCTGCGGACTACTACTACCGTATGCCCGTGCGGCCCATTTATAAGAGTTACCCGGTCTACTATCCGGACAGAGAGCCTCGGGGTACTGGGAATCTCTCAAGGTCAAAGAGCCGGAAATAGTTTTTGACGAGTCCCGTTTACGGACAGCAGCGGATTGGATTAAAGCGGGCGAGCTGGTCTTTGATGCGCCTATCGAGTTCGTGTCTGACGGTACCTTGTATTCAGAGACTCGAGGGCGATCCTGGTATGACAAAAACCAGGTGCCGCTGACAAAAGAAGGCGTGATGCCCTTCATGCGCTACGTGGTGCGAGAGAAAGGCAAAGTTGAGCTGGGCATTCTTTCCTGTGCTGCGTGTCATACGCGGGTGTTGCCCGATGGCAGCACGATCAAAGGAGCGCAGGGAAATTTCCCGGATGATCGCGCCTTTGGCTATGAGACGCGAATCGAGGCAGGCCAAACCAAAGACGTTGATAAGCTGCTCGCGGAATTGCGAAGTGACCTGCGGCGACAATATGCCGCGCCGTGGGTAAGCGATGATCCGAAGATCCAATACGATCGCCTGTCGTTGGACGAGATCCTCTCCGCCCTCGCGGCGATCTCTCCCGGTTCATGCGCCCGCCAGGAACCAGCATCTTTTATCCCGCCGCCATACCGGATTTGATCGGCGTGAAGGAACGGCGCTATCTGGATAGCACGGGCGTGCTGCAACAACGCAACCTTGGCGATCTGATGCGCTATGCGGCGATCAATCAAGGCGCCGACCAGCTCAGTCTCTATGGCAAGTTCAGGCCCCGGGAACCATTGCCCGAGCCATCGACCCAGAGTCGATACAGCGACGCCCAACTCTACGCGTTGGCGCTTTACATCTATTCACTGAAGCCGCCGCCGAATCCGAACAAGTTCGATGCCCTCGCCGCGCGCGGGCGCAAGGTTTTCTTCAGCGAGGGTTGCGAGTCCTGTCATACGCCGCCACTTTACACAAACAACAGTCTGGAGCCGGTGGCCGGATTCGACTTCCCAAAGGAGTATTTCCGGAAGTACGCAGTTATGGATAACTTGTTTGACACCGATCCAAGCCTCACGCTTAAGACCCGGCGAGGGACGGGTTTCTACAAGGTGCCTTCCTTGAAAGGTCTTTGGTACCGCGGGCCATTTGAGCATAACGGCTCAGTCGCCACGCTGGAAGATTGGTTCGATCCCCGACGAATCAAAGACGACTATGTACCGACAGGATTTCGCGGCTCTGGAGTAGAGACCCGTGCGGTCCCGGGACATGAGTATGGCTTGCAGCTTAATGATGAAGAACGCAAGGCGCTCATCGCCTTTCTGAAGACTCTCTGATTCCGATCCATCACGAGTAGTTCCACAAGTTGATGTTCCAGATAACGAGCATCATGCCGCGGTCCTTTGGACCTCTTCAATCATTCTTAATCGTTGACCACGACCTCACGGTCACGGCTTTTGATTCGATGAAATCGGGATCACGTTTGAGGTGGATGCGCAGGGTCCAGCTACCGGACTCGTCGTCCACCAGCAGGGACACGATGTCCCGGCTACGCGCATTCAGTGACCCGCCTTTGGCCGCGAGGTTTGTTTCTGAAAGGACCCTACGCGCGCTGACACACCGAGGCTTTCCGTCATTGTCAGCAAGAACCAAGTTGTGCGGCTGACGGGTCGCCTTTCCTGCAGCTTCAGCCTGATCGTCCAGCGGCGCGACAGATCAGTGTCGCAGTCAAACTGAAGAGCTGTCACGTTGTTGGCGGTGCTCACGCCGCCGGCAATCGTCAGGCACTTGTTGGTCTGCACGTTCCTGATCTGGTAGACGCCGCTGCCGGTCACGTCGCTGATCCTCCAGGTGCGCGACGGATGGCGGTCGCAGTCGAACTGAAGAGCCGTCACGTTGTTGGCGGTGCTCTCGCCGCCGGCGATCGTCAGGCACTTCCCTGTCTGCACGTTGCTGATCTGGTAGATGTTGCCACCGGTCATCTTTCTCAGCGTCCAGCGGCGTGACGGATCGCTGTCGCAGTCGAACTGCACGGCTTCGACGTTATTTTCGGTGCTCACCCCCGGCGATCGTCAGGCACTTGCCGGTCTTGGCGTTGACGAGCATCAGCTCGTTGGCGATTTGTTGGGCGCGGGCGGGCTGCGGCGGCGCGCCCATGAAAGCCATGGCGAGAAGCGGTGACGCACGCGATGGGCACGATGCGACGCGTGGTCTGATTCTCCGGTGCGTTACAGTTCTTCATACCATTCTCCTTTCGCGCCTTGTGCGCGGGTTGTGAGGGCTTCTGAAAAGCGAGAATCCCCAGGGAATTTGTCGTTAGCACGTGACATGTCCGATGTAATTAGCACATGAAGTGACCGATTTGATCGGCAGGGGTGCTGAGCAATGACAAAAAAACTTCGTCACAAGTAACGAACCGTTTGCACTTTAATTCTCTCATGTTGCCGGCTGGCCGCGTTTGATAGTCGCTCATACGATTTGCGCGGTGCCCCGATATCATTCGTTCCCGTTGCGAAGAATGAAGTCGGGCGTATGACAAAGAGCATAAGGGCGGATGTTTTGGTTCGACATCTGCTTGCCAGTGCTCCGTAAGCGTAGCGAGGACAGCGTAAGAAGCACCCTGCGCCGCGCCAGGTTAGTTGAGAAACACGCTACCGCCGCTCCTCGGTTGGGATGTCGACTTCGTCTATCGTCGCCAGGACCTCTTCATTGATATTTGCGAGGGTCACAATTCGATTAGCCTGTTTACTGATCGTCATCTCAAACAAGTTGCGCGCCGTCCGCGCGTTGCCGAACGACTCGTCGCGCGCGAGACTGAGAAGCTTCAACAAGTCCAGGAGTCTCTGTTCGGCGTCTGGCGTCAATTTGAAGGAAGCCTTGGCACAAAAGCCTTTGAAGATTTCAACCAACTGTTCCGGAGTGTAGTCCTCAAAGAGAAGGAACTTGTTAAAACGAGAGCGAAGCCCAGGATTGGATGAAATGAAATCTTCCATTTTCTCTGTGTAGCCCGCCACGATGACCACGAAATCATGCCGGTGGTCTTCCATCAACTTGAGCAGCGTTTCGACGGCTTCCTGACCAAAGTCATTTCCGCGTCCTTCGGCATTAAGGGCATAGGCTTCGTCAATAAAGAGCACTCCGCCCAGGGCCTGGCTCACTACTTCTTTAACCTTTAGCGCCGTCTGTCCGACGTAGCCGGCGACCAGATCGCCGCGATCACTTTCGATCAAGTGGCCGCGACTGAGAATCTGTAACGATCGATAGACCTGAGCCAGCAATCGGGCGATGGTCGTCTTTCCGGTCCCGGGATTCCCATAAAAAACCAGATGGCGCGAAATAGGAAGCGCGGGCATGCCCTTTTCTTCGCGCATCTTTTGCACCTTGAGAAAATTGATCAGTTGGCGGACGTCCTCCTTGACGCGACGCAGGCCGACGAGCGCGTCCAGCTCTTTCAGCAAATCCTCCAACGGACGAGGCGGATCGTCTTCAACCGGCGATGTTTCTCTGGTGATCTCGTCGGATGCGGGCGCCTTGTCTTCCGCGCTGGAAGAATCGCCACCATGGGGATAGAGCGTCCTTTTGAATTGAAGCAGTGCGGCCGCTTCGGCAGTCGTCACCGTTCCGTCAGACTTGATCACCAGATTGGCGAACTGAAAGAGAGCATGGCGCGTCCGGTCTGCATAATTGAATCCATACCTGCGGTCGTATTCTTCGAGATAGGAGATAACAACCGGCGCGCGGTCGAGGCGTTTGAAAATATTCGGATCGAACGACTGCGGCGCGGGAAGAGGAAAGGCATTCTCTTCAAACTCGAGATCGAACCAGCCACAAATGGTTTCAAAGTAACTTTGCTTTTCCTCTATTGAGCAGTTGCGGACGTCTACGAATTGTCTGGCGACGGAAAGCAGTTGATTATCGAGCACCATTTTCCCATCAGGTGGACGGTCCGCGCCGCGCCACACGTTACGAATGCTCATGTCGAGCGGCGTCCGCAAATCTGCGAAGGTCTTTTTGAGCGACGCGATCAGGCGCGGGTTGTTCGGAAGGAAAGACACCGATATTTTCCAATCTAAACCGGCGGGTCGAACTTCGAGAGGCGATTATAACACCTCAACAGAGGGCAGAAGTTTAGAGACCTTGTCAGATAGCAATCGTTTCCTTCCGCTCGCCTTCAATCCGCCGGACAGACGCATGGCCATCCGAGTGAACAGTTTCAATCAAGACTCGTTTGTCATTGGGTAAGCGAGCAAACTTGCGGGTTAAGAGCGTCTTTGTTTTCCAAGTAGACGATCCTATCCGGCGGATCAAGTAAATTTAAGATTCCCGGGATTGAAGATTCTCCGACGCGCACTTTATTGACTCACAATACTAACCGCCCGTTCCAACTGCTCATCCCGCCTTTCTCTGACACCACGAATGGTGCGGGACACGGGCACCGTCGGCTGAATCCCGATCCCATGATGCTGTGAACCATCATGCTTGAGCACCTTTAACCCGGTCCAGATGACCGTGTAGTTACCGGGAAGATTGAACGGATTGATATCGCCGTTGGTCCCGGCCGTCGGCTCGCCCACGATCACCGCGAGTTTATAGGCCTCGATGATTCCCATCCACGATTCCGCGTAGCTGATCGCCCGCCCGTCAATGAGAAAGACCATCTTGGCCGTGAGCCAGGGCGCGACCGGCTCCAACTTCCAGCGTCCGGGGTCATCAAATTTGACCATCTGTGCATGATCCGGCGTCGTGATCACCGGCCGCAGGAAGCGCGCCGACTCGATCGGCTTATCCGTCAGGTGTGAGATCACTTTAGTCGAGACTCTCGGATACCCGCGCAGATCGAAAATGATGCCGCGGGCCTGCTCCAGCTTCGACAAGACGGACTGAAAATCCTCGTCCTTGATCCGGTCGAGGTCGAGATAAAATATACCCGGCTTCAATTCACTAATCTTGTCTGGCCGCGCCTCTCGTAACGTCCCCTCCTCCATCGTGCGGTGCAGCACCGCTGAGCGCACCTGGCCGCTTTGGGTCTTCACCTCGAACGTGACGACGGAGTCCTTCGCGCCCGTTCTTATCTGTTCCAGGGCTACGTAGCGGAGCCACTGCGGCGTCGCCGCGGAGATCAATGCCTCTCGCTCGCCTAGTTCACTCGCACTCGGCCGGCCATCGACTTTGAGCACGACATCGCCGGGCTGCAACCCTTCGGTACCCGCACTCGCCACGTCGGAAATAACCAGTTGGCCTTCCACCCATTTGAGTATCACCGGGATGGTATAGTCAGCCGAGTCGGCCGGATGAAAGACATTACCGTGCCCGTCATGCAGTTGGGCCACCATGCGCCGCAGCGTGATCAGAAAGGCCTGTTCATCCGCGTCGTTGGCTGCCGAAGTGAGCGCCGCACGAAGCGCCTGTTTCCAGTCCGTCTGCACCACATCAAAGTAAGGATAGAAGTGCTCAAAGAATGTTCCAGGCCAGTCCGACGTCAGCCAGGCGCGTGGCTCGATCATTGCCGGAGTACTTCACCAGATCGTCTTTTGATTTCGTCTCACCAGTGGCGGCGTGAGGCAGCGTGCCCTTCGCATCGCCGAACAGGGCCAGCGGTACCAGACAAGACACACCGCCGCCAAGATCCGCCCTGAAAGGTTGTCGCGGATCGGGAGAATCTTTCGGCAACGTTCCGCCCGGAGCCTCCTGCCACACTCGTTCGCTCTTGTAGATCGCGTTCGGCCTGGTTTTTGTCCGAAGCCCTGATGACGCCACGACACAACTCTTAGTGCTGACTCATTTGCCGGAGGGCTCAGTTCACGAGGAGGCGCTGGATGTTCAGAAGTGAGAAAGACGCGTATCGCGGGAGCGACGGGTCGGAAGATGTATTCCAATTTCTGCGACAAATCAGCGGCGTTCTTCGCGTCCTCTACCTCGTTGATCCCGGTTATGGCAAAAGTATTCCAGTCGGCGGCTGCGGCTTCATCACTGGGATGGAAATGGCGCACATAGCCCAGCAGGCGGGTAAACGCGACCAGATTCTCAAGACCGCGCGCGGTCAAGGGACGTGGCGGCTCAGCGCGCACCACCACTTTGCCCAAATCATCGAGCGACACATCATCCAGCCATGCCTTACCCTTGTTCGCCAGAAGCATCCCGATGTTGATGACTACTGCATCTTCATCGACATCACCAACGAGTTCGTAATACTGCCACTCGCCGGGCGTGATGGGCCGGTTTCCCAGGAAGCCCGTTTTGTTCGCGCGACGATCAACCTGCATCCAGAGGCTAACTCGCGCGCCGGCTTCGGTCCGCACCGCCGCGCGTAAACGCACGCGATGGCCGCGTAAGGTTGCGGCATCAATGGTCTGCAGGAGATTCCCGAAAGGCGAGTTGTTGCTGGCTCCGGGGACGTCACGAAGCAAAGCGGCACGTTTGCCGGACTTCGCCTGGTCCTCGGTCAGTTCAGCCGCGTAGCCGGCTTTGGTCGGAGAATCCCAACCTTCCGGGACCTGGCCGACAGCACCCAGTTCAAAATCCAGATTGACCGGATGCGACTGGACCGTGTTGGAGTGAAACAGACTCGCCTGCGCCAGGGTGACCTGCCGCGGTGCAGCGAGAAGGCAGATCAGAATCGCAGTCAGGTAGCTGGCCAGGAAGCGGCTGAGGCACTTTCTCATTGACGACTCCTTTTGGGACTTTCCTATGGTGCTTCTCGAACGCAGTGCGTTCTCAACAATCTAAGTGGCGAAAACAACCGAAACAACACAGAGGAAAAGGATGAAGGCGGAAGGATGAAATATGAGCCGCCGCTTCATTCATCCTTCCGCCTTCATCCTCACACGGCTCGATGGCAGCGCCGAACGTCTGAGATGACGCGGCGGCGCGAATCAAAGCACCCTTCGCCGCACCAGGTTAGTTTACGAAACGCGCTCCCGCCGCTCGCGTCCAACGATTCAACGGTATAATTATGCGGAGTCGACTGCTACGTATTTCTGCTAACGGTTTTTCTTGAAACTGTAGTCGAGCAGCTCGGTCGTTGATTTGACCGAGCCCGTGTCCGTCATAGACTTGACCATGCCAATCCAGTTAGCAAACCAGTAAACCTTGGTTACAGGCGTTCCCCCTGAATGATTTTGGTCTCAACCTTCATCGCCTGAAATTTACCTGCCGGAACTTCCACTAGCTCAGTACCCAGGACGCGGCTGGATTCTTCTATGTCAACGCCCATCATCCCCTTCCCTTCCACTGCCAGGAAGAGCCGACGCTCAAGGGGTTCTTTAAGTACTGCTTAACTGGTTGATAGTCTGCCTTCAAGGCTTCGTTCTTTGGATAGGCGATGCGATGCATGAGAACCCACCCAGTGGGCTTCGAGTACCAGTCATGAATAGGCTGAAAGGTGGTGAGCGTCTCCACCAGATACTGATTTGTCCCATCGCTTTGCTTCTCATCACTGAGGACTTTAATGGTGAAGTCCGACTGCTTACCATCGGCAGTCGTTGAGCGGTACTTCCACCAGTCGCCAACGTGCAGCGGGAAGTAGTCAGGCGGGGGCTCCTGGGGCTTTTGTGCCAACACCGCCAGCAGCGCCAGCGACATCAGGAGCAGCGCAGCGAAAATGCGAAATCTAATCATGGTCTTTAAGCCTCCATACTTTATTAAGGATAACAATTCGCCAAAGTCGGAGTTGCCGGGCGCGGCGTTCTTATACACCCGGCGTGCCCAGACATTCAATAGATAGCCGTCGAGGAAGACTCGAACGGCGAGTGATAGTCTTTTGACCAGACGGATCTCGGCGGTGGCTACAGGCGCTCGACTGGCTGGTCCAATAGCCAATCGAGTCTCATTGCACGGGACGGTGAACCGATGGATCTTCTGCTACGCCTACAAAAGCCGGCCCCGGATTCGAGCGGAACATTATCCCTGGGTTAAGGTCGGTCTGTAACCAGTGCCTTCATTAACGGCGAGGGATGACGGACGAACGCGGGAGGTTGAAATGTCAAAACCAATCCGGCAAGCTGGGCGAGCTTCGATACCAGATCATCCGAGCTAATCGGCTTGGCAATATGCATTTGGTAACCTGCGGCGAGCGCGCGTTCACGATCTTCTTCACGGGCGTAAGCAGTAAAGGCGGCCGCGGGTGTATGTCCACCCTTTTCGGGCGGTAGCGCGCGGACCTTGCTTATTAAAGTGTATCCGTCTTCGTCGGGCATCCCAATATCGCTCAGTAAGACATCCGGTCGCCATTGTTGCAGCAGCTCCAGCGCTTCGCGAGCGCTTCCACAAGTCTTTACTTCAGCCCCTCTGCGCGTGATGGAGTGGCTAATTAACTGGCGAGTGTCCGTCTCGTCATCAACGACCAACACCCGCAACCCCACGAGCTTTGACAAGTCAGCCCCGTCGTACTCACCGCTATGACTTATGGATGGAGATTCAAGTCTCGTCGAAATTAGCGGAAAAGATGTCATGAAGGTCGCTCCCGAATTCACTCCTGACTCTCCGCGTTGACCGTCCCGCCGTGAAGCTCTACGAGATGGCGCACGATGGCTAAACCCAGGCCCAATCCTCCAAACCCTCGGGTTGTGGAACTGTCAGGCCTGGCGAAAACGATCAAAGACATGTGGCAAAAATCTTTGCTGATACCCTTGCCGGTGTCGGCTACTGTGAGTTGGGCATGAGTGTCGCCGTAATCGAGGCGCACCTCGATGCGGCCACCTTCCGGCGTGAATTTCACGGCGTTTGACAACAGATTCCAAATCACCTGTTGAAGACGCGCAAAGTCCCCTGACAATTGCTCGCACTGCCTGGGGATGGCTGTATGTTAGCTGGATCGATTTGGCATCAGCCGCCGGGCGTACCACACTTATTGCCGCTTCAGTTACAGAAGAAAGATCCATTGGTCGGACATCAAGATGGAGCTTACCGGAAATAATGCGAGAGACGTCCAATAAGTCATCGATGAGTTGTGTCTGAATTCTGGCATTACGCTCAATCGCTTTTGCGGCTTTATTAACAACGTCATCTCGCGAGTTGCTTTCAGTAAGCAAACAGGCCCAACCATAAAGTGCGGTCAGAGGGGTGCGCAACTCGTGTGAGAGTGTCGCCAGAAATTCATCCTTCATGCGATTGGCGGCTTCCGCGTCGGCTCGTGCGTGTTGTTCGCGCAACAATAATTGGCTGCGCTGTTCCTCGGAGCGTCTGAGATCGGCAACATACTTCGACAGTTCCTCGACATGACGTTGGGCCAAACCGGCCTGGGCCTCTGAAGCTTGCAGGTTTTTCAGATAAATGTCGTAGGTGAAATATATGATCACTACTATGGGAACGGTGGCGAGGACTGCATAGAAGCCATATACGTGAACCAGATGGGTGATGATTCCCGCTGCGGACGCGCCGGCGAAACATGTAATGGAAGTCCAGAGATAATACTTCTTCCATGTTTGCCAGACGGACTCGTTAATCTTATAGGATTTTTCGACGGCGATTAGTGAGGTGTTCGTGAAGTACTGAACCAGAGCCATCGTGCAAATCGCCCCCAGGAAATTAACGGAATTGGTGGCGGTCACTATTTCCGTGGGCGAGCCAAAGAAGACACCGGAGAACGGTCGCTGTGAGAGAGGTTGAAATCGCTAAGACGGCAGCGTTCAACAGAACCGTCCGCGGTTTTCTGCTGATCTGTAGAGTTGCGCAAACGCCTTCCAGGGCTGACATGAGCACCGCAGCCTCGCCACCATAGAGCAGTATGGTTAAAAAGAGGAACGTATCACCCAGAGTTACGCGTCCACTCACTCGAGGAATCCGGACTGCGGCTTGCGAACTAATGGCCACCATCACGGCGAGTACGAGGAATCGAAGATCGAACTGCCTCCACGGAAGCCGGCTTGCCGAGAATAAGATCATCAACCACAGCAATACGTAAC
>ERZ1370068.3713-contig-2813_pt1 | contig 13199 bp, 18 predicted proteins | sample MGYA00561227_ERZ1370068 | MGnify/ENA primary metagenome ERZ1370068 (study PRJEB38410, sample SAMEA6850437) | metagenome | study: Metagenomic assessment of the ecological functions of the soil: analysis of the soil microbiota associated with the...
GCTTCGGCGACGAGCGCCCCCGGCCCGTCCGCACGCGGGTCTCCCTCGACGCCCGGATGCGTCGGGTTCGTTCCAACTCGATTCCTCGCGTCAGGCGTCGGCCGGCGACTAGCGCAACAAACAGCGACGGGACCCAGACACACCGATGAGCAATCCTAAAGGAGAAGGACCGTCTTTCCGTCCGGATATCCAGGGCCTACGGGCTCTTTGCCGTCTTGTCCGTGGTGTTCTACCACGCCCGATTGCCGTTCTTCTCCGGCGGGTACGTCGGCGTGGACGTGTTCTTCGTGATCTCGGGTTACCTCATCTCCGGCCTCCTGATGCGCGAGGTGGAGCAGAAGGGGCCGGATCGATCTCCCGGTTCTACGCACGCCGGATCAGGCGGTTGCTTCCTGCCGCGCTGGTGGTGCTGGTCGCGACGGTCATCGCGGCGAGAATTTGGCTTTCTCCTCTCGAGCAGCTCGAGCTCGTGCCCTCGGTGCTCTTCTCGGCGTTGTACGCGAGCAATCTCCTCTTCGCCTTCAAGGCAACCGACTACCTGGCGGGTGGCGTCCACAGCAACCTGCTTCTTCATACCTGGTCGCTCTCGGTCGAAGAGCAGTTCTACCTCATGTGGCCCGCGGTGATCGTGCTCGGGGCGTATCTCGCCATGAAAACGCGCGGCCGCTCGTCCGCCCCTTCAGGGCAGGGGCGCTCGTCTCCATGGCCTCGGTATGTGTTCTGTCGCTTGGCCTTGCGCTGTGGACCATGAGGGTGTCGCAGCCGTGGGCCTTTTTCGGGTCGCCCATGCGCGCGTGGGAGTTCGCGGCCGGCGGCCTCGCCTTCATGGTCACGCCGTATGTCGCGCGGCGGTGCTCCGACCGGGTCAAGGACGCCCTCGTGGCTCTGGGCTTTGCGGTGACCATGGGGGCCGTCTTGTTCTTCGACGACCGGACGCCGTTCCCGGGGTTGACGGCGCTCGTTCCCGTCGTGGGGACCGTGCTGATGATCGCCGCGGGCACGGGCCGGGGGCGCATGACCTGGTCGCTCGGAACCCCTGTCATGCAGACGATCGGCAACGTCTCCTATTCCTGGTACTTGTGGCACTGGCCGGTTCTCCTCCTGTTCCCGCTGATCGGCTCGTTGCGGGGCCTGGGCGCTGGAGTGGCGGGCCTGGTGGTGTCCTTTCTCCTCGCGTGGGCGACGTATCATCTGGTGGAGAACCGCGTGCGGTTCAGCCCGATCTTCGCCCCATCACCGATGCGGTCCGTTGTGCTGGGTATCTGCTTGACCGTGATCGGGACGGGCAGCGCCCTCGCTTTGCGGAGCACGGCGAGAGTGGCACTCGCCTCGCCCGAGCAGGCGAAGTACATGCACGTCCGCGACGATTTGCCGAGCATCTACCGAGACGGCTGTCATCAGTCCGTGCTCAAGGAAGCGGTGCCGGGGTGCGTGTACGGCGATCCGGCCGGACGGCGGACCGTCGTGGTGTTCGGGGATTCCCACGCGGCGCAGTGGTTTCCCGCCTTCGATCGGATCGCGCGGCAGAATGGCTGGAAGCTGATCTCCCTGACGAAGTCGGCGTGCCCATCGGTCTGGGTGACCCCGTATCGCCCGGAGCTCGGACGGAGATACGTCGAGTGCGAGCGATGGCGGGCCCTGGCGGCGCAGCGCATCGCGCAGGAGCATCCCGCACTGGTCATCCTGGCGAACTCATCGGACCACGTGCAGATCGCGCAACGAGAGGTCAACGGCAAGGCGTCGCGTGGCATCCGAGCCGAGCAGTGGCGCGATGGCATGAGGGACACCCTGGCCAAGCTCGGTCCCTCGGCCGGGTCGATCGTGATCCTTCGCGACACGCCATTCCCTGGGTTCGACGTGCCGACGTGCTTGTCCAAGGCCGCATGGAAAGGGGAGAATGCCCTGGCCGCGTGCAGCTTCGACCGACGACAGGCCCTGAACGGCAATGTCTTCGCGCTCGAGCGGCAGGCCGCCGAGGGCCTCGCCAATGTCTCGGTGATCGACCTGTCGGACTCCCTGTGCACGAGCTCCACGTGTGCGCCCCTTCTGGCCGGCGGCCTGGCATACCGCGACGACCACCACCTCACGGTGGGCGCAAGCCGGGGCCTTGCATCTGCCCTGCTCGAGCGGCTCGGATCCCGCCTCACGCACTAGCGCGCCGGGTGCGCGCCGTCTCGCCTGGTAAGACAGATACCTAATCTGGGGAAAAATTTGACCTGCAAGGGTAAGTTCTTTATGCTCGCCTTCTATGCGAGCTGGCGTTGCCGGTTGCGCCATCTTTCTCCTCGTCTTTGGCGTCGGAGTCGGCGGGAGCCTCGCAGGAACGTGTGGAGGGGCGATCGCTTGCCAGTGCGGAGACGCCGTGGTCGCCGACTACGTCATGACTCGCGATCTCGGGCCCTGCGCAGGGCATGGCCTCGTGCTCAGGAGCAATGTCACCCTCGATTGCCGCGGCTTTCGGCTTGAGGGCTTCGGCAATGGCTCCGAGCAATACGGCGCGTACCTGAACGGAGACACGGGGGCGGAGGTCAAGGGAGCCCGGGTGACGCGGTGCGATATCAGCGGCTTCCTGCGAGGCGTACGGCTTCGATCCGCCGAAGGTAACGCCATCGTGGACAATCTGATCCACGACAACGGCAATCCCTCCACCCACGTGGGTTACGGGATCGACCTCTCGGCGGGGGCGACGGGCAATCTTCTCCAGGGGAATGCCATCCACGACAACCACGACGAAGGCATCCACTTTGGCCTCGACCTCGGCGGCAACCAGTTCATCGGGAACCTCGTCTTCGACAACTTCCGCGAGCAGATCTACCTGCTCGCTTCCCACGGCAACCGGCTGATTGGCAATACGAGCTACGGCACCGGCTCAAATAGCCTGTACCTGAAGGACTCGGAGCGACACCCATCTGGAAGGCAACACGTTCCAGGATCGCACGGCACGGGTCACGGGCGACGCCAGGAGCAATACCTTCCTGAACAACTCCTTCGTGAACGCCACGCTCCAGTTCCGCGTCTACGACGCGAGTCCGAATCGCATCCCCACGGGGAATATGGTCGTCGGCGGCTCCATGAGGAGCACGTCGACCTGTTTGCGATTCACGAGCTCTTCCGGGAATACGATCTCGGACGTCGCCCTGGGAGCCTGCGGGACCGAGGTCACTGTCCGAGGGACGGCGGCGGAGCCCTCGGTCAACGCCATCATCGGCACGGCGCTCAATCCATCAAAGGTATCCATGGATGGGAGCTCGACGCTGTCGGTCGGCTGGTGGCTCGACGCTCGCGTCGAGGATTCGGCCGGGCGGCCTGTCGCGGGGGCGCGAGTTCAGGGCGCTCGACGCGCTCGGCGGTCCCGTGTTCGACCTCTCGACTGGCCCGACGGGCGTTCTGGCCAGGCAGACGCTCTGGCAGTATGTTCGTGTCGGAGGGCTCTCGACTTCGAGGACGCCCCACGTCCTGACGACCTCGTCGGGCGGCTCGACTGATGTTCGGGTCGTCCATGCCGTTGAAGACCTGGACGTGACGGTCAAGCTGGACGGTGTCGCTCTGGCGGGTGGGAACTTCTCGGATGCGTTCGATCGTCCCGACTCGACTGGTGCTCGGTCGGGGCTGGCTCGAGGTCAGAGGGGATCTGTTCCTCTCGGGCGGCGAGCTTCGGAACAACGCGATGATCACCGGGTCTCACATGGCGGTCCTCCCGCCGGTGCCTGATGCGAGCCATAGCGCAGCGGCGGACTTCGCCTCGACGGACAACGGTACCGCACCACGCTTCGGCATCGTGCTGGGCTTCCTTGACCCCGAGAACTACTACGTCCTGTATCGCCTGGTCGGCGGGACGAGCGTGCTTCGGATCTCCAAGGTCGTGGGGGTGGAGCGGGTCCTGGCATCGGCGCCGGTCGCCAATCCTGTGCGCGGAGCATTATTCCGCCTTCGCGGAGTGGTGACGGGTACGGCGCTATCGCTCGAGCTCAACGGCGTGCGGAAGCTGTCAGTCCGTGATTCCGGCTTCGTGCCGGGCCGTCCGGGCGTGCTCATCGGCGTCAGCACGGCGAGAGCCTCGCACCGCGCCGACAATGTCTCCGTATCCGTTCCCTGATCGCCGATTGTGGTCCCGGTCGCCCGCGCGACTCCTCGCTTCCGCCGGACTCGCCCTGCACCGGCTCGGGCGGCTGGTCACTCCGGCGAGCCGCGTGCGCATCCTGTACTACCACAGCATCAGCGATGCGCCGATCCGCTCGAGCGTCAGCCCCGGAGCCTTTGCCGCACAGATCGAGTACCTCGTGCAGCACGGGTACCATCTGCTCTCGCTGTCCGACGCGGTCGACCGCCTGAGCTCGGGCGCGGCGTTCCCGGACAGAAGCGCGGTCATCACGCTGGACGACGGGTTTCAGGACAACTACGAGCATGCGCTGCCGATCCTGACCCGATTCAAGGTGCCCGCGACCGTCTTCCTCACCGTCGGGTATATCGGCACCGGTCGGTTGCCCACGCTCACCCGGACCGATTTCATGCCGCGGCCCCTCGATTGGCGCGAGGTGAAGGCAGATGCAGGCCCAGGGCGTGGAGTTCGGGTCTCATACGCTCACGCATCCGATGCTCTCGCAGGTGTCTCACGAAGTCGCGCGGCGTGAGATCGTCGAGTCCAGGCAGGAGCTGGAGGATCGGCTCGGCACCGGTATCGCGTTCTTCTGCTATCCACGGGGCGACTTCAACGCCGCGGTGAAGCAGATGGTGCGCGACGAGGGGTATCGGGCGGCGTGTTCGACGCTCCCCGGCGTGAACGACCGGCGGACCGATCTCTTCGAGTTGAGACGGACCTATATCAGCCGTCACGATTCCGCGACGGAGTTCGCCAAGAAGATGGCCGGTGCCTACGACATCCTGCAGCGGGCCCTGGTCATCTGGAGCCGCCTGCGCCACCGCTGAATCCGAAGCAGGTGGCTGAAATAGCCTGCAGGATGCTTTTTCAGCATCCTGCTAGGGCGGTCTTCCCTTCCGACGACCATGATCGACCACCCCAGCCGGGAGAACGGCTGGAGTGGTGCCGGCCGCGCGGTCGAGTTGCTCCCATCCCTTCCAGGGCCGCGCCTTGCCGGTCAGCCGTTTGCTGACGAAGCGCCACGGGACGAGATAGCTCGATCCCCATGACTCGGGCGCGATGCCCACCGCCCGCATGCGGGCGGCGAGCATGGGCGCATTGTAGAAGCGCTTGTGAGTCCGGTCCCAGCCGCACCAGCGCTTGTTGCGACGGTAGATGCGCTCGTAGGCGCCTTCCAGCAGGTAGTTCAGTGAGTGATCGTTCTGGGTCGCGATGTAGGTCCTGCCGCCGGGCTTGAGCTGCTGCCCGAGCCGTGCGAAAGAAGGGACCGTCGTCTTCCAGATGCTCGACGAGGTCCTTCGCGAAGATGAAGTCGTATTGTCCGTCGACGGTGTCCGTCTCGGCGTTGCCGGGAACGACGCGCACGCGATCGGCCACGCCTTCCTGAGCCGCGTAGTAGTTCACCGCGCCGATGGCGCAGGGGCTCATCTCGATCGCCGTGACCTGGGCCCCTTGCTTGGCCATCCAGACGGTGAAGTAGCCGCCGCCGCAGCCATACTCGAGGACCGACTTGCCCTTCCAGTCGACGCGCTTCATCAAGCGCTCGGTGATGGCCAGCTTCGACCGGTTCGTCTCGCTGGCGTGCATGCTCGAGATACTTCAGGTGCGCGGTCTTCGGATCGGGCTCCTCCCACCAGCCCTTTCCTCCGGCCTTTGCTACAAGGTCTACGTCATCCACGATGCTCGTCTCCTCGACTGTTCGAAGCCCCGTTGCAGCGCGAGCGGCGGCTGATGCGTGGCCGCCGCTCGCGGACGGGTGCGCAGCTACTGGATCAAGGAGCTGGCTCGATTGGCTCGATCAAGGAGCAGTCGGCTTGGGGTCCACCGACGCATGCCTTGAAGTTGTCCATGATGTACGAGGGAGCGGTGCTGGTGGACCACATGAGTTGCAACCCCACACCGCCGCCGGAGAAGGGCGAGCTCGGGACGGTGACGGTCGCCGTCGTGCCGCTGGTGCAGGAAGTCGTCGAGGCGCACAGCCGCAGGGCCAGCACCGCGCCGGACCCGTCCGGCGTGGTTTTAACGGACGCCCGAAGGCGGAAGGGGACGTTGACGTCTGGGTTCGGTACCGGCACATTTTGAGAAAGCAACGTCTCGACGCCGTTGACGACCTTCGAGATGCGCAGCACCGACGCGCCTCCGACCCACCGATAGGCCACGTAGTAGTTCCGCGGGTCGATGAAGCGGAGGAGGATCCCGGAAGCGCGGAGCCGTGCCGTTGTACGTGGACGTGAAGTCGGTGGCCACGACCTGATCTGCGCCGGCGTAGGCAGACACCGTCGCCATGTGCGTGGTCTTGATCGGGTCATTGATCAGCTGAGTCCCGTTGACCGACATGGACGTCGCGATTGATGGTGGGAATCGCTCCTCCTCCCACTGAAGCGATGAGCTCGGAGGACACGGGGAGCCGAGGGCGCTGCCGCTGCCTGGGCTTCCGAGCGTCGAGCTGGGGCCGCGGTTGAAGCCATCGCAGAAGTAGGAGAGGCCGCCGCCCGTGACGTTCAAGTTCCGATGGGAGCGGCGTCGAATCCGCCAGGCCGTCGTTGACGGTTAGCGGAAATGGGATACGCTGTCCCATTGCAGGTGTTGGGGGTCCGCACGAACTCCAGTACGTGTGGTGGATGACCGGCACAGTCGTGGTTGGCGTGTTGCCATCGCCCAGGTTCCACTTGTAGGCGAGCGGGTCTCCGTTTGGGTCAGTGCTCGCGGAGGCATCGAAGGTCACGTCCGTTCCTGCCGGAACCTGTTGGCTCGGGGAGATCGTAAGCTGAGCGTTGGGCGGCTGGTTATCGGTAAGACCGGTCCGGGGGCTCTTGATGGCGTAGACGTTGTGATCCACGGAGCCGATGTACAGGACCGCCGTCCCGCTCTGGTTTGCCGTCGCCTCGTCGCAGCGATTCGGATCGCTGGGGGTGGGGAAGAACAGGGAGCGGGCAGCCCAAGCGCTGGTGCGGAAATGATCCCGTTCTGCGTCAGGTACTTCCAGAGCAGCTGTCCGCTGTTCGGCTGGAGCGCGTAGACGCCGTTGGCCATCGCCGACATAGACGATGCCGTCGGCCCCGATGATTGGGAAGCCGCCCTCTGTCGACTGCGCGGCGATGGTCGGCCCGTACGTCCACTGGACCGCATTCTGGAAGTCCTGGGGAGTAGGGTTGGTCTTGGCGTTCAACGGCGCCGGGTCGATCGCGTAGACCGTTCGCGCATTGCTGTTGCGCGAGACGAAGTACAGGATTCCGCTGTTGCTCATTGCCGCCGTCGAATCCACCTTGGCCGGCGTCGTCGGGAACGTCCACTTGAGCTGCCCGGTGACCGCATTGAGCGCGTACATGCCGCCGGACCCGCCGACATAGGCCGTTGTTCCGTCCTGGCTGAGGACCGGGGACGCGAAAATGGAGCCGATCCCGATCGTCGTCTTCCACAGAACCGCCCCGCCGCATGTTGCAGTCGATGGGGAGGCGTTGGGTCAGAGTCGTCGTGCACGGTGCACGCGCCCTTGTCCTGATGCCGCGGACGCTCGAGTCCGAGAAGCCCATGACGATGACTGGCTTGCCGTCGTTGGGATCGGTGGTCAGCGCCGGCGACGAGAAGGTGGCGAACTGGCCCACGCCCACCTTCCACTTGATGTTGAACGGTCGGGTCGCTGAGGTGTTCTTGACGGCCATGATCGAACCGTTGCCGTCGCAGTTCTGCGTGAAGGCGAAGTAGATGGTGCCGTCGGGCGCTATCGTTGGCGACGCATTGTGGTCGCCCTCGTGGCAGTTGCTGTACGAGTTGAAACGGAAGTCCGGGGGCCGGAAGCGAGACGGTGTTGCTCCAGATAGGTGTAACGCGTCCACATGCGCGCGCCGTCCGAGCCGCGCAGTTTGTAGATCGAGTTGTCGCGGTCGCCGAAATAGACGTAGCCGTCCTTGTCGACGGCCGCCCCGCTCGCGGAGACGTCGGCGTTCGTCGGGTGGCACCACCTCTGGGTGAACATGGGACTGTCCGGATTCGTCACGTCCAGAGGATTGATAGCGCAGAACTGCCACCCCATGCCGACATAGATGGCGCCGTCCGGCCCGACCGCCGGGAACATCTTGATCTTGTCGTAGAACGTCATGGAGACCGCACGTCGTTGGGTCCCGGCGCAACTGCCGCTGAACTTCGGGCCGAGCAGATCGCTCTGCCCGCTGTGGCGCTGCGTCGTAGCCGAGCATCGGCCATCCTGAGGTCGCCAGCTGCGCTTCGCTGGGTCCGCCGCCGACGGCGAGCGCGGCAAGGCCCACGAGCGTGGTCGCAAGCATCCGGTGAAGAAGTAGTGCCCTCATTACGTCAGACCTCCTTGGGGTCGCGACTTGAAATGGGCGAGACACGTCGCGCTGTCTCGTGGGGTTTCAGCTGATGAGAGCCGCCGCCGGTTCTATCGCGGAGCGAAACAGGTGCTTCGAGCGCAGCGACGTTCTTCCTGGCATCGAAGAGCACCTCGATCTGCCGGCGCCCCGCCGCACCGATGGCCCGGCCCCGCTCGGGGTCGCGGGCGAGGGCCTCCGATGGCGTCGGCCAGCGCCTTCGGTGACTGCTCGGGCACGAAGAGGCCGTGGACGCCGTCCTCCATGAACTCCGAGAGCGATGGCAGAGCCGTACAGATCACGGGCGTCTCCACCGCAAGGGCCTCGAGGAGGATGTTCGGGATACCGAAGTGGCTTTCGGACAGCGCCGGCAGCGTCACGACGCCGGCCTGCTGATAGAGCGGGACGAGATCTTCCTGGGCCAGGAAGCCGGTGATGCGATCCGGTCGTGGAGGCCCTGGACTCCGGATGAGGCGCTCCAGGCCCCGGCGCTCCTCACCGTCGCCGACGATGGCGCACTCGAACGGCACGCCACGCTGGCGCCAGCATCCGGCAGGCCTCGATCAGGTCGGGAAGGCCCTTGCACTCGCGCAGCGTGCCCACGGTGAGGATGCCGGAACGGGCCGCCGGCTCGGCTCTGGCAATGGCTGGAAGCGGTCGAGGTCGACGCCGTGATAGCTCACGGTGATCTTGTCGCGCGGTGTCCGGCCCGCCGACGCCGATCAGGTATTCCTTGTTGTGCTTCGTGCAGGTGGTCACGAACGTCGCTCGGCGGATCTTCTCGCGAAGCATGCCGGCATCGAGGTAGATGTCCGAGGCATGCCCGGCGAAGCTCCAGGTGGCCCCGGTGAGCTTGGCCATGACCAGCGCACGCCGACCGACGGATGGGAGGCCCAGTTGGCGTGGATGTGGCCGATCCCTTCCGTCCTGACGATCTCGGCGAAGTACACCGACTTGGGGAACACCGGCGAGGGTGAGGACGAGCGACCGCGGCCGCCGCCACAGACCTCCGACGAGCCGGTCCGAGGATCACCGAGATAGCGGCCCGGCGTGCGGGCAAGCGCGACGGCATTCGCGCGCCAGAGCGGCCCAGGACGCGAAGAACGGCATGTAGACGCGTCCGAGCCATCAGCGGGCTGCGCCGCGCCGTGGATCACCTCGCCGTCGAAGCGAGCGCAGCGAGAAGATCCGGAACGGGATGCCGCGGGCCGCGAGTCCAGCCACCTCGCGGAGGAAGTAGGCGTCGACATTGCGGGGAACTGGGACGCCACGAGCGCGACCGTTCCCGGCTCCGCCGGCCTCGCCGCTTCGCTGACGCGGCCCTGCAGCCAGTCGCCGCCGCCGCGACGAGCTCATCGTAGAGCCCTTGGGTCGCCGCGACCATGGCGTCGACCGAGAACCGCTCGGCCATGCGCGCTTTCGCGTGAAGGCCCATGGATTTGGCCAGCGCCGGGTCGTCGAGGATGCGCTGGATGGCGTCGGCGAGCGCGGTCGGATCGCGGGGTGAGACGAGGAAGCCCGTCTCCCCGTCCTGCATCAGCTCCGGATTGCCGCCGACCCGCGTCGCCACCATCGGCTTGCCCGCCGCCATCGACTCCATGATGGTGTTCGACATTCCCTCCTTCACCGAGGAGAGGACGGACATGTCGCAGGCGGCGAGGAGGCGCGGCAACGTCGCGCCGCGGCCCGGTGAACACGATGCGGCCGCCGAGTCCCAGCGCGTGCGCCTTCTCGCTCCAGCTCGGCCTGAAGGCTTCCCGCCGACCACGAGGAAGGACACGCTCGGCATCTTCCGCGCGACGATGGCCGCCGCGGCGAGGAACGTCCGCGGATCCTTCTGCGGCTCGAGCCGGGCCAGGTGGCCGACGACCGCGTGGTGCTGGGGGATGCCGAACTCCTCGCGCGCGGCATGCGGCGTCAGCGGCCCCTCGAAGCGGCTGGTATCCACGCCGTTGTAGATCACGCGGAGCTTCGCGCGCAATGCCCTTGGCGGCGAGATAGTCTCCGACCGCCTGGGAGTTGCCGATGGTCCGCTGCGTCCACCGGTCGAGCCAGACGCCGAGCCGCTGCTTGTACCACTCTTCCCACATGTCGACGTTCCGCTCGGAGCGTCACGATGATCGGGACCCCGGCGAGGCGTGCGGCCAGTCGTCCCCAGGTGTTCGCGGTGAAGAGGTAGGTCTGCAGCAGGTCGATCCGCTCCCGCCGCATCATCCGGACGAGCTTCCCGACGAAGACGGGATCGACCTTGCCGCGCTTTCGAGCGTGATGACCCGGATGCCCGAGGCCTCGATCTCCTTGGAGACCTTCCCGGCCGGAAGCAGCACACCACCGGCTCGTAGCGCTGCCGGTCGAGCCGCTTCACCAGCTCGAGAAGCTGCTGCTCGGTGCCGCCCACGTCCAGCTCGTCGATCAGGAACAGGATGCGGGTCATTTCCCGCCTCCCGCCTCGGCCGGAGCGATGGCGCTCCGCCGGAAGCCCGCGACCAGGGTCTTGAGCCGCATGGTCTCCACCTCGCTCGAAGAACCCCGTCGCAAAGAGGAGGGCGGGCGCGGCGAGGATCAGGAGCCCCTTGCCCGCCAGCGCGGTGGGAATCGATCCCCACGTGGATGAGGCTGCCGACCGCATAGACTCCGCCACCCACGCCCACGAGGCGGAGAGATCCGTCCCCATTCGTGGGGCACCGGGTACAGGTGATAGCCGATCCTGGCCTGGATGGCGAACTGGAACACGAAGCTTCCGAGGGCGGCCGCCGCGGCGCCCATCATGCCGTAGCGCGGGATGAGCAGGAAGTTCAGGCCGAGGCTCACCGTCGCCGTCAACGATGCTCGTCATGAGGCGATACTTGGTGATGCGGTGCACGAACATGCTGATGTTCCAGACCGTCCCCAGGCCCTGGAACAGGAACGCACCGGCGATCCACGGGACCACCCGGTAGGCCTCGTGATACGCCGGATGGGCCATGATCGTGACGGTCTCCTCGGCGAGCAGGGAGACGACAAGCCACAGTGAAGCCCATGCCGGCCAGGTAGTACGTGCACACCCGGGCATAGATGGACTCGCGCATCGGGATTCTTCAGATGGCCGTAGACGAACTGGGGATAGGCCAGCTCGAAGGCAGCGAGCGCGATGTAGAGAATCTCGCCGATGCGGTATCCGAGCGCGTAGATGCCCACCGCGCCCACCGAGACGAAGATCCTCAGGAAGTATCGGTCGGCCAGGTGGATCACGAAGCTCAGGAGCGCCCCGGGCATCAGCACGAACCCGTAGCCCAGCAGTTCCTTGGCGTCCGCCTTCGAGAATCGGAGCGAGATCCCTCGAACCATTTCCGGAACGAGATACAGACAGATCAAGACCTCGGCGACGAGCTGGCTCAGGAGCACCCGCGCCCTCCGAGGTGCAGGCCGACCACGAAGAGTGATGGCGAGCACGAGGGCCACGATGGTCTGGGCCACCGTCAGGACAGCATACCGGCGCGACTGCTCGCGCGCGCGCATGATGGCCTGGGGAGCCGCAGCAAGGTCTTGAACGCCACGCCGCCGATGCCGAGCGCCACCCACAGCGCGTAGTCCGGATTTCCCGCGAGGAGCGACGCCAGCGGCTTCGACAGGGCGAGCCCGAGCAGGCCGATGGGGAACGACAGCGTCAGGATGAGCCAGAGGAGGTGGTGATGACCGTCTGACGGGCTTCCGGATCATCGTGGCGGAAGTAGGTCCGGAACAGCGCGGAGCTCTGTCCCATGTTCATGAAGGTGTAGAGCACCTGGGCGAACATGGTGACCAGGGCGAGCACGCCGTAGTCCTCCGGCGTGAGATACCGGCTGTAGACGGGGATCAGGAGAAACCCGACCATCCGGGTCCCGGCACTGCCGAAGCCATAGATGATCACATGGCTGCCGAGCCGTTTGATCTTGTCGAACATTGGTTGCGAAGGACCGTCGCCAGATGAGCCCGCGACAGGGCTGCTCGGCTAGGCCTTTCTGTCCGGAGAGGAGCGAGGCCGCCGCTTCCAGTCCTTGAAGTAGACGTCGATGGCCTTGATGACCTCGAAGGCCTCCGCGAACTCGGCGTTCATCTGATAGCCCCGGTACATGGCGCGGCCGCGCACCCCCTGGACCCACAGATCGCCGTTGGCGCGCACCTGGGATTTGTGGGTGGCGATGCTCTCCATCTTCATGGGCATCCACGCGCTGATGTCCACGTAGGACTGGGCGCGGAATCCCCACGGAACGATGCCGCCGGGAATCGTCTGCTCGTACATCAAGACCGCGCAGCGGTTCGCCCGGGTGGCGCCGATGGTCGCCATCGACACCGCATTGTGGTCCTGGTGGGAGTCGCTGTTCCAGTGCGTGTAGATCACGTCCGGGTTCACCGACTCGAGGACCTTGTCGAATCGCTTCACGGTGTCCCGCGAGTGCAGGAGCTCCGTCGGGGGAATGTCGAGCACGATGAGCTCCGCCCCGAGGACGTCGGCGGCGCGCTCCGCCTCGCGCCGCCGCGTGCTCGCGGTTGTTCGGGATCGTGGCGGTGACCATCACCACCCGATCTCCGGCACTGGCGTGCCGGGCGATGGTGCCTCCCATGCCGATCTCGAGATCGTCCGGGTGGGCGCCAAAGGCGACGACGTTCATCGCCCGCCGCCTCGCGTCTTGCTACGGCAGGGCAGCGTCAAGCATTCCTTCACGATCATGGCTCGCTTCTCCTTATCTGTGGTCCCATGCTCGTTCCGTCGATTCGGGGCCGTGCGGGCTTCTGCATCGTCCGCGCGTCCT
>ERZ1370068.6386-contig-5370_pt1 | contig 13196 bp, 14 predicted proteins | sample MGYA00561227_ERZ1370068 | MGnify/ENA primary metagenome ERZ1370068 (study PRJEB38410, sample SAMEA6850437) | metagenome | study: Metagenomic assessment of the ecological functions of the soil: analysis of the soil microbiota associated with the...
CCGAGGCGGCGCAGAAGGCCGGCCGCTTCAACGACGAGATCGTTCCCTACGAGGTGCCGTCGCGCAAAGGGCCGGTGGTGTTCGGCGTCGACGAGTTCCCGCGCCACGGCGCGACGCATCGAGGCGATGAAGGGCCTCAAGCCCGCCTTCGACAAGAACGGCACGGTGACCGCGGCCAACGCCTCGGGCATCAACGACGGCGCGGCGGTCGTGATTCTGCGCTCGGCGAAGAAAGCCAAGGAGCTGGGGCTCGAAGCCGCTCGGCGCGCATCAAGGCGTTCGCCTCGGCCGGCGTGGATCCGAAGTACATGGGCATGGGCCCGGTGCCGGCGTCCAAGCGCTGCCTGTCGCGCGCCGGCTGGACGCCGAAGGACCTCGACCTGATGGAGATCAACGAGGCGTTCGCCGCGCAGGCGATCGCGGTCAACCGGCAGATGGGCTGGGACACCGTCGAAGGTGAACGTGAACGGCGGCGCGATCGCGCTCGGCCATCCGATCGGCGCTTCCGGGCTGCGCGCATCCTCGTCACGCTGCTGCACGAGATGCAGAAGCGCGACGCGAAGAAGGGCCTCGCGTCGCTGTGCATCGGCGGCGGCATGGGCGTCGCGCTGGCCGTCGAACGATAAGGAAAGGAACGCAGATGCAAGTCATGGAACGGGTCGAAGCAAGAAGAACAAGCGGACGGGCATGGGGACGCAGTCGCCGTGCCGCAGCGCGTGGTGTTCGTCACCGGCGGCATGGGCGGCATCGGCAGCGCGATCTGCCGGCGCCTCGGCCGGCGCCGGCCACACCATCGTCGCCGGCTGCCTGCCGGGCTACGACCGGAAGGAAGAGTGGCTGGGCGCGATGCGCAAGCGAGGGCTTCACGGTGCACGCCGCCGAGGGCGACGTCGCCAACTTCGAGAGCGTGCGCGGCAGATGTTCTACAACGTGCGCTCGGTGGTCGGGCAACGATCGACATCCTGGTCAACAACGCCGGCATCACGCGCGATTCGCTGTTCAAGCGCATGACCGAGCGCGACTGGATCGAGGTCATCAACACCAACCTGAACAGCGTGTTCAACGTCACGCGCCAGGTGATCGACGGCATGATCGAGCGCGGCTGGGGCCGCATCGTCAACATCTCCTCGGTGAACGCGATCAAGGGCCAGTTCGGCCAGACCAACTACTCCGGCGGCCAAGGCCGGCATGGCGGGCTTCTCCAAGGCGCTCGCGCAGGAGGTGGTGAAGAAGGGCGTCACCGTGAACACGGTTTCGCCGGGCTACGTCGAGACCGACCTGGTGATGGCGATCCGCCCGAGGTGCGCGAGCAGATCGTCGCCTCGATCCCGATGGGGCGCGCTTCGCGCAAGCCGGAGGAGATCGCCGCGGTGGTCGCGTTCCTCGCCTCGGAAGAGGCGGGCTACATCACCGGCGCGAACATCTCGGTCAACGGCGGCATGCACATGATGTAGTAGACTGATTCGAGAGCGGCAGATCGATCGAGGAGGAGGAGCAACGTGGCACAGCAGCAACTCGCCGTCGTGACCGGCGGCATGGGCGGTCTGGGCGAATCGATCAGCACCAAGATGGCCGACGCGGGCTACCGCGTGGTCGTCACCTATTCGCCGTCGAACACCAAGTACAAGTCCTGGCTCGACGAGATGAAGGGCAAGGGCTACAGCTTCTCGGCCTACCCGGTCGACGTGGTCGTCGTTCGAGGACTGCGCGCGAAGTGCGCGCAGATCCAGAAGCGAGTGCGGCGACGATCGACATCCTGGTGAACAACGCCGGCATCACGCGCGACATGACGTTCAAGAAGATGACCAAGGCCGACTGGGACGCGGTGATGCGCACCAACCTCGATTCCTGCTTCAACATGACCAAGCAGGTGATGGACGGCATGGTCGAGCGCAGCTGGGGCCGCGTCATCAACGTCTCGTCGGTGAACGGCCAGAAGGGCGCCTTCGGCCAGACCAACTACTCGGCGGCCAAGGCCGGCATCCACGGCTTCACCAAGGCGCTCGCGCTCGAAGTGGCGAAGAAGGGCGTGACCGTCAACACCATCTCGCCGGGCTACATCGGCACCAAGATGGTGACCGCGATCCCGAAGGAGATCCTCGACTCGAAGATCCTGCCGCAGATCCCGGTCGGCCGCCTCGGCAAGCCCGAGGAGATCGCCGGCTTGATCATCTATCTGTGCTCCGAAGAAGCCGCGTTCGTGACCGGGGCCAACATCTCGATCAACGGCGGCCAGCACATGTACTAAGAGGAGTAGACTGCAAATGGCTGCGAATCCCGAGGAAAAGATGGAACACCCGGCCCGGCTGATCAAGAAGTACCCCGAACCGGCGGCTCTACGACACCAAGACGTCGAGCTACATCACGCTCGCCGACGTCAAGCAGATGGTGCTGAAGAACGAGGACTTCCAGGTGCTCGACGCGAAGACCAACGAGGACCTGTCGCGCCAGATCCTGCTGCAGATCATCCTCGACGAGGAATCGGGCGGCATGCCGATGTTCTCCTCCGACCTGCTGTCGCAGATGATCCGCTCCTACGGCAGCGCGATGCAGGGCTTCATGGGCTCCTACCTCGAGAAGAACCTCGAGGGCTTCCAGCGAGATGCAGAAGGCGCTGCAGGAGCAGTCGCAGAAGCTCTACGGCGACAACTCGAAGAGCTCGCAGGAGATCTGGGCGCAGTTCATGAACATGCAGGGCCCGGCGATGCAGGGCCTGATGCAGGCCTACATGGAGCAGAGCCAGAAGATGTTCGCGCAGTTCCAGGACCAGATGCAGAGCCAGGCGCGCAACATGTTCACCGGCTTCCAGTTTCCCGGCTTTCCTCCGCAGGGCGGCTCCTGACAAGAAGCCTTGAAAGCGCCGAAGGTCGGGTTTGTCTCGCTAGGCTGTCCCAAGGCGCTGGTAGACTCCGAGCGCATCCTCACCGCAGCTGCGCGCCGAGGGCTACGTCACCGCGCCCGACTACGCCGGCGCCGACCTCGTCATCGTCAACACCTGCGGCTTCATCGACGCCGCGGTCGAGGAGTCGCTGGATGCGATCGGCGAGGCGCTGACGGAGAACGGCAAGGTCATCGTCACCGGCTGCCTCGGCGCCAAGAGGCGACGTGGTGCAGAAGACGCCATCCCTCGGTGCTCGCGGTCACGGGGCCGCACGACACGCCGGCGGTGATGAAGCGCGGTGCACGCGCACCTGCCCGAAGCCGCACGATCCGTTCACGGACCTGGTTCCGCCCCAGGGCATCAAGCTCACGCCGAAGCACTACGCCTACCTCAAGATTTCCGAAGGCTGCAACCACCGCTGCACCTTCTGCATCATTCCGTCGATGCGCGGCGACCTGGTGTCGCGCCCGATCGGCGAGGTGATGAAGGAGGCGGAGAACCTGGTGCGCGCCGGCGTGAAGGAGCTGCTGGTGATCTCGCAGGACACCAGCGCCTACGGCGTGGACGTGAAATACCGCACCGGCTTCTGGGACGGCAAGCCGCTCAAGACGCGCATGACGGAGCTCTGCCGAGGCGCTCGGCTCGCTTGGCGTCTGGGTGCGGCTGCACTACGTGTATCCGTATCCGCAGCGTCGACGACGTGATCCCGCTGATGGCGGAGCGGAAAGATCCTGCCGTACCTCGACATTCCGTTCCAGCACGCCAGCCCGCGCATCCTCAAGCTGATGAAGCGCCCGGCGGCGGCCGAGAAGGTGCTCGCGCGCATTCGCGCCTGGCGCGCGAGCCTGCCCCGAGCTCACCATCCGCAGCACCTTCATCGCCGGCTTCCCGGCGAGACCGAGGCGGAGTTCTGAGGAGCTGCTGGCGTTCCTGCGAGGAAGCGCAGCTCGATCGCGTCGGCTGCTTCGCCTATTCGCCGGTGGACGGCGCGAAGGCGAACGAGCTGCCTGATCCTGTTCCGGACGGAGTTGCGGGAAGAGCGCAAGCGAGCGGTTCATGGAAGCTGCAGGCCGAGCATCAGCGCGCGCAGGCTTGAAGGCGAAGGTCGGGAAGACGCAGAAAGTCCTGGTCGACGAGCCGGGCGTCGGCCGCTCGATGCGCGGACGCGCCGGAGATCGACGGCGTGGTGCAAGTTCAAGGGCGGCAAGCAGGGGGAATTCGCCGAGGTCATGGATCGAGCGCTCGGACGAGCACGATCTGCACGGGAGACTGGCATGAGCACACGCGAAGTGGTGGTTGTTTCGGGCGCGCGCACCGCGATCGGCGACTACGGCGGCTCGCTCAAGGACCTCGGCGGCGACGAAGCTGGGCGCGATCGCGATCAAGGAAGCGGTGGCGCGCGCGAAGATCGACCCGGCGAGCGTCGGCCACGTGGTGATGGGCAGCGTGATCCACGGCGAGGCGAGGGACATGTACCTCTCGCGCGTCGCCGCGATCGACGCGGGCCTGCCGGTCGGCACGCCCTGCCTGACGGTGAACCGCCTGTGCGGCTCGGGCCTGCAGGCGATCGTCTCGGCCGCGCAGCACATCCTGCTCGGCGACTACCGACGTCGTGGTCGGCGGCGGCGCCGAGAGCATGAGCCGCGCGGCCTACTTCCTGCCCGCCGGCCGCTGGGGCCAGCGCATGGGCGACGGCGCGGTGGTCGACGCCATGACCGGCGCGCTGCACGATCCCTTCGGCCACGGCCACATGGGCGTCACCGCCGAGAACATCGCCGCCAAGTTCGGCTTCACGCGCGAGGAGCAGGATGCATTCGCGCGTCGAATCGCACAAGCGTGCGGCCGAATGCGCTGGACAAGGGCTATTTCAAGGACCAGATCGTCCCGATCGAACTCAAGACGCAGCAAGGGCGTCGAGCAGTTCGCGACCGACGAGCACGTGCGCAAGGGCGTCGAAGACCGAGGACATGGCAGAAGCTGAAGGCCGTGTTCAAGAAGGACGGCACCGTGACCGCGGGCAACGCCTCGGGCATCAACGACGCGGGCGCGGCGATCGTCATGATGGAAGCTGGACGCTGCGAAAAAGGCGGCAGCTAAGCCGCATGGCGCGGCTCGTCGCGTACGCGCACGCGGGCGTCGAGCCGCAACGTGATGGGCCTGGGGCCGATCCCGGCGGTGCGGCGCGTGTTCGAGAAAGCCGGGCCTGAAGCCCGCCGACATGGACGTGATCGAATCGAACGAGGCCTTCGCGGCGCAGGCGATGGCGGTGACGAAGGACCTGGGGCTCGATCCGGCGAAGGTGAATCCGAACGGCGGCGCGGTGGCGCTCGGCCATCCGATCGGCGCCACCGGCGCGATCCTGACGGTGAAGGCGCTCTACGAGCTGCAGCGCACGCAGAAGCGCTACGCGCTCGTCACCATGTGCATCGGCGGCGGGCAGGGCATCGCCGCGATCTTCGAGCGCCAATAAAGAAAACAGGGACGCACCCTATTTCTCGCGAGGCGCTCGCCGACCCGGCGGCGAGCAAATCGTCAACGGCGTCGTCGCGTTCACCTTCGCCGCGACCGGGCCGGGTCGCGATCGCCCTGGCGGTCGAACGCGCGGCGGCCTTGCGCCCGCCGATCTCAAGTGTCGCGGCTCTTCGGCTCGTTCTTCCTCAACGGCCTGATCAGCATCTTCTTCTGCTGGCTACCGGCAGCCGCTCGTGTTCTTCTGGACGATCCCGGGCGGTGTCATCGGGCCGGCGCTCGCCCACCTCACGTTCGCCGAAGTGATCGGCGCGCAAGCCACGCGACCGGTGTGCTCATGCTCGCGCGCTCGGCTGGAGCGGCTGGTGGCCTCGCGCGATGAACGTCGTGCCGATGCCGATCGTGATGGCGCATGGTCGCCGGGGTCTTCCTGCGTTTCGGGCTGGACCTGGTGGTTCGCCGTGCGCGACGATTTCGGATCGCGGCGCTGATGATCGTGATGTTCGTGCTGCTCAGCGCGCTGCCCGTGATCGGGCGTCGCCTCCGCCGCTGATCGGCGCGCTCGCGGCCGGGGCGGTGATGATCGCGGTGCTCGGCACGTTTGCGCTGCCGGCGACCGGAGACCTGCCGCCTGTCGGCCCGCACCTCTATGCCCCGGCATTTTCCTGGGCGCGCGATGGTCGAGCCTGTCGTGCCGCTCGCGATCACGGTGCTGGTCGTGCAGAACGGGCAGGGAATCACGGTGCTGCGCGCGGCGGGTCACGAGCCGCCGGTGAACGCCATCACTACTGCCTGCGGCGCGGCGCGATCGCGTCGGCGCTGGTTGGCGCGGTATCGACGTGCCTCACCGGGCCGGTCAACGCGATCATCTCCGCATCGGGGACAAATCCCGTCAGTACGCCGCGGGACTGCTCGCCTGGCTGCTCGCGCTCGGGTTCGGGCTTCTCTCCTGTGTTCACCCACTTGCTGCTGGCGACGCCGAAGGCATTCATTGCGGTGCTCGGCGGGCGCGATGCTGCGCGTGCTGCACCTCGTTCGCCGTCTCGTTCAAGGAGCGGTTTTCGCTCGGGGCGCTCGTGACCTTCTCGTGACAGTGGCCGACGTGCCGGATCCTGAATGTCGGTGCGCCGTTCTGGGGATTGCTGCTCGGGTTTGCGATCTCCTGGCTGCTCGAGCGCCGCGACTTCCAGCGGAGCAGCAGAGCTAGACGCCGGGATTCAGCCTTTCAGGCGCATCCGCCCGAGATAGTCGCGCCTTACGACAAACCCTTTGGACTGCAAATGTCGTAGGCCGTCGTCGCATGGAAATAGAAGTTCGGCAGCGAGAATGACAGCAGGAATCCTTCGGTCGTGAACGGCACTTTCGTTCCGCGAATCTCGAAGACCATGCCGCGCCCGCGCGGGCATTCACGGTTTCCGCGGCTGCCGTCCTGCAGCGCGTCTGGCGCGCGGCAACGAGCCCCTGCAAATCCTGATAGCTGTAAGTTTCGAAGATCGCTCGGCGGCCTGAACACCTGAGCCGAATCCCTCGACTGCGCCGACCGAGTGGTGCACGACCGACTGGATCTGGAAACGGAACGGCAGCATGTCGGAATACAGGCGCGTCTCGACGATCTCGTCCAACGCGACGCTGTTTTCGCGAAAGTGCGCTCTGCGCCTTGTCGAGAAGGCCGCCGACAGCCCCAAGCGTCTGGAGATAGTCCGACACGCTAATGTCATGGATTGAGACTGTCATGGCACCTCCGATTGTAGGGAAGGTCTTCACCCGTGCCTCAGGTGTAGATGGTCCAGCACAAAGCCGCCGCACGCAGTGCACTCCTGGTGATCCGATCCTCTTGCCGTGCCCCTGCACGACTCGCACTCGTCCCACAGATCCGTCAGCGCGCTCTGCAGGGTGCCATAGCAGCGCTTCGCCGTGTTGACCATTCCTTGCGGCGCAGCGCTGGCTGAGCGCATCGTGCAAGTTGGTCTGGCGCGTGGTCACATTGCAGGCCGCCAGCGGCTTCGGCTTGTGCCTGCGGGTGCATGACTGGGTTGCGCTCAGTTGACCCGGAGGACGTCAGACGCTGTCCTTGCCATTTCCTTCCGCGCTTGCGCTCAAGGCCTTGACGGCGATCGCTGCCACGAGGGCGGTCACGAGCACCCCGCAGATGCCGATAACGATCACGAGCGCGCTTTGCGAAAGCCGTCGCGAAGGTGTGGTAGGGGCAAAGTCGCCGTAGCCAATGGTCAGTCCCGTTACGAACGAAAAATAAATCGAGTCTTGTACGGACCAGCCTTCGAGCAGTCCGATCGCCAGGCCAAGCGCCACAATGATCGCCAAGAGTCCCGAGAGGACGGCCATACCACGTGCAATCCGGCGAACAAGCCGTTGACGAACGCGCGTCGCATCGGATTCCCGGAGGATCATGACATGCATGCGCGCCCGACTTACTGGCTCAGCACCTGCCTCGCGTTCAGCGGCTGCACCGGGCGGTTATTCGGATGCCCCATGGCTTTGGTGAACTCGTCGATCTGCGCCTTGGAGCGCGGTCGAGCGGCTCCTGAATCACCAGCCAGCGAACGCCCTCGGAGCAGGGCGGCGTCGTCAGAGAGCTCGGTGAACCGGTAGTAATGGCGTTGTGCCGGCAGCATCTGCATCGCGCTCAGCGGATCGGCCAGCGCCTTCTTCTCGCCCTCCTTGGCCGGCATCGCTTTCCACAGTGAGGCGAGGAGCGGGTTCGCCGCGCCTTCGCTGAACATGACGGCGACCACGGCGAGGTTGCCATCCTTGTCCGCGTGCACGAGGTGGCCTTCGAGCGGAAAGTGCTTGCCGTTGAATGTGTTCTCGCTCGGCGCGTGGAAGTGGAACTGCTTCAGCTCGAAGCTGCGGGTCGTCGACCGCCAGCGAGCTGCCGGGCTGGTAGTTGACCTGAACGGTGTGGCCGTTGTTCAGGATCTCGGTCGTGCCCTTCTTGTAGTCGAGCTGACAGGATGCGAGTCGCCCTTCGTGGCTTCGCCGAGGTCGACCGGCGACTGGCTTTTGCCGGTTGCGCACGCCGCGAATCTCGGGATCCAGCTTGCCCCAGTTTTGTGGTGCGCCTTCGCCGCTGTAACCCCAGTGGTGGTGTTGCGCCATCACGAGTCCCGTCGCGCTTAACGTGAGGCATACCGCGCAGCGGCTGCAATCTTCCGGTTCATTGTGTCTCTCCTTCGCTATCCGCTGATTCCTACTGCGTCTTCCTCGATCTCCGCACACCCTTCCAGAGAACGCGATGTAGCCGGCGATCTCTTCCGCAGCGGGCTTGGGGGAGGGGCAGATACCGCGGCGGCATCGCGATTGGTCCCTCCGTCCACGACGACGTCATAGCAGCTCGCGGCGCCTCTCTCCAGCCGCACAACCGTGCGTTGGTCCGGACTGCGGCGCAGGTAGGTGTGGTCGACGTGCCTCGGGCGAGAAGGTGCAGACGTTGCCCTCGATCCATGCGCACCTCGTCGAGGCAACGGCTTGCGCGATAACCGCTCCGTTCCACACCGCTTTCGGCATCGGCAGATTCTAGATCAGCCGCGGTGCACGGTCAGCCGCTGGCGGCTGACGATGAAAGGCCGGAGGCGACGATGACCGCTCATGCCGCCGAGCGCCCAGCCGTCCGGGAAGTTGCCGAACACGAGGAATCCGAGCGCCATGGCCCAGAGCAGGCCGGAGATACGTAAACGGCGCGAGCAGGCTCGGCGGACGCGTAGTCGTATGCGCGAATCAGCAGGTAGTGTCCGACTGGAGGCGAGCATCCCGATGACGACAGAGCAGCGCCCAGTGCGAAGCGCGGTCCGGAGTCTTCCACGCGAACGGCAGCACCAGCGAGCAAGCAGCGCCGCGCCGACGATCGCGCCCCAGATCAGCGACGTCAGCGGGTGCTCGACGCCCGCAACCTTGCGGCGTGAGGATCTGATAGCGCGTTGCAGAACGCCATCGCCATCGGCAGCAGCGCGTACAGGGTGAAGACCGACCGAGCCGGGGCCGCACGACCAGCAGCGCGCCCGGCGAGTCCGGCGGTGATCGCTACCAGCCGTGCGCCTGTCGAGTCGCTCGCCGAGCATCGGCACCGCGAGCGCGGCGACGAAGAGCGGCAGCACGAATGCGATCGCCGCGGCGTCGGCGAGCGGCAGCACCGTCAGCGAAGTGAAGTAGATCAAGCGTCGCCGTTGCCAGCAGAAGGCCGCGCGCGAGCTGGATTCCGGGCCGCGCGGTCCGGATGCGTCGCAGTTCGCCGCGTACCGCGAGCCACGCGAGAAGGATCGATCAGGTTTAGCGCGTAGCGCGCCCAGACGATCCCGGGGCATCGGGTACCAGCGCGACAGGTACTTCGCGATCGCATCCATGAGTGTGAAGAAGCCCACGGCGGCGACCATCAGCAGGATCGCCCGCAGGGCGGGGCTGCGTGTCCGCGGTCAGCCGCGCTTCATGCCTTCCGAGCCGCATGTGCGGGAACAGGATCACGTCGCGGATCGACGGGCTGTCGGTCAGCAGCATCACCAGGCCGGTCGATGCCCAATCCCGCGCCCGCGGTCGGCGGCAGGCCGTACTCGAGCGCACGGATGTAGTCGGCGTCGTAGTACATCGCCTCCTGCGTCGCCGGCTTCCTTGAGCCTGCGCCTGCTCGCGAAAGCGCTGCGGCCTGGTCCTCGGGGTCGTTCAGCTCGGAGAAGCCGTTGGCGATCTCCTTGCGCGTCGATGAATAGCTCGAAGCGGTCCGACGATGTCCGGGTCGCTGTCGTTGCGGCGCGCAGAGCGGCGAGACCTCGGCCGGGATACTCGATGACGAAGGTCGGCTGACCAGGTGCTCCTCGGCGATCGGCCTCGAACAGCATGCAGCTGCAGCGATCCCCAGCCCTGGTGCGGCTTGTGCTCGATGCCGAGCGCATCGAGCTTGCGGCGAAAGGAACGCGATCGCGCAGAGTCGCGCTCGACGTCGGTTCGCCGTTGCGCGGATCGCCTCCGGGATCGGCAGCCGCGCGAACGGCTTTGCCGAAATCGATGGTCTCGCCCTGGTAGGCGCTGGTCGCCTGCGCGACCTGCGCGGCGTGGCGCACCAGCTTCTCGGTGAGCGCCATCATGTACTCGCAGTCCTCGTAGGCGCAGTACCACTCCATCATCGTGAACTCGGGGTTGTGGCGCGTCGAGATGCCCTCGTTCCTGAAGTTGCGGTTGATCTCGTAGACGCGCTCGAGGCCGCCCACCACGAGGCGCTTCAGGTACAGCTCCGGCGCGATGCGCAGGTACATGTCCATGTCGAGCGCGTGGTGGTGCGTCTTGAAGGGCCGCGCCACCGCGCCGCCCGGGATCGGCTGCATCATCGGCGTCTCGACCTCGAGGTAGCCGTCGCGCGGCCATCGACCTCGCGCAGCGCCTGGACGACCTTCGCGCGCGTCTCGAACACCTCGCGCGACTTCCGGTTGACGATGAGGTCCACGTAGCGCTGGCGGTAGCGTCATCTCCTGGTCGGCCATGCCGTGGAATTTCTCCGGCAGCGGGCGCAGCGCCTTGGTCAGCAGCCGCAGCGTCGACGCGCTGCACCGTCAGCTCGCCCGTCTTGGTCTTGAAGAGCGTGCCCTCGCACGCCGACGATGTCGCCCAGGTCCCAGTGCTTGAACGCTCGTGCGTGTCCGCGCCGGTGACCGTCGTTGGAAACGTAGACCTGCGATGCGCCCGCTGCCGTCCTGCAGCGTCGCGAAGCCGCCTTGCCCATTACGCGCCTTCGAGCATCATCCGGCCGGCCACTGACACGCCGGCACGCCCTGCGCTTCCAGCGCGGGCTTGTCGAGCGAACCGTAGCGCGCCGCCAGCCGTCCAGTGCTGCTTCGGCCGGAAATCGTTCGGTAAACGCGACGCCCCCGGCGCGCAGCGCTTCAGCTGTCGCAGCCGCTCTTCGGATCAGCTTGTTGTCTTTCCATCGTCGCACTCCTGTCGCGCGCGATGTCCGATGACGGCGCGCAGCGAGGTACAGGCGCGGCTCGATGCTGGAAACCACGACGTATTCGTTGCCGCTGCAGTGCGCCGGAGCCGCGCAGGCCGAAGCGCTCGACGACTGCGTTCTGCGTCTTTCAGGGCGGCGAACGCCGCATCGGTGCCGCCGCCTTCGGCCGACGCGAGTCGCACGACGAGGTCCATGCCGGCTCCCGTAGTGCACTGCGCGTTCTTCGGCGCAGCGCGCGACGCGGCGATGCTTCGAGCGGCGGCCGCCGGCGCCCGAACGTCATGTCCACCTTGGCTTCCGGCAGCAGCTGCTTCTTGATGCGCCTCACGCACTGCGGCTCGATGCAGTCGTAGTCGGCGACGCGCAGCACTCGTACGTCGGCGACCGCTCCCGACGCTGGCGGGATCACGTTGCGGTTGGTGCCGGCCTGCGAGACCGTCCAGTTCAGGCTCGAGGCCCTGGTCGCGCCGCGACAGGTCGCTCGATTGCAGCAGCTGGTGGGACAGCTCGTACGAGCGCGTTCACGCCCTGTCCGGCGCGCGAGCCGGCGTGCGAGGCCTTGCCGTCCACTGTCGGGTCACGCCGCGCGCGATGCCGCTGGTGGCCAGGCGCAGGCGGCCGTCCTCGCCGCGCGCCTTCGTAGGAGAACACGGCGTCGTGCTCGCTCGCCGATGCGGGTGATGGTGCTGCGCGAGTCCGGGCGAGCTGATCTCCTCGTCGCCGTTGATCAGCACGGTGAGCGTGCCGTAGTCCCTGAAGCTTCAGTGCCTTGCAGCATCGCCACGCGTGTGCAGGATGAGGGCGACGCCCTGCTTGTCGTCGGCGATGCCGAGCCCATAGGCGCGCGTCGCCGTCGATGCGGAACGGCTGCTTCGCCAGCATGCCGCGGCAGATAGACGGTGTCCATGTGGGCGATCAGCATGATCTTCTTCGTGCCGGTGCCCTTGAATGTGGCGTGCACCATGGCGGCCGATTTGCTCGGGCGTGTCCTCCATCCGGTAGATGTCGCGTCGGCTCGACGATCTCGACCTCGCCGCCGAGCGCCTTCGTGCCGCTCGGCGATCAGGTCGGCGATCTGTTCGAGCCCTGCCGACGTCGCGGCTGCCCGATCTCGATCGAGACCAGGTCCTTCAGGCGTGTCGAGCAGCGGGGCCTTGCGCGCGCGCGCCTGCGCAATGGTTCACAACTGGCTGAGAAAGCCAGAAGACCTGGTACCGATCGCGCCGCACGCGAACGCGACCAGCACTCGCGCCACGAATGTGCGCATGGCTAGACCCCCTGCTTGAGGCTCGCGCGTGATGAACTCGTCCAGGTCGCCGTCGAGCACGCGCTGCGTGGCGCCCTTCTCGACGCCGGTGCGCAGGTCCTTGATGCGCGACTGGTCGAGCACGTAGCGAGCGGATCTGGTGGCCCCACTCGATGTCGGTCTTGGTGGCTTCGAGCTTGTCGTGCTCGGCCTGGCGCTTGCGCAGCTCGAGCTCGTACAGGCGCGACTTCAGCATCGCCATGCACTTCGGCGCGGTTGCGGTGCTGCGAGCGGTCGTTCTGGCTCTGTACCACGATGCTGCGTCGGCAGATGCGTGATGCGCACCGCCGACTCGGTCTTGTTGACGTGCTGGCCGCCGGCTCCCGAGGCGCGGTAGGTGTCGATGCGCAGATCGGCGGGGTTGATCGCGACCTCGATGTTCTCGTCGACTTCCGGGATAGACGAACACGCGCCGCGAAGGACGTGTGGCGGCGCGCGTTCGAGTCGAAGGGCGACTTGCGCACGAGGCGGTGCACGCCGCTTTCTCGGTGCGCAGGTGCCCGTAGGCGTAGCCGCCGCCGATCTTGATCGGTCGCGCTCTTGATGCCGGCGACCTCTCAGCAATACGTAACTGAACGAAGTAATAC
>ERZ1370068.2361-contig-1515_pt1 | contig 13193 bp, 21 predicted proteins | sample MGYA00561227_ERZ1370068 | MGnify/ENA primary metagenome ERZ1370068 (study PRJEB38410, sample SAMEA6850437) | metagenome | study: Metagenomic assessment of the ecological functions of the soil: analysis of the soil microbiota associated with the...
AACTGCGCCAGCACCAGGAGCAGCGTGAGCGCGGTCAGGGCGATATGGGACGCTCCTTCGCGGTGCCGGATCAGGGTTGCCAGTGCGCCGAGCAGCACCAGACCGAGCGCCGCGGCACCAACGAGTTCGAGTCCCGGCCACCAGAACAGGGCCAGCGCGACAACTTCAGCGATGCCGGTGGCATACATGAACCGCCGCGAATAGCCCCAGCGATCCCAGTTCGGCGCCACCTTGCCGGTGAATTTCTGCACCGCGGCGCCAGCGAAGATCACGGCTGATCAGCAGCTTCAGGATCATTGCTGTTTCCCTCCAGGAGCCATCGCGTGCATGCGGACCACCGGGCGAACCGCCAAGGGCCTGCTCGTGCAGCTCGTGGTAAACGCGATCTCTCTCGGCGGCCTCGTCGGTCGTCAGAGTCACCGGCTTGCGGCGGCTTCTCGTAGCTGTCGTATTCGTAGCCGAGCTGACGCGGTACGGTCAGCCGCGCTGACCGGCAGATCCACGCGCTTGCCGCTTCTGTCCCCGTACGAGAACTCGCGATTCAGGTAGGCTGGGATCGGTCGGATTCGTGTTGCCGAGCCGATTCCAGCTTTCCCACAGCCGATCGATGTTGGCGTGATGGAGATAGAAGATCGGGTCGCCGCCGACGGTCGAGAATTCGGCCATGTCGCCGCCGAGCGCGAAGTGCGTGAAGAAGTGCGGGTTCTGATCGAGCCGGGGATTGAACCCGAGGTTGCCGTGTCGGCGAGTCGATGTAGAACTTCTCGTTGAGGGCGTCCAGATTGATCCAGTCCCTGTAGAGGGTGTCGATCCGTTCGCCGCCGTTGACCCAGAACCAGCGCGTGCCGTTGTACAGCGAGCTGCCCGGCTTACGGAACACGGCAGGGACGATGAGATCGTCGGGATTCCCGGTGATCGGGTTCCAGTACGGCAGCGTGAAATCCTCGTCGTGCAGCACCTCGCGAATGACGCCCTCGAACTGCGCGAGCATCAGCCGGTGCCACGGCAGGAAATACCACTGCTGGTACTGCTCCGGGTTCGACGGGTTGTAGGGGTGGGCCTGGCAGCCGTTCCACACGGCTTCGGCATCGGCTCGATACTCCTTCGGAAGTGTGGCGATGACCTCCGCCTTCTTCTTCTCCGACAAATCCCACAGCGCCGCCGGGTAGCCTTTCACCCAATGCGTGTACCACCACCAGTTCCAGGAATGCTGGTCGTAGTCCGGCAAGGTCCTCATGATCTCGACCGCCCGCGCGTATTTCGCGAGCATCACCTGGCCTTCCGGGCTGTTGACGTTGTAGCGCGTGTAGAGCTTCTTGCCGTCGGCGCCGCCGCGTTCGTCGCAGGAACGCTCGCCGACGATCGAGCAGCGCCTGCGTTCGCAGCGCAGTGCGGCTCGGAGGCAGTCGGAGAGTCGGACGGCAGCTCCAGGATGTCGTGCGCCACCGTGTGGGTTGCGAGCGTGGGGTCGAGGAAGACCAGCGCCCCGGCGGACTGGATCATCCCGCTCACCAGGTAAAGGCGATTGCCGATCACCGCACCCGCGGCGCCGTGACGCGGCATCGGCATCGGGGGCAGCGTGCTCCACGAATCCGTCAGCGGGTCGTACGCCTCGATCGCTCGAAACGCGCCGACGAGCTGCTGCGTGGTGACTTCACCGCCGGCCACGTAGATTCTGCGGCCGTCGGTGCCGGAGACGCCTCCGCTGCGAGCGGTGGGCATCCGCTCCTTGGGAGCATTCCACGAGTCCGAGACGGGGTCGTACTCCTCGACCACATCCGTGTTCGTGGCGGTCAGGATGAAGCCCTGGCCGGTGCGGCCGCCGATGACGTAAATCTTGCCGTTGACGGCGGCGGAGAACGCGTGATTGCGCGGCACCGACATCGGCTGGCGGGTCTCCCACTTGTTCGTGGCCGGGTCGTACACTTCGTTGACGCTGAGAACCCGGGAGGGTCCGAAGGCGGTGAAGAACGGGTCCTTTGATTCGAAGACGGCCGTGCGAATCATCGAGTGACTCGCCCTTCCATCGTCGTCGCGCCACCGATCGTGTAGATCTTGCCGCCGGCTTCGACCGCCACCGCGGAGCCACGCTTCGTGGGCACCGGCGGCAGCGACTTCCAGGAATCCGTGGCCGGATCGTATTGCCACGCGTTGTCGATCGGCTGCCATGCGGCGCCGAGCGGGAGAGCCGTGTCCGACGGCGCCACGAAGCCACCCATCACGTAGATCTTGCCGTTCGCAGCGGCCAGCGCCGCATGGTGCGCCGGCCTCGGCATCGGCTGTTTCTTCGTCCACTTGTCGGTGGCGGGGTCGTACTCGTAGTTGACGCCCCCAGCCTTGCCGTCGTCCCAGCCGCCAATGACGTACAGTTTGCCGTTCGCGGCAACGCCGTAGAGCTCCTCATCCGGCACCGGGAACGGTGCGCCCTTCTTCCAGGGCGATGCGGGCATCTGCGCCGTGCGCGGTCGTGACGAACAGCCAGGCTGGCGATCATCAGCGGCAAGCATCGCGGTTGCCCGTTGTAAGACTTTCGACATGAAGCTCTCCTTCCGAGTAATTGACAATTGACGAGTCCTGTTTCGTGCTGTCGATCGCGCCGACCTGCAGGCAGCCGGTCATCGATCCTGGACGGCGGCGCCGCGCTCGTCGTAGCCGTCGGAGGCGGCGCACCGAACTGCAGCTCGAGGATGTCGTGCATCGCGGTGTGCGTGGAGAGCGTCGGGTCGAGGAACGTCAGCGCCCCCGCCGACTGGATCATCCCGCTCACCAGGTGGAAGCGATTCCCGATCACCGCGCCGGCGACGCCGTGACGCGGCATCGGCATGGAGGGCAGCGTGATCCACGAATTCGTCGCCGGGTCGTACGCCTCGACGGCTCGAAACGCGCCGACGAGTTCCGTGGTGGTCACCTCGCCGCCGGCCACATAGATCCTGCGGCCGTCCGTGCCCGAGGCCCCGCCGCTGCGAGCGGTCGGCATCCGCTCCTTCGGGATACTCCACATGTTGGAGGCGGGGTCGTACTCTTCGACCACATCCGTGTTGGTGGCCGACAGGATGAAGCCGTGGCCGGTGCGGCCGCCGATGACGTAGATCTTGCCGTTGACGACGCCGCTGAACGCGTGATTGCGCGGCACCGACATCGGGTTGCGGCTCTCCCACTTGTTCGTGGCGGGGTCGTACACGTCGTTCGTGCCGAGCACGCGGGCGGGCCCGAATGCCGTGAAGAACGGCGTCCTTGGACCCTTCCATCGTCGTGGCGCCGCCGATCACGTAGATCTTGCCGCCGACTTCCGCGGCGATCGCCGAACCGCGCTTGCCGGGCAGCGGCGCCAGCGGCTTCCATGAATCGGTGGCCGGATTGAACTCCCACGCGTCGGCGATGGGTTCCCATGCGGCACCGAGCGGGATCGCGGTGGTCGCCGGGGCGACGAAGCCGCCAAACGCGTAAATCTTGCCGTTCACCGCGGCAAGCGCCGCATGGTGCGCCGGCCGCGGCATCGGCTGCTTCTTCGTCCACTTGTCGGTCGCCGGGTCGTACTCGTAGTTGGCGCCGCGAGCCTTGCCGTCGCCCCAGCCGCCCATCACGTAGAGTTTGCCGTTCGCGGCAACGCCGTAGAGCTCTTCATCCGGCTCCGGAAATGGTGCGCCCTTCTTCCAGGGCGATGTGGGCATCTGCGCCAGCGCGGTCGTGACGAACGCCACGCTGGCGATCATCAGTGCGAGCATCGCGGTTCCCCGTTGAAACACTTTCGACATCAGAGGTCTCCTTTCAAGGTAGTTGACGATTAACGAGGTCCTATTTCGTGCTGACAATCAGTCCAAACTGCAGGTAGTTGACGTCCCGTAGTCCTCGAACTCGGTTGTTCTCCCAGATGTAAGAGGGCTGAAACGAGACGTGCTTCACGAGCGGCAGCGTGACGCCGGCAATCACGCGGTCTCGGTTCCACCCACCATTGCTGCGCTCGTAGAAGGCTTCATAGGTCGCGAACGGTTTCCAGATGTGGCCATTCACCGCGACGGGATGCGCGATCCCGATTCGCTGGCGATAGCGGTTGATGTCGTCGGTCGGACGGAACCTCCTGACAAACATGCTGCGGCTCGGAGATCTCGAATGCGCGAACGGAGAACTTCACGGTCGCGTCGATTCGAAACTGGTTCTCTTCGAATGTGTCTGTGAAACCCGCCGGGCGCTGCGGAGGCTGTGTTGAGTCCGCTTGGAGGAACCTCGTAATACAAATAACTCGGTGTAATCGTCAGAAACCGTGTCGTCCGAATCGGGACGTCCACCTGGGCAACCGGTGCGTCCACTTCACCGTAGTAAAAGCCGTAGAGGTTTACAGAGACGCGATCGTCGTACAGGAGCGACCACGCCTAGAAAGCCGCCGGGCACAAATACCGAGCCGCGTCCATCGCGCGCATCAGGCGCACAGGCGCAGCCGGTGCGTCCACTTCCTGGGCAGCACACGGCGCGCGCCAGCGACATCAAACCAGACCACCAGAACACTTGGCACCAGATACCGGGCAAATCGTCGTGAGCGTTCGCATACCACCTCCATGAACATCGCGCATCGAGGCAACGTTCTGCGAACCTCCTTGTGAGGTCCGCACCGTCACGCGTCGGGAGATGGCAACGGCGATGCCGGCGCGCGATTCGTCGCGAACACGCCAGAATGCGCGTGTTTGTCTGTCGATCGCCGCGCGAACGAGCGTGTGTTTTCAGCGCGGTGCGTCGCGAATCAGGCAGCGCGTCGAGGCACGCACCGCGCGTGATGCAGCCGGACGCGAGAAGGCATTACGTCGATCGTCGACGGCGTTCCACGCCGATTCTCGACGTCGAGCAGAGGACGGTCAGTGCGACGGGCATCACCTTTGCCGCACGCACATGGAAGGGAGGTGTGAAGATGACACGGCAGAAGCTCACAACGATTCTCGGCGTCGCTCTCGCATTCGCGTGCGCGGCCAGCGCCAGCGCTTGGCGCAAACGCAGGCGACAACGACCAACGCCACACAGACATCAGGGGATCAGGACCAGTCGGCCGCCGCAATGGCGCAAGCAGGCGAGCTAATCCGTTCGCCAGTAGTTGGCTGCTGCAGCTACAGCAGAACAACAATTGGACGGAGATGCCCTGCGGCGACGATCAGACTCGGATGCAGAGCAATCTGCTGTTCCAGCCGTTGTTGAGTCTGAGGCTGACCGAGAAGCAGGGGCTGATCATCCGCCCAGTCGTGACCATCGTCAATTCCATGCCCCATCTCGATCAGAACGGGCAGAGTGAACGGACCGCCGGGTTCGGCGACACCGTTCTCGCATTCGCGCTGCCGCGTCCGCTCTTCGGCGGCCGGCTCATGGTCGGCGCAGGCCCGACGTTCATCTTTCCGACGGCATCGAAGCGATCTGCTCAGCCAGGACACATGGCAGGTCGGGCCTGATGCGGGAGCCACGCTGCTCGGCAAGCACTTCATCGCCTATGGCTTCGTGCAGCAATGGTTCAAGGTCGGCGGAGACGGCCGGGACACCAACCAGATGAACGGCGTCTTCAACTTCACGCTACTCGTTCGCAAACGGGTGGACGCATAGGGACGCAGCCGACCCTTTCGGTCGATTGGGAGGCGCGCGGAGGTGAGCGAGGGACGTTTGGGATCGGGCCACAGGTGGGCAAGATGTGCAAATGCGGAGGCCTGCCGACGCTGTTCCAGCTGCAGGTTCAGCACTACCCGATTCGTCCAAGCGTCGGCGGTCCGAAGTGGAACATTCAGCTGCAAGCGACGCCGACGATTCCGGCCCTCATCAAGAAAGCGCTCTTCTGACGAGGGTCTAGCGTTCAGACCGCGGCGCGTGATGCGCTACGGCCACTAACTCGCATGGAGAGAGTCATGTCAAGCACAGTCGCTCGAGTCCGACTTCGGACCAGCAGTAAAGAAGGCAACGTGCCGCGAACGATCGCGTACTGGGGAGCCACGGGTCTGGTGACCATCGTGCCGCTGCTCGCCGCGTTCGCGTATTTGACCACCAGCCCGCAGGCGGTCGAGAACTTCCGGCACGTGGGATATCCCCAGCAGTTGCGTGTCCTGCTCGGCGTCGCGAAGCTGGCCGGCGCCATCGTGCTGCTCCTGCCACGGCTGCCGATGTTGAAGGAATGGGCCTACGCAGGCTTTACGTTCATGTGGATCGCGGCAACCGTGGCGCACTATCTGGCCGGCGACAAGCCGCTTGTTCTTGCTGCCCGTCGCATTGATCGCGGCGCTGGCGGTTTCGTATGTCACGCGCTCCTCCAATCGACGCATTGCCGCGGAGCGCGGCGTCGTGGCCGACGTGCGACGCGCCTGTTGGCGCGATCGATGAGACGAGCGAAATGGCGATCGAAACCTCGCAGGGCGCTTTCTGAATCGCGCATCAGCGTGACAGGCCGCCTGGTGATCGAGTCGTCACCGCGCTTTCGGGCGTCGCTCATGAAAGCGATCCGCAAGAGCGACGAGCGCCGTGCTCGTCATCGACCTGTCGGCGCTCACCTATCTCGATACGTCAGGGGTGGCGACGCTCCTCGAGGCGGCGACGCGTCGCGTCCGCCCAAGGGGTGCGTTTGCGCGTCATCGGTCTCAGCTGGCGAACCACGGATGCTGGCGCAGATTGCTGAACTCGATGTCATCTTCCGGGCCTACGGGTCCGACCTCGAGCTCGCGTGATGCTTGCGGCATTGGACGCGCGGCGATCTCCTCGGCAACGGACGTCGGCACGCTGACCACTCAGCTGTGGCGATCGCTGCTGCGGCTGCCGGCCGCGCTGCCGATCGTCGGAAAGCGGCCGCCGGTGGCGCAGCGGCGGTGCGGCAGATGATGGCCATCGGCGTCAGCGCATTGCCGGTCGTCGCGCTGATGTCCTTCTGCCTTGGTTCCGTGGCGGCGCTCCAGGCGGCCGCGGAGCTCCGCCGATACGGTGCGACGCGCTACGTCGTCGAATTCATCGCCATCGCGTTCACGCGCGAGCTCGGCGCGATCATCACCGCCATTGCCGTGAGCGGACGCTCGGCGTCGGCGATCGCCGCCGAAGTGTCCGACGATGGTGGTGAGCCAGGAACTGGATGCGCTCCGGGTGATGGGACTCGATCCCATCGAATTCACGCTCGCCCCGAAATACCTGGGAGCACTCATCACCCTGCCGTGCCTCGACGATCCTGAGCACCTGCTTCGGGATCGCGGCCGGCTACTGCTTCCTTGCGGCGAGCATCGACATGACGGCGCGGGTCTTCGTTCGCGATGCCCTCGCGTCGATCATGCTCCGCGACGTCGTCCTCACGCTCGTGAAGAGCCTGGTATTCGCCACGATCATCGTGCATGTCGGCTACATGGAAGGGCTTCGCGTCAGCGGTGGACCTGAAGCCGTCGGTCGAGGGACGACCGCCGCCGTGGTGAACGCGACGTTCCTCGTGATCGTGGCCGATCTCGCGGCAACGGCACTGTTCTACATCATGGGATGGAGTGCTGCGGGATGACGACGAACACCGCTGACACCGCGCGTGAAGCCGTCATTTCAATCCGCGACGTGTCGGTCGCCTACGGCAGCAGACGCGTGCTCGATCGCGTCAGTCTCGACGTCTACCGCGGCGAAATCGTGGCGCTGCTCGGCGGCAGCGGATCGGGCAAGACGACGCTGCTCAGACGCGTCATCGGTCTCGAACGGCCCGACAGCGGCAGCATCATGATCGGCGGTGTCGACCTGACCGCGTGTTCCGAGGCCGAACTGGCCGTGGTCCGACGGAAGATTGGCGTCGCGTTCCAGGAGTCGGCGCTCTTCAGCTCGCTGACCGTCGACGAGAACGCCGCGCTGCCGATTCGCGAGCTCACCGAGCTCGCCGATCCGATTGTTGCGCAGATGGTGTGGATGAAGCTGAAGGCCGTCGGGCTGGCCGATGCCGGAAGGCTGTATCCGCGTGAGCTGTCCGGCGGAATGAAAAAGCGCGCCGCGATCGCGAGGGCGATCGCCCTGGATCCGGACATCGTCGTGCTCGACGAGCCGTCGGCCGGCCTCGATCCGATCATCGCCGCCGGCCTCGACGAGCTGATTCTGTTCCTCAAACGCGGCTTCGGCATGACCGTGCTGGTCGTCACCCATGCGCTCGACAGCGCGTTTCGCATTGCGGATCGCGTGGCGATGCTCTACCAGGGGTCGCTGATTGCCGTGGGCACGCCGGCGGAGTTCAAGGCGAGCACACACCCACGCGTGCGGCAGTTCGTCCAGGGTGAGCCCGAGCGTCTGTCCGACGCGTCCGAGGGGTTCGCCGCTTCGTTCCTGAAGGAGTTCCACGCGTGACTACCGAAACGAAGGTCGGGAGTATTCGTCGTCACCGCGCTGGTGCTGCTGGCGGCGACCATTTACGGCGTGCACGCCACGCGCACGGTGCGCGGTCAGGTGCGGTTCAAGACATACCTTCGCGATGCCGGCGGACTCGACGCCGATACCAGCGTGCTGTTCGGCGGAATCAAAGTGGGGCGGATCACGACGGTGCGACCCGACACCGACGATCCGACGCGGATCGAGATCGCATTCGAGGTGAAGGCCGGTACGCCGGTGAACGGCCAATCGAAAGCCCAGGTGGGAACGGTCAGTCTCATGGGAACCCCGTCGCTTCTGATCACCACGGGGAGCAACGAGGCGCCGCGGCTCGCTCCGGGCGCCGTCGTCCCGTCCGAGGAAAGCGTCAGCACCAGCGAGCTGACCCGTCGCGTCGGAATCGTCGTCGACAACGCCAACAACGTGCTGCTCGATCTCCACCGCGAAATTCCGGAGATCGCTGCCCAGCTGCATTCCGTGCTGGACAACGTCAACACGCTGACGGGCGCAGAGAACCAGCAGCAGATTCGGACGGTGCTTGCCGGCGTCCGGACGCTCGTGAACGACACCGACGCGGTCATCGTGTCGGCGAAGCCGCTCATGGCCAACATCGACCAGACGGTGAGCAATGTGAGCCGCACGTTCGACTCGGTGCGTGGAACCGTTGACTCGCTGCGCGAGCCGCTCGTCGACGATCTCAAGGCGCTGCACGACACGCTCGAGGATGCCCGCGCGTGCGATCGGCAGCGTCAACGGCGTGGTGCGAACCAACGAGGACGATTTCGCCGAAATGATGCGCGCGCTGCGGACGGCGTCAGAGAACCTTCGGACGATGAGCGAGCAGCTGAAGGAGCGCCCGTGGAACCTGATTCGGACAACGCAGGCAAACGATCGGAAGGTGCCGCGATGAGATTCTTACTCCCGTCGATGACGCTGGTCGCCGTGTTCGCGGCCGGGTGCGGCAGCGTCCGCTATCCGAGGACCTACACACTCGACCTGACCGGAGCAGCCGCCGCGCCGGCGCGACCGGCGGCCCTTGGCGCGCTCGCCGTTCGCGACTTCAGCTGTCCGGATTACCTTTCCGACGGCCGAATCGTGTATCGGCCCACGCGGCACCGAAGTCGGGTACTACGAGTACCACCGGTGGGCAATGACCCTGCGTCGGATGATCACCGACTCGATCGCCGGCCGTATTCGCACTCGAGGCGTGTTTGGGTCTGTCGAATCCGCGAAGAATGCCGCTGGGGCCACATACGTGCTGACCGGCGCCATCGAGCGATTGGAGGAAGTTGACGATGGCCGCGACGTTCAGGCGGTTGTCCAGCTCTCGGCGCAGCTCGTCGACACACGCGCGCAGAAGACCGTGTGGCGCCATTCCGAAATTGCGAGCGAGCCGGTGAGCAAACGCGACGTCTCAGGCGTGGTGGGCAGCCTCTCGGCGGCGACGCGGCGGGCCATCGACGCGCTGATCGCGTCTCTCGAATCGGATGTTGCGTTGGACGCCGACGCAGTGAGGCTGCCGACATCGCGAAATCGCGGCAGCCACGGTTGCACACCGCAACGGTGCTCTGAGGCGGCGTTGTCGTTGACCGCGGATGAGGCGGCCGCGGCGCTATGCCAGTTGTGGAACGTGAGGTGAACTGGAAGCCGCTGCGATTGAGCGACGAGATCACGTTCGTGGGCTGCGGTCCGGGCTGAACCGGCGTCTGCGCTGTCCAAGCTGCGTCCGTTGCTGGCTGACGACTCACCGACGCCGCGCTCGGGCGCAGCGAACGTCCTGCGAATGGACCGCGGCGCGTCGGCGATGCGCGCGGGGCGCAACGATGTCCAAGCTTCGTTTGCTACATACGGCTCGCATCGTTACGCGAGGGACGAGCGGTTCCTGTTCCAGTCCGTATTTCTGCAGCCGGCCATAGAGCTGGGTGCGGGTCAATCCAAGCCGCTTGGCCGCGCGCGCCTTGTTGCCGCGGCACTCGCGGAGCACCTGGACGATCGTCTCGCGCTCAACCGTGCGCAGATTGGTGGTGGGCGGCGGCGGCCGGCGGTCTCGCTGCGGTGTAGAGCGGCAAGTGCGCCGCGCTGATCGGCTCGCCGTCGGCCAGAATCACGGCGCGTTCGAGCGCGTTGCGGAGCTCGCGGACGTTGCCCGGCCAGTCGTGCTCGAGCAGCGCCTGGCGGGCGCTCTGGCGTCAGCGTCGCCGGCGGCCTGGCCGAACGACTTGCCGATCTCCTGCAGCATCGCTTCGCTGAGCGGCAGGATGTCGGCGCGGCGCTCCCGCAGCGGCGCGATATTGGATGTCGAATACCTGCAGCCGGTAGAACAGGTCCTCGCGAAACGTGCCGCGCTCGACGGCTTTGCGCAGGTCGCGGTTGGTCGCGGCGATCACGCGGATGTTCGCCTTCGACGAGCCGCGTCCCGCCGAGCCGCTGGAACTCGCGCTCCTGCAGCACGCGCAGGAACTTCGCCTGCGCCGCGAGGCTCATCTCGCTGACCTCGTCGAGGAACAGCACGCCGCCGGCCGCCAGCTCGATCTGGCCCGGCTTGGCCTGCTGCGCGCTCGTGAACGCGCCGCGCTCGTAGCCGAACAGCTCCGACTCGAGCAGCTGCTCCGGCAGCGCGGCGCAGTTCAGCGCGACGAACGGTCCCTGGCCTCTGCGCGCGACGCGCGATGGATGAACCTCGCGACCACTTCCTTCCCGGTGCCGGACTCGCCGGTCACCAGCACGGTCGTATCGGTCTTGGCGACGTGTGCCGCCTTGTTCAGCACCTCGAGCCATTCGGCAGACTCTCCGACGACGCGCTTGTCGTTCGTCCTGAAGCCCGATCCCGCGGACGGGATTCGCGTGTGGCTGTCAGCCGGCTCCTTGCGTGGGCGCTCGTATACGGTCGTCGACACCGTGTTGGCCAGGCGTTCGTGACGAGACCCCGACGGCGAGATGGTCGACGATTCGGCGGGCGAGCGGCACGATGGCGGCTGTCGTACGCATGCGCCTGTTTGGACCAGAACGCGACGCCGACCAGCCGATCGCGTGCCGGTATCGCGACGCGCAGCAGCGAGCGATAGCCGCGTGCGTCGATCCGCTCACGCCAGTACGGCGCGCTCGGAGAGCGGAAATGTTTCTTTCCGCAAGTCGCCGATGAGAAGTTCGGGCGCCATCGGCACGCCGGCCAGAGTCCGACATCAGGCCGCGGACAGTCGTCGCTGGACGCTGCCTCGACGTGGACGTTCAAGTCCTCGTCCTGACAACTCATCGTCAGCGCGTCGTGGGGGAGCATTTTCCGCGCAATCTCCGACACGCGGGGAACACGCTGCGGATGTCGAGCACACCGGCGATCGTATGCAGCAGTTCGTGCGATCCTTCGAAATAGGCGCTCAGCGAACCCGGGTCACTCGTGAGTTGTTCGGCAGCAGTGAACATATGCACCTCTCAACTACTCCCGGCATTGTGGGAGACTCGCCGCAGATCGACAACCTCAGTCGAGGGTTGCAATCACCCCGGTCGAGCGCGACGGGTGGCGAGATCTTCGAAGAGACTCGAAATGGTGGTGATCCGGGCCTCGAACGGTGGGTCGATCGGCCTCGTTCCGAGTGCGGGGAGCGAGCAGGGTGCTGAAAAACGCTGCGTTCTTCAGCAGCCTGCATGACGTCAGCTCAGAAATCGCGACCACCAGGACGAGCCTGCGGACGCGGCGTAGGCAATGGTGGCCGGGGAATTCTTCAACTCGATCTCAGTGCCCACGCCAGGTTCAGCTCCGCACGTCGAGTCGTCCCTTCACGATCGCGGCCCGCTCGCGCATACCGCGCAGTCCGAAGTGTCCCGCTGGCGGCTGCCGCTCGATCGTGACGGAATCGATTCCTGACCATCATCGCGAACCGTCAACCGCAGCTGACGCGCTCGTAATGGATTGTGACCGTGATGCGGCGCGGCTGCGCGTGCTTGAATGCGTTGCGCAGCGCCTCGCTCGCGATCCGAATACGCCTCTTCCACGCACGACCGGATTCAGATCGCGCGATTCGCCGTCGACTTCCACCTCGATCGCGGCGGCGTCCACAGCTGACGGATCGCTGGTCGAGCTCGACGCCGACCGCCGCGATGCCATTAGCTAAATCGTTCACCATCGGTCGCCGACGATCGCGAGCCCTGCACCGCGTCGCGCCCTTCAGCAACGCCGCCTCCGCTCTGCTCGAGCGCGCGATCCAGACGCGCCTTCGCTTCCTCCGGACGCGGCCGGCAGGATTGTTGACGCCGACTGGAAACGGAGCACGAGGCCGTGGAAACTCTGCAGCAGCGTGTCGTTGCAGCTCGCGCGCGATGCGCATCCGTTCGCGTGACGCGCGCGTCCAGCGTCCGGTTGAACTGCCGCGCGATCCGCCGGATCCGCAGTTGATATGCCACCCAAAACAGCGTGAGGGTACCCGGATCGCGACGACGGCCTCGGAACCATCGAGTCTGGTAATACGCGCGAGCCGCAACCGAGAAATCCAGCGCCGCACCGTTCTCGTTCCAAATGCCGTCGCTGTTCGATGCGATCACGCGAAACGAATACCGGCCGTGAGGTAAGTCGGGCGTAGAACGCCTGGCGGCGCGCAGCCGCCTCGTGCCAATCGCGCTCGTGCCCTTCCGAGCCGGTAACGGAACTTGACCTTCTGCGGAATCAGCAGTGCCGGGGACGTGTATTCGATCTGCAAATCACGCGGATTCGGCCGGAATCACGAGGCCTTCGGCCGGTCGCCAACGTCTTTCGGGTCGACGATGACGGATTCGATGATGTCGCCGCCGGAACGGCTTGTTCAGAGACGTGAAGGGTTGACCATCTGCACGACTACTCCAGAGTGGCAAACCACACGCGAACAGCCGTAGCG